>Ga0068860_100007386_pt1 | contig 10990 bp, 9 predicted proteins | sample KBSSwiS32_FD_66597 | JGI IMG/M metagenome (GOLD analysis project Ga0068860, IMG submission 66597) | Switchgrass rhizosphere microbial communities from Kellogg Biological Station, Michigan, USA - KBS Switchgrass S3-2 | ecosystem: Host-associated > Plants > Roots > Rhizosphere > Soil ... | reverse complement strand
GTGGTTTAAAAGTATTGACGTTCTCTATTTTGATCGTCGGATCGTTGATGATGTTTTTCAGTGCCGCCAGAAAATCTTCTCTCTTCTCATCAGGCAATAGGCGCACATCAAGACTGCAGGTGGCGACGTTTGGAATAACATTGGTCTGCTTGCTACCGCTAAGCATTGTTAGTGAAATCGTATTGCGCAACAAAAAGTTGTAATCGCGCCTGTCAGTCAACTCTTTTAAGAACGTTGGGTCTTTCAGTGACTCGCGGATATCTGCAAACTTTGTGCGCCATGGTTCCGACTGCAAAGGTGCTACGTCTTTGAAAAACTTTTCTACCGCAGGCAATAATTTGATCGGAGTCTCCCAGTTGATGATGCGCTCCATCACGCGAACGAGATGGTTTGTTGCAGAATCAGAGATCGGTCGTGAACCATGTCCAGGCTGACCAGTCGCCGTCAGCTGTAACCAAAACGGAGCTTTCTCAGCAACGTCAACTCCTACATAACGAACGGCAGCTCCCTCAAGGAGATTGTCGCCGCCCTCAGTTAATAAGTATTCGGCATCCTTAAATAGGTTGGCATGGTTGGCGATCATCCAAATCGAACCTTCATCGTGCACTTCCTCGTCAGCTGTTGCCAGGAAGATCACATCCCGCGACAGGGGGACGTTTTGCTGTTTGAGGATCAGCATGGTCATTAATTGCACGAGTGCGGTGCTCTTCATATCGAGAGCACCACGCCCGAAGATCGAGCCGTCTTTGATTTCGCCAGAAAATGGATCTGTCACCCACGCACCTGCGTCCGCTGTGACGACATCCATATGGCTCAGAAGAATTATTGGACGCTTTGACCCGTTCCCCTTTAGCCGGGCGATAATGTTGGCCCGCATAGGTTTGTATTCGAAGATCTCGTTCTGAATGCCATTCTGATCGAAAAGCGCCTTCAACCATTTAGCGGTTTCAATTTCGTTGCCGGGCGGGTTGGATGTGTTGATGCGCAAATATTTCTGCATCAGGTCAACGGCCATATCCTGATAGTGAGGCCAGTCGATCTTTGGTTCGCTGTTTTGTGCTGACACCACAGAAGACAAAAGAACAATAGCCGATACCAGCAACAGCGCTCTGTAAAGTTTAGTAATCATAATTATTGGTAAACGTTAGAGTGTGATGGTCAGTTGCGCCGGCTCTTTGAAGAGTCCTTTAATTCCAACTCGGCAACCACTGGAACATGATCCGAGGCAAGAGTTTCTACAACTTTGGCTCGCTTTGATTTGAATTCGTCCTTCCCGTAGAAAACATAATCTATTCTTTTTTTCGGCTCGTCCGCCGGATAACTAAAGCCATCCCCTTTTGCCTTACTCTGTATCCACGCGTCATCAAATTTTGACAGAATCAGTTTGTAAGCCTCTCCCGTTGGTTCATCATTCATGTCGGCAACGAAAATGATTGGCCCACTAACTCCTTCCAGGAACTTCAGCACCTGTTCAGTCTCGAATACTCGACCATCTTCATACTGATAGTCCAGATGGGTGGTGACAAAGTTGACTATCTTGCCGTCGAGCTCGACCTCGATGCGCAACATCCCACGCCGCTCAGCCTCGCGTTTATTTTCAAACATACGGTGATCGATATTCTTAATCAGAAAGCGTGACAGTATCGCAACTCCATACTGACCACCCTGATAATCGAGGTTGTGAGCAAATGCGTAATCCATTCGCGTGAGTTTTGCGAGTTCAGCGATTTCGTCTTTGCCCTCAGTTCGCTTCACACCGCGATCTACTTCCTGCAATCCGACAAGATCAGGTTGCTCTTTATTAATGACATCTGCGATGCGCTGAAGATCCAGTTTCTTGTCCATGCCCACACCGACGTGGATGTTGTAAGACATGATGCGCAGCGGCTTTCGAAAAACTACTAGAGTCGAATGAGACTGAGCCGTTGGAAAAAACAGTAGAAAGAGTAATAGAGCGAAGAAACTTAACGGTAGTGATCTAAGAAACGCGTTTCTTTTCGTCATTTGTGCTGGCGTAACGATGTACCGCATCATAACATGAGCCCGTAATCGAAATGCTTCAGCTTGTCTTTATGGTCATCTTTCGGATGCGTCGAAACGTGTCAAAGTAAAAACTTCAAGAAACATACAGACCATCTATGTCTCTCCTTCCCCTGCTCGCCATGCTCTGTGCGGCGTTCGCTGCCGGCACCATCAACGCCATCGCCGGAGGCGGTACCCTGCTAACGTTTCCTATTTTGATCTGGCTGGGACTTGATCCAAAAGTCGCGAATGGAACAAGTACGGTCGCGCTCTGGCCTGGTCTATTTGGCGGACTCTTTGGTTATCGCAAGGAACTCGAAAACAGTTCAACGATTCTAATCCGGCTGGGCACCACGAGCGTTATTGCGGGAGCTGTAGGAGCGTGGTTGCTCATTCGTACTCCTTCCCCAACATTTGCGCGCCTCGTTCCCTTTCTTATTCTTTTCGCGACGATCCTTTTCATGTCGCAGGGTGCAATCAGTAAGCGTTTCAAATTCGGCAAGCTCGATGAAAAACCTGCGGCGGGGTGGTGGATAGGCGCGATGGTGTTTCAGTTTTTCTCCGCGATGTATGGCGGCTACTTTGGCGCAGGAAACGGGATCCTGATGTTAGCGGCACTGGGTTTGTTGGGACTAAATGAACTCGCGCGGGCGAATGGGATTAAGAACTTCCTTGGTATCTGCATTAACAGCGTCGCGGTCCTGGCGTTTTCATTCAATGGCCTCGTTGTTTGGCGCGACGCGTTAATCATGGCGGTCGGCGCCTTAGCAGGTGGATATTTCGGCGCGAGCATGGCGGTGCGAATTGGTCAGCTCTGGGTGCGTCGTGGTGTGATCGTGATTGGCTTTGTGATTTTCGTGATGATGCTCTGGAAGGTCCGACATTGATTCGCTAATAACTAAGAAACGCGTTAATGAAACTTCCTCGCGACTTCTACACACGCTCCAACGTTCTCACGATCTCTCGTGAACTGCTCGGCAAACTTCTGGTTGTTCCAGATGAAGAAGGACGTCGTGTCTCGGGAAAGATTGTAGAAGTTGAGGCCTATCGCGGCCCCGAAGACCGAGCTTCACATGCATTTGGCGGGCGTCGCACTAAACGGACGGAAACGATGTATCAGTTAGGCGGTCACGCTTACGTCTACTTCGTCTATGGCATGTATTACCAATTCAACGTCGTCACTAATGTGCTGGACATTCCTCACGCGATCCTCGTCCGTGCAGTCGAGCCGGTAGAGGGATTGGAGATTATGAGAGCACGACGTGGTGCTCACAAAGATCGCAATCTAACAAGTGGACCAGGAAAGTTGTGCATTGCGATGGGCATCGATCGAGGGCTTGATACTGAAGATCTGGTAGGCGAACGAGTTTGGCTGGAAGAATATGAAAAAGTTCCGCGGTCGAAGATCGCTTCTGGACCACGAGTCGGAATCGACTACGCGCAGGAGTGGATTGAAAAGCCCTGGCGGTTCTGGATTAAGGGAAATGAATTTGTGAGCCGCTGAAGGATTAATTGAACATGATTCCGCGCGCTGGCCCATTCTGGCTGCCATACCAGCGATCAATCACTTCCGTAGCGAATCTCCATGTGCCGGATACGATAGGCTGAGAGAACCAACACTATTGCGGTAACGATCAACAAACTCGGAATCGCAATCCACGCTGGTGTCGGATCCGCCACTACTGCAAAAGGTCCCTCAGAAACCGGTACGGGAACCAACGAATTCAAATAATGAATCACGCTGACTTTCTTCAGCAGCGGCGGCAGAAGAAAGTTGAGCCATTCCCAACCGTATAATAACAGCGCGGGAATAATCGGATTGCGAACAAAGAGGCCGACCACCAGGAAGAAGGCGCCGTAGCCCAGACATGCAAGCATGGTGATACCTGCATAACTCAGTAGCTGGCCCATTCCGTGGCCATCGAGGAAAAATCTGATGCTCTGTGACCAGAAGTGAGGCAGGTATAGCAGCAACATCGCTACCACTGTCAAACTGGTAAATAGAATCACTGAGGTAATCAGACCCGACAAATATTTTCCTACAACCAAAACCTCACGCCGTACCGCACTCAGGAAATAGTAGTGCAAACTTCGATCGACAATTTCACCGCGAAAAAGATTCATAAAGATCCAGGCACAACCAAAAAACACCACCGTGCGCAGTATCAAGCCGTTGTAGAGTACCGAATAGATAATGCTGTACTTTTGAAAGTCCCTCCACTCATTACCTGGCGGCGTAAAGACTGCGAGGATCAGAAGTGGAAACAACGGCAGGAAAGTTATTAAGTAGATCAGTATTGCTCGACGACCAAGGAAATTCTTCTCCACTTCCATTCGTAGAATAGCCGCAATCTGCCGCAGCCAAAGCGACCACGAAGAACTCATGTTCGCGTTCATTGCTTCAATTGATTCAGCTGTCGCACTCATCAGTTATTTCCCTGCGTCACACACTTCCGCCAGTGGTTCCAATTAAATATTGATAAACGGCACTCATGTCGTCGTCTACCGGCGCAACCGACTCGATGTTCACTTCACCCGAAGACACAACCTTATTCAACAACAAATAAAATCGATCGGCGTCACGAGTCTTTACAAACAACCCGCCGCGATCGTCATGCAAGCGAGCTTCAACTACATGGTCCTGAGCAAATACCTGCGCGGCCAGTTTCGAAGGATTATCGCAACGAATCAGGATCTGCATCGGGTGCTCCTGCATTTCGTCTCTGACGCCATGGATGTCGCCTTCAGCAACGATGTAGCCATTGTTGATGAGGACAACTCGATCAGACATCATGTCAACTTCATGCAGAATGTGCGATGAGATGATCAGATGAAGTCCCTCCGAAGCAAGCTTACGGAAAAGAGCGATCGTCTCCGCACGTACCATCGGATCGAGTCCGTTTAGCGGCTCATCGAGAATTAGAACCACTGGTTGATGGGCAATCGATTGGGCCAGGCGTATACGTTGTCGCATGCCTTTGCTGTAAGCCGCGACTTTTCGGTTACCTGCTTCAACGAGATTCACTCGTTCTAAGGCAAGATCAGTTAATTGGTTGGCCTCTTTGCGAGTGTAGCCGTGAACCAGTAGGAATGAGGTGACAAATTCACGGCCAGTGACTCCGCGTGGAAACGAGTCAAACTGTGTGCAGTAACCAACTTTTCTAAAGAGGGTATCGGGTTTATCTGTAGGAATGCCGAGCAGCGTGATCTTTCCTTTAGTCGGATACAGTAAACCGGTCATCAGATTCATCAGCGTCGATTTCCCTGCCCCGTTTGGTCCCACCAGACTCGTAATGCCTGGCGCAATATTCAGGTTCACTCGATTGACGCCGAGTATCTCTCCGTAGAACTTGGAGACGTCGTCGAAGATGATCAGTTGGTCAATAGGCGTTGTCATTAAACTGTTATAAATTTCTACTTCACCACTTCGTAGGCCTTCACCTTGCGCGACAGAAGGGCCAGGCACGCAGCACAGACAAGAAATAGCATGCCCCAGTTCAACCACAAGGGAGGTTCAGTCAATACGACCTCGCGTAGGGTGCCATCGAAACCTTCCATGCGCATGGTCGTAGTCGTTTCCGCGAACGTGCCAAACAGACCGGCGGAGATATTTCTCATCAAACCAGCCAAGCTCATCAAATGTCCCCAGTGTGTTAGAAAGACCAAATTGAAGAACTCGGCAAATACTGACGGAATAAAAAAAATCGCGAGAATGACACCACTCGCAATAACTCGCCATTTAACCAGGGCGGACACTGCTTGCGAGATCAACGCCAACAGCAGGATCCACACAACACTGCCGACGATAATCGCGAATAACATCCAAAGATTTTCGCGAAACCAGGTGAACCCTTCCAGGTAGGATTGAAAAAGAAACAGCAACACCTGTGGTACCCAGGTAATCGCCGACAGCAAGATCAAAACGACAGACATTTTGCCGAGCACGTACTCAGTTCGCGAAAATGGCCGGCAGAGATACAGCGGCAGCGCGTTGTTACGGAGATCTCGCGAGACCAACGGCGGGCCAACTAGAAGTGCCACAAAAAACGCGAAGCCACCCTGAAGATTCACAAACGTCTGAAAGAATGTCGCATCGATCGGAATCAACTCTCTGATCTGCAAGCGCATGACTCCCAACGCATTCATGTTGTGATGCAGGTAGATCAGAATCGCTTCAACCAGTAACGGAACAAAACAAACTACAAAAAACGCGGTGAAGAGCTTCGACTTGAAAACTCCACGATAGGCATGATGTGGAATGATCAGGAATCTACTCCACTCAGGAGTCAGCGGTCCTGCGTACCGCTTGTACTTCTGTTCATAAACTGCCATGGCCATTCTCCATAGCTTTTAAGAATATGTCTTCCAGTGAGTCGCGCTTGTAACTGAGTCGACGCAACTGCACTTGCTCACGAGCTGCTAACTGATAAAGGTCGCGAACTTCTACGCCGCCTTGTAGCACAATCTTGAGCCGGTGTTCGTTAGTGATTGCGTATTCGCAACCAAGTCCCTTCAACGCTTCGACAAACTTTGATTGATCGCCACGAGTTTCCACCATGAGGAACTTGCGATTCGACTTTCGTTCTTCTTCGAGATTGCAGTAAACAGCGATCTGACCTTCACGCAGAATCAGAATTTCATCGCAGCATTCTTCGACGTCCAGCAATAAGTGCGAAGATAAGACTATGTTTGCCTGACCACTGTCGCGAATCTCGCGAATCAACTTAATCATGCGCAGGCGGGCCGGAGGATCCAAACCATTTGTCGGCTCATCAAGAAACAACAACTTGGGTCCATGAACAATTGCCTGGGCCAACTTGGCAAGTTGTTTCATACCAAGCGAATAGGTCTCCAGTTTGCGATATCTAGCCTCGCCCAGTCCCACATAGAAGAGTGCTTCGTGGGCTCGCTCTAACGCAGCCTCTTTTGGCAAACCAGATAGTTCACCCATCAGTCGCACGAAGTGGACGGCACTCATCTGGGCGATGAATGCGTCACGTTCAGGCATATAGCCAACAAGAGATTTGATTTGCCTGGCGTGGTCAATAATGTCGTGGCCGAAGATCTGTGCCGAGCCACCTGTTGGCTCATAAAAGCCAAGCAAGGTATGTATCAATGTTGTCTTGCCGGCGCCGTTCGGACCGAGCAGTCCGATTGCTTTGCCGCGCAGGTCTCCACGCAAACCTTTCAGAATTGGTCGACCACCAAAGGCGACACTGAGACCAAGCAGATCAATCACCGCGGGATCGGTCAGCGTTTGCGGGTTTGTTAATTCTTCTTGAAGCGACGCAGGAAGTGCCATGCTCTCCTTATAGCGCTGTGTCCTGATAATTCCAAACGAATCCCAGACCAAAGACAGTGCCCATCAGTAGAAACGCACCAATGCAGGAGAACGCTTCTGCAGGCCCTAAAGTTCTACCAATTGCAAGAATCTCGATCAGAAACACAGGTATATTGAGAACGATGGCTGAGGCAAGTGGAAAAAGCAATATTGGTTTGCAACCGCCCATGCGTTTGCGCAGCCATGAGAGTGAAGGTGCATAGGCAAGCGAGAATAATAGCGCAGTGATCATCAGTGAGATGACAGTGGCGCTGCCCGGATTCGACGCGTACAAACTCTGTCTTTCAAGAGTTGAAAACGCCAGGAGTATCGATAACAGACCAAACAACCACGAGCCTAGTGAGATTGAAAGCAATTTCATAACTTTGCCCTTTGGTCTTTAACATCCGATACGCTTCAGCTTGTCATGCGTGACATTCCTGATGCTTTAGGAATATCGCCTCGACAAGCTGAAGCATCGGACATTTCTTACAGCTTTGGTCCTTGATCCTCAATCGTCCCTTTCGGACGGTGAAGACCAAAGACCAAAGTAACTAAATTGGAAACTACAACTACTTACCCTTACCCATTCCTCGCTGAATGATGCTTTGCATTTCCAAAGCATTTGGCATCCCTAACAGAGATGCTGGACTTAAGCCAAATGGGCCACCTTCAGTATTTGCATTGAAGGTGATGCTATCGCCCTGCGCATACGCATAAGCCAGCGTCGGCGCCATCTGCGAAGCCATCTCCTTCATTGCCTGTTGTGATCCTTGAGGCAAACTCTGTGCGGTAGTGGCCAACTGCTGTGCGATTGGCTGCACCAGCGGCGCAAGGTTGTGATAGAAGACGGCTGAAAAATTAGCGTTGCCGTCTGCTGGAAGTCCCGCAGTAAATTTCGACGAATGCAACAACGAGGTACCCGTATCGCGCGCTGCCAGTGCACGTTCAATCAACGCACGGCTGGGAGCGACGATCATGTAACCATTCGAGTACACATAGTTGACTTCGACGAACCCAAACTCTGGCGATTTCAAAGTATAGAATGTGCGATCGCCACTTTCAGTCTTCTCCCAGATAAGTCCACTCTTGCCAAATGCCGCCACTTCCTTGTTGACCTCAGTTACGGCATGTTCCAGCGTCTGTTGAAGGTGCTGTGGGTCGTTAACCTCAAAGACCATTTTCCACGACGGAGTCGGGAAAATTGGACCATCGATGGCGAAAGTAAACTCGCCGCCCAGTGGTGCAGCAATATCATTCTGAATATTGAGACCGTGAGCTGTCTGTTGTTTGTCGAGTGTTCTTTTCAGCTCCGGTGAAACTGTTTCCAGTACTCCGAGCAGATCACCAACCAACGCTTCAGGTTTCTTTACTACAAATCCCGCGACGACATTCGCATCGGGAGAAATGTATTCGAGTGAACCCATTGGCGCCGGGGCAGCCAACCAGGAAGGAATGCCACGAGTTGTATCGTTGAACGACAAGGAGGCCTGCGTGTGAGTTTTTCCACTCGTGTCTTTCTGATCGAGCACGAAGTATTTCACACTCAGAATTCCCAGTTTGTTCAGAGCATCCTCACGCTTTTCGGCATCAGTGCCCTTTGCTCTTTCGTCTTTGGTTTGTTCGACAATCTTTTCGAGATTCGCCGCCACAACTAAACCGGCTCCCTCGGCATAGACCTGAGAGATTCGACTGTAGAAAGGCGTCGCTGCGAAACCACTGCTCGAACCGTTACTCAGTAAAGACTGCAATGACTGCAACTGCTCAAGCTTTGGACTGGCAGCCAACAGATCGTTTTGTATCCAAACGAAGAGGCGATCCTTCTTATCTTCACCGGTCGTGGCTATTGCCTTGGACGGATCTTCCACAAAGACAATAGGTTCTTTTCCGTTTTGTCCACTTACTTTAGCGATTTCCTGCTCGATAAACTCTCGCAGGCCATTTGAGTTTTTCAATTCAGCCAGGACCAATGGAGCATCAGGCTGTGATTTTCCATTCAAAGCCACTGAGACAGCGATCTCTTCACCCAGGTAATCACCAAACTGGCGAATCGTTTCGATCGCCTGGTCCATATTGTGTGAATGGCCCGACTGTTCCTTTTCCCACCATTCACGCAACGCTGGATTCTGACTCAAGCGTTCCTGAATGATCCGGTGTGATTCGACGATAGAGTTGGCCAGGTTTGGAATGGCGGCGTAAACAACAGTGTCAGCCGGCATCAGGTTCAGCAGGTGTGTGGAAGTGCGAACACCTGGACGAGGAACATTCACCAACTCCTTGTTTACTGAAGCGAGCGCCGAAAGCATCTGTGCATACTTTCCGGCCTTTTGACTCCATGCTACTTCGTCCTTTACGGACACCGGTGCAATTGCCGCATTGGTGGTTGCCTGTTCACCGGCCCGAATTACTCGATCACTGCCAGCGTGATTAAGATTAACTTCACCCTCGATAACGGAAACACGGGAACCCTTTGTTCCGTTGTTAACCGAAAACACAGTGCCCGTCACGGATACGAGTGAATCACCAGTATCGACAAACAGGTGCTCACCTTTTTGCTTCGCGGCTTCCACAACAATGCTGCCACGATCGAGGTGAATCGTTGTACCCTGTCCATTCTTCGTCAGATAAAACTCTGAACGATCTTTCATCTCGATGAGCGAACCGTCACCAAGTCGAACAATTGCGTGACCATCTTTAGCGGTTCGCAGTCGTTCGCCTTTGGCGACCCTGGCTCCAGTCGCAATTGCCGAGGTCTTTGTGTCTGCGACCTGATAGACCTGACCTTCGGCGGCCTGGACTGTTGCTTCAAACTTGCCAAACGGCCAGTAGCGCTGAGCAATCGGAAGTGCGAGAAGCCCGAAACCGATTACCAACGCAGCGGCGATGCCCCACCGCATCACAACTGGCTGAATCGGGAAGCGTCGCGTTGTTTTTGGAACTGCACGAACAGCTGGCCGCGTGGATCGCGCTTCCTTCATCGCCTTCCGACACGGGATGCATTCGTGAGTATGGTCCACCAGTAACAGCGAACGAGCTTCAGATAAATTTCCAGCAATGTAAGACGGAATTAGCGATTGAAAGTCTGAACAACCTTCAATCACCTGCCCAGAGTCAACTGCTGAACTCTGAAGCTTCGTTTCGCCGGCTGCCGCAGAGACACGCGCCCAAACACGTGTAGCCGCTGCTGACTCAATTTCCGGATCAATTGCCGCGTTGCGAATTCCTGCGGTCACCTTGTCCAGAATTTCTTCTTCCTGATTACTTTTCATGGTGTTTCTCCAGATAGTGCCCAATTTCTTTTCTCAATTTTGTGCGAGCTCGATGTAAAACGACACCCACCACCAGCGGTGAAGTTTTAAGCATGGCGGCAATTTCGGTATTATCGAACCCCTCGTAATAACGCAGTACAAACATCTCACCAGCAGTTTTTCCCAAACGAGAAACAGCAGCCCGCACTAAATCTTGCAGTTCGCGATCGGCATGTTCCACTTCTGGATTCTTGAAACGACTGGGGAGCATTTCGGCATCAACGTCGTCAAGTCCAACTGATTTCGAGCGAGTTCGACTACGTAAAAGATCGAGCGCCGCGTTGATGGCGGCACGGGAAAGGTAGGCTTCGGGGTTTTGTTTTAGATCGTATTCTTCCTG
>Ga0068860_100007384_pt1 | contig 10990 bp, 10 predicted proteins | sample KBSSwiS32_FD_66597 | JGI IMG/M metagenome (GOLD analysis project Ga0068860, IMG submission 66597) | Switchgrass rhizosphere microbial communities from Kellogg Biological Station, Michigan, USA - KBS Switchgrass S3-2 | ecosystem: Host-associated > Plants > Roots > Rhizosphere > Soil ... | reverse complement strand
TCGCGACGATCGCAGCCAATCAGCCAGAAAGTTACTTCTTCACCGATTTCATGAAAGCAACCAAAGCTTTGGCTTGCTCTTCGTTTATTCCCTTCTCTTCGTAGGCAGGCATGTTTGGAGGTTTTTCCCCTTTCTTGCCCTTGAGAACGATTTGCACAAGATCCGCGTCGGCAAGTGTGGCGTCGAACTTCTTCTCGGCCGCCGCGCCATGGCAGGCGACGCATTTCGCTTTGTAGGTCGTTCCAGCGTCAAATGCATCTTGATTCACACGGGCAGACGCGGAAACAAGGGCGAACAAAGCGACGAACATCGTAGCTACCATTGTGATCGCCATTACCTTTACTGTTTTCATTATTCCCGACCCTTTCCATTGATTTAGCGACATCATGGTCGCCGTTCACGTTTCGTTGTTAAGTTCGGCAAAGTGCGTGCCGATGTTCAAACATGCTGTTTTTCAAGCAAAGTGCGACTGCTGAAATGTACTAATTACGGCGATTGGGAAAGTTTCCCCACTCAATCACGATTTTTCCTGAGTGGAAGCCCCAAAACCTTTAGGCTGCCGTTTTCTTATGGCATCCTACGCACTTTTTCGACGTTGGCGCGGTCGTTTCTTTAGTCTTCGCGATTGCATCGTGACAACTGCCGCAGTTGCGATGAAAAGCCTGCTGATTATTCAATACCGTCTCTTCCAGCTTTGGAATTTCCGGTAATACCTTAGGTTTCGCGTCCGCCCGAGCGTGACAGTCTGTGCAGATCGTTACCGGCGGGGTGCTCGCATCTGCAAGGCTCTCGGCCGTAAGCGTAACAGTTCTATCAGCCGGCCAGGCCATTTTGTGTGGCGGATGCTTCAGCGCTTCTGCAGCCGGTTGAGCCGTGTGATGACAATCAACACAAGCTATCTGTTTACCATCGATCGCACGGTTCTTTGTTATGTGGTCCAGGTGATTGAACTTCACCGGACCCAGTTTCGCATTGGTGGCGAGCGTGTAAACATCCTGAGGCTTTCTGCCTTCTTGTACCTCGGTATTTCGCGCTGAACCGAGGCCGCCCATCAACAAAATGACTGTTACAAATCCTAGCGCCGTGATCGTCAGCTTATTCATGGTCACCTCCTGTTAACTCCTGGTTGTGAAAACCTCCAAGTGTCTCCGGTATGACAACGCTTACAGACTGAAAAATCATCCCCTCCAAAGGCGCGTTTGCCGTTATGACAAGACATGCAGCTGAAAGCCCTCGGCGAGGCATGATGGTTAAGTGGTGTTGGCGCGCTCATTTGACTTGGACCGCCAGCAACTCGATGGCAGGCCAAACAATTCAATCCGTTTGCTTGAGTATGCTTGTCATGACGAAACCCCACGCGAAACGCGGTAGTTCGCTGTGACCCGCTCTGGCCGGCCCCCACTTGGTGACAAGTGCCACACGATGAGATATCGCGACCTTCCGATTCTGCCCTCGTTGAATGACAGGTATAACAGGTGGAATGGGCATTGAAACCTGTCGGAATTGACAGGGCGACTCCTCCCTGTGATGGCCTGTGACAAGTACCGCAACTGGCTCTGCCCTGTACGTGCTTCGAGTGATCGAAACGTACTCCAAAACTGGACATCTTCGGAAAAGGCTTAAGGGTCCCGGCCTGAACGTCCTTATGACAAATTGTGCATACCTTGCTTGAAGAATTCTTGAACTCTTCCGCGTGACAACCAACACACGGAGTGTGATTCGCGGCGCCTGGCATAGCTGGTCGTGGATCGTTTGATTCGCGTCGATGGCACAACAGACATGGAAGACGCGCGTGGTTCTGGTTGTCGTGGCGAAACTGCGAAAAGTCTATTTGGCCCGATTGGGGATCGGGAGGAGCGGCAAAGGCGCGACTCGAAGCGGGAGCACCGAATTCTAAGAACAGACCGGCTAAAGCAAGCAAGACCGCCAGACCAAATTCGAACAACATCAAACCTTGATTGGTCGACAACGAGAACGTACGTCGTCCAGGCTGACAAGCGTCTTTCGTTTTTCGGCCACCGATAAACATTCGAATTCGCTCACTACTTCTTCACAGGTATTGCCTGCAAGTGATTCGCGGGTATGGCTTCTTTACCAAATGTTAAATGACACTTCGTGCAAGTAGAAGTCGGCGTTGCTTTCTTTTGGTCAATCTCGAAGTTAAGACTACCTCCCTCGTCTGAAGTCGCGGTGATGTGGCACCCCTCAGCTCCACCGCACGAACGAACTGCCACTTTTAGGGTTTGTGGCTCTGTAGTATTCATCTGCGCCGGGCGATGACAGTCAGTACAAGGCAGATCCGGATGAGCTCCACCTTCATGACGGAAAGCCCCGGCCGATATCCTTCGACGCCAGGCTTTCACCATGACGAGGTCCGTTACGTTCATCTTAGTTAGTAGACTCGGGTCGAAGTCATGCTTGAGCTGAGCTGCCGTGCTTACCAACTTATGACAGACCTGACAGTCAGAAGACTTAGGTTCGATTCCGCTGTCAGCGTTGTGACAACTAAAGCATCCAGTGTGACTGTTGGGAATCGTCTTGAATGTGCCCTTCTTTAGCCAGAACGCATCGTTCAGGTTCTTCGGTGGCTTCGTTACATACTCTTCGCTCGAGTCGGCCTGCGGCTTATATGTTTGATGACAGATGGGGCAGTTGAGCGGAGGCGGCTTCTTCTCCTGGGTCCACCGCACAGCGACCAATTGAGAACGCGCAACGTCGCGAGGATTCCGCTTGGCGGTGATCACATCCATATGCAACTCGTGTGAGAAGTGAACCGCAAAATCACTCTCAAAGTCGCGCACAGGCCGCGCCGCATCAACAACATCGCCCAGACTCGGAAACAGGAAACGCGTTGTGTCCCGGGGTGTCACATTGACGTGGCAATTGGAACAGATCGAGGGTGCTGGTCGCTCGCGTGCAAAAAACTCAGTGCGATGACAATTCAAACAGCTTTCGTGTTTAGGAAATTCGGCTATGTCAGGGAACGCTGCTTCACCCTTGCGTACGTCTTTCCAGTTCGCACTGGGAAAAGTATGACAGACATTGCACGCTAACTTCTGTTTAGTTATATGAGTCGCGTGTGAGAAACGTTTGTAGTCTACTTTTGGGGTGCGCGGGCCATTCTGTCGTCGGCTCCGGGAGGGGCGTGTTTGAGGTATCGCTTCTGCATTTTCAGTAGAAGCGACTGAAGCTAGCGAAAAGAAGAATGAAATAGCAATGGTAAGGCCAATTGCGAGAAGCGCTAGCGCCTTCAATCTCTTCGTAACGCGGTTATCCTGGTACATTGACGGTTCGTTCTAAACAACTCCGCTAAATAGACAAACTCCGGCAACCTCTTTGGAGGACCGCCGGATATTGTTTGACTAAAAACTGACAACCTTGAAGAGCTATTCCCGACGACCAAAGTAAATTCGCAACGAAGTATAAGGCAAGTGCGCGTGATAGTTCTGGGGTCGCGGTCCAACAATTCTGCTCTCGTTGTAGTTGTAATACTGGTAACCAACATTCCAATCCAGGCGACGATTAATCTTAAACGAGAGTCTCGCCTCAGGCGATTGAAATGTCAGTGGATACGATGAGATGAGTGATCCGGGTGTTCCGGTGGGATCTGCTACACGCGTTCCCTGACCGTTATCGTGATTGACGCGATAGGAAGTATAGAGCGTGGCCCGCGGGTGTAGCTGAACCGTCGTATCAATAAAGAAGTAGCTGTTCCTCATGTAGTACAGGTTATGTCCAAACGGATGCCTGATACTGTTGTAGTAATACTCGATTATGGCGTCGCTGTTTAGCCAATTGTAGTTATAGCCGGTGCTGATCGAGAACCGCGATGCTGGTGTCCAGTCGAGCGAGCTGGTAAAAATCTTCGACCTGGTATTCACACCAAAATCGTTCAGCGAGACTCCGGCAATTTCAGAAGGATTAGCGTTGGTCTTGGTGATTACGGCGAAGTTGAGCGCGAGGTCCTTTCGCGGCGAATAACGACTCTTCGCTCGGATATTCCAGTAGTCGTAGTTTCCAATTCGAGTGAAAACATTGTCTGCAGTTCCCCGCTCGATATCGAAGAACAAAGTCAAAACCTGGAAAGGTCTTGCCTTCAGTCCGCCAAAAAACGCATGAGTGTTGTTCTCATCTTCTTCACTGGTGGCTGAACGAGTGGGTGGCGGTATCGAACCGTTGGATCCCAGATTAAAACCTTCAAAACTCTCAGTGACCTTGCGATGTCCGTAACGATAGCCAAAGTGGCCGGCGTAATACTTACTAAACTGGTAATCGCCCTCGATAGTGTTCTGATACTTCCGATACGTAGTGTTTCGATGAGCGTCCAGGTTGTTGAAGGCTATCGTATCGGTTCGAAGCGTCGCACCCGAGCCACGCGTTAACGAGAAGAAGTCGGCAAACACTGCAGATCCATCGATGTCGAAATCTTCGACGCGAAAAGTATCTGAAATCCGTAGCTTGTTTGTTGCCAGGTAAGTGACGCCCAGATCGCCAAGGGTATACGGACGCTCTGTAGTTGCGGTGATGTTGTACTGTCCCAGGTTCAGTATATTTGGCGTAGCAGCAAGAGGTCCTGGTGGCCACCCTGTTATTCGCGGATTAAAGTTCGTGCCCTTAAAATTCTCGGTAAAGGTGGAATCGCTTGTTGACTTACTGTAGACAAAACGTCCAGTGATATCGAGTTTCTGGGCCACGAGCGTGTGAGCACTGAAGCGCGTAAAGTTTACATCTCCTCGCGTAGGCTCGTTACGGTTAAAACTGGTGAATTGGGCCACGGCTGGATTGACGTTAATACCTTTTGTTGGCCCAAGACTGATTGAGCTGTCGTCACGGAAGCGGCGAAAACCCTGTAAGAACGACAAATCGATCGGTCCCAGTCTGCCTTCCGCTCCGAAGCGATAATCGTCAGAGCGTGACCTCAAATTCTGTTCGAGATTAAAATCATTCCCCCCAACGTGATAATTAGTAAACGCTGGACCATCGTAGCGTTCAGGTGAATAACCTACAGTGAAATGGATCAACCTGTTCTTCGGGAGGATCGTGAGATCGAAATCTCCGAGCTTAGTATCAGTGTTGTAGCCGTGCTCTCCGGTGACCAGGTTGGGTGGAACACTGAAACTGGCGGGAGAAAACACCCAGTTTGGATTTACAAAGTTATTTAAGAATCTGAAATATTTGAACTTGCGATAGGTACCATCTAACTGGTACCACTTAGGATTTTCAACATTGAATCGAACCTGCCCATGCGGATCACCACCCCAGCCCGTCGTAGTGACAAGCAAAGTGTCGAAAAGCTTGCCTCCGCCCCCTTCTGTTGACTTCATCAGGAACGTTGAGTCAAACATGCGTGGTCCAGCGCTGTAGTTGAGATCGCTCCGATACTTATTGTGATCCCCATCAACACTGATACCTCGATACCCTACCTCGATAGACGAGGTTATCGTGTAGCCGCCATGGTCTTCGCCGGTTTCCACATTTGCGGGCTGCGGATCCGGACTCTTCGTAGGTGACGGACTCGGCGTTTGACCTAAGGCAACGGAGACGCATAGAAGTACGAAGAGCAGTGAGCTTATCGCTGTCGTCTGGATCTTCATATTGCTACCAATCATTCAGGCTTCGCCTTGTCATCTGAAGAACACGGGGCTAGTTCTCGATCCGTGAATCTTCACGTGACATGCAGTGCAATCACCGTATTGAGCGTTTTGGTTATGTTGCGGACCAGCTGGTTCGACCGCACCGACGTCATGAGCCACACTGTGGCAGGTCAAACAAAGTTGGTTAACTTTTCCATACCTTATTAGTCTGGGGAACGACGAGCCATGAGGCGTATGACAAGCAACGCAGCCTTCAGTCTTCAGCGGCGCATGCTCATAGGTGAACGGACCCTGCTTGTCAGCGTGGCACTTGACACACGCGGCGTCGGCCCCCGTCGCGAGCCTTGTTTGTTTCAGCTCGAATCCACCATGCGGATTGTGGCAATCGCTGCATTTCATCACGCCTTCCATCACCTTGTGATGAAATGGCTTGGTGAAATCAGGTTTCACTTCGGCATGGCAGCCCATACAGAGTTGTGGCTCGCCCAGTTTTAAGAGATGGATTGTTGAAAAGTCGGGCTTCTGCGCGTTGACTGGCCCAACATAAGTGATCGACTTGGAGACGTTTGGATTCGTCAACGTAGTGTGGCTTGAATGACAATCTGTACATCCGATGTCGTTGCGCCAGTGCTCGCCGCGGCGGAAGTTATTCCGTTCTTCGCGACCAGCGTGGCAGCCCAAACAAGTTTCCGAAATATCTTTTGAGGACTTGTTCTTGAAGGAAATGATCTTAGCAGGGTCGCCCTCTTCAATGTGGGCTTTGCCAGGACCATGACAGGCCTCGCAACCCGTCACCTTATCTTTCCAGCTGCTGATCTTGGATAGCTCGGCGTGAGAAGTATGGGAAAACGCCTTGAATTGGTCTTCGTGGCAATCCTTACAGGCGTCGCTGCCGACATAGTCGCCGGCGTTAACGGCCTTCGCGATTACTCCGGAATTGGGTTTTGTGGTTTGTGATGAACTAGTAGATGCGAACCAAACGGTCGCGCCCCCTATAGCACAAACCAGAATCACTTTAATGAGTTGAGGGAACCTCAAAGCTTCGACCTCCTCGGTCGCTGAACTCAGCACCTTTAGGACGAAAAACCATCGAGCGAATTCTAGGGCTTAGTTAATAATTCTTCTGTGATGGCGGTCACAGGGGGCGGCCAAATATTCAGCTACGGTTACGATTTCTGTCAAGAAAGTTTTCCTGAAGGCACCCTTCATGGTTCGTCTAGACAGAATATGCCACCTCTTTTTCGATGTTTTCCAAAGCCCCGAGGTTGTGGACCAGAATTGAGTTTGTGCTAATTGTCATTAACTTACGTCTGACAAACTCCTTAAGCAGCCGCGAGACAGTTTCACGCGACGCACAAATCATTTGGCCAATCTCCTCCTGAGTAAAGCTATGGAATACACGAACGCCCTCGCTTTCGAAACTACCCATCTCTCGACACCACTTGATAATCAAACCTGCCAATTTCTCCTCTGCCGTTTCCGACAACAGCAAGCGACGAGAGGAATCGATCATTTCCGACATCTGTCGACTGAACGAATCCAGCACAAACTCCTTAACATCCTCGTTGTGGTTATAAAGCGAACCGAATTCGCGGAGCGGAATAAAGATAGCGCGGCAATAGTTGGCAGTTTCCGCGGTTGCTTCATAAGGATTTCTTGTCATCGTCGAATTGATGCCGAGCAAATCTCCAGGCTTCGCGATTCTGATGATCAGGATCTTCCCCTGGGCAGAGGTGAGCGACACCTTCACGCTGCCAGACAACAATAAATAAACACCACGAGCATCCTCACCCTCGGCAAACAACACGGTTCCCCGAGGATGGATGGTACTGATCCCCAGGTTTTTGGAGCTTACAAATTTAAGGAATTGCGATTTCGCGAACAAGAGTTCCTGGGGCTTTCCGTTTTCTTCAGGAACAACCAAACTTTGCATTCTCATTTCGGCTTACCTATGTACCTTCAACAAACGTTTACCCAACTCCATCCAGTCTTTAGTGATGAGTTGGCCCTCCGTCAATAACTCGGGCCTTAAGCCAGTTCCTGACGATCCGTTCAAAACCGGGTCTAGCCAAAATCCCCTGATTGTCTTTACTTTCTTCGTTAAAGTTAGTCAGAAATGTGTGCCTACAAGGTATTTCCTCAAATCGATAGGTGGGCGAAAGCAAAATAAACGGTCGGCACTCGCCACAAGGACGAGCCTGTTGTGTTGGTGTCGCTGCTCGATCGGCAACTGAGTCCTGGAACAACGACTTCAACAATGGTGATGGACGAGCCGCTCCCCCTTGTTCAAAAAGATCTAATTCCAATAAAAGCAGCTCAAGCACCTCACGTTCATCAAATGTCATACAGCTAATGATCTCCGTACGAGGTACTGGGCAACGGCTATGCCGAGAGTAAAAGCGGGTTTTGGCCGGATTGTGGAGTCGGATCGACTTGATGATTGGGGAATATTCCCTAGTGCGTGGGATTTTGCGCAGGCTGAAAGTGTTAAATGGTCGGCCCGTTATCCGCGCCTGCGCCAGAGGTCTTCAATGCAAGGAATTTCGCCTTTGTACAAAGCGTTTGTGCTATTTCACAGTATTGGTAAACCTTTTATATTCCGCTTCGATTTGTTCAGGAGTTGCTGAGCTAGTCAGTATGAGGAGTCGATGCCGAAACGTGGTCGACTGTTTTGGTTCCAATGCAAAATTAAGTTTCTGCGTGCCATTACTGAAGACTTCCTGACCGAGTGGATTTGCAGCAAATAACCCGTATCCGCGTGCATGCCAGTAAGTGGGAAATCCAACATTTGCCGGATGGTCCAGAATTACCAGGGCAATTGGTTCTTGATTTACTGTTCCAGACAGCATGGTCCAACGCGCACGCGTACCCCAAACTGCATCACCAGTTTTTCCCTCGCTGCTACGATACACTCCGGTTACACCACTATTATCCAGAACTTTAACTTCGGTTGGTCGTCCACTCGAATCAGTAAACACGAGCGGTTCATTTGATGGTTGCTCGAGTTCACGACGAACGCGCAAACCAATCAACCCCTCTTTGTTATCCTGAAAAACGACTCGTTTATCCAGTGCCGTCAATTTCGTGATTCGATCGATCGAGCGATACTTCTCTCCTGAGTGAAACACGAACGTCGTGTTTTCGAGGACTATCGGTTGGCCATCCGGCATCAACCATTGCATCTCGACCGTTAACTCACCTTTGTCTTTTCCGCCGCTGGCGCGAACGACACGCGAGTGAACGACCTTTCCCATTTTTTGCTGTTGCTCTACCGGCAACGCAACCGAGTTGTTCCAGAAGTCAACGCCGTTGACGTTGCCGTAATTAAACCAAAGGCCGATGTGATGCGGATGATCGACGCGTTCACCGCTACGTGGTTCCAAAGGGAAACCGCGAGTGATTAAAGTGCCTTTATCTGTTCGAATAGGATAAAGAACCGGGACCTTGAGTTTGTCTGACCAGATGTAAGAGGTGAAGGGCTGGCCGTCAACCAAGACATCAACACGTTGTGACGCTTCATTCTTGATAACCTGAACGCCACGTTGTTGCGCGAAACCGGAAGTAGACGCGGCAACGACTATTAATATCGCAAGGGCCAAACGTTGATGAATCATTATCGATCGCTCCTGCCTTTAGGCCAAAAACTTGTACTGGGAGCGCAGGCGTCCCCGCCTGCTCGCTTACCTAGTCCAACCTCTTATTCCATCATGTTTGTCAGCGAGCAGGCGGGGTCGCGTGCGCTCCCAGTTTTCGTGTTGGTGTCACTCAAGACGAGTACTGGTTTAACTTACCACTACCTTCTGAGTCGCATCATCGAAGGTAATTCGTTGTCCGGTTTGCATGGCTGCGATGGTCATGGCGATGGCGGTAGCGTGGTTATATCCGGCCCGTACGTTGGCGTTGGGTGTCTTCCGACTACGCACACACTCCATCCAGTTGCGCATGTGTGCCGACGTCAAATTGTCAGCTCCAGTGTTTGCACTGGTCGAAACTGGCGTTTGTGATGCAGGATCGGCAAGCGACAGATCAGTCAAAAGATTTGGCTGCATCTGCATCTCATCAGCTTCCTTCTTTCGCAGTCCACCTTCAGGTGTGATCTTATTAGTGTCGAGATTCAACATTCCCGCGTTTGAATAGTAGAGTTCCTTCACGCCACCTGCGGAGTTACTGAAGCGCGACGAATAGACAACCTGAAACCCTTTCGACATATCGTTGAGCGGACCGTAATCAAAAACTGCTGTCATAGTGTCGAAGTTTTGCCGACCATCGTGCCACTGGTAAATGCCACCGTTGGCAACAACACTGCGCGGGTGCGGTAGGTCTGAAAACCAGTGGACCGTATCTATCTGGTGTGACATCCATTGACACGGAATTCCCGAGGAGTAGGGCCAAAAGAGACGAAACTCAACGTACTTGCGCGGATCCCATGCTGGCTTCACACCTCTTTCTTTTCGATTGAGGATATAACGATCCCAGTCTGTGTCTTCCTTACGGATCTCTTTCACCAGTTGGGGTCGACGCCAACGACCTGGTTGGTTCACGTTCCAGGTCATCTCCACCATCACAATATCCCCAAACTTTCCTGACTTGATGAAGTCATTTGCGCGGATGTAATTACTTCCGCTGCGTCGTTGACTACCGACTTGAACGATTCGTTTTGTTTCTTCAACTGCTTTCAAGATTGCCTTGGCGTCTTCCATCGTGTTCGCCATCGGCTTCTCAACATACGCGTCGCGACCAGCACGTACTGCTTCCACACCGTGAAGCGCATGTTGAAAGTCAGCAGTTGCAATCAGCACTGCATCAACATCCTTGCGCTCATAGAGCTCCTCGTTGTTGCGGGCCATTGCCACTTCATGGCCAACTAACTTACCTACTGCTGCGGCGCCTTCTTCTCGACGACGTTTCCAAATATCGGAAACAGCGGTCAGTTCGAAGTTGAGTTCTTTCGCATGCATGAGAAAGGCAGGTATCAATGCCTGACGAGCGCGATCTGAATAGCCAACAATGCCGACACGCACACGATCATTAGCGCCAAGTATCTGTGCGTAGCTCGACGCACGCGACCCAACGATCACTGCAGCTGTTCCCAGAGTCGCGGTCTTAACAAATTCCCTGCGTGAGTTTTTTAATTCAGACATTTGATTCTCCTCCTGTAATGGCTGTGAAGCGTGTGGCGTGATTCAGATTTTGAAGCCGAGCTTTTCAACCAAGTACTGTTTGTTAACGGCAGCACACTGTTTTGCTGTCCTGGCCTTGTCAGGAACAGCATCCAACTCAATCACAGCCCAACCCGAAAATTTTACCTTCTCAAGAGCTGCAAATACGGCGGGTAGATCTACTCGCCCGGCACCAAGTTCGACAAATCGATAAGACCGTCCACGCGAATCTGCGCT
>Ga0068860_100007377_pt1 | contig 10995 bp, 10 predicted proteins | sample KBSSwiS32_FD_66597 | JGI IMG/M metagenome (GOLD analysis project Ga0068860, IMG submission 66597) | Switchgrass rhizosphere microbial communities from Kellogg Biological Station, Michigan, USA - KBS Switchgrass S3-2 | ecosystem: Host-associated > Plants > Roots > Rhizosphere > Soil ... | reverse complement strand
TTTCGACGCCTGGTTATACGATAGATGCTAAAGACTATAAGGACGAGAAGTGCAACGAGGATTATTTGGAGCGTCGAACGCTTAACCGCAAATACGTAGGAGAACGAGCCACCACCGCCGCCGGAGTTGATGCCGGGAAAGAAGAGAGGAGAAAGTGCGGTGAATACAAGGACCAGTCCGACTGCTGTGAAGATAACAACAAACGTGATCAGGAAGATTTGAAAGGTTTTATGCAAGCGAATTTAAGAGATTTCAACGTTCGCACTATAACCGCTTCAACTGAATTGTCGAAACAAAATCAAACCAAGACCTATCGCTGCAAAGATTAGTCCCCAGTACTCCAATCGAATAAATATGAAATCGTGGACCAGGCGCTCTGAAACTTCCTGTCCGGTGTTTCGATCAATTAGGGTTCGCGCTGGTCTCGTATTCAAGTACCTGCCAACAAACCAGGAAACTATTGCCGTGAGCCACAAGGCTGCGACTTTAGGCCAAAGGTTTTCCTGAAAGTAGGTGGTTTCATTGAACGCTTTGGCGGTGCCGAAATTCATAATGAGGCATGCGGCGATGGGAATGAGAATAGCCAAACCACCCGCACCCCTCCAGATGAAGATCATGTAAGCGCTCCCAACGTTGATGAGATGAACTGTGCTCTAAGGAATGAGCAATACTAAGCGAAGGACCCGTTTTGTGTACATTGTGAAGATGGCGACTAATCGGATGTTTTAACGCTTCTTTACTACCACATTATTCGCCTTCTCAACACAGACAATTTGCATCTCGTGTTCTTTCTGCTTTGTAAAAGGGCACACGGTGAAGTCAGCAAACACGTCTTTGTCCTGGTCGACCTGGGAACGTAGATCTTCGGGAATATTGCGATAACCCTCCACAACAAACCGTTGGTCTGAGATGCCAAACATACGACTCGTTCCGATCTTCCAAATGCGAAGTGCAGGTGCTCCGTTAAAGACTGACAATCGTCCGTGCACCTTAAAACAACTTCCAACCAGCTTCGGATGCGAACGGCAGGATTTTTCCGTAACGGGTGATCCTCCAACAGTCGCTTCAACCAAAGCGCAAAAGGAGATGAGCGCGAGACAGAAGAGTGATAAGCATTTGAACACCATTATTGATTTTTTGGGCTTCGCACAAAAGTGTTTTGAGGTAGGTCGATTGTTGCTCCTCTCATTCTCACCGTGGCTTTAGCCCGGTGACTGGAGCCGCAGATTTTTTTCCGTTAACCGCCCCCAACTCTAACACCGGGCTAAAGCCACGGTGAGAATGAAAGTTCTGTTAGAAAGTCCGACTTGTGAAGTCCGCTCTACGGTAATCATTTGCGAAGTACTTTTGTGCAAAACCGATTCTTTGATAACGGCATCGTTTAACCAGCGACGCAGCGCGAGTCACCAGCTCGACTCAGCAATACACAAGTTAAAATTTCAATTTCTATTCTTCCCTTCTCTTCCACGCCGGTTTGGGATAAGTCTTTAATTTGTGCCAAAGAATGGTGACGCTACCCTCGGAGTCCTGACGCATTACTCGAAACGCAACCAGCAAGTCGGCACGTCTGTTACTCGTCGACCGGAGGACATAAGTCGTATTCGACGTGACAGGCAGTGACGAGCCGTAGCGAAATTTCTCCATTTCAAATCCGGCCCGATTGCGTTGACTTAAGACAGTGGCTTCGAGGTGATCGGCGGGAGGAATGATGTTGGTTAATCCTCTTACGCCATCAGTGTCGGGTGTCACGGTTTCCAGCGGCACGTCACCCAGCGCGACTATTACGCCCAGCGACTCTCCCGTAAAACCAGTGAAGAATTTCCCCTCACCCAGTTTCAACTCGGCCCAACCCAATCGTGGATCAACGAAACCATTCAATCCGTTGCCATGTTTCTCTTTTGAAAATGAGTACGTGCAAGCGTGAGCATTGAAGTCGGGTCTTCTGCCATCAGCCAGGTCGCCGACTGAGACAAGCATCCTTCTCTTGGACCAGGGATAGAGTTTTACGAGACCTGTCTCCGGTAAGCTGAGAACAACGGCAGCGTTTTCCTGATCCAAAACAGATGGTTCCAGGAGTCGTTTCTCTTCGCCCGTGAACTGATATTCCGTCACCCAAACATTTCGCCTGACTAAGATTCGTTTTTGGATCGACGGAACTTCCTTCGCCGGCGCTGAATCATCTGTCGACTCATTCGATTGGCACACGGCGAACGTTGCGCACTTAAAGACCAGGAGCATTAACAATGCCAGTCTCATGAGTTCAGAACATTACTGTCTGGATATTGCAGGCCTGCCACGCAAAACATACTTTTGCGTTTTACCAGTAGCGGTTTTAGGGATCTCATCGACAAACGTAACAGCATGCGGCGCTTTGAAATGTGCCAGGTTATCGCGGGCAAACTTTACCAACTCCTCTGCCGTCGCCGTTGCTCCCGCCTTCAAGACAACGAATGCATGTGGAGCTTCCCCCCAGCGTTCATGCGGAACGCCAACAATCGCAACTTCCTGTATCGACGGATGCCGCAACAGAACACCTTCAACTTCGATCGACGAAATGTTTTCACCGCCGCTAATGATCACATCCTTGAGGCGATCTCGAATCTCAGCGTAACCGTTAGGATGAATCACAGCTGCATCGCCGGTGTGAAACCAGCCGCCTCGCATCACTTCTGCGGTGGCTTCCGGATCATTGAAGTAGCCCTTCATGACTGCATTTCCGCGCACGACGATCTCGCCTAATGTTGCTCCGTCGTGAGGCACCTCGTTGCCGTCATCTCCCACCACACTCAATTCACCTGAAGTGAGTAGTTCAACACCCTGGCAAGCTTTGATTGTGGCTCGGTCTGATGTCGCGAGGCTCTCGTGCTCCGGACGATGTTCGCAGATGGTAATGAAAGGAGACGTTTCCGTTAACCCGTAAACTTGTGTGATGGTCCAACCGAACTCGACCTCAATGCGTTCTATGGTCGCTGCCGCCGGAGGCGCTCCCGCGGCCAGCACACGTATGCCTTGTCGTGATTGCCGTCGCGACTCCGCGGGCGCGTTAGCAATGCTGATTAACACCGAGGGAGCGGCACACAGCATCGAGATCGATTCGGTATTTATCAACTCAAAAACTCTTATCGGATCAACTCTGCGCAAGCACACATGGGTGCCGCCCACCGCAGTAACAATCCAAACAAAAGTCCAACCGTTTGCGTGAAACATAGGGACCGTCCACAGATATCGATCGCGCACCGACATTGGTAAATGAACGAGCGTCCCAATAATGTTTGTATGAGCATTGCGATGGGTGATCATCACGCCTTTAGGACGTGAAGTTGTACCGCTGGTGTAGTTAATTGAGATCGGCTCGGATTCATCAACGGGCGCTGCCTTGAACTCTGGCGTCGCGTCGTTCAGCAGTTGTTCATAATCGAGCCAACCTGGTTTGCCACCTTCCAGCGCGATGAATGCAGCGACATTTGGCAACTCTGAGCGAACGCTCTCGACAGCATCCAGATAGTCGGAATGTACGCAGACGACGCGGGCCCCACTGTGGTTTATCAGATAGACAAAATCGGTCGGCGTCAGTCGGTAATTTAGAGGCACGCAAATCGCGCCTATTTGTGGGACTGCATAGAACGACTCCAACATCGCGTGAGTGTTCGGAGCGATGTAGGCAATTCGATCGCCTGGTTGAATTCCAAGGTTCTGGAGTGCTGACGAGTAGCGATCGCAACGATCGAAAAATTGAGCGTAGGTATAACGCAAGTCGCCATCGACGACTGCTTCACGATCTGCATAGAGCTTACGAGCACGGCGGGCAAATTCAAGCGGAGTTAACGGGATCTCCATGTGGATAACCGGAGTTGAGCTAATTCGATCGTACGAAGATTAAGTCTCGGTTGAGACTATGCGAGCGTTCGAATTGATGGAATAAATCAGTAATCGTGGAGTGGGTTTGTCCATCGTGAGCCATCTTTAAAGTCCACTGACGACACCCAAACCGTCAACTGCTTGTCCGCGTCGCAGTTGATTGAAAGAAACGGCACGAAGTTTTCAGAGTTATAGACTGACTTCACGCCACCGCTGTTGTTGGGATTTGAAGGCCAACCGGAGCGGTAGCCGACTGCGTAGCCACTAATCTCACGACCGGTATCATTTTCCACCGCAAACTCAACCAGCTTCTTCGCGGGGTTTCCAGGATTTACCTTGGTGAAGGAGTAGCGAATCTTAAGCGGATCGGTCGGTAAGTTTTCAATCGTCATGAGCTTCATTGGCTGCGAGTCTGCGTCGTAGCGTCTATCCAGCAGAAAAGCGGCGTCTTCATGACAGCGATGCTTGACTTTGTATATTGCTTCATGTGGCCGATAGCCAATGGCCACACCAATACAAAACGTTAAAACCGCGACGAGTGCGCGAACTAGATAACGGTTCATACTCCACCTCCTCGAACCGATTCACTGGCTGGTTTGGCGAGTTAGAAGCAGTGACGTCGTACGAACGTTGTCTGCCTCAAGCCATTTCAGCAGCCATCGCGTGTGCCTGAGCCGCTTGCACGTAATCAACCGGCATGTCGCCGTTGTCGGCTCGTAGAAATTGCCAATCTTTTGGTTTCAGCGACGCCAAAAGTTCTTTCCGTGTTTTTACCTTCATCGGCTTACCTGGATAGATCTTGCCCATCCGCTGCAGATTCTTTTCGGAGATTGCTCCTGAAAACATCAATAGCGGCCAGGTAAAATTCGGACCATTAAGCCCGCGAAGCTTATATAGCCACATACCGAGCGAACCTACGCGCCAGGCCATCGGCCCCCACCAACTGTATTGTCCGGGTCGCAGGTTCATTTTCCAGCATTTCATCATTAACTGCCATTGTAACGGCGTTAGTTGTTTTGTTTGCGTCACGCCCGTCTCTTTTTCCATTCGCGTGTCGTGCAACGGGGTAAATATCGAGGGAATGAGAAACGCAAACAGTCCACGTCGTTCCATCTCGTAGATCAAATCGATTGTGTCCATTACATCTTCGTCAGTTTCGCCAGGATTGCCGACGATTAGCGTCATTGCTGGAAACCAATTGTTTTCATTGAGCACACGCAGCCCTTCCAGTACCACGCTCGGCCAATCCTCGATCGAGAACGGCACGCCTTTACTCGACATGATCTGTTTGGCCATTCGCACCGAACCAGTTTCAAGACCAATGAGGGGCGCAAGCGCTTTTTTCTCGGGATGACTGCTCAAATACGGAAAGTGGATTGGACTCTTTGGAAGCAGAACATCCGAGAGTTGTTTGATCAGTAAAGGATCAACAACCGCCGGCGCTATCGTGCTGTGACTCAACACATGTTGCTCCACACCAGGAGTGTTCACAATGTCAGAATAAAGATCAACGAGTGCTTCGCGATTGGGAAAGTAGAAAGGGGTGTCCGTGTGGACCTGGCCCCAGATAAACATATCTTCCGTCGCTAGAGAAATTTGTTTGTTTCCATTTCGCACATTAGCGCGAACCGCGTCCATGATCTTGTCTTTTGGAAGATCAATTTGCGGATTGAGATCCGGAACGCAGAATTTGCAACGTCGACCGCAGCCGGTTGTCATTTCCACCACACCAAACGTGGTGCGTGTATCCGGAAACAATATTCCTTCACGATCGAGTGGATGTTTGACTTCAATACGCCGTGGTAGTTCCTCGCCTTGAATTGCCTTGCGAAATAGTTCGAGAGTGTCAGTTGATTCGCTGCGTCCTTCAACGACACAGTCGACGCTCAACTCCTCGTACGTGTCAGTTTGAATAATTTGCCAGCCACCGGATCCACCAACGATAACTTTGAAGTTGTCTCTAAACGGGTTGGCTTTGATCGTCGCAAACAGTTCTCGGGAATAGTGCGAATTGATCGGCATCTTGGAGGAGCCGAAGATTGAAGTGTAAACACCAGCTGCGAAAGTGACGCCGAGTGGATTGTGAGTTGAAACGGCAACGACACGCGTTCGCGGACCGACAAACTTATGTAGATCGTCAGGGAAACAGGCGACCACGTCGTCGTTCCGATACTCGCGCAACAATGATTTTTCGACCAACCTTACGCCAGCAGGCATGTAACGGGCTGAGCCATCTTCGTTGTACTCGACGTCACGCCACTTCGGGTACTTGCGGTTGATGACGCCTTCCATCCAAATGGGTAACGACGCCATTGCCATCTGAATGAAATACCCGGCGTGATCGATTGCTTCGGTTAAAGGCGCCGTTAGCACTATCAATCTGCCGCCATCAGCAGGACCGTCTGGATTAATTACAGGAGTAATTGTTTTCTTTTGTCGCTTCTGGGGAAAACTCATAAAAGGTGTCCAAGGATGTCTATGTGTAGTTTGGGTGGAGCTGTAAGAACGAAATCTGAATCAAAATACCGCTCAGTCAGCAGCTTGCCTGACGTCCGACCTTAAGTTGCGCTGCTACACTAATGAAAAGTGGTGAGGTTGACAAGCATCTTTTCAGGTAAGGTCAGGCCGTCCCCGCCTGCTACTCGTCTATCACTAACCTAAGGATTCCAGTTCCTCGATCGGCATCCAGCAGGCGGGGACGCCTCGCTCCCAGCACCGGGCGACCTTTGCAATAGCATTTAATGCATATCGGACCGTTTAGATGCTTGCTACTCCTGGACAGCCGCCACCGCTTCAATCTCGATTAGAAACCCGTAATGCAGTGGACCGACTGGTATAACCGCTCGAGCCGGTCGATTGTCGCCCAAGATCCTTATGTAAACCTGATTCACCTTGTCCCAGAGGTTAATGTCTGAAATGTAGAGGGTCATTTTGAGGACTTTGTCCCAGTCGCTGCCTGCTGCGCGAATGATTCCATGTACGTTTCGCAATGCCTGCTCGGTTTGTTCCTCAATCGAACCGAGCTTCTTTTCTCCAGTTGCAGGGTCAATTGATAATTGGCCCGAGACAAAGACCAGGCCGTTGTGAACCACTCCCTGTGAATAATGTCCAGCAGGTGTGGGCGCGTCGGTGGTTTGGATTCTTTTGATTGGCATAGCAGTGTTCTTAGTTTGGAAACAGTTGCTCCTGTTTTACTCGCTGCGCCTGAATAAAATGACGTTGCTCATGAACTACAACTATTCGGAAGGCATTCATTAGGCTATACGTCACCGCACCGGCTGCAGGCGAAGTGATGATGATATGGTCGAGGTCGAGATCGCGCGTTGCCGTCATTAGCTCCGCGACTCGTTCTTGATTGGCCACAAAATCCTCGACGATCGTTCCAGCGATTTCGCTCACGGACGGTTGAAAACTCGCCGGAGATTTCAACTTTCGCGCGGTCTTAGGGTCTAGTGATTTGATCAGGAGTTTAGCCCAAACACCAGGCAGAATCGGAATGCGCTCAATGGCTCTTGTTTGTCGTTTGCCGCTTGCAACCGCCTCTATGATCGGAAAGTAGGTACTGTTTCCCGTGATCAGATGATCAAAACATTGCGCTATGCTCCAACGTTTGGGAGCAGGTTTCCAGTTCAACTGTTCAGGCTTCAACGAACCGAACTCTTCCTGAGCGCGATTCGCAATTTCGCCGATCTCCACTTGCAAACGATCTACTTCTTCACGATTGTTCATCGCCACTCACAATTAATACCCGACGGCCATTCCGTCTTTTCTCGGATCCGAAGCACCCATCAACGTTTTGCTAACCGGGTCAATCATTATTGCCTGACCACCGCCCATCGACGACCGGAGCACACCATCAGGAGTATCGCGGACATGTCCCATGCTGATCAGTTGAGCAATCACGGACGCGCCAAGTTCATCCTCCATTAAAACACGGCGGCCATTGGTAAAACGGTAACGGGCCGCATCCATTGCCTGTTGCAAATCCATTTTCCGATCGATCAAGTTAACGAGAAATTGCACGTGGCCCTGCGGTTGGATCGCGCCCCCCATCACTCCAAACGACATTAAGAGTTGATTGTCTTTGAAAACCATCGCCGGAATGATTGTGTGAAACGGGCGCTTGCCGGGAGCAATCGCATTCGGATGTTTTGGATCGAGTGAGAACGCGCTGCCACGATTTTGAAATACTATCCCGGTATCGCCCGCTACGATTCCGGATCCAAATGCGTCGAACAGACTGTTGATGAACGAAACCGCGTTACCGTCTTTATCGACCACAGTGAAGTAGGTAGTGTCGCTGCCAACGTTGATATCACCGGCCGGAGGAGAGTCGAGTGCCTTCCTGGGATCGATCACTGCTCGTCTCTTCGCGGCGTATTCTTTCGACAGTAATTCTGCAACCGGAATCTTTGCGAAGGACGGATCGGCGATATAGCGATTGCGATCAGCAAAAGAAAGTTTAGTAGCCTCGATCAGTGTGTGATAGTACTGTGCCGGTTCAGCACTCATTGCACTAAGATCAAAACCTTCAAGAATATTCAACGCTATCAGTGCGGTAATTCCCTGCCCATTGGGTGGAATTTCAAATACTTGATAGCCGCGATAGTTTGTAGAGATTGGTTCGACCCAATCGGAATGAGTACCCGCGAGGTCTTCAAGAGTGATGAAGCCTCCGTTAGCCTGCATGTAGTCAGCAATCGCTTTGGCGATGGGACCCTTGTAGAAAGCATCGCGACCACCTTCTGCGAGAGTTCTCAACGTGCGGGCCAGGTTCTTTTGCCGGAAGACCTCACCTGCCCTTGGCGCTCGGCCATCAATCAAATAGTTCTGGGACGCTGCGGGGTTACGACTTAGCTTCGGCACTTCTGCTTGCCAGTCTTCAGCAGTTTTTTCCATCACGGGAAAACCGTTTTCCGCGTAATCAATCGCAGGCGCCATCAGTTCCGACAGCTTCATCGTGCCGTATTTGTCGCGGAGCGTTACCCAACCGTCGAACGCACCCGGAACAGTGACACTTCCCATGCCAGTTTGTGGCATTTGTTTGATGTTGCTTTTAGCAAAGTAATCGAGACTGAGTGCTCGCGGCGCTCGTCCACTGGCGTTGAGACCTTTAAGTTCTTTTGTCTTGGCCCAGTAGACGAGTGCAAACATGTCGCCGCCGACACCGGTCATCATCGGCTCAGTAACATTCAACATCGCCGCCATCGCAATCGCTGCGTCGACCGCATTGCCACCACGCTTCAGGACGTCGAGTCCGACTTGTGAAGCAAGCGGCTGGCTGGATGAGACCATTCCATGCTGCGCGCGCGTGACGGATCGACCAGCTTTTACTGTTTGGCTATCGACGATCTGTGTCGAGTGATTCATCAGGAAAAAGCAACTCAGGACAACAACTGCGGTGATTCGAAGCAAGCCGCGAGTACGAAATAACATTTTGATAGCTCCATGGGCAGGATGCGCTCTAAATTGAGAGCGAGTACTCGAGTACAACACTTACTGAAACGGGTTGGCCATTCTTGTCGCAGGATGTCTGAGCCGGGTCGCGCAAACCGAAACCCCTAAATCGACTTGGAGAGATGCGATTAAATCCCTGGATCGTAGTCCGTTAACAGCGATTGGACACGTACTAGCACGTCTTCCGCAATGGGACAAGCCTTGCGGGTCGCAGTATCAATCTGTACTCCAGTGAGTACCGTGACTGCCGCAACCTCGCCGCTTTCGTTGTTAACCATCTCATGAAAGAAACGGACCGACTTACTACGAACTTCAGCGAGGCCTGAGCGGATGGTGATCGTTTCGCCCGCCAAAACTTCCCGTTTATAGGCAATCTCTTGTTTTACAGCCACCATGCCGAGACCGCGGCTGCGCAGCGTATTCGGTGTAAAACCAGCGAGTGCGAGCAGGTTCCAGGTTGCTTCATCAAACTTTCCGACGTACCACATGACATTCATATGATTCATGTGATCACATTGCCAGGGATAGACAACGCCACGATAGGTTACCGGCAAGTCAGTCATTAGCTATTCAACTCCAACCAGACTCTCCAGAGACAACTTTGTATCCGCCTTTGACCACGCACGCTCAAACTCCTTTTGGACCATGTGAGCTGAGCTGTTGTTGCCCTGCCGTTTCAAACTCTCCATCAAGCCAAACAGAGCTCGTCCATTGCGTTGGTGCTTCGCGATTTCAGCACGGAAAACCTTTTCGGCTTCTGCGTTTTCGCCGTTCAGCAAAAGCGCTGCTCCAATCATCTCGCGTACCGGCAAATCCCAATCGGGCGGTTCGTTGTAATGAATGGCATCGTCCGCCTGGATCGCTTTCGCAAAGTTTTCTCCAAATGATTTCTTATCTCCCTTAACAATCGAGAGCTTGGAAATCAAAGACCATTCAGCTGCCTTCATGATATCGCCCGCGACGTTGTTGCCGAATGGAGTGTCTGCCGGAATCTGTTTTGCAACTGTCTGAAAATTCTTTAATTCAGTTTCTGCGTTGCCAATGTCTTTCTTTCCGGCATACGCCATACCGCGTGCGAAATGCCAATACGCGGTCGTGATTTTGAAACTCGGTTCAGGTTTCGGCGTCTTCAGGATCTCATCCCACTTTCCAAATCGCACCTGGACCACAAGCGGATACGGAACAAACATCTCCAGCATCGACATGCCAGCAACTAGCGGTTTAACGTTCGTCTCAAGTTCTCGAGCGGTCTTGATCGCTTCCTCGTACTGCCCTCCCATCGCACTTGCTGATGCAAGAAAGTGGATGTTGTGGTTGTAGTACATCATTGTGTACACACCCTTGGCGCCAGTCGCTGCCATGTAATCGCGATCTGCTGTAATCGCCTCCGCGTTTGCGCTGGCTGCTTTGTTGTAGTCGCCGGTACGGATGTAAATATGCGACGGCATGTGGACCAAATGACCGGACATTGGTGCGAGTTGTCCGAGTCGATCAGCACTCGGCAACGCTCGATCGGGATTTTTTGACGCTTCCACAGCATGAATATAGTAATGGTTTGCGCCGGTGTGATTAGGGTTGCGTCGGAGTACCGCTTCGAGTACTGCGATGATCTCTTCGGTTCCTTCCGCGGGCTTACCGTCGGCGGTCCAAAGTTTCCAGGGCCGAAGATTCATCATGCTT
>Ga0068860_100007373_pt1 | contig 10997 bp, 7 predicted proteins | sample KBSSwiS32_FD_66597 | JGI IMG/M metagenome (GOLD analysis project Ga0068860, IMG submission 66597) | Switchgrass rhizosphere microbial communities from Kellogg Biological Station, Michigan, USA - KBS Switchgrass S3-2 | ecosystem: Host-associated > Plants > Roots > Rhizosphere > Soil ... | reverse complement strand
CGCGGCCGCAACGTCTACCCGCAGGACGTGGAGCAGGCGGTGGAGGGGGCGGACCCGCTGATCCGCCCGGGCGCCAGCGCGGCGTTCGGCGTGGACGAGGGCGGCGAGGAGTCGCTGGTGGTGGCGTGCGAGGTGGACCGCGCCCTGGCGGACGTGCCGCCGGATGCGCTGGAGCGCGTGGCCCGGGCCGTCCGCCACGCCGCCGCCGACGTGGCCGGCGTCGCGCCGCACGCGGTGGCGCTGCTCAAGCGGGGCGCGCTCCCCAAGACCTCCAGCGGGAAGGTGCAGCGGCACCTGTGCCGCGAGGGGTTCCTGGGGCGGACGCTGGACGCGCTGCTGATCGCCCAGGTGCCGCGGCCGCGCCCGGACGCGGCCCCGCGCGACGCGATGGAAGCGCGCGTGGCGGGCGCGTTCGCCGAGGTGCTGGGCGCGGCCGAGGTGGGCGTGCACGACCACTTCTTCGAGCTGGGCGGCCAGTCGCTGCTCGCCGCCGAGCTGTGCCGGCGCCTCTCGGACGACCTGGGCATCGAGCTGTCCCTCACCACCCTCTTCGACCACCCGACGGTGGGGATGCTGGCCTCCGCCATCCGCGCCATGGACGCCGGCGCCGGCCGCGCGCCCGCCGGGCTCCCGCAGCTGGTCCCCGCCCCCGCCGAGCGCCACCAGCCGTTCCCCCTCACCGAGCTGCAGGAGGCGTACTGGATCGGCCGCAGCCCGGAGCTGGTGCTGGGGAACGTGGCCACGCACGTCTACGCCGAGTACGAGCTCCAGGCGCTGGACCTGCCGCGGCTGGAGGAGGCGTGGCGGCAGGTGGTGGCGCGCCACGAGATGCTGCGCGCGGTGGTGCTGAAGGACGGGAGGCAGCAGATCCTCCCGGTCGAGGAGGTCCCGCCGTACGCCGTCGCGGTGGACGACCTGCGCGGCGCCTCCGCGGAGGAGGTGGAGCGCCGCCTGGCCGCCACCCGCGACGAGCTGTCGCACCAGGTGCTCCCGCCCGACCGCTGGCCGCTCTTCGACCTCCGCGCCTCGCGGCTGCCGGACGGCCGCACCCGCCTCCACCTCAGCGTGGACCTGCTGATGGTGGACCTGCGCAGCGCGGAGATCCTGCTGCGGGAGCTGGCGCTGCTCTACGAGTCGCCGGGCGCGCCGCTCCCGCCGCTGGAGCCCTCCTTCCGCGACTACGTGCTGGCGGTGGAGCGCGCGCAGGGCTCGGCGCGGGTGCAGCGCGCGAAGGAGTACTGGACGGCGCGGCTGGCGGACCTGCCCGGCGGGCCGGACCTGCCGCTGTCCCGCAGCCCGGAGGCGGTGGCGCGGCCGCGGTTCGTCCGGCGGTCGGTGCGGCTGGACCGCGACGCCGCCGCCCGGCTCCAGGAGCGCGCCTCCCGCGCCGGGCTCACCGTCTCCACCACCCTCCTCCGCGCCTTCGCCGAGGTGCTGGCGGCCTGGTCGCGCGCGCCCCGCTTCACCATCAGCGTCACCCTCTTCCATAGGCTCCCCGTCCACCCGCAGGTGAACAGCCTGGTCGGCGACTTCACCTCGCTCACCCTGCTGGTGGTGGACCTCTCCAGCCGCCGCCCGTTCGAGGCCGCCGCGCGCGAGACGCAGCGCCAGCTCTGGCGCGACCTGGACCACCAGCTCTTCGGCGGCGTGCGCGTCATCCGCGAGCGCGCGCGCACCCACGGCCCCGCCTCGATGCCGGTGGCCTTCACCAGCGCCCCCGGCGCGCGCGGCGAGGACGCGGCGCCGGCGCGGCGGCTTCTGGGCGACCCGGTGTACGTGGTGAGCCAGACCTCGCAGACCTGGCTGGACCACCAGGCGCGCTGGGCGGACGGCGCGCTGGAGCTGTCGTGGGACGCGGTGGAGGAGCTGTTCCCGGAAGGGATGCTGGACGCGATGTTCGGCGCGTACTCGCGCCTGGTGTGGCGGCTGGCGCAAGGGGACGAGGCGTGGGGCCAGCCGGCGCGCGAGCTGGTCCCGCAACGGCACCTGGAGGCCCGGCAGCGCGCCAACGCCACCGCGGGCGACCTCCAGCAGGGCCTGTTGCAGGACGGCTTCTGGCGCTGGGTGGCGGCGCAGCCGGAGCGCACCGCGGTGATGGCGCCGGACCGGATCGTCTCCTACCGGCAGCTCGGCGCCGCGGCCGCCTCCGTCGCCTCGCGCCTGCGCGACCGCGGCGTGCAGCGCAACGAGCTGGTGGCGGTGGTGATGGACCGCGGCTGGGAGCCGGTGGCCGCGGTGCTGGGGATCCTCTCCGCCGGCGCCGCGTACCTCCCGGTGGACGCCTCGCTGCCGGAGGAGCGCCGCGCCCACCTCCTCGACCGCGGGCAGGCGCGCGTCGCGCTCACCCAGCCGTGGCTGCGCAAGGAGCTCTCGTGGCCGCGAGGGACCGCCGTGCTCCCGGTGACGGAGGGTGACCTCCACGCGCCGGCCGACGCCGCCCCGCCGCCCTGCCCCGCCGGCCCGCTGGACCTGGCGTACGTCATCTTCACCTCCGGCTCCACCGGGCAGCCCAAGGGCGTGATGGTGGAGCACCGCGCGGCGCTCAACACCATCGCCGACGTCAACCGGCGCTTCCGCATTGGCCCCGAGGACCGCGTGCTGGCGCTCTCCTCGCTCAGCTTCGACCTCTCGGTGTGGGACGTCTTCGGGGTGCTGGAGGCGGGCGGCGCGCTCCTGGTCCCCGACCGCGAGCAGGCCAGGGACGCCCGCCACTGGCTGGACCTGGTGGAGCGCGGCCGGGTCACCGTCTGGAACACCGTCCCGGCCCTGATGGAGCTCCTGGTGGAGCAGGCGGAGGCGCAGCGGCGCCGGCTCCCGGACGCGCTGCGGCTGGCCATGCTGAGCGGCGACTGGATCCAGCTGGGGCTGCCGGACCGGATCCGCGCGCGGTCGTCCGCGGAGGTGGTGAGCCTGGGCGGCGCCACCGAAGCGTCCATCTGGTCCGTGCTCCACCGCGTGGCCCGCGTGGACCCCGCGTGGCGGAGCATCCCGTACGGGAAGCCGCTGCGGAACCAGACGCTCCACGTGCTGGGGCCGGGGCTGGAGCCGCGGCCGGAGCTGGTCCCGGGCGAGCTGTTCATCGGCGGCGCCGGCCTGGCCCGCGGCTACTGGCGCGACGAGGAGCGCACCCGCGAGCGCTTCGTCCACCACCCCGTCACCTCCGAGCGCCTCTACCGGACCGGCGACCTGGCGCGCTACCTGCCCGACGGGGCGGTGGAGCTGTTGGGTCGGCAGGACCTGCAGGTGAAGGTGCAGGGGTACCGCATCGAGCTGGGCGAGGTCGAGGCGGCGCTGCGGCAGTACCGCGGCGTGCAGGGCGTGGTGGCGGCGGCGGTGGGCCAGGGGCAGGACCGGCGGCTGGTGGCGTGGGTGGTGCCGCACTCGCCGGGCGCCGCCCCCACCGGCGACGAGCTGCGGGCGTACGCGGAGCAGCACCTCCCCGCGTACATGGTGCCGGCGGCGGTGGTGCTGATGAGCCGCTTCCCGCTCTCCGCCAACGGCAAGGTGGACCGGAGCGCGCTCCCCTCGCCCGGGTTCGCCGCCCCCGCCAGCGCCGGCGGCCCGCCGCAGGGCCGCACCGAGGTGGCCATCGCGTCGCTCTTCTGCGCGCTGTTCGACCGCGCAAAGGTGGAGCGCGACGACCACTTCTTCGAGCTGGGCGGCAACAGCATCCTCGCCAGCCGGCTGGCGCTCCGGCTGAGGGAGACGTTCCAGATCGCCCTCCCCATCCGGCTGGTGTTCGCGCGGCCCACCGTGGCCGGCCTGGCGGCGGAGGTGGAGCGCGCGCTGCGGGGCGAGGAGGAGAGCCGGCCGCAGCTCGACCTCCACGCCGAGGCGGCGCTCGACCCGGAGATCGTCCCGGCGCCGGCCGAACGGGATGGGCCCAACGCTTCGAGCGGTGCGGACCCGGCGCTTGCCGGCGTCCGCGCGGCGGCGGCCACCGGCTCCGAAGCAGCCGGCAGGCGGCGCCTCGACGCCGTGTTCCTCACCGGCGCCACCGGGTTCCTCGGCAGCCATCTCCTCGCCGAGCTGCTGGCGCGGACCGACGCGCGCGTGGTGTGCCTCGTCCGCGCCGGGAACGACCTCCAGGCGTCCGCCCGGCTCCAGGAGGCGCTGGCGCGCTACCACCTGTCGATCGACGCGCGCGCCGCGGCGACGCGCATCCGCGCCCTGGCGGGCGACCTGGAGCGGCCGCTCTTCGGGCTCCCGGAGGCGGAGTTCCGCGCGCTCGGGCGGGAGCTGGACGCGGTGGTGCACGCCGCCGCCTCCACCAACCTGCTGCTGCCCTACGAGGCCCTCCGCGGCACCAACGTGGTGGGCACGCTCGACTGCATCCGGCTGGCCTGCGCGGAGCGCCGCAAGCCGCTGGACCTGGTGTCGTCCGCCGGCGCGCTGCTCTCGCGCGACCTGGACCCCGCCGAGCCGATGGACGAGGAGCAGGAGATCGAGGACGGCAACGCGCTGGTCGGCGGGTATCCCCAGACCAAGTGGGTGGCGGAGCGGCTGGCGCGCGCCGCCGCCGCGCGGGGGCTGGAGGTCCGCATCCACCGGCCGGCGATCGTCACCCCCCACCCATCCACCTTCGCCCGGAGCGAGCGCGACGCCTTCACCACGCTGCTGCGCGCGGCGGTGGCGGTGGGCGCGGTGCCGGACCTGGACCTGGAGCTCAACCTGGTGCCGGTGGACTTCGTGGCCTCCGCCATCGTCGCGCTGATGCGGCGCGGCGGCGGCCCCGGCCGATACCACCTGGCCACCGGCGTGCCGCTGCACCTGTTCGGCGTGCGCCAGCTCCTGCAGCGGCGCGGGTTCGAGATGGACCTGGTCCCCTTCCGCGAGTGGTGCGGCCGGGCGCTCCAGCACGCGCGGCGCGCCGGGGACGACGCGCTCCAGGCGCTCATCCCCGGCCTCACCGAGCGCATCGGCGACCGCACCCTGGTGGAGGCGATGGTGGAGACGCTGGCCGCGCTCCGGATCTCCTGCCGCCGCACCTGCGAGCTTTTGGCCCGCGAGGGGCTCTCCGCGCGCGGCGCGCCGGAGCTGCTCTCCGGCTACCTGGACCGCTTCTTGAAAGAGGGCGTCATGCCTCCGGCTCGCCCCACGGCCACTTCGTGGGGCGCGGCATCTTCCCGGCGATGACGTCTTCGATCACCTGCGCCACGCCGGCCGCCGCGCGGTTGTCCGGCGCCGCCGCCGTCGCCTTCGCGGCGAAGAAGCGCGCCCGGCCAACCTCGCCCGCCAGCATCAGCGCCAGCGCGTGGTTGGAGAGGAGCCCGGCGTCCTCCGGCCTCAGCCCCAGCACCTTCGAGGAGACCTGCACCGCCTCCGCGCCGCGCCCGTTGATGCAGCACTGCAGGACCAGCTCCCGCCCCACGTCCACGTGGGTCGGGTTGATCGCCCAGGCGCGGCTGAGCGCCTCGTAGGCCTGGTCCTTGTACCCGGCGGCGCGGCACGCCATCCCCATGATCCAGTACGCCGACCAGTTGTTGGGGTTCAGGTCCAGCGCGCGCGTGAGCAGGCGCCGGCCCTTCTCGATGTCCTGGAGGTCCACGGGCTTGCTGGGCGTGAGGCCGTCCACCAGCGGCAGGTACGGCTGCAGGATCTTGCAGCCCTCCCGGTAGAGCTCGTCGTGCATCTGGGCCTGGAGCGAGGGTTCGGGTGGCACGGGCTGGAGCATCGCAGTTTCTCAGCCCCTGAGGGGCCCCGGAATTCAGGCGCAAATGGCCTGACAAGACCTGGACGGCGGAGCGCGGAGAATCTTTACAAGCCATGCGCCTCTCCGACCCCACGACCAAAGCCCTCTCCCCCGCGGCCCAGACCGCGTCTCCCCGGGCCGCCACCGCCGCCAAGCAGTCCCCGGCGCCGGCCCCCACCGCCTCCAGCGCGCTGCGTCGCGCGGACGACTTCGCCCCGGCCAAGGGGCCCGTCGACCGCAACATCCCGCTGGAGCCGCAGGACCAGGGGCAGACCAACTCCTGCGGCACCACGTCGATGGCGATGATCGAGAGCTACTTCGGTCACCCCATGACGCACGAGCAGATCGACCCGGAGATCCGCGCCTTCAACTTCGGGACGGCGCCGGACGACATCGCCGACTACGCCAACAACCACGACCTCCGCGCCTCGGTGAAGAACGAGGGCTCGCTGGAGGACCTGGCGTCGAACGTCGACCGCGGCATCCCCACCATGGTGCTGACCGACGCGCCGGGGAACAAGGCGGACCCCAAGAACGGCGAGAACCACTACGTCGTCGTCACCGGCTACCAGCGCGACGCGTCCGGGAAGATCACCAAGGTGGACGTGGCCGACCCCTGGGGCGTCAAGCGCGAGATGGACGCCAAGGACTTCGACTCCCGCTGGGCCAACGGCAACCAGCTGGGGATCTCCACCGGCGACTCTCGGCTGATGATCTCCTTCGCGCCCAAGAGCGGCACCGTCACCGGCACCGACGGCGTCACCCGCAACGCCAAGGACATCCCGCTGCCGCAAGACAGCGTGGGCTCCTACCTGGACGGCATCGCCTTCCGGAGCGTGGAGCGCCGAGCCTCCGACCTCGCCGGCGGCGTCCAGCACGGCGACGTGGGCAAGATCGCCGGCGGCCTCTACGGCCTGGTCACCAACGTGCCGGAGCTGGCGCTGCAGAAGCTGGCCGAGTGGAGCCACATCCCCTTCCTGCAGCGCATCCCCGAGGCGTTCGCCGCGGTGAACGACAAGATCGCCGGCGGGATCAAGGCCGCCGGCGAGTGGGTGCAGGGCGCGGTGGGCAAGGTCGCCGACGGGATCGGCTCCGCGGCGAAGTCCGTCGCCCACTTCTTCGGCTTCTAGCCGCCAGCCGCTACTCGGACCACCAGGTCTCGGCCAGCACCTCCACGCCCGCGACCTGGTCGACGAAGAAGCGGATGGTGTGCCCGCTCCACGGGTCGTTCGCGTACTCGATGTAGCAGCCGAAGAACGCCTTGCCCGCGGTCACGGACTGCAGGTTGGCCAGGCCCGCCGTCCCGTCGATGTCCGGGTTGATGAAGTAGTTGGCGTAGGTCACCGTGTACGACGCCGCGTTGTAGACCTCGGTCGCGTCGGCCAGGTTGGGGCGGATCTCCGCGCCGTTGGGGAGCAGCGCCGGGTCCACGCCGAAGCAGGTCATCCCGCTCAGCCGGTACGCGTAGTTGGCGTTCTGCAGCTCCTGGTACCAGTCGAAGTGGCGGAGCAGCCGGGCCTGCCCGTAGACGCCGTTCACCGCGGCGGCGAGCTGCTCGAACGGCCGGCTCAGCGTCGCCGCGTTGCGGAGGTTCCTCATGCTCACCGGGCCGATGCCGGCGGTGTTGGAGACCTGCGCCGCCGTGGTGAAGGGCCGGCCCGCCAGCAGGGCCACCGCGCCGTTCCACGCGTACGGCAGGATGTCGTGCATCTCCTGGTCGCTGATGCCGTTCACCAGGGAGACGATCGCCGCCGCGTCATCCGCGGACACCAGCAGGTTGTCGTAGAGGCCCACGCAGCTGGAGGCGTTGATGTAGCCCAGCGAGACCGAGGCGTTGTAGAGCGTCTGCAGGCGGGTGGGCCCCACCTGGTCCACCGCGATCAGGGCCGCCAGCGCCCCCATCGGCCGCGCGGCGATGATGTTGTTCGCCACGTTGCTGGGCACGTAGACGTGCAGCGTCTCGTAGGAGGCGGTGTTGACGAAGGTCATGTACCCGTTGCACTCGGGGGCCACGTCCACGTCCGTGGCGGTCAGCGGCGCCTGGACCTGGGCCAGCTCCTCCGGGGTTCCGCAGGCGGCCAGACCTGCGACGGCGACCATCGTTGCGAGCACTCCACGCATCCCACATCTCCTGGCAAGCCCTCGAGGGGTTTCGAGGGGGGCAGCCCTATAAAATTCTGCTGACACGAAATCAACCCCCTAGGATTGGCGTATGGCCGAACAGGCGGCGCGGTACGACGTGGTGATCGTGGGTGGGCGCCCGGCGGGGGCCTCGCTGGCGGCGCGGCTGGGCGCGCGGGGTCACCGGGTGCTGGTGGTGGACCGGGCCACCTTCCCGTGCGTGCCGGCCGTCCCCTCGTCGCCCACCGTGCACCCCGGCGCGATGAGGCTGCTGGACGAGCTGGGCATCGAGGAGCGCCAGTACGCGGACCCGCACGCGAAGATCGCCATCTTCGGCTTCCAGTTCGCCGAATACTTCAAGGTCCTGATGACGATGCCCAAGGTGTTCGGGCGCGACTACTTCTACGGCGTGGACCGGCGGGTGTTCGACCACCTGCTGTGGAAGAACCTGGACCGCTACCCCAGCGTGGAGCGGCGCGACGGCTTCCCGATCACCGGGCTCCTGCGCGACTCGAGCGGGGCGGTGACCGGCGTGGAGGGCGGCCCCAACGCCCGCGGCGAACGCATCACCGCCCGCTGCGTGGTGGGCGCCGACGGGCGCTGGAGCCGCGTCGCGCGCGAGGTCGGCGCGGAGGTCGTGGAGGAGGACGCGGTGCACGTGAGCACCGTGCATTACTCGGATTGGCGGAACGTCGCCCCGGTCGAGCCGGGCGTGCACGCCGGGCACATCTACACCACCGGGCGCGGCGCGGACGTGCTCATGCTCCCCATGCCGGACGGGCTGGTCTCGGTGAACACGCACGTCCGGGCGGACCGCGTCGACGACCGGAAGGACCCCAAGTCCCACTACCTGGACACCCTGCGCTCCATGCCCAGCGTGTGGCGGCGGCTGGCCGGCGCGGAGCAGACCAACCGCATCCACGGCATCCGCCGCATCGGCAACGGCTACCGGCGGGGCAGCGGCCCCGGCTGGGCCCTGGTGGGCGACGCGCTCCACTTCAAGGACCCGGTGGACGCGCAGGGCATCTACGACGCGCTGATCGAAGCCAAGCTCCTGGACGAGGCCCTGGGCGCGTGGCTCTCCGGCGCCAAGCGCTGGGACGAGGCGATGGCGGGGTACGCCAAGCGCGTGGCGGAGGAGACGCACGCCATGTTCGTCGCCACCTGCGGCCGGCTGAAGCGCGAGCTGTACGACGAGCCGCCGGTGCCGGTGATCAAGACCCTGATCCGCTGGTCGATGACGGACCGGCGGTACCAGGAGCGGTTCCTGCAATTCCTCTCGCGCGGCATCCCGGCGGAGGGCGCGATCACGCCGGGGTTGATGGCCGGGGCCGCCTTCCGCGGGATCGGGCGCGACCTCAAGCGCCAGCTGCGGCTCGCTCCAGCGTCTTGACGTCGATCTTCACCATCTGGAGCATCGCCTTCATCACCCGCTGGGCCTTCGCCTGGTCCTTGCTCTTCATCAGCTTGGTGAGCGTCACGGGGATGATCTGCCAGGAGACGCCGAACTTGTCGGCGAGCCAGCCGCACTGGCTCTCCTTGCCGCCGCCCTTGAGCAGCTTGCGCCACAGCGCGTCGGTCTCCTTCTGGTCTTTGCAGTGCACGTAGAGGGAGATCGCCGGCGAGTGCGGGAACCCGGGGCCGGCGTTGAGCGCCATGAAGTCCTGCCCCTCCAGCTTGAACTCCACCAGCATCACCGAGCCCTTCTTGCCCGGCCCGGCGTCTCCGTAGCGCGTGACGCTGGTGATCTTCGACTTCTTGAACACGGAGACGTAGAACTTCGCCGCCTCCTCCGCCCTGGTGTCGAACCACAAGAACGTCACGATCTTCTGCGGCATATGGGCTCCTCGTTACTTCGGTGATCTCTGCTCCAGGGCGCAGTGTTCTCCTTCGCCGTCCTTCGCCCCGCTCCTTTCGTGCCGCCGCCTTCGCCTTCTGTTGCCGGGCGAGCTCCCTGGCAGGATTCGCGCCTATGCTGGCGGCCGCCATGCCCGCACTCACCCTCCCGGTCAACGAGCTGAGCTCCTTCGATCTGCCCCCGGTGTGCCTGCTCACCGGCGAGCGCACCAACGTCTCCTTCCGCAAGGTGAAGTTCGCCTGGTACCCGCGCTGGGTGGGCTTCCTGATCCTCGTGCCCTACGGCGGCCTGCTCCTGGCGGCGATCGTGGCGGCCATCCTCACCAAGCGGGCGAAGGGCGAGCTGCCCTTCTCGGACCAGGGCTGGTCGAGGTGGCGGCTGGCGAAGATCATGATGGTCCTCCAGTTCCTGTGGCTCCTGGGCGGGTTGGTCGGCGGGATCGCCGCGGCCGCGGCCGGGGACGCGGGCTCCATCGCCATCCTGCTGTTCGTCTCCGTCCCGGTGGGGATGCTGGCCATCTACTTCGCCTTCCAGCGGAACAAGATGGTGGTCCCCACGCGCATCACCGAAGCCGAGATCACCATCAAGATCCCCAGCGAGCAGGCGGCGATGGCGATCCGCGAGCACCTGACCGCGGGCCACGTGGTGCAGGCCCAGCCGCTGGCGGTGGCCGGCGCGCAGTGAGCGCGCTGGCCCCGGCCGGGTCGCACTGCGCGACCCCCTCCCACCCTCCGGCGCCGGCCACCTGGACGTGCCAGCGCTGCGGCGGCTTCATGTGCGAGGCGTGCGAGCGCCGGACGCGCCCGGAGGCCCTGCCCCTGTGCCCCAGCTGCTGGTCCCTGCGCGAGCAGCGGGTCGCCGCCGCGCCGAAGGGGACTCGCCTGGAGAGCGCCGGGCTGTGGCTGGGCGGGCTCTCGTTCATCCCCCTGCCGCCGATCGTCATGGCCTCGCTGATCGTCAACATCATGGTCCTCGCGCGGGCGCCGCCGGGCGAGCGGACCAAGGGCCTGGTCGGGCTGGGGCTCACCTTCGGTGGGTTGGTGGTCACGATCTCCGTGCTCGCCCTCGTGTTTTCCCGCGACCTCTGATTGCGTGGGGCGATGTCCCTCGCCACGCTGCTGCTCTTCGCGCTGTCGGGGGCCCCCCCGGCGGCGGCGTGCCGGACGAAGGCGCAGGACGTGGGCGCGGAGTACGACGCGCGCGCGTCCGGGATCGCGCGCGAGCACGCCCTGGCCATCGCCGAGGTGGCGTGCGGGATGGGCGAGGTGATCGCCTTCCGCCCGGTGAACCAGGCGGCGGCGGCGTGGATCGCCAAGGGGTACGCGA
>Ga0068860_100007372_pt1 | contig 10998 bp, 2 predicted proteins | sample KBSSwiS32_FD_66597 | JGI IMG/M metagenome (GOLD analysis project Ga0068860, IMG submission 66597) | Switchgrass rhizosphere microbial communities from Kellogg Biological Station, Michigan, USA - KBS Switchgrass S3-2 | ecosystem: Host-associated > Plants > Roots > Rhizosphere > Soil ... | reverse complement strand
AGCGCTGCCAGGGAGACGGGTGCACCACGTTCGCCCAGATCTTCACGCTGAGCGGCACCACCTTCAACAACACGGGGCTCACCGCCAGCACGAGCTACAGCTACCGCGTGCGCGCCGTGGATGCCGCCGGAAACCTCGGCGGCTACTCGAGCGTCGCTACCGCGACCACGCTCGCGACACCGGACACCACCGCCCCGAGCGCGCCGACCGGCCTCTCGGCGAAGGCGTCTGGCAGCACTCAGGTCGACCTCGCCTGGACCGCGTCCACCGACAACGTCGGCGTGACCGGCTATCAGATCCTGCGCTGCACGGGCTCCACCTGCACGACCTTCGCGCAGGTCGGCACCTCGAGCGTCACGAACTTCAGCAACACCGGGCTCGCCGCTTCCACGACCTACCGCTACCGCGTGCGCGCGGTCGACGGCGCGGGCAACGTCAGCGGCAACTCCAACACGGTGAATGCGACCACGCCGGCCGCGCCCGACACGACTCCGCCCAGCGCGCCCGGCGGGCTTGCCGCAGTCGCGGCAAGCCAGAGCCAGGTCAGCGTGAGCTGGACTGCGGCTACCGACAACGTCGGCGTCACCGGGTACCAGCTCGAGCGCTGCTCCGGCAGCGGTTGCAGCGCGTTCGCCCAGATCGCCGCGCCCACGGGGACGAGCTTCAACGACACCGGACTCACCGCCTCCACGAGCTACAGCTATCGCGTGCGCGCCGTCGACGCCGCAGGAAACCTCGGCGGCTATTCGGCCGTCGCGTCCGCCACCACGCCGGCGCCGGACACCACCGCTCCGACCACGCCCACCGGATTGACCGCGACCGCCATGAGCGCAAGCCAGGTCAACCTGGGCTGGACGGCATCGACCGACAACGTGGCGGTGACCGGCTACATCCTGCAGCGCTGCCAGGGCGCCGGATGCAGCGCGTGGACCACGATCGCAACCCCCACCGCCACGACCTACAGCGACACCGGGCTGACGGCCACGACCACGTACCGTTACTGGGTGCGCGCGACGGATGCCGCCGGCAACCTGAGCGGCTGGTCGAGCATCGTCACCGTCACCACGCTCGCCGCGGATACCACCGGGTTGGTCGCGGCCTACGGATTCGACGAAGGCACGGGGACGGTGGTCCGAGACGCCTCCGGGCAGAACAACAATGGCGCCGTGACCGGAACGGCCTGGACCACGGGCAAGTACGGCAATGCGCTCGTGTTCAACGGCACCAGCGCGCAGGTCACGATCCCGGATGCGCCCTTGCTTCGCCTGACCACCGCGATGACGCTCGAGGCGTGGGTGTTCCCGACCACCGCGCCGACGGGGTGGCGCGCGATCATCGACAAGAACGTGGATGGCTACTACCTCATGGCCTCCACCGACAACGGCAATCGCCCGGGCGCGGGAGCCACCTGGACCAACGGGAACCAGAACATCTTCGCGCCCTCTGTGCTGCCGGTGAACGCCTGGACGCACCTGGCGACGACCTTCGACGGCGCGGCGGTGCGGCTCTTCGTCAACGGCGTGCAGGTGGCGAGCCAGGCGCAGACCGCGCCTCTGGCGCCGACGACGGCCACGCTGCAGATCGGCGCGGACTTCTACCCAACCGAGTACTTCGCTGGCCTGATCGACGAGGTGCGGATCTACAACCGCGCCCTCAGCCCGGCCGAGATCCAGGTCGACATGCTCACGCCAGTCGCCGGTGCGGCTCCGCCACCGCAGTCCGATACCACTGCGCCGGCGGTCAACATCACTTCGCCCGCGTCCGGCGCTACCGTCACGAACACCGTGTCGGTTTCTGCAAACGCTACCGACGACGTTGGCGTCGCTTCGGTTCAGTTCCTGCTCGATGGCTCGCCGCTCGGCGCGCCGGTCATCAACTCGCCCTATAGCGTGGCATGGGATACGGCAACGGCTATTTCGGGCAGCCATGTGCTGCAGGCCCGGGCGTCCGACTTCGCCGGCAACAGCACGACCAGCGCCGCAGTGCCGGTTTCGGTCGGGACGCCGACCGGCTCCACTTCCGGCCAGTGGGCCGCGCCGCTAGGCTGGCCCATCGTTGCGGTGAATGCGGCCCTGCTCCCGACAGGCGAAATCCTCGCCTGGGACGGGCAGGACTTCGGCAACCAGGCGCGCGTCTGGAATCCGGCGACCGGCACGTTCACCTCGGTGCCGAACAGCCTGACCAACATGTTCTGCAGCGGCCAGTGCCTGCTGCCCGACGGCAGAGCGCTCGTCGTCGGCGGCCACATAGGCGCGCATGTCGGGCTGCCCGACGCGAATATCTTCAATCCGGCGACGCGCACGTGGTCGCGGGTCGCGCCGATGGCCGTCGGCCGCTGGTATCCGACCGTCACTGCGCTTCCGGACGGACGCATGCTGGTGACCTCCGGCGAGATCGATTGCGGCGGATGCTTCGCCCCGATCCCGGAGATCTACGATCCGCAGTTCGATCACTGGACGCAGCTCACCGGCGCGAGCCAGAGCTTCCCGTACTACCCGCACATGTTCGTGCTGGGAGACGGGCGCGTGCTCGCGGCCGCCACGACCGAAGCGCCGATCGTCAGCCGCGTGCTCAACATCGCGACGCAGACCTGGTCGGTCGTGGATCCGACCGCGGTCGACGGCGGCAGCTCTGCGATGTACGCTCCCGGCAAGATCCTGAAGTCGGGCCGCTCGGTCGATCCCGACCAGCCGGTGATTCCGTCGACGGCGACGACGTACGTGCTCGACATGAACCAGCCGACGCCGCGCTGGCGGCAGACCGCGCCAATGAACTTCGCGCGCACCTTCCACACGCTGACGCTGCTGCCGGACGGCACCGTCCTCGCCACCGGCGGCGGTCCTACCACCGACGCCATCGGAGTGGACAACGCCGTGCTCGCCACCGAGCTGTGGTCGCCTGCCACTGAAACGTGGACGACGCTCGCGAGCATGCAGCGGCCGCGCCTCTACCATTCCAACGCGCTGCTGCTGCCGGACGCGCGCGTCCTGGTTCTCGGCGGCGGTCGCTTCAACGGCGGCGACGCGCCGACCGACCAGAAGAGCTCCGAGATCTTCTCGCCGCCCTACCTCTTCAAGGGCGCGCGGCCGGTGATCACCTCGGCGCCCACGACGACGACTTACGGCGCCGGCATCAGCGTCCAGACCCCCGACGCGGCGAGCATCGGCTCGGTGGTGCTGATGAAGCTCGGCACGACCACCCACAGCTTCAACACCAACCAGCGCATCGTCCAGCTGTCGTTCACCGCCGGATCGGGTACGCTGAGCGTGCAGACCCCGGCCAACGCCAACCTCGCGCCACCCGGGCACTACATGCTCTTCATACTCAACACGAACGGCGTGCCTTCGGTGGCCTCGATCGTGCAGCTTCAATAGCGATGGCCTGGCGCGTCGCCCTGGCCGCGCTGGCCCTCGCCGGCGCCACCGCGGCCGACGCCCGGCATAGCAGCACCACGCTCGACCCGCGGCGCGCCACCCCGGGGCTGAGCCTGGAATTGATCGAAGCCGCGCGCGGTGCAGCAGGCGACTCGGTGAAGTACAGGCTGCGCGTGAAAGGCCTGCCCCAGGGCCAGGCCTTCGGCGTGTGGACCAAGGGTTTCGGCCGCGATTTCAACGAAGTCGTCCCCGAGCTGCGCGACGGTATCGAGCTCGACGTCGGGCCCTATCCCCGCGGCGCCGCCTGGTGGGTGGCCATCGCCACGGCCGACCAGAAGACGACGGCTTTCGCGCGCGTGGTGCCCTACCCGATCGCCGCACGCGACGGCTCGTGCTCCCTGTCGCTCGAGCTGATCTCGCTCTACGGCAACCGCTTCATCGCGCTCGCCGACGGCTTTCCCGCGGGCCAGGAGGTCGAGATCGAAACTCGCGCCTCGGGCACGGTGAGCCGGAAACGCCAGCGCGTCGCCGCCGACGGCCGCCTTCCGCTCGACGTCGTCGAGCACGGCAGCCTTGCCGCGGATACCGTCGCCCGGTACGCGGTGAAAGCGCGCACCTGTGCCCCCGCGGTCGAGTACCGCTGGGGCGAGTCAGCCCTCAAGGATCACTGAGCGTCCGCAGATAACCTTCCGGTCGGTCGGTGTAAAGAAAGCCGACACCCGGAAGTAAAAATTTGGTGGCATGATTCGGCGCGGTGTTAGAACGTCGGGCGCGCATTTAGGTCGGGGGGCGCGCCCGGGTCCATTGTTGATGCAACAAAAGCGAAGCGTGACGTCGGGAGAATCACGCATTCGCTTGGAGAGCAAAGAAATGCCCCGATCGAGGTCCGCCCGATCCTTCTTCCTCTGCGCCGCCACGCTCCTTGCCGTACCTGCCCAGGCGCAAACGCCGAACGGCCTGGTCGCCGCCTACGGCTTCGAGGAAGGCTCGGGTACGGCGATCGGCGATGCATCGGGACGCAACAACAACGGCGTCGCGAGCGGAACCACCTGGTCCACGGCCGGAAAGTTCGGCAACGCGCTCGTTTTCAACGGCACGAACGCGCGCGTCACCGTGCCGAATACAGCGTCGCTGCAGCTGACTACGAGCATGACGCTCGAGGCGTGGGTCTTCCCGACCACGGCGCCGACCGGGTGGCGCGCGGTCGTCGACAAGACCGTGGACGGCTACTACCTCATGGCGTCCACGGACAACGGCAATCGTCCGGGGGTCGGCGGCACATGGACCGACGGCAACAAGAACGTCTTCGGCCCCTCGGTGCTGCCGGTCAACACCTGGACGCACCTCGCGACCACCTTCGACGGGACCACCGTGCGCCTGTTCGTGAATGGCGCACAGGTCGCGAGCCAGGCCCAGACCGCGCCGCTGCGCACCACGACGGGCACCCTGCAGATCGGCGGCGATTCCTATCCGAACGAGTTCTTCGCCGGCCGCATTGACGAGGTGCGCGTCTACAACCGCGCACTGAGCGCGGCCGAGATCCAGGCCGACATGGGCGTCGCGGTGGGCACGCCGCCCCCGCCGGTCCTCGACACTGTCGCGCCGACCGCGCCCGGCACGCTGACCGCGACCGCTTCGGGCTCGACCCAGGTCAATCTCTCCTGGGGTGCGGCCACCGACAACGTCGGCGTGACCGGCTATCGGGTCGAGCGTTGCCAGGGAAGCGGATGCACCACCTTCACGCAGATCTCCACCCCGACTGGCACGACCTTCAACAACACGGGACTGACCGCCAGCACGAGCTACAGCTACCGCGTGCGCGCCGTCGACGCCGCCGGAAACCTCGGCGCCTACTCGAGCGTCGCTTCCGCCACGACGCTTGCCGTGCCCGATACGACGGCCCCGACGGCGCCGACCGGCCTCTCGGCCAAGGCGGCCGGCAGCGCGCAGGTCGACCTCGCCTGGACCGCCTCCACCGACAGCGTCGGCGTGACCGGATATCAGATCCTCCGCTGCACAGGTTCCACCTGCACGACGTTCGCGCAGATCGGCACCTCGGGCGTCACGACCTTCAGCAACACCGGACTTGCACCTTCGACGACCTATCGGTTCCGAGTGCGCGCAGTCGATGCTGCAGGCAACGTCAGCGGCAACTCGAACACGGTGAACGCGACCACTGCCGCGGCACCCGATACGACTCCGCCCGGCGCGCCAGGCGGGCTCGCCGCGATCGCCGCAAGCCAGAGCCAGATCAGCGTGAGCTGGACCGCGGCCACCGACAACGTGGGCGTGATCGGCTATCAGCTGGAGCGCTGCTCCGGCAGCGGCTGCAGCACCTTCGCGCAAATCGCCGCACCCACCGGCACGAGCTTCAACGACACGGCACTCACCGCCTCGACCAGCTACAGCTATCGCGTGCGTGCCGTCGATGCGGCGGGGAACCTCGGCGGCTATTCGACCGTTGCGTCTGCCACCACGCCGGCGCCGGACCTCACCGCCCCGACGACGCCCACTGGGTTGACGGCGACCGCGGCGAGCGCAAGCCAGGTCAACCTGAGCTGGACGGCTTCCACCGACAACGTCGCGGTGACCGGCTACATCCTGCAGCGCTGCCAGGGCGCCGGGTGCTCCACGTGGACCACGATCGCATCGCCGACTGGCACGACCTACAGCGACACGGGACTCTCGGCGACGACCACCTACCGCTACTGGGTGCGCGCCACCGACGCCGCGGGCAACTTGAGCGCCTGGTCGAGCATCGTCACGGTGACGACGCTGACGCCGGATACGAGCGGCCTGGTCGCGGCGTATGGATTCGACGAAGGCGCGGGCACGGCGATCCGCGACATCTCCGGCCAGAACAACAACGGCGTTGCAAGCGGAACCACGTGGACCGCGGGCAAGTTCGGCAATGCGCTCGTGTTCAACGGCGCCAGCGCGCAGGTCACGATCCCCGATGCACCCTCGCTTCGCCTGACCACCGCGATGACGCTGGAGGCGTGGGTGTTCCCGACCCAGACGCCAACGGGATGGCGCGCGATCGTCGACAAGAACGTGGATGGCTATTACCTCATGGCCTCCACCGACCACGGCAATGTGCCGGGCGTGGGGGGCAACTGGACCAACGGCAACAGGAACGTATTCGGCCCCTCGGTCATACCGGTGAACGCCTGGACGCACCTGGCGACGACGTTCGACGGCTCGACGATACGGCTGTTCGTGAACGGAGTGCAGGTGGCAAGCGTGGCGCAGACCGCGCCTCTGGCGCCCACTGCGGACACCCTGCAGATCGGCGCGGACGCCTACGTGGGCGAAAACTTCGCCGGCCTGATCGACGAGGTGCGCATCTACAACCGCGCCCTCAGCGCCGCCGAGATCCAGGTCGACATGCTCACGCCGGTTGCGGGCGCTGCGCCGCCGCCGCAGTCCGATACCACTCCGCCGGCGGTCAACATCACTTCGCCCGCGAACGGCGCCAACGTCACGAACACCGTGTCGGTGGCGGCCAACGCCACCGACGACGTGGGCGTCGCTTCGGTGCAGTTCATGCTCGACGGCTCGCCGCTCGGCTCGCCGGTGACGTCCGCGCCATTCAGCGTCGCCTGGGATACGGCGACGTCGATTGCCGGAGACCACGTTCTGCAGGCCAGGGCGACCGATTCCGCCGGCAACAGCACCACGAGCGCCGCGGTCGCCGTCACGGTGGGAACCCCGACCGGTTCCACTGCCGGCCAGTGGGCCGCGCCGGTGGCCTGGCCGATCGTCGCCGTGCACGCGAACCTGCTCGCGACGGGTGAAATCCTCGCCTGGGACGGGCAGGACTTCGGCAACCAGGCGACGCTCTGGAACCCCGCCGGCGGCACTTTCACCTCGGTTCCGAACAGCCTGACCAATATCTTCTGCGGCGGCCAGTGCCTGCTCCCCGACGGCAGGGCGCTGGTCGCGGGAGGCCACAACGGCGCCCACATCGGGCTGCGGGATACCAATCTCTTCGATCCGGCGACGCGCACGTGGTCGCGGGTCGCGCCGATGGCCGTCGGCCGCTGGTATCCGACCGTCACTGCGCTTCCGGATGGACGCATGCTCGTCACGGCGGGCGAGATCGATTGCGGCGGGTGCGTCGCCACCATTCCGGAAGTGTTCGATCCGCAGCTCGCGTCCTGGACGCAGCTCACCGGCGCGAGCATGAGCTTCCCGTACTACCCGCACATGTTCGTGCTGGGAGACGGGCGCGTGCTCGCGGCCGCCACGACCGAGGCTCCGATCGTCAGCCGGGTGCTCGACATCCCGACGCAGACCTGGTCGGCCGTCGACCCGACGACTGCCGTCGACGGCGGCAGCTCTGCGATGTACGCGCCGGGCAAGATCCTCAAGTCCGGCCGCTCGGTCGACCCGGACCAGCCGGTGATTCCCTCGACGGCAACGACCTATGTGCTGGACATGAACCAGCCGACGCCGGCATGGCGGCAAACCGCGTCCATGAATTTCGCGCGAACGTATCACACGCTGACGCTGCTACCCGACGGCACCGTCCTCGCGACCGGCGGCGGTCCCAACACCGACGCGCTCGGCGTCGACAATGCCGTGCTCGCCGCCGAGCTCTGGTCGCCCGCCACCGAAACCTGGACGACGCTCGCCAGCATGCAGCGGCCACGCCTGTACCACTCCACCGCGCTGCTTCTGCCGGATGCGCGCGTGCTCGTCCTGGGCGGCGGCCGCTTCAACGGCGGCGACGCGCCGACCGACCAGAAGAGTTCCGAGATCTTCTCGCCGCCCTACCTCTTCAAGGGCGCGCGGCCGGTGATCACATCGGCGCCCACGACGGCGACCTACGGCGCCGGCATCGGCGTGCAGACCCCCGACGCGGCGAGCATCGGCTCGGTGGTACTGATGAAGCTCGGGACGGTGACCCACAGCTTCAACACCAACCAGCGCATCGTGCCGCTGGCCTTCACCGCCGGCGCGGGAACACTGAGCGTGCAGACTCCGGCCAACGCCAACCTCGCGCCGCCGGGGCACTACATGCTCTTCATCCTGAACACGAACGGCGTGCCTTCGGTGGCCTCGATTGTGCAGCTTCAATAGATCACTGAAACGATACCCGGTTCACGATCACGTAGCATTGCATCGCTATCATTTCGTCCGCCACACAGACGCCCGCCGTTGCGCTGATCGCGTTTTCGGCGGTCCTTAGAACAGGCAACACAGAAGGGGCCTCGAAGGGGAGTCGAGGCCGTGCAAGACGTTGACGTGCACCAGTAGGGGGGCTCGATTTGAACGCTAGAACAAGGAGCCAACTTTGGCGCGCGGTCTTGCAAGAGGTATCGCCCTCTCCGTAATCCTGATCCTCGCTGTTTCGCTCGATTGGAGTACAGGCGCGAAACGCGCACATGCCGCGCCGAGCGACGGTCTGGTGGCCGCGTACGGTTTCAGCGAGGGATCGGGCGCGACGACGGCCGATGCCTCGGGCAACGGCAATAGCGGCAGACTCAGTGGGACCGGCTGGACCGCGGCAGGCCACTCCGGCAACGCCCTCTCCTTCAACGGCAGCGGCGCCTTCGTCGACCTGGGCAACGCTGCGACGCTGCAGCTCAGCGGCAGCATGACCGTGAGCGCCTGGATCCGCGCCGCCGCCTTCCCCTTCGACGACGCCGCGGTCGTGTCCAAGCGCACCAGCGACAAGGTCGGCTTCCAGCTCGACACCACCATCGATACCGGTCCGCGCACCATCGGCTTCAAGCTCACCACCCCCACGGGGGCCATGATGGCCCGCTACGGGGCCAGCGCACTGCAGCTCAACCAGTGGTACCACGTGACCGGGGTCTACGATGCGGCGGCGCGCACGCTGGACGTCTACCTCAACGGCGCGCTGGACAACGGCACGCAAATAGGCACGGTCGCCTCCGCACAGCAGAACTCTGCGCTCAACGTCAACATCGGGCGGCGCGCCGGCGCCGTGGGCTACGCCTTCAACGGCACCATCGACGAGGTGCGCATCTACAACCGCGCGCTCAGCCCCGCCGAGATCCAGCTCGACATGCAGCTGCCCGTCACCGGCGGCGGCGCCCCTTCCCCCGCCGATGCCAGCGCACCGAGCGCCCCCGGCACCCTCACCGCCACGGCCTCGGGCTCGACGCAAGTCAATCTCGCCTGGGGCGCAGCCACCGACAACGTCGGCGTCACCGGGTATCGCGTGGAGCGCTGCGCGGGCAGCGGCTGCAGCAGCTTCGCGCAGATCGCCACGCCCACGGGCACCAGCTTCAGCGACACCACGCTCAGCGCCTCCACGAGCTACAGCTACCGCGTGCGCGCCGCCGACGCCGCCGGCAACCTCGGCACCTACTCCAACACGGCCGGCGCCACGACCCCGCCGCGGAGCGCCGCAAAGGGCCCTCTCACGGTTCTTTCCAGCAATCCGCGCTGGCTCGCCGATCGAACGGGCAACGCGGTGTTCCTGAGCGGCTCGCACACCTGGAACAACCTGCAGGACTGGGGCACCAACGCAAGTCCGCGCGCCTTCGATTTCGCTTCTTACGTGAGCATGCTTACCGCGCACGGCCATAACTTCACGATTCTCTGGCGCACCGAATTGCCGAAGTTCTGCGGCCTGATCACGACGGCGAGCAACCCGCCCGACTTCACGGTCGCCCAGCACCCCTGGCAAAGGACCGGTCCGGGGCTGGCCGACGACGGCGGCTTGAAATTCGACCTGACGAAATTCGATCAGTCGTTCTTCGACAGGCTGCGCGCGCGGGCGGTGCAGCTCAACGATGCCGGGATCTATGCCGGGGTCTACTTCTTCAGCGGCGAGTGGGTCGCCCATTTTCGCTGCGCGGGAGACGGCTATCCCTTGACCGGAACGAACAACGTCAACTCGATCGACGGCGGCAGCGGGCCCGACAGCATGCTGATGAGCGCACCCAATGCGATCACCGCTGTCCAGGACGCGCTCGTCAACAAGATCATCGATACGCTGAATGACCTGCCCAATATTCTCTGGCTGGTCTCCGAGGAAGCACCGATCAATGCCACCTGGTGGAACCAACACCTAATTGCCCACGCTCGCGCCTACGAGGCCAGCAAGCCCTTCCAACATCCCATCGGCTTTGCCGTGCCGAACGGCGCTCCGGACTCGGATGTCCTGAACAGCGACGCCGACTTCGTCGCGCCCGGGAACAACAGAGTATTCACCAGCTCGCCCTGCGGCAACGGCACGCCGGCGTGCAAGGTGATCATCAACGATTCGGACCACAGCTACTTCGGCATGTGGACCGACTCGGCGATAGCCAATCGCAACTTCGCCTGGGAAAACTTTCTGAGCGGCAACAGCGTCGCCTTCATGGACCCCTACACCGTCTATTACCCGAACGGCGGCAGGAACCTATGCTCCAACCCGGTGAACGGCATCTGCGATGCGGCCGATACGCGCTGGAATAACTTCCGGGACAACCTCGGGTACATGGTGAAATATTCGGTCCGGATGAACCTCGCGCAGATGACGCCACAACCCTCGCTCGCGTCCAGCGGCTTTGCCTTGGCCCACGCGGCAGCTAACCAGGCCGAGTACCTCGTGTATCAGCCAGGCGGCGGCGGGTTTACCGTGAACCTCTCGGCGACGACGCAG
>Ga0068860_100007371_pt1 | contig 11000 bp, 10 predicted proteins | sample KBSSwiS32_FD_66597 | JGI IMG/M metagenome (GOLD analysis project Ga0068860, IMG submission 66597) | Switchgrass rhizosphere microbial communities from Kellogg Biological Station, Michigan, USA - KBS Switchgrass S3-2 | ecosystem: Host-associated > Plants > Roots > Rhizosphere > Soil ... | reverse complement strand
CCGGATCAAGGAGCTCTACGGGGTCGTCCCCGGCTCGGAAGGGTTCCTCGCCGAACAGAGCTTCCTGCAGCCTCCCGACGAGCAGACCGACGTCGTGCACGTGATCCGCGGCGTGATCAAGGCGGAGACCGGGGCGATCGAGCACTACACCCGGATCGTCGAGGAGACGGACGACGTCGACCCGGTCTCGCAGGACATGACGATCGAGATCCTCCACGACGAGCAGGCCCACCGCCGCCTCTTCGAGGGCTTCCTGCGCGAGTACGAGCTGGCCGGCATGGCCTAAGAGGGACCAGCGCGGGCTACCAGGCGTCGACGAAGCGGCGGCCGGGCTCGGGTGCGGGTGTGTGCGCTCGCGCCGCCGCCAGCGTCGAGGCGAGGAGCGAACGCGTCTCCGCCGGGTCGATCACGTCGTCGATCTCGAAGAGGGCGGCGGCGTTGAGCGCTTTCGCGTTCTCTTCCGCGGCGGCGGTCAGCTCGCGCACGCGGCGCTCCCGCTCCCCCTCGTCGGCGATCGCGTCCAGCTCCTTGCGCAGCGCCAGCCTGACCGCGCCCTCGAGCCCCATCGGCCCCAGGTGCGCCGAGGGCCAGGCGACGGTCAGCAGCGGCTCGTGCATGCTGCCGCCGGTCATCGCCTGGGCGCCGAGGCCGTAGCCCCGGCGCAGGACGACGGCGACGAGCGGTACGCGAAGGGCGGCGCCGGCGAGCAGCAGCCGCGAGGTGTGGCGGACGAGGCCGGTCGCCTCGGCCTCGGGCCCGACCATCATCCCGGGGGTGTCGACCAGGGAGAGGACCGGCAGGCCGAAGGCGTCGCAGAGCTGCAGGAAGCGGGCCGCCTTGTCGGCGGCGTCGCTGGTGATCGCCCCCGCCATGTGGCGGGTGTCGTTGGCGATCACGCCGAGCGGGTGGCCGTCGATCCTGGCCAGGGCGGTGAGCATCTCGGGGGCGAAGCGCTCGCGCAGGACCGTCACGGACCCGATGTCGGCGAGGGTCTCGACGATCGGCTGGACCGCGTAGGCGCGTCGCTGCCGTTCCGGCACCAGCTCGCGCAGCGCCGCCTGGTCGGGCGCCTCGCCAGGCGGCGTCGCTCCCTGGAAATAGGCGAGCAGGCGCTTGGCGGCTCGCGTCGCCCCGGCCTCGTCGGCGGCAACCAGGTCGACGACCCCGTTCGGCGCCTGCGTCTCGATCGGCCCGACCGCGTCGGGATCGACCGCGCCGAGGCCGCCACCCTCGATCATCGCCGGGCCGCCCATGCCGAGCGAGGCGTTCTCGGTGGCGACGATCAGGTCCGAGCAGCCGGCGATCACGGCGTTGCCGGCGAAGCAGCGTCCGGCGACGACCGCGACTCTGGGAACGAGGCCGGAGAGCTTCGCCCAGAGGGCGAAGGCGCGCGTATCGAGGGCCGAGACGACGGGATAGTCGGTGTCGCCGGGCCGGCCGCCGCCGCCCTCGGCGAAGAAGACGACGGGGAGCCGCAGGCGCTCGATCAGCTCGAAGAGGCGGTCCTTCTTACGGTGGCCGAGGGCGCCCTGGGTGCCGGCGAGGACGGTGTAGTCGTAGGAGAGGACGGCACAGGCGGCGCCCTCGCCGAAGAGCTCGCCGTTGACCCGCGCGGTGCCGGCCAGCAGGCCGTCGGCGGGAGTGCGGGCGATCAGGTCGTCGAGCTCGCGCCTGCCGCGCTGGGCGGCTATCGCGAAGCGGCCGTACTCGACGAAGCTGCCGGGGTCGACCAGCTCGTCGAGGTTCTCGCGCGCGGTGCGCCCGCCCGCTTCGCGCCGCCGCCGCACGGCGTCGGGGCGCGCCTCGTCGCGGGTCAGGGCACGCCGCGCCAGTACCTCTTCGAGGTCCGGGCGCGGGCCGTCGCTTCCCTGTCCGTCCGCCATTCGCCCGCGCATGTTCCCAGTCCCAGCCCCGGCCCGCCTGCTGTAGCTTGTCTACATCATTCGTCCGGTCAGGGCCGGCGTCAAAAGGAGAGATAAGTTGAAGCAGCGTCTATCGCGCGCGATGTCAATCAAGCTCGTGAGCGTTCTCGCAGTCGGCGCCGTGGCGTCGCTCGCGCTCGCACCCGCGCTGGCCAGTGGCGCCGGCGAAGCCAACCCCGAAAACACCGTCTACATCAAGGACGGCAAGAAGGGCCTGCGGTTCGTCGCCCCCAAGTTCATCTACGCGGGCGAAGAACTGACGGTCCTCAACACGACCAACCCCCACAAGGTCGGTCCGCACACCTTCTCGCTGGTCGAAGAATCGCTGATCCCGAAAACGCGCAAAGCACGCCAGCGCTGCTTCACGCCGAAACACATCTGCATGTCGATCGCCCACTGGCACGGTGTCAAAGGCAACGGGCCGGTGAAACAGAATCCGGCCAAGGCGGGCGAACCCGGCTGGGACACGGAGGGCAACCTGACCGAAAAGGGCGACTCCTGGTTCACCGGTGAGAAGCCGAAAGCGACGATCACCCAGGTGGTCAGCGCGCCGGGGGGGACGGAGATCACCTTCATGTGCGCCATCCACCCGTGGATGCACGGCTCGATCGAAGTGCGACCGGGCCCGACGCTCTAGAAGCACGTCTGGATCGCCGACAGATCCGCCCCGCCTGGGGCGCCGGGCCTTCCTCGGCGCCCTCGGCGGCGGCGCGCTCACCGCGGCGTTGCCGCCTGGTCTGCGCCCCGGCGCGCTGTTCACCTCGGCACGCGGGTCGCGCCGCGCGTCGGTGCCCTTCCGCACTCCGCTGCCTATCCCGGAGGTCCTCACCGGCTCCCGGTTGACGATTCCGATCCGCGAGGCCGAGGTCCAGGTCCTGCCGGGCGAGAGGACGCGGATGTGGACCTACGGCGGGACGTTCCCCGGGCCGACGATCAGACGCCCGGCCGGCCACCGCACCGAGGTCACCTTCCTGCACCGGCTTCCCCCCGGCGCCGGGGAGCTGACGGTCCACCTGCACGGCGGCCACAGCGGCACCCAGTTCGACGGCCAGCCCGGCGGGCTCACCCACTCGCATCCGCGCTCGTTCTATTGCGACATCCCGTCTGGATTGAGCCCGCGCGCTTCGGGCAACGACGTGCTGATCGAGCCGGGTGGGCGCCGCACCTACGTCTACGACCTGATGGAGGGCGGCAAGCCAGAGCGGGCGGCGTTCCAGTGGTACCACGACCACCGTCTCGACCGCACCGCCCACAACGTCTGGAAGGGCCTCGCCGGGATGTTCATCGTCGACGACGAGTTCGACGCAGGCCTGCCGCTGCCGAGCGGCGAGCGCGACCTGGCGCTGATGATCGGCGATCGCAGTTTCGATCGCCACAACCAGCTCACCGACCCGTTCACCGGCCGCCGCCCGCCCGCCGACGGCATCGACGGCCGCACGATCCTCGTCAACGGCGCCCACATGCCCTACCACCACGTCACGGCGCGGCGCTACCGCCTGCGCGTCCTCAACGTCTCCCAGTTCCGCTCCTACAACCTCTTTCTCTCCAACGGCGCCCCGCTGGTCCAGATCGCGACCGAGAGCGGCCTGATGCCGCGGCCGGTGAGGCGGCGCGAGGTGACGATCGGCCCGGCCGAGCGAGTCGAGCTGGTCGTCGACTTCGCCGGCTCGGCGGGGGAGAGGGTCGAGCTGCGCAGCGGCCCGCGGCACGGGAAGCGCAACCCGCCCGGCGCCCGACCCTACGTCGGCGCCCTGATGCAGTTCCGCGTCGACTCGCGCCGCGGCCCCGATCGCACCCGCGTTCCGCGCAGGCTGCGGCAGCTGCCGAGCTGGACGCGGCACGTATCGCCGACGCCGAAGCGGAAGTTCGAGATCTCGATCGGCGGCGCCTTCCGGACCGTCTGGCAGATCAACGGCCGCACCTTCAACCCGGCACGCGCCGACGCCCGCCCGAAGCTCGGCTCGGTCGAGACCTGGGAATTCGTCAACCACACCGGCGTCGCCCACATGATCCACATCCACCTGACCGATTGGCTACTGCTCTCGCGCAACGGCAAGCCGCCCCCGCCGTGGGAAGACTGCCTCAAGGAGACCTTCTTCATCTACCCCCGCGAACGCCTCGTCCTCGCCGGCCGCTTCGTTGACCACCTCGGCAAGTTCGTGATGCACTGCCACATGCTCGACCACGAGGACCACGGCCTGATGGCCCAGTTCCAGGTCGTCAAATGAGCCAGTCCGCCGCACACCCCACCCGGTCGTAACGCATTTCCGTTCTTATGCATTGGAAATGCGTTACGACCAGGCTTTCGGAGTTGCAGTAGCCGACCGCGCCCTATTGCGCAAGTTAGCTGGACGAATGTTCGGGTAGGGGGGTCGTATCCGGAACCCCTGTGTCGCCTTTCGGGCGACGGGTCCGGCGATCACCTGGAGGTGACGACGATGAGACGAATCCGCAAGGTGGCGGCGCTGACCGCCGCAATGGCTCTGATGGCGGTTGGTCCCGCCTATGCCGTGGGCGGCCCGAACGAAGCAGGCAGCTCGGGCCAATTCCATCCGAACAGCAACCCATGCCAGAGCGACAACGACCATCCGCACTGCCCGGGGCCGCACTAGCGCGGCTCCCAATGGTTTGAAGGATTGTGGTGGCTCCGGCAACCACAATCCTTCAACTCTCGTCAGAGTAGCTGACGAGAGAGCAGGCGACCGTCGCGCCCGTAGGCGATGACCGTGACCGGCTCGACGGCGGCCGGGTAGAACTGGTCGAAGAAGGCGAGGCCGCGCAGCCAGGGGAAGCGCCGGCGCAGCTTCGTGGGCGGCCGCTGGGTTTCGATCTCGATCGAACTGCCGTCGCTCATTTTCGCCACCAAGCGGACCGCCCGTCGCCGAGCAAAGCCGCTCACGTCTCCCTCCATCTCCGGGTAGACGCCGTCGCCCGAGTTGGCGTGGAAGACGAAGGCGGGCGGAATCGGCAGGCCCATGCCGCTGGAATAGCCGAAGCCGTTGCGTTCGTCGGGGTCGCCGGAGATGAATTCGAATTCCACCGAGCGAGGCGCGTAAGCGGTCGCGGGGCTTTCGTCCGCCTTGATTCGCCACGACGCTCCGTTGGGGCTGGTGCCGTGAGCGACGACGAAGCGGGCGGTCGGTCCGCATCCGCACGCCTGTGAGCCCGCTGGCGCGAGCAGCAAGGCAGTGCCGAGGACGACCGCCACGACGACGGCCCTCCTACTCACCAATTAGCTCGATTCTGTAGCCATCCGGGTCGCGCAGGAAGCAGATCCGGTGCCCCTCGCTGCGCCCGCCGGGGCGGTAGGGCGGCTTTTCGGGCCCGATTCCTTCGCCGGCGAGGGCTTCCAGCGTCGCATCGAGATCGTCGACCAGCAGGGCGATGTGGTTGTAGCCGGTGCCGAGGTCGTAGGAGTCGACGCCGTGGTTGTAGGTCAGCTCGAGGCGGGGATCCTCGCCCGGCAGGGCCATGAAGACGTTGATCGCCTCGTCGCCGATCGGCATCCGCCGCACCTCGGCGAAGCCGAGCTTCTCGTAGAAGGCGACCGAGCGGTCGATGTCGCCGATTCGGTAGCAGGTGTGCAGAAAGCTCGCCATTTGCGGGGAAGGCTACCCGGCGTCGTACAATTTGCGGCCGAATGGCGCGCCGGACGCGACGGCGACGACGCAAGTCGCACATCTCCAAGAAGAAAAAGCTGCTGTTCCCGCTCGGGATACTGCTGGCTGCCTTCCTCGTCGCGGGCGGGGTCGCGGTCAGCTGGGCGATCAACGCCTACGAGTCGGCGCCGCCGCTCTCCAGTCTCAAACCGGTGCAGAAGGGTCGCTCCTCGGCGATCTACGCAGCCGACGGCACCCTGATCGGCTTCATCCGCGCCAGCAGCATCCGCCAGCCGGTCTCCTCGAGGGCGCTGCCGCAGGACCTGAAGGACGCCACGGTCGCGATCGAGGACAAGAACTTCTTCAACCATGGGGCGCTCGACTACGCGGGGATCGCCCGCGCCGTCTGGAAGGACGTGCAGGCGGGGGGCAAGCCGGTCCAGGGCGCCTCGACGATCACCCAGCAACTGGTCCGCAACCTCTACATCCAGAACCCCGAAGACACCCTCAAACGCAAGCTCAAAGAAGCCCACCTCGCCGTCGAAGAGGAGGAAGAGCACAGCAAGAACTGGATTCTCACCGCCTACCTGAACACGGCGCCCTACGGCACGGTCGAAGGCGAGACCGCGGTCGGCGCCGAGGCGGCAGCGCAGACCTACTTCGGCAAGCCGGCCCGCGAGCTGACGCTGACCGAGGCGGCGATGATCGCCGGCCTACCCCAGGCCCCCTCCGAATACAACCCCTTCCTCGACCCGCACGCGGCGCTGAAACGCCGCAACGAGGTGCTCGCGGTGATGAAGGAGCAGGAGTACATCGCCCCAGCCGAATACCGCGCCGCCGTCCACAGCGGTCTCGGCCTCAACCCGGGACACAAGTACCGGGTGATCCGCGACCCCTTCCTCTTCGACCTCGTCGAGCAGGAACTGATCGACAAATACGGGATCAACACGGTCCGCTACGGCGGCCTCAAGGCCTACACGACGATCGACCCCGAGCTGCAGGAACGGGCGCAGGAAGCGGTCGACTCCTGCAGCGTCTGCTACTCGGAAGGCGGTCCGGCGGCCGGCCTCGCCTCGATCGACCCCTCGAACGGCGAGATCGTCGCCCTCGCCTCGACCGAAGGCTACGCCAGCGAAAGCGAATTCAACTACGCCTGGCAGGCGCACCGCCAGCCCGGCTCCTCGTTCAAGACCTACGTGCTGACGACGGCGATCAAGCAGGGGGTCGACCCCTACAGCACCTACTACGCTGGCACTTCGCCGATGACGCTGGACATCCCCGGCGGCGGCACCTGGACCGTCAACAACGCCGAGCCGGGAGGCGGGACGATGTCGCTCGCCAGCGCCACCTGGGACTCGGTCAACGTGATCTTCGCCCAGCTCGACCTCGACGTCGGCCCCGAAGCCGTCACCCAGACGGCGCACGAAATGGGGATCGAAGCACCGCTCGAATCGGTGCCTGCGGAGGCGATCGGCGGCCTCGCCGTCGGCGTCACGCCGCTCGAACAGGCCGACGGCTACGCCACCCTCGCCAGCGGCGGCATCCACCACGACCCGACGGCGATCGGCCGGGTCGAGTTCCCCAACGGCAAGGTCGACGAACCGGACCCGGAGTCCGGCGATCGGGTGCTGACCGAAGGCCAGGCATACGAAGTGACGAAGCTGCTCGAGGGCGTGATCACGCAGGGCACCGGCGCCGGCTACACGTACATGGGCTGCCCGGCCGAGGCGGGGAAGACGGGAACCTCGGAGGGGCTCTCCGACGCCTGGTTCGTCGGCTACACACCGCTCTACTCGACCGCGGTCTGGGTCGGTCACCCGCAGTCTCGTGAAGAAACCGGCTTCGGAGGCCCGACGGCGGGGCCGATCTGGCGCTCCTTCATGGAAGCGGCGGCGGCCGGCAACTGCCCCGAATTCGCGGAACCGTCGAACCTTCCGGAACTGTCCGGCCTGCACAGCGACCACACGTCGGCGGCGTCGTCCGCGCATAGCGAAGGCGAATACGAAGAAGAAGACGAAACGAAAGAAAAGCCGTCGAAGGATGGGAACGGTGGGGGCAAGGAAGCGGCGCCGGAGCCCGAACCGGCGCCGGAATCGAATCCCGCCCCGGCGCCTGCCCCGGCGCCCTCGCCGCCGCCCGCCACCGGCGGTGGCATCGCCAGCCCGCGCTGAACCGCCGTCCCTTCGACGCCGCGACTAGGCGTCTTTGCGGGGGATCACCGCATTGCGCACCTCGCGCACGTCGCGCCCGATCGCGTCGAGGCGCTCGAGCACGGCGCGTTCGAAGGTTTCGTCGCTGCCCGAGCGTCCCGCGGCACGCAGCAGCTCCGCCAGGTCGGCATCGAGGGCCTTGGCTATGCGCTCGATCACCTCGTCCCCCGGCGGACCCTGGCTGCCCAGCTCGACGCGGGAGAGGTTCGATGCAGACATGGGGATTCGTTGAGCGAGTTGCTCGAGCGTGTAGCCGCGTTCCCGACGCAGCTTACGCAGCAATGCGCCAAGGGCCAGCGCGCGGCTGGCCTCCCGCTGTCCCCTCGGACTGGGCATGGACAGCCTGTCTTCGAGCATAAACACACGGTCCCCTTGCCGTTTCCCGCAAAGCGTTAGATAGCCCATTAATCGAGTAACTTGACTCTCGCCTGGCCAGACGAGAATCGTTGTCAGCCTCGCCTGGTCAGGCATTGCCCCACGCCTCCCATCCGGGTGCGCCGTGTTCTCTTGCGCGAAGCCTTCTTTTCGACTTTGCTGATCAACATTGTGCTAGGCTGCCGGCGCGCACTTTCAGAACTAAGTCACTCAAAAAACTAAATCAGTCAAGAAAGAAAGGATTCCTTTCTATGCGGAACGCTCGCAAGGTAACCCGGCGGCGCAGCGTCACGGCGGTCCTCCTGGCCGCAGCGCTTGCGTTGGCGGCCATCGTGGCCGGATGTGGCGGCAGCAGCGACGGCGGCAGCTCTGGCTCCGGCGGGAAGCTCGACGTGGTCGGCTACTCGACACCCGAAGCGGTCTACCAGGAAGACCTGGAGCCGGCCTTCGAGAAGACCTCCGCGGGCAAAGGCGTCAGCTTCAGCAACTCCTTCGGCGCCTCGGGCGACCAGAGCCGCGCGGTCGTGGCCGGGCAGCCGGCCTCGATCGTCCACTTCGCCCAGGCGGGCGACATGGAAAGGCTTGTCGAAGAAGGCGGACTCGTCGCGAAGGATTGGAACAAGCAGCCCTACGGCGGCATCGCCCAGGACTCGGTGGTGGTTATCAGCGTCCACAAGGGCAACCCGAAGGGGATCCGCACACTCGACGACGTGCTGAGCAAGGACGTCGACGTAGTCACGCCCAACCCGTTCAGCTCCGGCGCGGCGCGCTGGAACATCATGGCCGTCTATGGGACCCTGATCAACGAGGGCAAGTCGCCCGAAGAGGCGCTTGCGGGCGTCAAGACGCTGCTCGAAAAGGCCGTGGCACAGCCGGGCAGCGCGCGCGACGCGCTCGCCGCCTTCACCCAGGGCGAGGGCGACGTCCTACTCGGCTACGAGAACGAGGCGATCAAGGCCGAAGAGGAGGGCGAAGATCTCGAATACGTCGTGCCGCCCTCGACGATCCTGATCGAAACGCCGATCGCGGTCACCGTGGACGCTCCCGAGCCGGCCGCGAAAGACTTCCTCGAGTTCATCTGGTCCGACGAAGGTCAGGAAATCTGGGCCGAGAACGGCTACCGCCCGGTCAACCCGAAGCTGGTCGACTCGAAACAGTTCCAGACCCCGAAGGAACTGTTCAAGATCAGCCAGTTCGGCGGCTGGAGCAAGGTCAACGACGAGTTCTTCGACGACGAAACCGGCTCGGTCGCCAAGATCGAGACCGAACTAGGGGTCTCGACCTCAGGCTGATGTCCGCGCACCCGGCAAGCGCAACATCGGTTCCAGCACCCCGGGCAGGTATCCGCCTGCCCGGGCTCGGCGTCGGCATCGGCGGCGGCACGGTCATGCTCTACCTGAGCATCATCGTCCTGCTGCCGTTGGCGGCCGTCGTCAGCGAAGCCTTCACCGGCGGCCTCGGCACCTTCTGGGACCAGGTCACCTCGCCGCTGGCGCTGAAGAGCCTGAAACTGACGGTCGTCTGCTCGCTGATCGTCGTCGTCGTCAACGGGATCTTCGGCACGATCCTCGCCTGGTTGCTGGTCCGTGACGACTTTCCGGGCAAGAGCGCGGTCAACGCGGTGATCGACCTCCCCTTCGCGCTGCCGACAATCGTCGCCAGCCTCACTCTGCTGACGCTGTACGGCAACGACAGCCCGCTTGGAATCCACCTCGCGGCGACCAGGGCCGCCGTCGTCGTTGCGCTGATGTTCGTCACCCTCCCCTTCGTCGTCCGCGCGGTGCAGCCGCTGCTGCTGGAGATGGACCGTGAGATGGAGGCCGCCGCCGCCTCGCTCGGGGCCGGCAACTTCACGATCTTCCGCCGCATCATCCTCCCCAACCTCCTTCCCGGCCTCGCCGCCGGCGTCGCCCTCGCCTTCGCCCGTGCCCTGGGCGAGTTCGGCTCCGTCCTCCTCTTCGCGGGCGGGCTGCCCGACACGACCGTCTCCTCGGTCTTCATCCGCAACCAGATCGAGTCCGGCAACGAGATCGGCGCCTCCGCCGTCTCGGTGGTGCTGCTCGTCGCCTCGCTTCTGCTGCTCGGCTTCGTCTCGCTGATACAGCGCTGGGCGATCCGCCACGACCGCAGCTCGAGCGAGTTCATCCCGACGCTCGCCAAGGACGTCGGCGGCGGCGGAGGCGGCGTCTGATGGGCGCCAATCCCGCCAGCCGCTGGGGCCTGCGAGTGCTCGGGCTCGGCTACCTGACGATGCTGCTGCTGATCCCGCTGGTGATGATCTTCTACAAGACCTTCGAAGACGGGATCGGCCCGCCGCTCGATGCGATCACCTCGCCCGACGGCCTGCACGCGCTGAAACTGACGCTGCTGATGGTCGTGATTGCAGTGCCGCTGAACACGATCTTCGGGATCGGCTGTGCGCTGCTCCTGGTCCGCCGCAAGTCGAAGGCGAACCCGGTGATCGACGCGATCATCAACCTCCCGTTCGCGGTCTCGCCGGTCGTCATCGGCCTCTCGCTCTTCCTCCTCTACGGGACCGGTGGCTGGTTCGCGTTCCTCGGCGAAAACGGGATAGAGATCCTCTTCTCGGTGCCGGGGATGGTCCTCGCCAGCATCTTCGTCTCGCTGCCGTTCGTGGTCCGCGAGACGGTGCCGGTGCTGCAGGAGATCGGCACCGACCAGGAGATGGCCGCCTCGACCCTGGGTGCGAACGGCTGGCAGACCTTCTGGAAGATCACCCTGCCGTCGATCCGCTGGGGCGTCGCCTACGGCGTCGTCCTCACCACCGCGCGGGTGCTCGGCGAGTTTGGCGCGGTGACGATCGTCTCCGGCTCGATCAGCGGTCAGACCCAGACCCTGCCGCTGTTCGTCGAGAAGCAGTACGCCAACTTCAA
>Ga0068860_100007368_pt1 | contig 11001 bp, 9 predicted proteins | sample KBSSwiS32_FD_66597 | JGI IMG/M metagenome (GOLD analysis project Ga0068860, IMG submission 66597) | Switchgrass rhizosphere microbial communities from Kellogg Biological Station, Michigan, USA - KBS Switchgrass S3-2 | ecosystem: Host-associated > Plants > Roots > Rhizosphere > Soil ... | reverse complement strand
GCTCGCGCCACCGAGTCCAGCCCCGTGCGACCGCGAGCACGCCAAATGCACGCGACCACGGGTTGCCAAGGGTGCCCCCCTCGCTGAGCGTGATGACGTGAGGATGCTCGGGCTGCTGCGCGTCGACCATCGAGATCGTCACGCCGTCCTGGCCGAGATGAACAACGGCGTCGGCCTCGCCGCTCCTCACAATCATCTGGGCGAGCCGGCGGACCATGGGTGACAACGCACGGTCGATTCGCGCAACGCCAGGTTCGACCGTCACATCAGTGACGCCGTGAAGGCATCGAACCAAACGCGGTGAAAGCACGGCGCGTTCGAGCGGTACGGAACCGATCGCGACGCGGGCGGCCCGCTCAGCGGGTTGGGTCGCAATAGCCACAACACGCGATCCCGCCAGAGGAGGCGCGACACCGAAGAAGGCGGCCGCGTCGACCAGTTGCCGTCGAGTCTTGACACGGATCAGGCCTGCCTCCCCGGCGGCGATCGATGACGACGGGCTATCACGATCGGCGAGCACGACGACGGGCTTGGAACGCGACGCGACGCGCGCGGCGTGATGAAAGCGGCGACCATCCGGCAGGTCATCGCAGGACAGGATCACCACACCGGTCCCCGGATCGAGGGACCACCACATGAGCAGCTCGGCGACATCGATATCGCTTTCCGGAACCATCGCGATGACGGCGGACGCCCCGATCTGGCGGACGGCAAGATCCTCAACGAGGCGATTCACCTCCCGACCATCACTCCTACACATGACCGCGGCGACGCGACCAAGCCGCAGCTGCCGGGGAACGACAGCGCTGAGGATCCCACCGGATGGAACAGCAAGATGCGTGGCAGGACCGAGGACGCGCATATCCAAGCGGTGACTTAGTGCTCTGGGGTCACCCATCGAGGCGAGCGCGCCGGCCGGGTCATCGGTCATGATCGCGGCGGTGCGGATGCGCGCCTGACTGCACGCCTCCAGAGCAGGGACGATGTCCGCCGCAGCGGCTGTCATCACAACGGCAAGATCGGACGTGTCGTCGGTGCTCCGAACCTGTTCGAGCGGGATCCCACGCGGATTCCATGATCCATCGATGACGGATCCATCGACGAAGCTCAGCCTGCCGTCGAAAAGGGCCCCAAAGGCACCACGAGAGCGGACCGCGAGCAACGAGGGGTGGCCGATGTCTTCGATGAGCGCGACGTGGCCCGGTGCGAACAGGGATGAGAGCGCGGCTCGCGCTGCGCAGCGTTCGCGCATCATCGCCGCAGCGGCCAACGATGTCAGGTCGTCGAGCTCACAGACGACATCGACCACACCCCCGTCGAAGCGCTGCTTCTGGGCGAATCCAGCCGTGCGGAAGACAATCTGCATCGCCTGGTTGCCGCTCAAGGTCTGCGCGGTCAACCTCGATACATCGAGGTTGACGGCGATCACGGCGAGATCCTCGAGAAGGATCGTGGCGATGCCCTCCGCGTGATGTCGGTCGCTGACAGCGAATGCAACCTCGGCCTCGGAACGATCAGCGTGGACGTGCATCTCGCCAACCCCGACCACCACGCCCGACATCCACGCCAGCAGCGTGATGTGGTCGAGGCGGTTCGTGTCGACGATCGCCGCGAGGTGATCATCGGTAATCGCTGGGCGGATACCGAAGAATCGGTAATACGTCGAGGTGTCACTCAGGTGCTCATAGAAGCCTCGAAGCAGCGCCGCATCTGCCGGTCGCGCCCGCGCGATATAGACCGTGCGCCCCGTCGTCGTGGCGACGAATCGATCGAACTCGGCCAGCAACTCGTTGATTCGCTCCGGTTCGTCGCTCATCGTGGCCGTCCGATCCGCGTCACCGAAACGACTGCCCCGCGGCCTCGGGGCTCAGCGAACGACCACAACTGGGCAGCGCGCATGCGCGCACACGTTCTGCGCCACCGAACCCAGCAACATCGCCGGGAATCCTCCCCGACCGCGCGACCCCACGACGACGAGATCTGCGTTCTTGCTCGCCGCGGTCAACACTTCCGTCGGGTGACCCAGTTGACTCAGGCCGTCCACGGGATCGGTCGTGCGCTCTCGAGCCAACCGCACTGCCCGCTCAACAACGAGCCCGGCATCCACTTCGGAGAAATCCTCAGACCAGCCCAAGACTTCCTGCGAATCGCGGAACTCGCGGTGCCGGGCGTACAGGATCCGCAGCTCAGACCGGACACGGTGGGCCTCGTCCGCTGCCCATTCCAGGGCGCGGTCCGACGACTCCGAGCCATCGACGCCGACGACGATGGTGCCCCGGTACTCGCCGAGCTCCTCCGGAACGACAACGACTGGGCACGGGCATCGATGGAGTACACCGGCAGTGACCGAGCCAAGCCAGAAGCTGCGGGCCGGACCACGCCCGTTGCTCCCGACGACGACAAAATCCGCGTCTGCGCCGGCGGTGGCGAGACATTCGGCGGGGTCCCCCTCGATCGCCTCGTAGTGGAGATCGACGCCTGGAAGATCCACGACGCGCTGCACAGCTCGCGCCAGCTGCGCCAAGCAGTCCGCTCTCAAGCGGTCCATCTCCGTGCGATCGACGAAGCCGGTGCCGACGCTGCCCAGCGCTTCGATTGCCGACAGCGAGTACACGCCCGTCACCTGCAGGCATGACCGGCGCGACGCGGCCTCGCACGCAGCCCACCGCAGCGCCTCGAGCGAGGCCATCGAACCGTCGACTCCAACGATGATGCGATTCTTCATGAATGTAGAATGCGCCCTCCGGAACTGCCCCTCTAGGGGCTTTCGTCATGTTCAGGGCATCCCGCGATACGGCTGGGCCACGTCGAGTCGCGGTGCCAACGGACTTCCACGAATAGAAGGACCTGGCCGGCGTTACCGACTGGATCCATTGCAGCGATGTACCCGTTGCTGACGCCGACCCAGCGTCCCGACGACGAAGCGAGTTCATCCAGCGCGGCCGGGATGCCACAGATCTTCCGGGTGTGCGCCGGACTCGCGAGACGGGACTTCGGACTCTGTTCCCCGCCCAACAGCAGGTCGATGCTGAGTGCAGAGACGAAATAGAACGGAGCCGCCAAAGTTGCCGGCCGTAGGCCGTGACCGTAGGAGAAATGCGATGCACAGAGATTGGAACGACAGCTGGTCCGCGGGCTGGTGGTGGATGTCGATCATGATGATTGCCTTCTGGGGCGGCATCATCTGGATCGCCGTCACCCTCATCCGCCACTCCAACCGACCCCTCTCCCACACTCACCCGAACAGACAGCGGCCATGCCGACCCGCCAGACTCCCAAGGAGATCCTCGCCGAGCGCCTCGCCCGCGGCGAGATCGAGCCCGACGATTACCGCCGCCGACTTGACGTCCTCGGCGAATGACCACGCCCCACCTGACCGGCAAGTTCTCTCCCTCCAACACGACGCGCCCGACGCGCACGACGCGCCGGTCCAGATCATGGTCGTCTACGAACAGGATCGGCGCCGTCATCACACCCGCGGCGCGATCGTTCTGACGACCGACACCCGAATCAGAGTCCGATGACTCTACTGAGCCACGCTCAGGACAGAGATCATGAGTTCATGACCAAGCACATCACCGTGGGTTACGACGGTTCGCTAGCTTCGGCGGCGGCCGTGCAGTGGGCAGCCGATCAAGCCCAATCCCGAGGCGCCTCGTTGAGAATCATGACCTACTTCGGCCGTCCCGTGGCCAGCGCGGAGCTCATGGCGTACGGGTACGGGTACGGAGAGGTGCTGTCGAGCGTCGAAGACGCGGCGCGAGAACAACTCCAAGCCGTTGCCGACAATACGATTGCCTCACATCCAGGACTTCCCGTCACCGCTGCGCTGACGACACTACCGATCACGGTCGCGCTCGTCGAAGGCCTCCAGGCCGACGACCTCGTCGTGGTCGGTGCGAGCCGTCACCTACGAGCGGCGGCCTTCTGGCTCGGCAGCACACCCCGAATGCTCGTGCGCCACAGCCCATGCCCGGTTGCGATCGTGCGCGGGCCTGCGACATCTGGTCGGCCAGAACGTGTCGTGGTGGGTGTCGACGGCTCCGTCGGAGCACTTCGGGCGCTGGAGTGGGCCGGCGATGAAGCAGACCGTCAGCAGGCCGAGCTGGTCATCGTCCACGGATGGACGTATCCATACATCGCGCTCGACACGAGTTCGGCGCAGGCGCGCGACCTCACCCGAGTCGACGCGGCATGCACGCTCGATCGGGCGATCGAACACGCAGCTGAGCGCTTCGCCACCGCGGCGACACCATGTCTCGTGGAGGCATCGGCGACCTCAGCTCTGCTGAGCACTGTCCGCGACGGTGATCTGCTCGTCCTCGGTTCACGCGGCCGTGGCACGCTGTCGAGCTCGATCTTTGGATCGACTGTCAACGCGGTTCTGGAGCAGGCGGCGATTCCCGTCGTCGTCGTCCACAGCGACCAAGAGCAGACTGATGAGTGACCGATTGAGACGTTGCACGATTGGGTGTAACGGTCATGCCAGGCAAACGATTGCCCACTCGACGCGGCGATCGTTGAGCGGACCCCACAAGGAGGGCAGCATGAGCAACGAGTTCGAAGTCGTTCGCGATCCTGAAGACGCCCTTGTCGATCGGCCGGACGTGGAGGAGCCCTCGACGTGGGAGTTCCTCGACAAGCGCGTCAATCCAGAGGTCGACCAGTCCGACTGGGCAGAACAGCACTCCCCGGTGGAGTCTGACGGTCTCGACGAGGAGGTCAATCGCCGTACGGAAGGCCCGACCGGCATCGCCTTGAACGAAGAACCGTGAGGTCGTTGGCCGTGTCACGTCCACTCGAGATCGACCAGGATGTCTTGGACGAACGGGGCCCCGGAATTCACTGCGTCGAGTCGCATGTGTCGAAGCTCATTTTCCGAGACGGGTTGGTGCACAAGCTGAAGAAGCCGGTTCACTTCCGCTTCATCGACCTGTCGACTCCTGCCAAGCGGGAGCTCAACTGTCGACGTGAAGTCGACCTGAACCGTCGCTTCAGCCCGGACGTCTACATTGGCGTCGAGGACATTCTCCGCAACGGACGCGTCGTCGATCACGCCGTTCTGATGCACGAGATGCCAGACGAAAGGAGACTCGCGACGATGATCCGGCGCGGCGAGGACGTGTCGCGCTGGCTCGACACAATCGCCCAACTGATCGCGACGTGCCATCGTGGCGCACCCCGGAGCACCGAAATCTCCGATGTGGCCACGGCCACCGCGCTGCATGAACTCTGGGAGGACAGCCTGATCGAGATCGACGGTTTGGCTCTCACCGCGCCGGATCGAGAGACGTGCGTCGATATTCGACGCTTGGCTCACCGCTTCCTGGATGGTCGAGGTCCACTCCTCACCGCACGGATCGCCGGCGGACATATCGTGGACGGCCACGGCGACCTCCTGGCCGATGACATCTTCTGCCTCGACGATGGTCCGCGCATCTTGGACTGCCTGGAGTTCGACGATCGGCTGCGGTGGGGCGACGTTCTCAACGACGTCAGCTTCCTGGCGATGGATCTCGAACGGCTCGGCCGCCGCGACCTCGCGACGGTGTTCATGGCCGCGTACCGCCGACATTCTGGCGAGTCCCACCCCGCCACATTGGAGGACCACTACGTCGCGTACAGAGCACTCGTGCGCGCCAAGGTTGCGCTGCTCCGGGGGATGGATGACGGGCGCGACGCTGCCCATGCCTACCTCGGCCAAGCGCACAGCCACCTCCACGCCGGGCGCGTACGACTTGTCGTGATCGGTGGCCTCCCGGGCACCGGCAAGACGACGCTCGCCCGCGCGCTGAGCGAGAAACTTGGTTGGCCAGCGCTCCACTCCGACGAAATACGCAAGGAGCACGTCGGTCTCGATCCACTCGACCATGTGCCGTCGTCATTCGGCACCGGCCTGTATGCCCCCGCGTTCATCGACCAGACATACGCGACGATGTGCGCCCGGGCTCGGAAGCTGCTGGGAATGGGACAGAGTGTCATCCTCGACGCGTCGTTCTCGAACGATCAGCACCGGCGCCTGACTGCGGCCGTGTCGGTGTCGACTTTCGCCGATCTCCGCGAACTGCGGTGTCTTCTGCCAACAGGGGAAGCGGCGCGGCGGCTCGAGGCCCGACGTCTCTACGACGCCGACGCGTCGGATGCCGACCCCGAGATCGCGGCGAAGATGGCCGAGCATTTCGATCGGTGGCCCGACGCGTTGAACATCGGAATGGTCCCACCTCTGGCCGAAGTCTTGCCGGCCGTGATCGACCACATCCTTGCATCGTAAGGTCGCTTCCGCTGTGCGGGCCCGGGGCCTGCCCGAGTTGAGCACTTTGGCTCTAGATCGCGGCGAGGGCGTGGATCACGCTGAACATGTGGATCGAGATGCCCATCGTGGCCCATTTGCCTTCCGAGCGCTCGCGCTCGACTACGACGGCACCCTGACGACCGGTCCCCGTCCCGCCGATGACGTGCTCACCGCTATTCAGGCCGCGCGCGAATCAGGGCTCCGAGTGATCCTCGTGACCGGACGGATCCTGGCCGAGCTTCGCACGGGCTTCAGCGAGGTCGACCAATGGTTCGACGCCATCGTGGCCGAGAACGGCGCCGTGCTCAGCGGCCCATTCGGACACTTTGGCCTCGCGCCACCGATCAGCCCGGTGCTGGCCAGCGCGCTCGCCGCCCGCGGTGTACCTGTTCGCTCTGGCGAGGTGCTCCTCGCTGTGTCGGCCGACCACGCGATTGCCGCGATGGAAGAGACGCATCGGATCGAGCGCGACTACCAGGTGTTGTACAACAGATCCGAGATCATGATCCTCCCTGCCGGAGTGACGAAGGCGACCGGGCTGCAGTTCGCGCTGTCGCGGTTCGGGCTATCGAACCATGTCACGGTCGCCGTCGGTGACGCAGAGAACGACCACGCCCTGCTGCAGTGGTGTGAGGTCGGTGTCGCCGTCGCCAACGCGGTCGGCGAGCTGAAAGCCAACGCCGACTTGGTGCTCGAGCACCCCGAAGGGTCGGGAATCCTGGAGCTGCTGTCCGGGCCGCTGCTCACCGGAGACGCTCCCATGCGGCCCAGCGGGCGAGACATCGCAATCGGCCGGCTCGACGACGGTTCACCGGCGACCCTCCCCGCGTCACATCGCAACGTCCTGATCACCGGCGCGAGCAGGAGCGGCAAGTCGTACGTCGCCGGGTTGTACGCGGAGCGGTTGATCGAGGCCACCTACACCCTCCTCGTCATCGACTATGAGGGCGACCACATCGGGCTGCGGACACTCCCCGGCGTTGTCGTCGTGGGCGGAGATCGGCACCTACCCGAACCCGCCGAGGTGTGCACGCTCCTTCGCCAGTTCGTCACCGTCGTCGTCGACCTGTCGATCATGAACCATCGTGACCAGGATGCCTACGTCGAGGCCCTGGCTACGTCGGTCGATGACCTGCGGGAAGCGAAAGGCCTTCCGCACTGGCTCGTCATTGACGAAGCTCACCGGTGGCCGCCGCCGATCGAACGTCTGGTGCGCGCACGCAGCGGCGGTTGCTGCTTGGTGACCTGGCGCCCCGATCAGTTAGGGGCCACGAGCACGACATTCGATGTCGCCGTCGTCGTTGCGTCCCCTGCCGGCGCGCCGCGTGAAGTCCGCGACTTCGTCGATCGATGGAACGACGGCTTGTCCATGGTGCAGCCCATCCCGGTCGAGGCGCATTCCAACACGGTGATGTTGCTGAATCGCGCCGATGGATCGGCTCCTCGGATGGCCACGCTCGACCCGCGTGGCATCCAGCACGTGAGGCACTGGCACAAGTACAGCGAAGGCAGTCTGCCGCGACACCTCCGATTTGAGTTCCGCCGCCCGAGCGGGCAGCCGACGGGAGAGGTCGCTTCCAATCTCACTGAATTCGAAAGCGCGGTCGCTTCGGCCCGCGACGATGTGCTCACCCATCACCTGATGAACAGAGACTTCTCGAGGTGGGCGCTCGAAGCCTTGCAAGACCATTCCTTGGCGACCGATCTCGCCGAGATCGAAGGCGGGTTCGCGATCGTCCAAGACGTGGCCGTGTCGAGAAGCCGCGTGTGTGCGTCGATGCACACCCGGACCAACCCGTCAGCGAAGCCGCGTCCGCAATCAGCTTCAGCCGGTGATGACCAACGGCCCTATCTGACATGTCTGCGTGGGCGGATCATCGGACCATGAGCAAAGAGATCATCGTTGGTTTCGACGGCAGTACCGATTCCTCGAACGCTGCGCTGTGGGCCGCATCGGAGGCGCAAGCTCGTGGCACCCGGCTACGAATCCTCTCCTGCTTCTCGGTCCCGGTCGCAGGTGACGCGATGCATGGCATGGCCGCAGCCAACGTGTACCAATCGAGCATGGAAGCAGCCGAGCAGACGCTCGCCCGCGAGCGCGACGCGATCACCAAGATACATCCCGGCCTGGAGATCACCAGCGAAGCGCTGCCCGGCCACGCCGGCCAGGTGCTCGTCGACCGCGCCGAGCGCGACGATCTGATCGTGCTCGGCGCCAGCGCGCACCAACACGCCGCAGCCTTCTGGCTCGGCAGCACGCCAAGATACATCGTTCGACACAGCCGGTGTCCGGTCGTCATTGTTCGGGGTCCCGTCGAGTCTGCGCGGCCGCGGCGAGTCGTCGTCGGCGTGGACGGCTCACCCGCGTCCGCCGAAGCTGTTGACTGGGCGGGCGAGGAAGCCGATGTGCACGGCGTGAACCTGGTGCTCGTCCATGCCTGGTCCTATCCCTACGCCGCCGTCGACGCCGCTTCCTCCCAGGCCCGTGACCTGACCCAGATCGATGCTGCATGCCTGCTCGAAACAGCGCTCGAGTCAGCGCGCCAGCGCTCCGCCGCCGGTGTCGTCGGTCGGCTCATTGAATCCAGCCCCGTGGCAGCTCTGCTCCATCTTGCTCAGCCGGGCGATCTGCTCGTCGTCGGCTCGCGCGGGCGCGGCGCCGTGCGGGCCGGGCTCTTCGGGTCAACCGTGAACAGTGTCCTCGACGAGAGCACCGCTCCCGTCGTCGTGATGCCACGGACACACGCAACACCCTGAGTCAGCTTGGTCTGCGGTTCGCCGCGCGACGGCGGTTCTCGGCGAACGGGAACGACTCTGTTCTTCCCGCTGCCGATTACCGCTGCGTTTCTTTCTGCCGAGTGACCGGTTGACGGATGAGCGTGCGGAGTTTGGCCGGCTCGGAACGCCGCGGATCGCTCAGGTAGATCTCGTGGTGCTTGCCACGAAGCCGGTAGCCCCCGTCAGTGATGAAACGATGCAAGGCAAGAATCGTCGGCCCCTCCTCCGAATACGGTCCAACATGCATGACCTGCGCGGCAGTTCCCTCGGCGAAGCGCTCCACGCGCAGCTGGGTGATCGGCAGGTCCGGCTTCTTCAGCGCTCCAGCTCGCAGCCATTCGTCGAGGGCATCAGCGGCGATCATCCCTGGCAACCGGATCATCATCGTCCACGACCAGGTGTCCTTCGTGGACGGCGCGAAACTCTCCCGCTCCGCGCCCCACCAGAGTCCTTCCAGCGGAGCCATCTTCTCGACCCGTCCCGTGCTCTTCTTCAACGCGAACTTGACCGTGTACGCGGCCGCGTACAGGGCAGCTACCGCCGCGACGTAATCCGGCGACCTGTTCGGGTCGCCGTGGCCGTCGATCATCAGGAACGTCGCTTCCGGCACTTCCACCATCGCCGGGTGAGATGGTCGGCCTCGAAGCAGTCGTTCGTGTCCGATCGACTCAAGCGTCCGGGCAGTCATCGCCCGCCCACTCGGACTGGACTCGTCGCTGTCGTCATACAGACACTGTGCTCGGGAACGTTCGACTTTGCCAGGGCAAAAGGTCTCGAAAACTGCGTTATCAGTCCGCGATTCTGAGGGCGACCGTGAACAGTGTCCCCGACCGACCCACCGTCCGAAGACGTGGCGTTTGGCATCGACGGTGACACCGATCACTGCATAGACGGGCCGGTTGGCGACTTGGCCAACGCGGATCTTGACCACGATCGCATCGATGAACACCACCGGATAGACGCGCTCGAGTCCTGCTTCGAGGATCTGCTTGGTCAACCCGGCCAACAGGCCGCCAGCGGCGACCAGATCGACCCAGTCCACGTTTGCCTTGGCGACGAGCTGCTCCGCGAACGAACAGTCGACCCGACCGCCGCCCGGCTCGACGGCACCTCCACCACGATCACATCATGGTCTGTCACTGTCTGTTCATCTGGCTGAACCATGACCCGCACGACTTTCTCGCCTTCGTGTGCCTCGCCGCCTTCTGCCTCGGCCTCGTGCTCTACCTGATCGTCATGACCATGACCTTCCTGCTCTGAACCTCCAGCCGCTCGAACCCGCGGATCCTCCACGCAGCTCATCCAGCGGCGCAATAGGCCACCTGAGTGGTGTCTACGTGGCGAGATCACGCCGGCGGAAGAGGACGAGGCCGACAAGCGTGAGCAGCGCGGCGAGCGTGCTGAGGATGGCGAGGGGCGCGGCGGCGAGTCGGGCCGCGGGCATCAGCGGGGTGTGCTGGAACGGCGACAGGTCAGCGACCCAGCCGGGTATGTTGAGCAGCTCCTCGAAGAAGGCGATGATGAAGCAGCCCGCAAGGACGCCCCACATCGCGACCCCGATCCGTGGCGCGGCACCGAAGCAGACGGTCACCAGCGCCACGAGAATCGCGAGCGCCGGAAGGTAGGCGATGCTGTCGGCGGTCAATCGCGGAACGTAGCCGACGTCACCGGTGGCCGCGGCGGCCGAGACGCCGATACCGAGCCCGCCCGCCACCAGCACGATGGCGCTGCCGCCGCTCGCCACGAGCGCATACGCACCGAGCCAGCGCACGCGTGACACCGGCGTGGCGAGCATGACCTCTGCCCGCTGGGACACCTCCTCACCACGCGCGCGGAGCGCGGACTGCACCGCGAAGCCGCCTGCCACGACGGCAAGAAGGAGGATTGAGCGGCCCAGGAACGCATCGGTGAAGGACGCGGTTCCGGCCTTG
>Ga0068860_100007367_pt1 | contig 11001 bp, 9 predicted proteins | sample KBSSwiS32_FD_66597 | JGI IMG/M metagenome (GOLD analysis project Ga0068860, IMG submission 66597) | Switchgrass rhizosphere microbial communities from Kellogg Biological Station, Michigan, USA - KBS Switchgrass S3-2 | ecosystem: Host-associated > Plants > Roots > Rhizosphere > Soil ... | reverse complement strand
GTCATCGGCGAGCGCGGCACCGGCAAGGAACTGATCGCCCAGCGTCTGCATCACCTCAGCCCGCGCTGGGGCGAGCCGCTGGTGACGCTGAACTGCGCGGCGCTGCCCGAGACGCTGATCGAGGCCGAGCTGTTCGGGCACGAGGCCGGCGCCTTCACCGGCGCCACTCGCCAGCGCGCCGGCCGCTTCGAGGAGGCGGACCGCGGCACCCTGTTCCTCGACGAGCTCGGCACTTTGTCGATGGGAGCGCAGGAGCGGCTGTTGCGCGCCGTCGAGTACGGCGAGGTCACGCGCATCGGCTCGTCGCGGCCGGTGCAGGTCGACGTGCGGATCGTGGGCGCGACCAATGCCGACCTGCCGCGCCTTGCCGGCGAGGGCAAGTTCCGCGCCGATTTGCTCGACCGGCTCAGCTTCGAGGTCATCACCCTGCCGCCGTTGCGCGCGCGGGAGGGTGACGTGCCCGAGCTTGCCGATTACTACGGCCGGCGCATGGCCGCCGAGATCGGCTGGGGCGCGTGGCCGGGCTTCTCGGCCGGGGCAGTCGATGCCTTGGAGGCGTACGCATGGCCGGGCAACGTGCGCGAACTGCGCAACGTGGTCGAGCGCGCGGTCTATCGCTGGGACGACGAGGAGCGGCCGATCGGGCGCATCGTCTTCGATCCGTTCGAGAGCGAATGGATGCCGCGCGAGCCTTCCGTCGCGACCTTGCGTGCCCCCGCCCCCGTTCCTGCTCCCGTCCCTGTTTCGGCCCAGGCGCTCGCCTCGACTCTACCGACAAGAACCGAGGAGGTCACCGACTTGCGCGCCGCCGTCGACGCACACGAGCGCGCGATCGTGCTCTCCGCGCTCGAACGCCACCGCTGGAACCAACGCCGCGCCGCCACGGCGCTCGGCCTCACGTACGACCAACTACGCCACTGCCTGCGCAAACACACCCTGACCGCGCCGGCGGCTTGATCAGGGCAGCGTGACCGGCTGCTCGCTGCTGACCAGGAAATAGCCGATCGTGGCGAGGTGCCCGGTCGAGGTTCCTTCCGGCAAAGTGATCAGGTCCGCCGTGATGCGGCACGAAAGCGTGTGCTGGGCGTCGGCCAGGCCCCTGTAGATCATATAAGGAAACGGACGCTCCCACGTGTTCGCGATGGCATCGTAGAAGTCGACCCTCATGGGATTGGCGCCGTCGACGAGGCATTCCATGCGACCACCGTTTCGCGTCATGGCGCGAAGGACGCCGACGGTCGTGCCATTGAACGCATAAGTGAAGGTGTCGCCAAGATCGCAGGTCTTCGCCTCGTTCATGTACCCCATGGTCAGCGTAGCGGGCTTGCAGCCGACGGCGGCGTTGCCCGGCTCGAAACGCGCGTTCTGCAGCTTGCTCTGGGCGATGAGCTTGCTGCCGGTGACGCTCGGCTGAACCGGTAGCGGCAGCATCGGCGCGAGTCCGTCGCGGATCGACTCGAAGTAGATCTCGTGGCCCGCGTCGTTGGGATGAACAGTGTCCGTGAGGAAATCGGTGGTGGACGCCGTTCCCGCGAGCACCTTTGCCCACATGCCGCTGGTGGCATCGATGAAGGGAATGCCCTCGAACGCCGCGACATCGATCGAGTCCTGCACGAAAGCGGCGTGGCTCCCGGCGCGCCGCTGCGGCTCCTCCGAGGATGCCGTCGTCGAGATGTAGATGAACTTCGTGCGCGGATTGATCTGGCGAAGCCGGTAGATCAGCGCATCGACCTGTGCAAAGATGTGGGCGCGTCCGCTCCCTGCATCGTTGACGGTGAACTCCAGGAACACGAGGTCCGGAACGAACCCGTCGAGGTCATGGGTCAGGCGGTAGTTTGCGAATTCCGAACCGGTGCCGCTGAAGCCCATGTTGCGGGCCTGAACCGAGTGATAGATTGTGCCCAGCCAGCTGGTGAGCAGACCCACGTAACTCTTCTCAGGTTTGGTCGCGTAGGACCCCTGGGTGATCGAGCCGCCAAAGTAGGCGACCTTGATCAGGTCTGTCGAAGGTGTGGGTGTGGGTGTGGGTGTGGGTGTGGGTGTCGGGCTGGGGCTCGGAGTTGGTGTTGGCGTCAAAACTGGGGCCGAGGTCGGGAATGGCGCTGGCGGTGCCGCAGTCGGCACGGGCTGCGGATCGCCGGGAGCCGTGGGCTCGCTTGGTGCTGGGCTTGGTGTCGCGGACGGTGCCGGGCTGGGAGCAGGGCTCCCGGTTGCAACGGGCGTGCCGGGCGTAGCGGGACTGCCGCTGCCACCATCGCCCCCGCCGCACCCGGTAAGGCTCAGTGCGAGTGCAGTGCACAATGTGCTCGATGCTTTTGAAAGCCGCCCCGTTCGCATGCGCTCGATGCTTAGGGAGAAGCCCTAGGGTTTGTCTACCGCATTTGCGAAATGGTGAGGAAGCGCGATCGGGCTTCGGGCGGGGGGCGCATACATCTTCTTGGCGGGCAGCTTGCACTTTGCCTTGCTTTTTTCCCGGCATGGGCCTATCTGCGCCTTCATCCCGACATTGGTAACGCAAGATCGGGCTGGCGCCGCGAGGTGCTGGCACGGGTCCGCGTTGCCTTGCTTTGTTTGGCGCTGTCGGTTGTGGAGCGAGCATGGCGGATATCGCGCGGATTACCGAGATCGTCGAGCCGGAGGTGAAGGCCCTCGGCTTCGATCTCGTGCGCGTGAAGATCTTGAGCAAGAGCGAGGTCGGTGACGACGAGATCGCGTTGCAGATCATGGCCGAGCGGCCCGAGACCGGGCAGCTCGTGCTCGACGATTGCGCCGCGCTGTCGCGCCGTGTCTCCGACCGGATCGATTCGCTGGAAGAGGCGGGCGAAGTGCTGATCGAGGAGGCCTACCGCCTCGAAGTCAGCTCGCCGGGCATCGACCGCCCCCTGACCCGGACCAAGGACTGGGTGAATTGGGTCGGCCACGAGGCCAAGGTCAATCTCACCGAGCCGGTTGCCGGAAACCGCAAGAGCCTGCAAGGCGATCTTGGCGGTCTGGAGGGAGAGACGGTCGTGTTCGAAGACCGCAAGTCGGGCCGGGTCACTTTCCCGCTCGACACCGTGCATTCGGCGCGGCTTGTCCTTACCGACAAGCTGATCGCCGCCACCCGCCCGCTCGATACCGAGGGCGCCGACGAGATCCTAGAGGAACAGGAAGACTAAACCCATGGCCAGTGCGATTTCCGCCAACCGCGCCGAGCTGCTCGCGATCGCGAACTCGGTCGCGTCGGAGAAGATGATCGACAAGGCGATCGTCATCGAGGCGATGGAAGAAGCGATCCAGAAGTCGGCGCGCAACCGTTACGGCGCCGAGAACGACATCCGCGCCAAGCTCGATCCGCGCACCGGCGACTTGCGCCTGTGGCGTGTCGTCGAAGTGGTCGAGGAGGTCGAGGACTACTTCAAGCAGGTCGATCTCGCCCAGGCGCAGAAGCTGCAGAAGGACGCCAAGATCGGCGACTTCATCGTCGATCCGCTGCCCCCGGTCGATCTCGGCCGCATCGATGCGCAGTCGGCCAAGCAGGTGATCTTCCAGAAGGTCCGCGATGCCGAGCGCGAGCGCCAGTACGAGGAATTCAAGGACCGCGCCGGCGAAATCATCACCGGCGTAATCAAGTCGGTCGAGTTCGGCCACGTGATCGTCAATCTCGGTCGCGCCGAGGGCGTGATCCGCCGTGACCAGCAGATCCCGCGCGAGGCCGCCCGCGTCGGCGAGCGCGTGCGCGCGCTGATCCTCAAGGTCGAACGCCAGAACCGCGGGCCGCAGATCTTCCTCAGCCGCGCGCATCCCGACTTCATGAAGAAGCTGTTCGCGCAGGAAGTGCCCGAGATCTACGACGGCATCATCGAGATCAAGGCCGCCGCCCGCGACCCGGGCTCGCGCGCCAAGATCGGCGTGATCAGCCGCGACCACTCGATCGACCCGGTCGGCGCCTGCGTCGGCATGAAGGGCAGCCGCGTGCAGGCCGTCGTGCAGGAGCTGCAGGGCGAGAAGATCGACATCATCCCCTGGAGCGAAGACACCGCGACGTTCGTCGTCAACGGGCTGCAGCCCGCGACCGTCAGCCGCGTGGTGATCGACGAGGAGGAAAGCCGCATCGAAGTGGTGGTGCCCGACGACCAGCTGAGCCTGGCGATCGGCCGCCGCGGCCAGAACGTGCGCCTGGCCAGCCAGCTGACCGGCTCGCAGATCGACATCATGACCGAGCAGGAAAGCTCGGAAAAGCGTCAGCGCGAGTTCACCGAGCGTTCGAAGATGTTCGAGGAGGAGCTCGACGTCGACGAGACGCTGTCGCAGCTGCTGGTCGCCGAGGGCTTCAGCGAGCTTGAGGAAGTCGCCTACATCGACCTCAACGAACTCGCCGCCATCGAAGGCTTCGACGAGGAACTGGCCCAGGAGCTGCAGAGCCGCGCATCCGAGGCGCTCGATCGCCGCGAGGAAGCGTACCGCGAGCAGCGCCGCGCACTCGGTGTCGAGGATGCCTTGGCCGAACTGCCGCATCTGACCGAGGCGATGCTGGTCACGCTCGGCAAGGCGGGCATCAAGACGCTCGACGATCTGGCGGACCTCGCCACCGACGAGTTGATCGCCAAGAAGCGGCAGGAACAGCGCCGGCGTGACGGCACCGTCAATCGCCGTGCGCGCGAAGAGGACAAGGGTGGTGTACTGGGCGAGTACGGCCTGAACGAAGAGCAGGGCAACGAGATCATCATGGCCGCGCGTGCCCACTGGTTCGACGAAGAGCCGGAGCAGGACGCGCAAGTCGAGGAGGCCGCCGATGCGGAATCCTCACAATGATCGCGTAAGCTCCGACAATCGCGAAACCGGACCGGAGCGGACTTGCATCCTCTCCGGCGAGGCGGCGGCGCGTGACGCGCTGATCCGCCTGGCGGTTTCCCCGCCAGGGGCGGACGGTGCCTGCGTGGTGCTTCCGGATGTCCACGCGCGTGCCCCCGGGCGCGGCGCGTGGATCGGTGTTTCGCGCCAAGACCTTGAAAAAGCACAGGCCAAGGGCAAGCTTAAGGGAGCGCTGATGCGCGCCTTCGGCAAGTCGCTTGCCGGATCCACGCTCACCATCCCCGATGACCTGGCCGACCGGATCGAGGCTGCGCTCACTCGCGCCTTCACCGATCGGCTCGGGCTGGAGCTGAAGGCCGGGCGCCTGCTGCTCGGGTCCGACCGGATCGCCGAGCATGCGCGCGGCGGAACGGTGCATTGGCTGGCGCATGCGGGCGACGCTGCCGAGGACGGCTCGCGCAAGCTCGACCAGGCCTGGCGGGTGGGCAAAGAGGCGGAAGGAAGCGGGTTGCGGGGCACGGTGTTGCCACTGGACCGGGCGACGCTGTCTGTGGCATTGGGCCGCGACAACGTCGTTCACTTGGCGCTGGCAGACGGCGCGGCGGCCGAAAGAGTCGCCGCGCCGCTCCGGCGCCTGCTGCATTTCCGAGGGCAGGCTCCCGAGACTGACAGGGCGGCTGGTGCAAGTGAGGGTCAGGGACCGGTGCAGACCGGGCCTATGGCCGCAACGACGAATTGAGACCGAAGGGCGAATAGAGACTTATGAGCGAGACCGACAACAAACCGACCCTTGGCCGCAAGCCGCTTGGACTCAAGCGGTCGGTCGAGGCAGGTGAGGTCAAGCAGACCTTCAGCCACGGCCGGACCAACAAGGTCGTGGTCGAGGTGAAGCGCCGCAAGCTGATCGGCAAGCCGGGTGAGAGCGGCGTGGAAGCGCGTGCGCCGGAGCCGGTGGCCGAAGCGCCGCAGCAGCCCGCCCCGCGTCCGGTCGCTCCGCCGCCGGCGCCGCCGCGTCGCCCCGCCCCTGCCGGCGAGACCCCGCAGGAGCGCGTCGCTCGCCTGCAGCGCGAAGCCGAGGAAGATCGCCTGCGTGTCGCCGAGGAAGCGCGCCGCCGTGAGGAGGAGGAGCGCCTCCAGGCGATCGAGGAAGAGCGCCGCCGCGCCGAAGAGAATCGCCGTGCCGAGGAGGAGGCTGCCGCTGCGGCCGCCGAGCCCGAAGTGCCGGTCGAGGTCGCGGCCGAGCCCGCGCCTGCCGTCGAGGATGCCGCTCCGGCAGAGCAGCCCACGGCGCGCGCCGCTCAGCCCGCACCGGCCGAAACGGCCCAGCCTGCCGAAGTCGTCCCGGCTCCGCGCCGCTTCACGCCGGTCCAGCGGCCCGAGATCGTGCGCAAGCCCGAGCCTGCTGCGGCGCCCGCCTCGGCACCTGCCGCCACCGCCGCCCCGCAAGCGGCAGGCGCAGGTGCGGCTGCGCGCCCGGCCTCGCCGATCAAGAAGGGTCCGGCTCCCGCGCCCCCGCGCCCGGGCAGCAGCTCCAGCGACCGTGACCGCAAGGGTGCCGGTGGTGACCGCCGCCAGTCGGGCAAGCTCACCGTCAGCCGTGCGCTGAACGAGGACGAGGGCGCCCGCGCGCGCAGTCTCGCCGCCTTGAAGCGCGCTCGCGAGAAGGAGCGCCGCGCGCACTTCGGCGGCATGTCGCAGCCGCGTGAGAAGCAGGTGCGCGATGTCGTGGTGCCCGAGGCGATCACCGTCCAGGAACTCGCCAACCGCATGGCCGAGAAGGGTGCCGACCTGGTGAAGGCGCTGTTCAAGATGGGCATGATGGTCACCGTCAACCAGACGATCGACCAGGACACCGCCGAGCTGCTCGTGACCGAATTCGGCCACAACCTCCAGCGCGTGTCCGAAAGCGATGTCGACATCGACACCTCGTTCGACGTCGATGCCGAGGAGAGCCTCAAGTCGCGTCCGCCGGTGGTCACTATCATGGGCCACGTCGATCACGGCAAGACCTCGCTGCTGGACGCGCTGCGCGGCACGGATGTGGTCCGGGGCGAGGCAGGGGGCATCACCCAGCACATGGGCGCCTACCAGATCACCACCAAGAGCGGCGATCTCGTTACCTTCCTCGACACGCCGGGCCACGCCGCGTTCACGCAGATGCGCATGCGCGGTGCCAACGTGACCGACATCGTGGTGCTGGTGGTCGCGGCCGACGACGGCATCATGCCGCAGACGATCGAGGCCATCCATCACACCAAGGCCGCCGGCGTGCCGATGATCGTGGCGATCAACAAGGTCGACAAGCCCGAGGCGAACCCGCAGCGCATCCGCGAACGCCTGCTCGAACACGAGATCGTGGTCGAGGAGATGTCGGGCGACGTGCAGGACGTGGAAGTCTCCGCCAAGACTGGCGCGGGCCTCGACGAGCTCATCGAGAAGATCCTGCTCCAGGCCGAGCTCATGGAGTTGCGCGCGAACCCCGATCGCGATGCCGAGGCGACCGTGATCGAGGCCAAGCTGGACAAGGGCAAGGGTCCGCTCGCGACCGTGCTGGTCCGGCGCGGCACGCTCCGGGTCGGCGACATCTTCGTCGTCGGCACCGAGAGTGGCCGCGTGCGCGCGATGCTCGACGACAAGGGCCGCCAGATCAAGCAGGCGCCGCCGTCGCTTCCGGTCGAAGTGCTGGGCCTGGGCGGCGTGCCGATGGCGGGCGACACCCTGAGCGTGGTCGACAGCGAGCAGCGCGCCCGCGAGGTCTCGGCCTATCGCCAGGAGCAGGCCACCGCCAAGCGCACCGCGACCGCGCCGGCGAGCCTCGACACGATGTTCTCGGCGCTCACCGCCAAGCAGAACGTCATCGAGTACCCGGTGGTCATCAAGGCCGACGTGCAGGGCTCGGTCGAGGCGATCAACCAGGCGCTGCACGCGCTCTCGAACGACGAGATCAAGGTGCGCGTCCTGTCCTCCGGCGTGGGTGCGATCACCGAGAGCGACGTGACGCTCGCCGCGGCCAGCGGTGCGCCGATCGTGGGCTTCAATGTCCGCCCGAACGCCAAGGCGCGCGAGCAGATCGAGAAGACCAAGACGCCGATGATGTACTACGACATCATCTACGAACTGACCGCCGAAGTCGCCAAGCAGATGGCCGGCATCTGGGGCCCCGAGCGCATCGAGACGGTCGTCGGCCGCGCCGAAGTCAAGCAGGTGTTCCCTGCCGGCAAGCGCGACAAGGCCGCGGGTCTGCTCGTGGTCGAGGGCTTCATCAAGAAGGGCATCCACGCGCGTCTCACCCGCAACGACGTCATCGTCTCGGCCACGACCATCCAGTCGCTGCGCCGGTTCAAGGACGACGTCGACGAAGTGCGCGCCGGCCTGGAGTGCGGCGTGGTGCTGGCCGACACGAACGACATCCGCGCGGGCGACCAGCTGGAAGTCTTCGAAGTCAGCCACCGCGACCGTACGGTCGGGTAAGGCCCTGGCTCAGGGCGGGTGCCTCTTCACGGGCACCCGCCAAAGGCCCCGCCTGCGCGCTCGCTGCGTCGAGGAGGTCAAACCGCAATGAGCACCGCCAGTCAGAAAGCGCGCCACGCCGAGATCGTCGATTGGGTAAGCGAGTGCCTGGAACCGCTTGGCACGGTCACCGCGCGCGCCATGATGGGCGGGCAGACGCTCTATTGCGACGGCGTGGTCTTCGCGATCGTCGCGGCCGGCGAACTGTGGTTCAAGGGCGACCCCGAGACCGATGCGGAATGGGACTCGGCCGGCTGCGACAGGTTCACCTATGATCGCGACGGCAAGCCGGCCTCGATGAACTACCGGCGCGCGCCCGACGACGTCTACGACTATCCCGAGGAGATGATGCGCAGGGCCGAGCTCGGCCTCGTCGCCGGCCGCAAGGCGGCCGCGAAGAAGAAGCCCCGCAAGTCGCAGGAGGGCTGAGCCGCGAGGATCTTCCGTTTCGGCTTCAATCGAATTCTCGACAACGCGAACCGAAGAGCGTGACGCGCGTTTACAGCGGGTCAAGCAGGAGACCTTCCATGCCCGAGCGTGAAGTCGACACCACCGGCCCCGGTGCTCCGATCGAGACCGTCGGCGATCACGACCTAATCGCGTCCGACCGGGTCGAAGGTACCAGCGTTCACGGTACGGACGGCAGCAAGCTGGGGCATGTGCACAACTTCATGGTCAACAAGCGCACCGGCCAGGTGGCGCATGTGATCGTGTCGGACGGCGGCTTCTTCGGACTGGGCGGCTCGCGCTACGTGCGTGTGCCCTGGGCCGACCTTGCCTACGACCCTCAATTCGGCGGCTATGTCTCGCACATCACGCGCGAAATGATGGACGAGCGTGGCCAGATTTCCGCCGAAGACGCCGAGATGCAGATCTGGTGAGCCGGCGATAGCTGGCGATCTCCTTTTGGCGGGGCTGACGGTGGGTTGATCGTCAGCCGGTCCGAAGTCGCGCATCGCGCGCCGCCCAAAGGCGAAAGGCGGCGTCACGCGCGCTTCAATCCGCGAGCGGTCTCGTTTAGGGAGCGCCCATGACCCACTTCGAAAACATCCTGATCGTCGGCTGCGGCAACATGGGCGGGGCCATGTTGCAAGGTTGGCTGGCCGGCGGGCTGCCCCCGGGACGCTTCACCATCGCCGATCCACGCATGACTTCGGCGCCCGAGGGTGTGCGCCTCGTTGCCACCGTGCCCGCCGAGCGGTTCGATGCGGTGCTGCTCGGCGTGAAGCCGCAAAGCCTCGACGCAGTCGCGCCGGGTGTCGCCCCGGCCGTCACCGAGGGCACGGTGCTGCTCTCGATCCTCGCGGGCGTCGAGCTTGCCACCTTGGCGCAGCGTTTCCCGGCGGCGGGAGGGATCGTGCGGATCATGCCCAACTTGTCCGCCGCGATCGGCAAGTCGCCGCTGGCGCTGGTGAGCCACGGCCTCGACGGGGCGCGGCGCGCGACCGTGACCGAGTTGCTCGCGCCGCTCGGCACGCCGGAGTGGCTGGAGAGCGAGGACCTGTTCGACGCGGTTACCGCGCTCACCGGCTGCGGGCCCGCGTTCGTATATCGCTTCATCGACGCGCTTGCCGCCGGGGCGAGCGCGCTCGGCATACCCGAGGATCAGGCGCAGCGCCTCGCGCTCGCCACCGCCGAGGGTTCCGCGCTGCTCGCCCGCGCCGCGCCGGTTCCGCCGGGCGAACTGGCGCGTCGCGTCGCGTCGCCGGGCGGCTCGACTCAGGCCGGGCTCGACGTGCTCGACGCGGGCGATGCGCTGGTCCGCGTGGTCGCCGCGGCGATCGATGCGGCGGCCCGCAGATCGGCCGAAATGGGCAGGGAAGCACGCGCCGGGTGACACACTTCGTCACAATTTGGCGGTGTCGGTTGTTCTTGAAAAATCCCGCTTGACGGCCGATATTCGAACAGTCCGGAAACCACCGCATCGGGCGGTGCCGGGATAGGGAGTTTGAAATGGCGAACTGGAACGATCCCCAGCCCCGCTCGGGGTTCGGAGCGTCTCCGAGCCTTGGCGGCCGTACGGCCTCGCGCGCCGGCTATGATGCCGGACTGCGCCGCCACATGCTGTCGATCTACAATTACATGGCCTCGGGCGTTCTGCTGTCGGGCATCGTCGCGCTGCTGTTCGTCATGTCCGGCGCGGCCGCGGCCGTCTTCGTGACGCCGCTGCGCTGGGTCGTGGCGCTGGCGCCGCTCGGTTTCGTCTTCGCGATGAGCTTCGGCATCAACCGCATGAAGACCTCGACGGTGCAGCTCCTGTTCTGGGGCTTTGCGATCGCGATGGGCCTGTCGCTGTCCTCGTTGCTGCTGGTTTACACCGGCCCCTCGATCGCGGCGACGTTCTTTGCGACTGCTGGCGCCTTCGCGGGCCTCAGCCTGTTCGGCTACACCACCAAGAAGGACCTGTCGGGCTTCGGCACGTTTCTGATCATGGGCGTGGTCGGCCTGCTGATCGCGATGCTGGTGAACATGTTCTTCCCCATGCCCGCGCTCGCGATGGCGATCTCGGTGCTGGGCGTGCTGATCTTCGCGGGTCTCACGGCGTATGACACGCAGCGCTTGAAGAACGAGTATTACGTTCTTGCTGGCACCGAATATGCGGGCAAGGCCGTGGTGATGGGCGCGCTCAGCCTGTACCTGGACTTCATCAACATGTTCCAGTTCCTGCTGAGCTTCATGGGCGATCGTCGCTAATCG
>Ga0068860_100007365_pt1 | contig 11003 bp, 12 predicted proteins | sample KBSSwiS32_FD_66597 | JGI IMG/M metagenome (GOLD analysis project Ga0068860, IMG submission 66597) | Switchgrass rhizosphere microbial communities from Kellogg Biological Station, Michigan, USA - KBS Switchgrass S3-2 | ecosystem: Host-associated > Plants > Roots > Rhizosphere > Soil ... | reverse complement strand
GCCACCTCCGGCAGCGCAGCCGGCCCTTCCTCCCTCCAGTTCTCCTCGGTCGGCCTGGCGCCGGTGCTGCAGCGTGCCGTCGCCGACCAGGGCTACACGACGATGACGCCGATCCAGGCGAAGGCGATCCCCGTCGTCCTCGCCGGCCGCGACGTCATGGGCGCGGCGCAGACCGGCACCGGCAAGACCGCGGCGTTCTCGCTGCCGCTCCTGCACAAGATGCTGCCGCACGAGAACTCGAGCATGTCGCCGGCGCGCCACCCGGTGCGCGCGCTCGTCATCGCGCCGACGCGCGAGCTCGCCGACCAGGTCGCCGACAACATCAAGGGCTACGCGGCGCACTCGAAGCTGCGCGTCGCGGTGGTCTTCGGCGGCATCGACATGAAGCCGCAGACGCTCGAGCTGAAGCAGGGCGTCGAGGTGCTCGTCGCGACGCCGGGGCGGCTCCTCGACCACATCGAGGCGAAGAACTGCGTCCTGAACCAGGTCGAGTACGTCGTCCTCGACGAGGCCGACCGGATGCTCGACATCGGCTTTCTGCCCGACCTGCAGCGCATCCTCTCGTACCTGCCCAAGCAGCGCCAGACGCTGCTCTTCTCGGCGACGTTCTCGCCCGAGATCAGGCGACTCGCCGAAAGCTACCTGCAGGATCCGGTGCTCGTCGAGGTGGCGCGGCCGAACGCGACCGCGACCAACGTCGAGCAGCACTTCTACAGCGTCTCGACCGACGACAAGCGGCGCGCGGTCCTCAAGCTGCTGAAGGAGCGGCAGATCGCGCAGGCGCTCGTCTTCGTCAACTCGAAGCTCGGCTGTGCGCGGCTGGCGCGCGCGTTCGAGCGCGATGGCCTGCGCACCAACGCGCTGCACGGCGACAAGTCGCAGGACGAGCGGCTGAAGGCACTCGATGCGTTCAAGAAGGGCGACGTCGACGTCCTCGTCGCGACCGACGTCGCCGCACGCGGCCTCGACATCGTCGATCTGCCGGCGGTCTTCAACTTCGACGTCCCGTTCAACGCCGAGGACTACGTGCACCGGATCGGCCGCACCGCGCGTGCCGGCGCGTCCGGGCTCGCGCTCACGCTGGTCGCGCGCGAGGACGCGCGCAACGTCGCCGACATCGAGAGGCTGCTCGGCAGGAAGTTCGAGATCGAGCCGCTCGAGCTCGACGACGACCGCCGCCCGCCGCTGCGCGACCGCAGCCGCCGCCGCGACGACGACGAGCGCGACAGCGGCGACATCCGCGCCGCGCGGGCATCGCGCGAGCCGCGCGTGGGCGGCGTGCCGCGCTCGCCGCGCGAGCCGGTGCAAGGCAACGATCCGTTCTTCGATCGGCCGTACGAGCCGGCGCCCGACACCGCCGAGCCGCCGTGGGAGAAGCGCCCCGCACCGGCTGCGCGCGTCTCGCCGAACATCAAGTCGAAGAAGAAGGTCGCCGCGCTGTTCGGCGCCAAGGTTCCCGCTGCCGCGGAAAGCTAGCCGCGGTCGTCAGCGCGCGAGCCACGCGAACACCGCAGGAACGTCGGCCGGGACGCCGCGCGCGTCGGCGCGCCAGCGCCCGACCGGAGCGCTTCGCGTCGACTCGCTGGCGAGCGTCAGGCCGACGCTGACCGAGAGCACCGTGGTCGGCTGCAGGCTCGCGAGCAGCGCAGCGAGCAGCGCCGGGTTCCGGTACGGCGTCTCGATCGCGACCTGCGTCTGCGCCAGCCGCCGCGACGTCGCCTCGAGCTCGCGGATCCGCTCGCTCCGCTCGACGGCCTCGATCGGCAGATAGCCGACGAACGAGAAGCTCTGGCCGTTGAGGCCGCTCGCCGCCACGGCGAGCGCGATCGAGCTCGCGCCGGGCAGGGCGACGACGCGAACGTTCGCGGCGTGCGCCGCAGCGACGAGCGCCGCGCCCGGGTCGGCGAGCGCGGGCAGCCCCGCTTCGCTGACAAGACCGACGTCGTTGCCGGCGAGCGCTGGCGCAAGCAGCGGCGCGACGTCGACCGCCGCAGCGGCCGCGCGCCCCTTCGGCGGTCGAGGCAGCTCGACGATCGCCAGCGTCTGGACCGGCCGCGCGAGCGGGCAGACGGCGTCGACGCGCTTCAGGAACGCGCGCGTCGTCTTCGCGTTCTCGCACACCCAGTGGCCGAGCCGCGCGGCGACGCGCAGCGTGCCGAGCGGCAGGCGGTCGCCGAGGTCGGCATCCGCTTCTGCGGTGCCGACGTCGAGCGCGGTGGGGACGAGGAACAGGGTTGCGCTCATCGAGCCTCGGGCGCTGCGGACGCGAGCGGATCGATGCCGGCGCGGCGCAGCAGCTCGCAGGTGCGGATCAGCGGCAGGCCGACGAGCGCGGTCGGGTCGTCGCTGCCGACGCTTTCAACGAGCGCGATGCCGAGCGTCTCGATCTTGGCGCTGCCGGCGCAGTCGTAAGGCGACTCGGCGCGCAGGTAATGCTCGATCTCGTCGTCGCTCAACCGGCGCATCCGCACCGCGACCGGCACCAGCGCGGATTCTTCGAAGCGCGTCGCGGCGCACACGACCGCGACTGCGGTCTGGAAGACGACGGTCCTGCCGCTCATCGCGCGCAGCTGCGCCGTCGCGCGGGCGTGCTCTCCGGGTTTGCCGATGCCGCGGCCGTCGAGGTCGGCGACCTGGTCGGAGCCGATGACGACGGCCTCCGGGTGTCGCGATGCGACCGCCGCGGCCTTCGCGAGCGCGAGGCGCGTCGCGGTCTGCGCCGGCGTTTCGTCCGCGCGCGGCTGCTCGTCGATCACGGGTGCCTCGACGGCGAAGGGCAGGCGCAGCCTGGCCAGGAGCTCGCGCCGGTAGCGCGACGTCGAGGCCAGGACGAGGCGGCGCGCGGGCATCCGCCATTGTCCATCGTCGGCTCGCGCGGACCGCGGCGGCCTACACTGCGACGATGGCCCGACCGTTCGATCCGAGCCGTCTCGACGTCGCCGCATTCGCCGCCGCCGGCGGCGAGCTCGCCGGCGAGATCGCGGCCGCGGCGCTGCCGCGGCTCGCGTCGGCGACGTTGCCGCCGGCGGACGGTTCGCCGCGTCCTGCCATCGAGTGGCGCACGGTCGGCGAGCGGCTGCCACTCGAGGGCGCCGGCGTGCAGCCTTCGCTCCTCGTCGACGCGGCGACGAAGGTCACGCTCGAGTGCCAGCGCTGCCTGCGACCGCTCGGCGTCGCGCTGCACGCCGAGCGTCGCATCTTCTTCGTCGAAGGCGAGGCTGCCGCGGCGGCGCTCGACGCCGAGAGCGACGACGACGTCCTCGCGCTCACGACCGCGCTCGACCTGCCCGAGCTGCTCGAGGAAGAGCTGCTGCTCGCGCTGCCGCTCGTGCCGCGCCACGACTTCTGCCCCGAGCCGCTGCCGCGTGCGTTCCGCGACGAGGCCGCCGACGAGCCCGCGGACCATCCGTTCGCGGCGCTCGCCGCGCTCAAGCCCGGGCCGCGACCCAACTGACGCGGAGCGTCGGGGTGGCCGCGGCTGCTACAATGTCGGGCTTTTCCGCGACCGCGCGCCGTCATTGGCAGCCAGCCGTCGCGACGCCCGCCGTGCGGGCTCCAGGAGAACCTCATGGCCGTCCAGCAGAACAAGAAGTCGCCTTCCAAGCGCGGCATGCACCGCGCGCATTACTCGCTCGACAAGCCGAGCACGGCGATCGAGCCGACGACCGGCGAGACGCACCTGCGCCACCACATCAGCCCGACCGGCTTCTACCGTGGCCGCAAGGTGCTGAAGACCAAGGCAGAGGCCTGAGCGAGGGCGGTCGAGCGGTCCGCGTGGGCCCGGCGGGCGGTTGGCAGCCGAGCATCGTCGCGCCGGCCGCGGGAGCGCGGTCGTGACCGCAGCCGATCGTCGCGCCGAGAACACCGCGCTGTCGGCAACGCCGATCCGCCTCGCCGTCGACCTCATGGGCGGCGACCACGGCCCGGCGGTGACGCTGCCGGCGTGTCGCGCCTTTCTCGCCTCGCATCCCGCCGCCGAGCTCGTCCTCGTCGGACGGCCCGACGCGATCGCCCAAGCCGAAGGCTGGGAGCGCTGCACGCGGATCGCCGCGAGCGAGATCGTCGAGATGCACGATTCGCTCGAGACCGCGCTGCGCCGCAAGAAGGACTCGTCGCTGCGCGTCGCCGTCAGCCAGGTCAAGCCGCACGCCGACCGGCCTTCGCTCGCGCAGGCGTGCGTGTCGGCCGGCAACACCGGCGCGCTGATGGCGGTCTCGCGCTACGTGCTGAAGACGACCGACGGCATCGACCGCCCCGCGATCGCGACCTTGCTGCCGAACGAACACGACGGCTTCACGACGGTGCTCGACCTCGGCGCCAACGTCGACTGCACGGCCGAGCACCTGCTGCAGTTCGCCGTCATGGGCAGCGCGCTCGTCGCCGCCGTTTCGGGCAAGGACGAGCCGACGGTGGGCCTCCTCAACATCGGCGAGGAGGCGATCAAGGGCAGCGAGGCGATCAAGGCCGCCGGCGAACTGCTGCGCGAGGCCGCCGCCGCCGGCATCGTCAACTTCCAGGGCAACGTCGAGGCCGACGACATCTTCAAGGGCACGACCGATATCGTCGTCTGCGACGGCTTCGTCGGCAACGTCATGCTGAAGACCGCCGAAGGCCTGGCCTCGATGCTGACGACCTTCATCAAGCAGGAGTTCAAGCGCAACGCGCTGACCAAGGTCGCGGCGCTGGCGGCACTGCCGGTGCTCGGCCGCTTCCGCAAGCGTGTCGACCCGCGCCGCTACAACGGCGCCGCGCTGCTCGGCCTGCGCGGCCTCGTCTTCAAGAGCCACGGCTCGGCCGACGCGTTCGCCTTCGAGCACGCGCTCGCGCGCGCCCACGACGCGGCGAAGAACGGCTTGCTCGATCGCGTCCAGCGGCGCATCCAGGCGACGCTGGCGGCGATTCCCGCGGCCAGCCATCCGAGCGAGTCGGCGGCGTTCGACGACTCGACGGCGTTCGGCGGGATCCAGTCGGCATGAGCAACGCTTCGCTTCCGCGCTTCTCGCGCATCCGCGGCACCGGCAGTTACCTGCCGCCCGATCGCGTCGCCAACGCCGACCTCGCTGCGCGCCTCGCGAAGGACGGCATCGAGACCTCCGACGAGTGGATCGTCGAGCGCACCGGGATCCGCTGGCGCCATTTCGCGGCGCCCGACGTCACGAGCAGCGATCTCGCGCTCGCCGCCGCGCGCCGGGCGCTCGAGGCGGCCGACTGCTACCCGCAGGCGATCGACCTGATCGTCTTCGCGACCTCGACTCCCGACATGGTGTTCCCGTCGGCGGCGTGCATCCTGCAGCAAAAGCTCGGCATCGCCGGCTGCCCGGCGTTCGACGTCCAGGCCGTCTGCTCGGGCTTCGTCTACGCGCTGTCGATCGCCGACTCGATGATCAAGACCGGCGCCGCCGCGCGCGCGCTCGTCGTCGGCGCCGAGGTCTTCTCGCGCATCCTCGACTTCCGGGACCGCACGACGTGCGTGCTGTTCGGCGACGGCGCCGGCGCCGTCGTCCTCGAGGCGAGCGAGACGCCGGGGATTCTGGCGACCGAACTGCACGCCGACGGTCGCCACGTCGGCATCCTCTGCGTGCCCGGCAACGTCGCCGGCGGCGCGATCCTCGGCGATCCGCTGCTGAAGATGGACGGCCCGGCCGTGTTCAAGCTCGCCGTCGGCGTCCTCGACAGCGTCGCCCGCTCGGTGCTCGCCAAGGCCGGCAGGAGCGAGCGCGACATCGACTGGCTGATCCCGCACCAGGCCAACATCCGCATCATGCAGAGCACGGCGAAGAAGCTGAAGCTCGCGCCCGAAAAGCTGATCGCCACCGTCGATCGCCACGGCAACACGTCGGCGGCGTCGATTCCACTCGCCCTCGACGAGGCGGTGCGCGACGGCAGGATTCGCCGCGGCGACACGCTGATGCTCGAAGGCGTCGGCGGCGGCTTCACCTGGGGCGCCGCGCTGCTCGACTACTAGCGGGGCACACGATGACACCGTTCGCGTTCGTCTTCCCCGGCCAGGGCTCGCAGTCGGTCGGCATGCTCGACGGCTGGGGCGACCATCCGGCGGTCCGCGAGACGCTCGCCGAAGCTTCGGCGGCGCTCGACCTCGACATCGCGGCGTTGATCCGCACCGGTCCGAAGGAGCAGCTCGACCTGACGACCAACACCCAGCCGCTGATGCTGACCGCAGGCGTCGCGTGCTACCGCGCCTGGCTCGCCGAGACGCACCACGCGCCGGTGCTCGTCGCCGGCCACTCGCTCGGCGAGTACACGGCGCTCGTCGTCGCCGGCGCGCTGCGCCTCGCCGACGCGCTGCCGCTGGTGCGCTTCCGCGCCCAGGCGATGCAGGACGCGGTGCCGGTCGGCGTCGGTGCGATGGCGGCGATCCTCGGCCTCGACGCCGCCGCGGTCGCCGCCGGCTGCGCGCAGGCGGCGCGCGACAGCGGCGAGACGGTGCAGGCGGCGAACTTCAACGATCCGAAGCAGACGGTGATCGCGGGCACGAAGGCCGGCGTCGACAAGGCGTGCGAGCTGCTCAAGGCTGGCGGCGCCAAGCGCGCGCTGCCGCTCGCGGTTTCGGCGCCGTTCCACTCGAGCCTGATGAAGCCGGCGGCCGAGCGGCTGCGCGAGCGGCTTGCGACCACGCCGCTCGAGGCGCCCTACATCCCGTTGATCGACAACGTCGACGTCAAGAGCGAGAGCGAGCCGGCGTCGATCCGCGACGCGCTCTATCGGCAGGCGTTCGGCGCGGTGCGCTGGGTCGAGACGATTCACGCGATCAGGAAGCGCGGCATCGACCACATCTTCGAATGCGGGCCGGGGCGCGTCCTCGTCGGCATGGTCAAGCGGATCGAGCCCGACGCGGTCGCGGCCGCGGTGTCGGATCCGGCGTCGCTCGCCGAAGCGGCGACGCTGCTGCGATGAGCGCGCCGGCGGCTTCCGCACAGGTGGCGCTCGTCACCGGCGCCTCGCGCGGCATCGGTCGCGCGATCGCTCAGCTGCTCGCCGAGCGCGGCTTTCGCGTCGTCGGGACGGCGACGAGCGAGGCCGGCGCGGCGGGCATAGGCGAAGCGCTCGCCGCGCACGCCGGCTGTCGCGGCATCGTCCTCGACGTCACCGACGGCGTTGCCGTCGGCACCGCCATCGACGCCGTGGTGCGCGACCTCGGCGCGCTCCACGTCCTCGTCAACAACGCCGGCATCACCCGCGACCAGCTGTCGATGCGGATGAAGGACGAGGACTGGGACCTCGTCGTCGCGACCAACCTGAGCGCGGTCTTTCGCGCCAGCCGCGCGGCGCTCAGGCCGATGATGAAGCAGCGCTACGGCAGGATCGTCAACATCACGTCGGTCGTCGGCGCGAGCGGCAATCCCGGCCAGGCCAACTACGCTGCCGCCAAGGCCGGAGTCGCCGGCATGACGCGCGCGCTCGCGCGCGAGGTCGGCAGCCGCGGCATCACCGTCAACTGCGTCGCGCCGGGCTTCATCGAGACCGACATGACGCGCGCGCTCGGCGAGACGCAAGCGGCCGCGCTCCTGTCACAGATTCCGCTCGGCAGGCTCGGCCAGCCGGTCGAGATCGCGCATGCCGTCGCGTTCCTCGCGTCGGCGGAAGCGTCCTACATCACGGGCACCGAAATGCACGTCAACGGCGGCATGTTGATGCCCTGATCGCCACCCCGACGCGGTCGGGGCGACATGCCCCACACCTTAGAATCCGCGTACTTTTTCACAGCTCCCGGAGGAGTCATGAGCGACATAGAAGCACGAGTCAAGAAGATCATCGCCGAGCAGCTCGGAGTGCCCGAGTCCGACGTGACGAACGAAAAGGCGTTCGTCGCCGACCTCGGCGCCGACTCGCTCGACACGGTCGAACTCGTGATGGCGCTCGAGGACGAGTTCGGGATCGAGATCCCGGACGAGGAAGCCGAGAAGATCACCACCGTGCAGCTCGCGATCGACTACGCGTCGAAGCACCAGAAGGCGGCCTGAGCCGTCGCGCGACTCCTCGATGAATGCGCGTCGCGTCGTCGTCACCGGGCTCGGCCTGATCAGCCCGGTCGGCAACAACGTCGAAGAGGGCTGGAAGAACCTGCTCGCCGGCAAGAGCGGCATCGCGAACATCACCAAGTTCGACGCCTCCGCCTACGCCTGCCGCTTCGCGGGCGAGGTCAAGGGTTTCCAGGTCGAGGACTACTTTGCGGCCAAGGAAGCGCGTCACATGGACGCGTTCATCCACTACGGCCTCGCGGCGTCGATCCAGGCGATCCGTGATTCCGGAATCCCCACGAACGAGCAGCTCGGCGCCGAAGAGGCCGAGCGCATCGGCTGCCTGGTCGGCTCGGGCATCGGCGGCCTGCCGCTGATCGAGGAGACCAAGGCCGAGCTCGAGAAGCGAGGCCCGCGCCGCATCACGCCATTCTTCGTGCCGGCGTCGATCATCAACATGATCTCCGGCCACGTCTCGATCATGTTCGGCTTCCAGGGGCCGAACCTCGCGATCGTCACCGCGTGCACCACCGGCCTGCACTCGATCGGTGTCGCCGGCCGGATGGTCGCCCTCGGCGATGCCGACGTCATGGTCGCCGGCGGCTCGGAAGCGACGGTGTCGCCGCTCGGCGTCGGCGGCTTCGCCGCCGCGCGCGCGCTCTCGACGCGCAACGACGATCCGGCGACCGCGTCGCGGCCGTGGGACAAGGACCGCGACGGCTTCGTCCTCGGCGAGGGCGCCGGCGTCGTCGTGCTCGAGGAGCTCGAGCACGCGAAGCGCCGCGGCGCCAAGATCTACGCCGAGCTCGTCGGCTTCGGCATGGGCGCCGATGCCTTCCACATGACTGCGCCGAACGTCGACGGCCCGAAGCGCTCGATGCAGGCTGCGCTGCGCTCGGCAGCGCTCAACGCCGATCAGGTGCAGTACCTGAACGCGCACGGCACCTCGACGCCGCTCGGCGACGTCAACGAGACGAACGCGATCAAGCTCGCGTTCGGCGAGCACGCGAAGAAGCTCGTCGTCAGCTCGACCAAGTCGATGACCGGCCACCTGCTCGGGGGCGCCGGCGGCATCGAGTCGGTCTTCACCGTGCTCGCGCTGCGCGATCAGGTCGCACCGCCGACGATCAACATCTTCCACCAGGACCCCGAGTGCGATCTCGACTACTGCGCCAACGCGGCGCGGGAGATGAAGATCGAGCACGCCGTCAAGAACAACTTTGGCTTCGGCGGCACCAACGGCACGCTCGTCTTCAAGCGCGCCAGCTTCTGACCTCGCGCCAGGCGCCTGCCATGCGCGAGACCCCGCCGTTCGAGGTGCGCCTGCATCGCTTCGCGACGTGGCGTGCGGCAGTCGCCGCGGTCGCGCTCGCCGCGGTGACGGCGGCCTGCGCATGGGCGGCGTCGACGGCATCGACGGGCGACGCGGACAACGTCGCGTGGGTCGTCGCGACGGCGCTCGTGCTCGCGCTCGCGACGCTCGCCGCCGCGCTGTCGCTCGCTCGCGTACCGGCGGGCGTGCTCGCGTGCCGCGACGGCTGCTGGACCTTCACGGCCGATTCGGGACGCACCGTCGCCGGCGCCTTGACGGTCGCGCTCGATTGGGGAGCGTTCTTCCTGCTGCGCATCGACGGCGCGGCGCGCGCCCGGCTCTGGCTGCCGGTCGAGCGCCATGGCCTCGAGCGTGAGTGGCATGCGTTGCGTTGCGCGCTCTACACGCCGCCTCGGGCGCCTGGCCCGCCGGCGCCGTCGGTCGCCACGCCGCCCGAATGAACGCTGCCGACGCCGACGCGGCGCTCGTCGAGCGGGCGAAGACGGGCGACCGCACCGCGTTCGAGATGCTGGTCGTGAAGTACCAGCGCCGCATCGAGCGCCTGATCGGCCGCATGGTCCGCGACGTCGACCTGGTTCCGGACATTGCCCAGGAGACGTTCATCCGCGCCTATCGGGCGTTGCCGCAGTTCCGCGGCGAGAGCGCCTTCTACACCTGGCTCTACCGGATCGCGGTCAATACCGCCAAGAAGACGCTCATGGAGATGAAGCGCGACCCGATCGTGACCGAGGCGGCGCGGGCCGGGCGCGACGACGACGACGACCAGGCCCGCCCGGACAGCGAGCCGAGCGACGCCGCCACCCCGGATGCCGTCCTGGCGAGCAAGCAGATCGCCGCGGCGGTGAACTTTGCGGTCGAAGCGCTGTCCGAAGAACTGCGGCAGGCGATCACGCTGCGCGAGATCGAGGGCCTCAGTTACGAGGAAATCGCCGCGCTGATGAATTGCCCGATCGGGACGGTGCGGTCGCGCATCTTCCGCGCCCGCGAGGCGATCGCGGCGCGGTTGCGGCCACTGCTCGACACCCGCGAGGGCGACCGGTGGTGATCGTCGGCGAAGGCTTGGTGTGACAATGCAAGGAAAGGCGAATCGCAGCCGAACGGCGCGGTTCGCGGAGTATTGTGATGGCGATGGGACCGTTTGACGAATCGGCGAAGGAACGGCTGTCGGCCCTCGCCGACGGCGAGCTCGACGATGCCGAGCGCGCCTCGGCGTGCGCTGCGTGGGCAGCCGATCCCGCGGTGCGCCGCGACTGGCACGTCTGGCATCTGATCGGCGACGTCCTCCGCTCGGAAGACCTGGCCTCGGATCCGCGCCGCGACCGTGCGGTCTGCGGCGCAATCCGGGCCCGGTTGCAGAGCGAGCCGATCTTCTTCGCACCCGCCGCGGCGGTGGCCGGCCGCGGACGCTGGGCGGTCGGCGGGGCGATCGCCGCCGGCCTGGCGCTCGTCGTCGGCACGTTCACCGTGCTTCGCCCGGGCGGCGAGGCGCCGTCGGCGATCGTCGCGCAGGCCGACCGCCCCTCGGCACCGCCGGTGGTCGCTGCCGCCTCGCCGGCACCGGAACGCCAGACCGCCGCCGATGAGCCCGTCGTCGCCGACATGCGGTTCATCCGCGACGCCCAGCTCGACCGTTATCTCGCCGCGCACAAGCAGTTCGCCGGCAGCTCGGCGCTCGGCGTGCCGTCGGCGTT
>Ga0068860_100007364_pt1 | contig 11003 bp, 6 predicted proteins | sample KBSSwiS32_FD_66597 | JGI IMG/M metagenome (GOLD analysis project Ga0068860, IMG submission 66597) | Switchgrass rhizosphere microbial communities from Kellogg Biological Station, Michigan, USA - KBS Switchgrass S3-2 | ecosystem: Host-associated > Plants > Roots > Rhizosphere > Soil ... | reverse complement strand
GATCCGAATGGGGTAGTTCGAGCGTGACGTGCGCGCAAAATGCGTTTCGAACTTCAGTCGTGGATTCCAATGAAACGGTCTTTCAGCTATGGCTCTGCCGGAAGGATCACGAGCATGGTGCCCATCGAGAACGGTGACGAACGCCAGCTTGACGCTGCGTCGATCGCCGCGGCACCGCGGCCCCACGCGTCCGATTGGCTCTGGCGCCCGTGGTACGCGAAGCTGTGGTGGTCGGCCGTTCCTGCCTATTGGATCGGTGCTGCGGTGTCTGTGAAGAGCGAGCCGCTTGCCGCCTTCTATGACTCCGCGTTGGCAGGCTACTGCAACGTGCTTTTCTTCCCGATGACGGCGCTGCTCGTGCTGGGAGCAGGATTTGCGCGTGCCTGGATTGAGGCTCCTCCGGCTCGCGAAGAGTCGTCCGATCTTGGTGACGTACTGATTTGGCCAGAGCGCTTTGGGAAACCCCATCCTTGCTTTGACCAGCTTGACCCTTGGTCGGGTACGCTGTGGGTTGGAAATCCAGCCAACTTATTGAACAAGATTCACAATCGGCGTTTCGACTAGCGCCTTTTAAAATCGCTATCGCCGTCAAGCGGACCATTGCCAAGGTCATTTGAAAATCGCCCACTATTGAGCACCGAAGACTGCTCGATCGAAGTCAGCGGGCCTGTCACGTCTCCGGTACCGCGCCCCGCATCGGCATCGCCCAGATAACGATTTCGTAAGCCGTTCTGACCGAGAACTTGTCGCCCCAACTCCTCCGTAAACGCTTGCTCCGGTTGAGGCGCTTTTGAAGAAGCCTGTTCAGCTGCTGCGATCGCAGATCGTACATCATAGTTGATCACGTCGATTGTTGCGTCAGCGGTTTCACTAGTTGAACCAGTGTCGCTACTTCTGTAGCCTAGCTGCCCAGTCACCCGCCCCGTGCTCGAAGACCCGCGACTTCCATGGCGCCTCGCGTTGCTGTCGGCGGCTTCTGATGCCGCAGTCGAGCCACCAATCTGAGCTCCTATTTCCGTACCCGCTATGATCTGATCCTGAGCGGAGCGTGAGATTGACCGCTGCCAGCCGGTCTGCGCCATGATCGCCTGGACGTCACGTTGCAACGTGTCGGCGACCTGTGGCTTGAGCCGCCAGTTGCCGTTGCGGTCCATCTCGAAGCCGCCGTGCAGCCAGTTGGCCATCTGCTGCTGGCCTTCCTCGCCGCCACCGAGGAAATGCTCGATAGTGTCGGGACCCGCCTGCTTGCCGGCCTCGAACCGCGTGCTGGTGTCGTTGCGCGCGGAGCGCTGGAAGCCGGTGCTGCTGGAGACGAGCAGATCGTTGTCGGCGAAGCTGAAGCGTGCGTGGCCGCCCTGGGCGATGGCGCCATATTGGCTGTCGTTGATCAGGCCGGCCTGGCGCAGTTGTCTGGCGACCTCGGGGGTGACGTTCATCGCGAGATCGCCATTCTGCGCCATCGCCAGATCGCGCTTCGACATGGTGATGCCGTTGGCGCGCAGCAGGCCTTGCATGCGCGAGAGCTTCTCGTTCTCGACGATCTTCGTGGTGCGCGCGTTTCTTGCGCGATCGGCGATGCCTTCGGCGCCGCCCGCGGCCATGTCGATCTGATTGCCGGCGGTGGATTCGAGTGTCCTGATGAAGCTGTCGAGCCTGGCTGCCTCGCGGGTCGAGACCCCGGCTGCCTTTGCGCCCTCGGCAAACCCGAAATTGTCCGCCTGCCGGCGCTGCTCGCCGATGCGCGCGGCGGCGCGGGTTCCGCTGGTGCCGACCTCACGCTGCGCGTCGAGCTTGCCCGAGCGTTCGGCAAAATCATAGCCGGCGGCCTCGCGGGTCCGGCCGTAGACGCTGGTGCCCTCGCGGGCTGCTTCGGCGGTTGCGCCGTCGGCGGTCCCGAGCTGGGTGGCGGCGCCATAGGTCTCCAATGCCTTCATGACCTGCGCCTCGTTGCGGCCGGTGGCGCGCGAGAGCTGGGTGATGGCGGAGCTGCGGGCTTCGCCGGAGAGCGCGTTGATGAAGGCGATGCGGCGGCTGGTCTCGGCGAGGGGAAGGCCGAGCAAAACGGAGGCGTCGCGCTGGCCCTGGTTGGCGCCGGTGCGATGGGCCTGTTCGGTTGCGACATTGCCGCGCTCGATGCCGGCGACGTCGTCGCCGGCGAAGTCCCGGCGGCCGGCCATCGCTCCGGCCTGGACCTGGGCGGCGGTCAGGTCGTTGGCGAGCATCTGCTGCTGGTCATAGCTGTTGGCGATCAGCTTGGCGAACATCGGATCGCTCTGCGCCTCGCCGATCACGCCGGAGGCCTTGAGCGCGGCATCCTTCGCCGAATAACCGCCGCGCTCGAAATGCCGCGTCGCCCCCTGCATCATCATGCCATAGGCGCGGGTGTCGCCGAACGCCCGCCACTGGACGAGGTTCTGCGCGAACGCGGCGAACGCCTTTTCGCCGGTCTCGCCTTCGCCGAAATAGCCCGTCCCGAGCTTGCGCAGCGCGTCGCGCTCGGCGAACTGGTGGATCGCGCCGGTCGCGGCGCTCGCCTGGACCGCGCGCGCCACAGCGGGATCGGCGAGATCGCGGCCACGCAGTGCCGGCGCCAGTGCGCCCAGCTGCCGTGCGCCCTCGATCCCGCCGAGCGCGAACGCGGTGCTGCCTTTGGCACCGGGGCGCTCGGCGAGGAAGGATCCGGCCTCGCCGAATGCGCGATCGGCGCCGAACGTGGTGCGGTCGCCGAAGTCGCCGAACGTCGAGACGCTGGCGGCGCGCGCCTGCGTGCCTGCCGCCGACGCCTGCGCTTCGAGCGCGGCGGCGCGGCCCTCGCTGGTCGCGAGCGGTGCCGCCGCGCCGCTGGCCTGGCCGGCGATGCCCTGAGCGCCGCCGGTGAAGGCGGAGAAGACATTGCCCGAGAAGCGGAACACGGTGAACACGAAGGCGCCGGCGAGCGCGGCGGCCGCGCTCCGGAACGTCCCGAACACGGCCAGCGCCTTCATCGAGGCCGATGGTGCCAGCGCCCAGGCATTGGCGGCGACCGCACTGGCACGCATCTCCTCGAGCACGTCGGTCGCCCGGCCGAGCGTCAGCTGATGGATGCCAGCGTCGATCACGCCCCAGAGCGCGACGAACACGAACAGGCCGAGCGCGAAGCTGGCGACGCGCAGGTTGATCGGGGTCAGGATGAACAGCAGGGCGATCGGGATCATGAACAACATGATGCCGAACACGGTGGCGCGGATCGTCGGCATCCATTCGTTGGCGACCGACATGGTGGCGAGGCCGCTCGACATCACCGCCCGGTTCGCCATCACCCGCGCGGCCGTCGCCGGCGAATCCTCGAACAATACGTCGCCGACGGTCTTGCCCAGCAGGACGTCGGTCATGAACCCCTGATAGCTGAGCGGCGTCCCCATCATCATGCCGCCGAGCTCGGCGAGCTGGCTGCGGCAGCGACTGGCCTGCGGTCCCTGCGTCATGTCGAACCCGGTGCGGGTACAGACCTGGCGGATATAGGGATCGAACAGGCCGGCCTGCGACAGCCGGTTCGACAGATAGTGCCAGGACTCGCTGCAGCTCATCGTCGAGCCGCCCTTGCGGTCGGGCGTATAGATCGTCGAGAAGGTTGCAGGCCCCGCCATCGCCGCGAATGCGGCCGACAGGTCGGTTGCGGTCCGGTACAATTTGTCGTCGTCGACGCCATAGGCGGGTGAGACCCGCGCCACCGGATAACATTGCCGGACATAATCCTTGAGCGTGGCATCCAGAAAGGTGTCGACCATCGGCCCCTTGGGCGAGACCGCGTTGAAGAAGAGATCGAACGCATGTCCTCCCGCCCCGAATTCCAGTTTCGCGCGCGGGTCGAGCGTATTGTCGTCGATGGTCTCGACCACCGCGCGCTCGATCATGTTGGTGGCACCGGCGACCAGCACGAGCAGATTGGGGACGTCGCCGACCGGCTGATAGGCGTTGCGCACGCGATCATAGACATGGACCGTGCCGGTCGATGCGACCAGCCCGACGAACAGCCCGACGCCGACCAGGATCTGGAACCCGAACGCGATCAGCCCCATGCCCGACCCGCGCACGCTCGCGAGCACGGCACCGAGACCGATCCCGACCACCGCCACGATCAGCACCAGCGTCTCGTAGCGCGGATCGGCGAAGATCATCGAGACCAGCCGGAACGCGTCGACCGTCTCGCCGAATCCGTCATAGGTGTGGAAGCTGGTCTCCAGCGCACGTGCCGGTGCGGCAATGGACAGCGCGGGGAGGGCGGTCAGGGTCTTGATCAAGGGACGCATCGGTCTCTCCTCCGGCTTCACGGTTTGGTGTTGGCGGCGGCGCCGGCGGCATCCCGGGCATCGCGGTCGCGCTGGCGGACCAGCCCGGCATAGGCCGCCGACAGATTGGCCTGGTCGAGCGCGGCCATGTAGGAGACCCGCATCTGCGCGCGTTGCCGCAGCACCTCGTCGCGCAGGTCGCGCAATTGTTCGATGCCCTTGGCCAGGATGCGCGTCTGGCAGATATTGGTGCTGCCGGCATTGGCCGAACCGGCGACGCTGGCGTCGCGCTCGGCATTGGTCAGCGTATAGTCGATCGTGCGGGTGAGGTCGTTGAGCATCTGGTAGGCGAGGGTGAGCGCCACCAGTTCGTCGGTGTCGCCGATCACCGAGTCGACCACGCCCTGGCGGACGCCCCATTCGAGCATGCGGTAGACCGGCAAGGTGCGGACATTGGCGACGAACTGCCGTTCATCAGCCGTCAGCGCTGCGCGTGTCCGGATCCTGGTCGCGATCGCCTGCATGCGCTCGCGCGCGAGGATCAGGGCGCCGCGGCCATTGCCGTCCTGCTCGCAGTCGGCGGCCGTCGGGGGCACATTGAGCGAGCGGCGCTGGACGCGACCGGTCAGGAAGTCCTGGACGCTCTCGCTGTCCTGCCGGGCGCAGGCCGGAATCGCCGTGAACAGCGGTACCTTGTCGGCCGGATCCCAGCGGATGTAGACGTCGCCGACCCGCGCGCGCATCACGCCCGCCCAGTCGCCGGCGCCGACGCGCCTGGCGGCATTGGCGAGCAGCGAACCGGTACGGAAGATCTCGGTGACCTCGGCCGGGCAATTGCCGAGCGCGTCCTTCAAATCCTCGGTCGGATTGTTGTTGTTGGACTCGATCCGCTCGCGCGACTGCTGATAGCTCTTCGCGAAGCCCTGCTTGACCGAGCGATAGCCGGTCATCTCCTCAATGATGCCGGACATATTATCGTCGCCTTTGGCGATCTGGACCATGCGATTGGCGAGCCGGCAATCATTGACCTGGATCGAGTTCAGGAAGTTGGTCGCCGCCTCCATCTTCGAGATGATGTTGCCCATCTTCTCGTCGAGCGTCTCGAGCAGATACTGGAACGCGACCGCGGGTGCCGCCTGCAATATGGTCTCGAGTTTCTGGGCGAGATAATCGGGGTCGAGGAAGCTCATGCCCCCTAAGAACATGTCGATGCCGCCGCAGCCGGCACGCACCTTGGACAGGGTGACCGACATCAGATAATCATTGTGGACGTCGACCCGGCCCGACATGCCGCCGGCAGTCACATAGCCGCGGGTCTGGTCCTCGTGTCGCGGACAACTGACGCGTTCGAACGAGCGCGCCGCACGAAACTGGGTTGATGGCAAGAATGGCGCAAGCGGCGAGAACCTCGTGATTTTGATGCGCCATTCCGACCTGGTGCTCCGAACCGTGCTTGGACTCGCCGATCGTCAGGATCTGGTTGTGGCGGTCGGACTTGCGAGCCTCCGGCGACAGCTCGTCGATGCCGTGGCGGCGATAGACAGTCTGCCTAAATCACCGGCGTAGGATGGGCGCAGCACCGTGCGCGAGGCTCGTCACGGTGGATGCGGCGCCATTTCGGGACGCATATACGTCTCGCCCAGCAAGTCGCGCAGGAAGTCCTGCGTCAATGCCGGGAGCCTCCCGCGGCCCGAGGTCGAGAAAGTCGTTCGGCGTCCATGCGCCCAAGGGGGCCGCTTGCTCCATCCGATCAAGGATGCGCGCTTTGGGATCCAGGGCATTCGCACACATCGTCGTTTCCTTTGTCAGACGTACGTGTACATTTTTCTTACAAACTGTGCTTCCGGCTAACGGCCCGGCTCATTTTTCCACGCAAGAGTTCAAGATCGGCGTCATCGCTTTCACATGCGCGTCAATACGCTGCAGCACCGTCGCGGGCACGATGTCGCGTTCCGGCAGCTGCCACCAACGCTCATTGACGAGGGCGACCGTCTCTACCACGGCTCGGAGAACCGCTGGCTCGGGTAGCCTCGCGCGGTTCGCGAAGGATTTCCAGCGAGCTGCGGACAGCGCCTTGAACGACCGTTCACCGCCAAGTGAGAGCGCCATGCTGTCTGCGGGAATATAGGGTATGGTCGACAGCACGTCGTAGGTCGGCGCGAGCGCTGGCATGCCGCCATCATCAGGATAGATCAGCGACCAGTTCTTCAGATGCATGTCGCCATTGCCGGTCACCACGGCCAGCGCGAGCCGGCACACAAATTCGAGTGCAGCGGAAGGAGAAACGGCCGCGTTCACGGCGGCGGCGATATCGTGATAGGCCGCGCCCTCATACTTGCGAGAAGGATAGACGCCAAAGACCTGGGCGAAGTCCTCGATGTGAATCCTGTCACCCTGAGTGCCACGGTCAAAGCGCCTGATGAGGAGAACCTTTCCCTCCGACAGTGTGTCGAAATCTTCCGGGATACCCTCGAAATCCGATTTCTCGACCAGTTCGCGCTCCGGCACATCCATGCCCATCGCGGCAGCCAGAGCGAGATTGGCAAATTCGTTTTCGGACACGCCGCGAAATGCCGTTGAGGGGAACTTCGCGATATATTGCCCCTGGCTGTCATCGAGCGGGAGTGTCAGTCCACCGCCCTTGCCGGTGTTCTTCATCACCGACAGTTTCATCTGCACGCCTGCTAGGGAAAAGCGCGCCTTTGGCTTTTCGGTTGGGTTACCCTGCGGGGCCGCTTTCGTACCGTCGCTGGGTAGAACCCGGACAGCTCCCGGCAGATCTGCGCCGAGCGCCGCCAATAGATCGAAATCATTGCCCGGGCGGACGAACCCTGCATGGTGCTTTTCCATCGCCTCGCGCAGCTTGTCCTCTGGCAGCAGGTTCGCGAAGAATGCCGGTAACGCCCCGCTCACCGGCTTGGGGTCCTTTCGCAAGCCCCCCGTGGCCGCACGGAAGGATAGGCTGAGAACCGGAAAACCTCCCGTTGCCCGGTACGCCTCGTCAAAGCTGAATGCATTGAAGTCGCCAGGCGTCCTGACGATCATACCGACCTTCAGCGCATTCAGGAACACGTCCAGGGACTGGATCGTCTTAGGTGCGTGAGAAGCTTGGGCCATGATATTCGTCTTCGTCAGGTTGTGAAACAAACGCGGGCAAATCATCGTCGTCGTGCGGACGCGTCAACGCCCGAACGGCCGGGACCATCGCTTGTGGCACCAGCATCATCTCCAGCCCGAGTGCGCGAGAGACATTCATGAGTGTCGTGGCGCGAGCGGCAGCAATACCAGTTTCGATATCGCGATAGCGCGGACGGGATATTCCAGCCAGATCGGCAACCTGCTCCTGGGTCAACCCGGCTGCCAGCCTCGCCTGCCGTAGCCGCTCGCCAAGCTCGCGCAGCGTTTCAGATACAGCGCCCATCTTGATCCCTATACGTGTCAAAGCTCAGTCACATGAAGCGTTTTCGTATCTCATCTGGACTGGCGTGTCAAAGGTGAATGATCTCTTTTCATATCATTCAATCTATATAGGATGCGTAAACATATCATGATTTAAGTGGCATTGCCGTTGCCGAGGGAGGCGAGATGGGGTGTCGCGATGGCAGCTCGGCGATCGATCGCAACTGAAATTGGCCGCTGGTGGCCGTCTTCGTCCGAACTTCGCGATATGGCACGAAGGACCGTCGCTCGTTCGAGATCGCCGCGCCGACCTTCGCCTGGCAGCGTCGTCATGAGGCGCTACTCACCCATGCGGTGCCGGTGGCGACGGCGGGGGTGGTGCGCTCGGACGACAACGCGGTCTTCTTCGGCCATGACGCGCCGGTCATCTATCAACCGGGATACATCAGCCGGGTGACGCAGGTGCCCTATCGCGGGATGGTCCAGGCGTTGTTCGAGAGCCGGACCCCCTACTATCCGGTGCACATCGCCGACCTCGCCCGGCACGGCAAGGATCTGCCGGTTCTGGTGTTCCCCAACATCGGCGGGATGACGGACGCCGAGTGCGCGGCGGTCCGCGAATACGTCCGCGCTGGCGGCTCGATCGTCGTTACCGGCATGACCAGCCTCTACGACGGCGACGGGGAACCGCGTCGCGACTTCGGACTGGCCGATGTCCTCGGCGTTAACCTTGTGGCAACCGCGCCAAAGCGCACTTTCTTCGCCGAGGCGATGGAGAACAGCTATTTCGCTCTTCCACCGGGCAACGGAGGCACTGTGCGTCATCCGGCTCTGGCTGGCCTTGAGGAGACCCAGGTCATTCCGTACGGCGGGAGCGCCAATGCGCTGCGGGTAGCGCCGGACCGGCAGGTCCTGGCCACTTTCGCCGTTGCTAAGAACGATGGCGCCCCGACCGGGGATGGCGAGCGTCACTGCCTTATCGTCGGGACCTTCGGCCGTGGGCGTGTGGCCTTCATGCCAAACGACCTGGACCCCAGATATCTGGATGATCCGTATCCGGACCAGGCGCTACTGATCGGCAATCTGTTGCGTTGGTGCGCCGGCGAGGGACCTTTGCCGGTCGAACTCGACGGACCGGGCTATGTGGGCGCCTACTTGTACCGGAAGAACGGCGCGTCCCTGGTTCATCTGCTGAACGGGTTCGGTATTGACAACGGCGAACAGATCGCCGAGCGCGGGTACCCCGTGGGGCCGCTGAAGGTAAGGGTCAAAGCCCCCGGCCGAGGAACGTCGGTGAAGCGGCGACCAGCGGCGTGGTCCTGCGCGGCACGCGCTCTGGGGACATAGTCGAGTTCACCCTGCCTCGCCTCAACGAGTACGAACTCGCAGTTCTGGAATGAGATGCTGCCGTCGCGTGGCGCGATGGCGCGCGCGGGAAAGTTAATCGCCACCGCCATTGAGGCCGATGGCTCACTGTGGAGTGTCTGTGGTTGCGCATGGGAATAATTGAAAGGAGATCGACAATGGAGCGCGATAGCGCGATCACGCGAAGATTCCTATTAACGGCAGCAGCCGCTGTCGCGGCATCCGGGCTGGCCGAAGCTGTGGCTGCAGCCGCGCCGGCGAGCGGCAATCGCAAAGCGATGTATCCCGCGGGCTTCATGTGGGGCGCTGCGACATCCGGCTATCAGACCGAAGGCAATGTGGTCGGGGCTGATCTGTGGGTGCTCGAGAATGTGAAACCGACGATCTTCGCCGAGCGCTCAGGGGACGCCTGCGATTCCTACCATCGCTACGAGGAGGACATCGCGCTCCTGAAATCGTTCGGACTTGATACTTATCGCTTCTCGCTGGAGTGGGCCCGGATCGAGCCGGAGGCCGGCGTGTTCTCGATCGCTGAGCTCGACCATTACGAACGCGTGATCGGCGCTTGCCGCCGGAACGGCGTAAAGCCGGCAGTCACCTTCAACCATTGGACCTGCCCGCGTTGGTTCGCGGCCGCCGGAGGTTGGAGCAACGCCGACTCGCCCCAGCTGTTCGCGCGCTTCTGCGCTCGGGCGGCGAAGCATCTTGCCGCCGGAATGGAAATCGCGATGACGCTCAACGAGCCCAACGGGCTCCAGGTCGTCGACTGGACGCCGGGCATGGATGCGATGATGGGCCAGATCAAGCCGATCGCCGAGCAAATGACTGCGGCTGCGGCGAAGGCCACCGGTTCCGATCGTTTCGTCACATCGATGGGGGGCGGTTCGCGCGAGGTGCGCCCGAATTTGATCGCAGCGCATGAGGCCGCTTACGGCGCGATCAAGGCCGAACAGAGTGGCCTCCCTGTCGGGGTCACCCTTTCCATGGTCGATTTTCAGGGGAAGGGCCCGAACAGTCGGGTCGAGGAAGCCCGCGGCGACGCTTATGCTCCCTGGCTCGAGGCGATCCGGAGGTCTGGCGATTTCACTGGAGTGCAGAACTACGGTCGTACGCTCATCGACACCAAGGGGCCGATACCGGCGCCCCCGGGTGCCGAGAGGAACGGAGGTGGCGACGAATTCTATCCGGCCGGCCTGGGGAACATGGTGCGCTACGCTCATGGGATGACCGGCAAACCTGTCTGCGTGACTGAGAATGGTATCAACACGAAGGACGACAATCAGCGCATCCGCTATATCGATGGCGCATTGGCCGGGTTGCTGAGCGCCATTGGGGTCGGCGTGCCCGTCCTCGGCTATCTCCACTGGTCGCTACTCGACAATTTCGAATGGACGTCCGGGTATGGGCCGACATTCGGCTTGGTCGCCGTCGACCGAGCGACCTTCAAGCGAACCCCAAAACCGAGCGCCTATCATCTAGGTGCCATAGCGCGGGCCCAACGAGCATGAGCGCTTGCGGCGCTCCCGCCGAGATGTTCATGGCACTGCGGCGCGTGAGGACCATGCCCGTCACATCAATGGGCCCTGGCCTGCGGGGAACCACGCGCCGCAGACGTCGCGAGAGCTACTGACCCTGCGGCCGACCGTGCTATGGATCTTGCCTCAACTCGCCTCTCCCACGTCTTAACCTATCCGAAGTTCGTCGTCTTCGCTCTGCCTGAAAAGAGGAACTGACCTTCATGTTCATTCATATGTTCGCCTTTCGTTGGAAGCCTGAAGCGTCGCAGGCGCACAAGGATCGCGCCCTAGCCGACATTCAGGCTTTCCAGGGGCAGATCGCCGGGCTGATCGAAACCGCATTGGGGATGAATCAATCCCCGCGCGGCGGCGGCTATGCACTGGGCGGCGTTATGAAGTTCACTGATCAGGCAGCGTTCGAAGCCTATAGTGACGCGCCGGAACATCAGGCGCT
>Ga0068860_100007363_pt1 | contig 11004 bp, 6 predicted proteins | sample KBSSwiS32_FD_66597 | JGI IMG/M metagenome (GOLD analysis project Ga0068860, IMG submission 66597) | Switchgrass rhizosphere microbial communities from Kellogg Biological Station, Michigan, USA - KBS Switchgrass S3-2 | ecosystem: Host-associated > Plants > Roots > Rhizosphere > Soil ... | reverse complement strand
ATACTATTCAATGTAAGTACTCAATCGTTTGCCAATTTGAACAACCGTTTGCGTAAGTTTTTGAATATCCTTTCGGGTATATTTGATTTTGATATAATAGAATCTATGCGGTGAATCAGCAATCAACTTCAAAATTCATACTAATAAAATTATAAGATATTATTTATAAGCAGGAAATTGTTTAAAAAATCCCAACTTGCCGCTGGCAGGGCTGATTGTGGACGGTGGAGACCCGCCCATGGTGGGTTGCCCCGGTTGGTGTCCACCAACCGGCGACAATTTGGAATGAACCCGGCAGGAAGTTATTGTTTAAGAATCCCAACTCACTATATTTTTTATCATCTGCAAGTATTATGAAAATGACCAGGATAACTATATTTTTTTTTCTCTGTATCGTGATAACCAGGCATTCAACTGCCCAGGTTTTTTATCCGGGAGATCATCCGGGAAAGGCGATGATAAAGACGTTATCGGCAAACCAGATTACTCTTGAAAATAATGTGATCAGGATGGTGATTGAAAATAATAGTGAAAAAATAGTGATAAAAAATTTTATTGATAAAAAAACACGTGAGCAATTAAATTTAGGCAGTGCCCCACTATTTAAATTAACCCTGAAGGATGGTCGTGTATTTACATCCAATCAATTCGCGCTGGAAAGTCCTCCTGCCACATCGGTTGTTAATGGTGATGAACAGTCAACCGCTGATGCCGGTAAATTTGCAGGCAAAAAATACGAGGCAGATTTTGTAAATAAAAAACTGGGGTTAAAAATACATTGGGAGGTGGAATTAAGAGATTCATCCAATTATATCCGCCAGGTTTTTTCATTTACTGCCCAAGACTCTGTCAAGGTCGACAAAATCAGCCTGGTGAATCTTCCATCGAAAATTATTGTAAGAAAAAAAGGTACAGTGGATGGCTCACCTATGGTCCATAACAATATGTTTTTTGCCCTGGAACACCCTATGAGCCAGGTAGAACAAAATCAATCCCATTCAACCATCTTCCTTTTAAGATCGGAGCCCTTGTCTGCAAGCCCATTTACTACTTCTTCAGTTTGGGGAGTTACCCCGGTTAACCAATTGAGAAGAGGATTTCTTTATTACGTGGAGCGGGAACGTGCAAACGCTTACCACCAGTTCCTTCATTACAATTCATGGTACGACCTGTCATATGCAGATAGAACTTTAAATGATAGCTTGTGTTTGGACAGGATAAAAGTTTATGGTGACAGCCTGGTTACCAAACGCCATACAAAAATGAAAGCATTTTTAATGGATGATGGCTGGGACGATTACAAAACACTTTGGCGGTTTAATTCCGGATTTCCCAATGGTTTTGCAAATGTTAAAGAAGCTGCCGGAGCATTGGATGCCGGCATCGGAGTGTGGCTCTCACCATGGGGAGGCTATGATGTACGAAAACCCCAACGCATTGAATATGGCAAAAAACAAAATCCACCTTTTGAAACGAATGAAAATGGATTCACTCTTACAGGCCACGTTTATTATAACAGGTTTAAGGAAGTAACCAGTGATTTCATAAAGAAATATAACATAAGCATTTTCAAATTTGATGGTGTGGGAGCCGGCAATGGTGCAAGTGGTGCAAGCCTTGCTTATCAAAAAGATATAGAAGCTTTTCTAATGCTGCTGACAGAATTAAGAAAATTAAAGCCAGATCTCTTCCTGAGTTTGACAATAGGAACCTGGCCATCGGTTTACTGGTTAAAATATGGAGACGCAACCTGGCGGGCCGGTGATGATACCGGGCTTGAGGGCAAAGGTTCTTTACGTAACCAGTGGATAACCTACCGGAGCGCGGAAACCTATAAGAATATTGTCTTACGATCACCATTATATCCTCTGAATGCGGTGATGTATCATGGAATTACAATAGCCGACCAGGGCATTCCCGGAAAATTAGAGATGAACCCTAAAAGCATAGCTGACGAAATATGGTCTTTCTTCGGCACCGGCACCAATTTACAGGAGATGTATATAAATCCTCATAAACTAAAAAGCGCAGACTGGGATTGCCTGGCTCAAGCAATCAGCTGGGCCAGGGAAAATGAAAATGTGATGGCCGATGTACATTGGGTTGGCGGAGATCCCGCAAAAGAACAGGTTTATGGGTATGCGGCGTGGGGTAGAGATCATGGCATATTATCATTACGTAACCCATCTCCTGAAAAAAAATCTTTCCGGGTTGACGTAAGAAAAGTATTTGAACTTCCTGCAGGTTTTCAGAATAATTATTTATTTTTTGACGCCCGGTCTGAAATAAATAATAAGATGCCGGTCGTTGGTTCAGGAAAGTCATTTAGCATTTCTTTAAACCCTTTTGAAGTAAAAGTAATGACTGCAAGAGTTTCTCAGAATTAATTACCTAATAGTAACAGACGGATCTTGATAATGGTTACATGGTTAACCGCTATGGCGTAATTTTTGAATATGGAATGTCTGATTTTTACCATAATAGGATCATTAGGCACATCGAAGGAACACATAGAGAACAAACCTTTCCATACACTCTTCCAGGAAACAGGTACAATGCCTATGCTCTCAATGTACTTCGTATGATCCGGCAAGTTAATTTGTCACGATATTTGGGTAAGGTGGATATCCTATGTGAAACTATGATTCTATTGGTCCTCCTGTGGTGAAAATAAAAAGAGATTAATTCAAATTTCTCAAAAAATTCTATTGGAAATATTTAGACACCCGAATCTAAAACAACAATTCAATGTTATTAAAATTTTACTGCCTGCTATTCAGCATCAATTTCGAATCAAGAATTATTTTATAATAAGCATGGTTATTTTCTTTTTTGGAATCCTTTTTATTTAATAACTCCAGTAATATTTCTGTAGCTTTTTGGCCCTGCAAATATGGAAATTGTTCCACTGATGCCAGCGGCGGAAACGCTGCAAACTTATTCCAGGGTTCATTGGCATAACTCACAAAACAAATATCCTTATTGATTCGCAGCTTTTGTGACAGGGCATATTTAACTGCATCCAAAGCTACATAGTCATTAAAAGTAACAATAGCCGTAGGCTTTCTTTTTGATGAAATCAATTCTTTCGTGGCCGTAGAGACGCTGGCGGAGCTCAGGTCGGTATTTATAATAAGTGAGGGATCAAACTTTAAACGGGTTTTCGCCATAGCCTTCATATATCCTTCTTTTCTTTCCTGGCTGGCAAATAACTTTTCCGGCCCGTTTATCATCCCAATTACACGATGTCCTTTCTTAAAAAGAAAATTAATGGCCTCAATAGTACCGGAAACAAGATTGCAGGCAACATAATGTATGTTGGGTATACCGGGTATGCGGTCAAAAAAAACCACCGGTATATTATATCTTTTCAGGCTTTCAAAATGTTCATAGTGTGTGGTATCTTTTGTAATGGAGACCAGTACTCCATCTACGCGGTGATTTTTCATAGTTTCAATTAAAACGATTTCTTTATCCACGCTATCATGTGATTGCCCCATTAATACGGTATAACTGTTTTTACTTGCGCAGTCTTCTATGCCACTGATCGCGGATGAAAAAAAACCTTCGGTAAGATCGGGCAAAATAACTCCCAGGGTAAATGTTTTGCCCTGTTGAAAAAAAATGGCAGTTTGATTAGGCTCATAATTCAATTCCTTAGCGAGCTTGTTAACAGACATTTTAGTTTTTAAGCCTATACTATGATGATCATGTAATGCACGGGAAACGGTAGAGATAGAAATATTCAACCGCCTGGCTATTTCCTTGATGGTTGGCAATTTATTTTCCATAGTGCAACTTAAAAAAGATATCCGGTTTCATTAAAATTATAAATTGACACAAACGTTTGCATGAGTTATTAACCGATAGAACTTTTATCTTAGCTGAGTTTTATTAAAACTTCTGCCTCGTAAATACCCACAGCTTATATAAATTTTTAAAGAGATAAAGCCGGAAATCAGATGACTGATATAAATATAAAACATTTATACAAGTGGTGTAAAATATTAACCGGTGATCTTGTAAACCATCCTGATCTCAAAATACCTTTCAGGTTGGTCACGGATTCAAAAGAGATGGGTGAAGTGATGGCAAGGGATTTTGCAAATGACATAAAAGCCTCAAATAATAATGGACGCGCAATCAGGGCAATTGTGCCTTGTGGCCCTAAATGCTGGTATGAGCCTTTTTCACGCATTGTAAATGAAGAGAAAATCTCCCTCAGGAACCTGACGGTTTTTCATATGGATGAATGTCTTAATTGGCAGGGAAATCTTTTACCGAAGAATCACCCATATAACTTCAGGACTTTTATGGAAAAATATTTTTATGGTGGAATTTTGCCGGAACTTGAAGTACCTGAAGAGCAGCGCTTTTTCCCTGCACCGGCATCAATGGAAACTATCAGGGCAAAAATTAATGAAGCAGCCATAGACATAACACTTGGAGGATGGGGACAGGACGGGCATGTAGCCTATAATCAAAGCCGCAGGCATCCTTTTAATAATATAAGTGTCGAAGAACTACGAACCTCTGAATTGAGAATCCAGGAAAATAATGTTGATACGATCATCGCATTGGCTCAAAGATCATTTGGTGCAGCGTACCAGTTTGTTCCGCCAATGTCTGTAACACTTGGGTTAAAGGAATGCCTGTCCGCAAAAAAAATACGCCTTTATAGTGACACCGGTTCCTGGAAACAAACTGCTTTAAGGGTTGCTCTTTTTTCAAATGAAACTGTGGAATATCCAATAACCCTTTTGCAATCCCACCCTGATGCTTTGATAACTGCAACCTATGAAACCGCATCACATCCAATCGCAGAAAATCCGGATTGGGAATTTGAAGGAGTAAATGTATGATCTGTTTACAACCAATAGACCGGCATGACCTGATATATAATCATATTATCGGAACCGGTGGAATAGGTTCAGGCATTTTCTTTTCAATGAGCCATAATCATACACTGGGGAGAAATGAAAGCAGAATGGCAACACTTCTTCCTTACAAGGACTTCTGCAAACAACATATCATTATGCACTATGTATCTGTTTTATTAGGCGCCAGGGAGAACGGGGAGTTTCAATCATTTCCGATTGGCAAGGTAGGCAATGATGATATTGGAAAAAATCTAATTGCACAAATTAAAGCTGCAGGCATGGACACTAAGAATGTAACCATGGTTGATAATTGCAGTACCCTTTATAGCGTTTGCTTTCAATACCCTGATAAAACAGGTGGCAATATCACCACTGAAAACAGTGCCAGCAGCAAAGTTTCGCCGGACGATATTTCTAAGTTTTTCCATGATTTCAGGTTAGAGGGAAACCATGAAATAATTTTATCAGTACCGGAGGTCCCTTTGCAAACAAGAATAAAACTGCTGGAATATGGCAGGCGACGCGGAAGTTTAAATGTAGCTTCTGTTCTCTCTTCCGAAGTGGCTGATTTTACAAATATGCATGGTTTCGAAATGACGGATATTATATCAATTAATATTGATGAAGCCCAAAGTATTGCTCAACTGGTTGATGAGCCGGTTACAAGCACCCTCATTATCGGGGCCTGTATAAAAACTTTGACAGCAATTAACCCTGCCATTTCTATTTTGATCACAGACGGGGCAAAAGGTGCTTATTATTATAAGAAAAATTACCTCGGGTTTACTCCAATTCCTGAAGTTCCGGTTGTATCAACCGCAGGGGCGGGTGATGCTTTTTTGGCAGGTGTTATAGCTGGTCTTTGTTGCGGCCTCCCAATGGGTAAAGAGTTTAGTGATACTAATTTCTCACCAACAGAACTTAAAAGTGCTGTAGAACTTGGTGTATTGATGGGATCTTTTTCCGTTGCTTCCGCCGACACTATACACCCCGATGCAGGTGCTGAAGCTTTGTACAGGTTTGCAATGGAAAACCAGGTTAAGTTTGGAAATGATTTTTCGATACTTTTTAAAGATTGTGGTGAGATCAGGAAAGTTGAAAACAGTTACTGTTGAAATTGCGGACTTTATTTTCGGGATTTATTTTTTGAATCGTTGGAAGATAATTTAAATAAACACTATGAGTTACAAATTAAGATTTGTACAAACCTTTAAACAGGAAAAAGCAAAGGAATATCTGGAATTAGAAAAGCTATTCGCAGCCTTTGAACAAAAATATCCGGAGGTTCCAAAAGGCACACGTTATTTATCCTGTGCCGGCCGGGACCCTTCAAATACTTTGATATGGGAATGCGATTTTTCTACTTTAGAGGAGGCTCATAAAGCGCAGGCTTTTTTTCTGACAGATTCCCGGCATGAAGATTTATTTCAACAACAGGCTGAGTATATTATCGGTACTTATACTGAAATATACCGTCCATTCGATTCGTGAATGATTAGAAGCAGGGATTCATTATTGAGTTAATAAAACCATTTGTCATTAAATATTAATAATCGTAAAATTTATAAAGATGTTTTACACATTTAAGTACAAAACCCATTTATTATGAATAAAAATATTTCTATTTTTTTTTTGCTCATAAAAATCTGTTAAATTTGACTTATTAACACTATTCCTACGGGGCAGTTTATGTTGTATACCAATTATCAATCATTCCAAAACTCCACTTATGTTAAGAACAAAAAATTTTCTGGTTTTTCCTTTAATGCTTTTCGGAACTTTATTATTTGCACAAAACAGAACCATTACCGGTAAGATTTTATCTACCAGGGATGCTACTCCTGTACCCGGGGCTACTATTACAGTTAAGGGCACAAATAAAGCATCCTCCTCTTTATCGGATGGCTCCTTTTCCATTGAAGCACCTAACAGCAGGGTAACCCTGGTGTTGTCATCAATTGGATTTTCAACTAAAGAGGTAGTTGTAAACTCAGGTGAGAATACCGTAACTCTCAATCTTTCGGAAGATACCCGCCAGTTGAGTGAGGTAGTGGTTACAGCACTGGGTATCACACGGCAGGCGAAAACACTCGTTTATGCAACTCAAACGATAAAAACTTCGGAGATTACCGAGGCAAGAGATGCGAATAATGTTATTAATTCACTGCAGGGTAAAGTTGCGAATGCAGTTATTACCCAGGGTTCGGGTGGTCCCGGTAGCGGGGCCAGGATTGTTTTACGCGGAAACCGTTCTATACAGGGTAGTAATAACGCATTGATTGTTGTAGATGGTATTCCATTAAGCAACAGTACGAATGGAAGTTTCGGCAGCGACTTTGGAGGAATCCAGGGATCTGATGGTTCTTCCAGCATCAATCCTGACGATATTGAATCTGTCACTGTTTTGCGGGGTGCCTCTGCTGCGGCACTTTATGGTAGCCAGGCTGGTAACGGAGTGATCGTAATTACAACAAAAAAAGGTAAAAAAGACAAGTTCACGGTGTCATTAAACTCCGGTGTTAACACCAATACTGCCTTTGCCTTGCCCAAAGTACAGAATTCATATGGCCAGGGTAATGGGGGGAAGTTTTCCCGCACTTCCGGCGAAAGCTGGGGCCCGAAAATGACGGGCCAGTCCGATTCCAATTTCCTTGGAGGCCTTAGTCCTTATGCAGCGCAGCCAGATAATATTAAAGACTTTTTCAGGGATGCGATCGGTGTCAACAATTCTCTTGGAATATCAGGGGGAGGTGAAAAAATGCAAACCTACTTATCCTATACCCATAACTACACACAGGGTATTATTCCTAAAAATGACCTGGAACGTCATACCGTTAATTTCAGGATTTCGAACCAGATCAGTAAGCGTTTTTCAACAGATGCAAAAATTACGTATGTAAACCAGTATACAAAGAACCGGCCAAGATCAGGGGAAGAAAATGCACCGGTCATAGATATCTACCAAATCCCCAGGAACATATCTACTGCTGATGCAAAGCAGTCCGAGGTTCCTGATGCTTTTGGTATACCTACGCCAACGAGTTTTCCATCGTCCTTAAGCTCTATCTATCAAAATGCCTACTGGGTCATTGACCGTGTACATATTAATGAACAAAGAGATAGGTTAGTAGGATTTTTAACTGCGAAATATAAAATAACTGAATGGCTGAGCATTGCCGGCCGGGCCAACCTTGATAAGACCCTGGATAATGGAGAAGAGCAATATTCGAACGGAACAGTATTATATGGCGGCGCAGGCGGGACTTACTATAAAAAGAATACGATCGTTACGGATAAATGGTTTGATGTAATACTGGAAGGAAACAATACGATTACAAATGACCTGAAGATAAACTATCATGTGGGTGCCATTTACCAGGACAGCAAGTGGGACTATACCGAATCCAATTCCCACGGTTTAAATGTTACTAATAAGTTTAGTATGAACTTTGCGAAAGCACCGTCGGTAAATTCACAGTATACCCAGGTACAAACGCAGGCTGTTTTCGGGCAGTTAAATCTATCATACAGGGATGCCATTTACCTTGATGCAAGTTTGCGGAACGATTGGGATTCACGTCTTCCCAAGCCTTATTCTTTCCAATATCCATCTATAGGGGTATCGGCAGTGTTTTCCGATCTTTTTACTATGCCAACTGCTATCTCTTTCCTGAAGGGAAGTGTAAACTATGCTGAAGTTGGTAATGGAGGCAGGTTTGGACTATTAAATGAAGTTTATAACTACGGCCAGGGAGCAGGTAACGGCTTCTTATCACGGGGAGCCACATTGCCGCTGCCGGGTTTAAAACCGGAAATTGTAAAGAACCTTGAATTTGGCGCTGAAGCAAGGTTCGTCAATAACAGGATAGGTTTTACGGCAACTTATTATAAGAGTAATTCCTTTAACCAATTGCTCAGGGTGTCCTTACCCGTGGCAACAGGGTACCAGGATAAATATATTAATGCCGGTAATATTCAGAACCAGGGATTTGAATTTGTAGCAAACGGAGCCATTATCCAAAACAAAAACTTCTCCTGGGATGTTACATTGAATCTTGCACTAAACCGCAATAAGGTTGTTAAGTTAAGTGATGACGTGAAGATATTCTACTTAGGTGGAGGTTTCGGGCGTTCGGGTACCCCTGTTGTTGAAGAAGGCAAAAGCTATGGCGACTTACTTGCTTATAAATGGGCGACCGATGCAAAAGGGAACCGGATAGTGACACCATTAGATACAAATGGCATAGGTGGCAAACCGGTTTTAACCGGGGAGCAGGAGTTTATAGGCAACTTTAACCCAAAAGAAACCGTTGGGTTTACTAATACATTCACTTATAAAGCATTTTCCCTGCGCGTGTTAATGGATGGCCGTATTGGAGGAACTATTGTTTCCGGTACAGAAATGAACCTAGCTTTCAGTGGCATTCCCGAAGTTACTGGTAATTTCAGGGAAGGCAACTGGGTCCTGGGAGGTGTGGATGCCAATGGCGCATCGATATCAAAAGGGATTACTGCACAGGATTTCTGGCAAATCGCTTCCGGGAAGCGTTATGGTGCGGGCGAATTTTTTGCGTATGACGCAACCAGTTTCAGGGTGAGAGAAGCCACATTAGCATATACTATTCCGATCAAAACAAATGACTATGTAAAAGCGGTAAGAATTTCTGTTGTTGGCCGCAATTTATTCTGGTTATACCGCGGAAGTTCACGGCTGGACATCCCCGGAATTGGAAAACGCAAGATGTGGTTTGACCCGGATATGAGCCTGGGCAATGGTAACTGGCAGGGTGTTGAATACGGGACTTTGCCGGCAACACGTAGCCTGGGCATTAATTTACAGGTAACTTTTTAACACTGATTATTAAATAATACAATATGAAACAAACAAAACTTTTCACTCACCTAAAACTCTGCATGGTTCTTATTTGTACCTGTACGCTGTTGGCATCATGCACAAAAAAGTATGCCGATATCAATACAGATAGGAATACCATAGCAACTATCGGTTCGGCCGAGTTGCCATTTCTTTTTGCCAGGGCAGAAGAAGAAGCGACGCCCAGTATATGGAATTACCAGATTGCGCAAAATCTTTTTGCTGATCAGTACGCCCAGTATTTCGCCTGTACCGCTACATACTTTCCCTCCGACCGCCTGGTGATCAGGATGGATTGGGTGGGAGCTGCTTTTAATCCAATCTACACCTCTGTGGTGCCCCAGTTGCAATCAATCTTTAAAGCCGCCGATCCCGCATCTGCTGAATATGCATTGGCCAACATTTTGTGGGTAGTTAGCTTTCACCGGGTAACCGACTATTGGGGACCAATACCTTATTTTAATGCGGGCGTTCCTGGTAACTCAGTTCCATATGATCCGCAGGATAAGATTTATGATGATTTTTTCAAAAGACTTACCTCAGCAGTGGATGCGTTAAAAGCTTTTGATCCAACAAAGGTCAAGCCTTATGGAAATTTTGATTTGATGTTTAAGGGCGATCTAACTAAATGGATCAAGTTTGCCAATACAATGCGGCTTCGCCTGGCTTTGAGAATATCAAAAGTAGACCCCGCACGCGCAAAGACTGAAGCGGAAGCTGCTGTTACGGCCGGTGTTATGACTACCAGCCCGGATGAAGATGCGCTTGTTGACAGGAGTGTAACGGGAGACGATAATAACGGATTGTCCATCATGTCTGACTGGGATGAGTTCAGAATGAGTGCTACTATGGAATCGGTACTGAAAGGATACAATGATCCGAGGATGCCGGTATATTTCCTGCCTGCGGTGAAAACCGGCACCTATGAAGGAGAAAGAAATGGGCTTACATCAACTCAGTTAGCTGACCCGGTTAACAAGCATAATACCAACTCGCATGTTGGCCCGCGCTGGGCTTCTCCAAACTATCCTGGTGGAACACCGGGTTATTTAAGTACCCGTCAGAATGTAATGGCTGTGGCAGAAGCTTATTTCCTCCGCGCAGAAGGAGCACTGCTGGGATGGAGCATGGGAGGAACAGCACAGGAGTTATATGAGTCAGGGATAAAAAATTCTTTCAAACAATGGGGTATTCCTGATGCCGCTGCGGCAACCTACATATCCAGCATGAATACTCCGATCGCGCCAAACG
>Ga0068860_100007362_pt1 | contig 11004 bp, 6 predicted proteins | sample KBSSwiS32_FD_66597 | JGI IMG/M metagenome (GOLD analysis project Ga0068860, IMG submission 66597) | Switchgrass rhizosphere microbial communities from Kellogg Biological Station, Michigan, USA - KBS Switchgrass S3-2 | ecosystem: Host-associated > Plants > Roots > Rhizosphere > Soil ... | reverse complement strand
GCGGCTGGAAAAGGTGGAGCACGGCTGGCCACTCCCGCAGGCGCTCCCGGAGCGGCAACTGGCGAAGCGGCACTACCGGACGCAGGAGGCCAAACCGAAGAAGGGGCCGGCGGTGGACGTCCGGACCCCGCTGCTCTTCAACGCGGACCTCACCGCCTCCGTGCTGTTCCCCACCGAGCCGGACCCGGTCTACTTCTCCAACGGCGACGCGGACGAGCTGTTCTACGTCTTCCAGGGCGGCGGCACGCTGCGCACGCAGTTGGGCGACCTCCGCTTCGAGCAGGACGACTACGTCCACGTCCCGCGCGGGATGCTCCACCGCTTCCTCCCGGACCCCAGGCCGCAGCACTGGCTGTCGCTGGAGCTCTTGGGCGGGATGCACATCCCCAGGCAGTGGCGGAACGAGACGGGCCAGCTGCGGATGGACGCGCCCTACTGCCACCGCGACTTCCGGCACGTGGAGTTCAAGGGCCCGCAGGACGAGGGTATCCGCCAGCTGCTGGTGAAGAAGAACGGCGCCTTCCACGGCTTCGCCTACGACGACTCGCCGCTGGACCTGGTGGGGTGGGACGGGACGGTCTACCCGTTCGCCTTTCCCATCCTGAATTTCCAGCCTCGCGCGGGGCTGGTCCACCTCCCGCCCACCTGGCACGGGACGTTCGGGGCGCGCGGCGCGCTGATCTGCAGCTTCGTGCCGCGGATGGTGGACTTCCACCCGGAGGCCATCCCCTGCCCCTACCCGCACTCGTCGGTCGACTGCGACGAGATCCTCTTCTACAGCCGGGGCAGCTTCACCTCGCGCAAGGGGATCGGGCCGGGGAGCATCTCGCACCATCCCGCGGGGGTCGGCCACGGGCCGCACCCCGGGACGTACGAGGCCAGCATCGGGACGAAGGAGACCAACGAGCTGGCGGTGATGGTCGACACGTACCTGCCGCTGAAGGCGACCGCCGCGGCGAGCGCCGTCGAGGACCCGGGCTACCAGGACAGCTTCCTCGCGCCCTAGTCCCGCTCGGCGCGCCAGTCATCCGGGACGGTGATCACCACCTCGCGCGAGGCGGGGCCACCGCGGCCGCTGGCCAGCACCAACGGCCGCGGGTCCAGGTACGTCCCGCCATAGCCGGTGCCGAAGACCATGGCCGCCACGCGGTAGGTGCCGTCCGGGACGTGCGAGAAGCGGGCGGGGCCGCGCTGGCCGGGGCGGTCGGGGACCAGGACCTGGTCGAGCTTCATGCTCAGCGGGTTGTCCAGCATCTGGCCGATGTCGGCGCGCTCGGGGACCAGCAGCGTCTGCAGGTCCGCGTCCGGCGCCACGCCGTTGACCGCCACGGTCACGTCCGTGCCCGACGAGCGCAGGCGGAAGTGCAGCTCGTTCGGCCCTTCCATCGGGAGGGAGATCTCCCTCGGCTGCACCGGCGCCAGCGTCCCCTTCCACTTCTGGCCGGGGACGGGCGGAGCGCGCCACAGCGCCACGGTGTATTCGCCGCTTGGCAGCCTGGAGAAGGTGGCGCCTGCCCGCGGATCCAGCGGGAGCGTGTGGTCCTCGGCCCCCTCCACCGACACCCAGAGCGGCCCCTCGAAGGGGTCGTCCAGGAAGACGCGCAGGGCGCCGTTCGGCTCCAGCCGCACGGTCTCCGAGCTCCCCGGCCCCAGCGGCGCCGTCGCCGACTGGTACCCGTCCGCGTCCACGCACACCACCGCGCTGTCGGGGACGTGGGAGAGCGCCGCGGTCCCGTCGGTGCGCGTGCGCCGCGGCGGCTCGTCCACCGAGGTGGCCAGCTCCGGGTCGCCGCTGGTGTCGATGCCCGACACGTGGACGAGGGCGCCGCCCACCGGCTGGTTGGTCCGCGCGTCCACCACCCGCACCGCCACGGTGCGGCCCTCGGCGAGCGTCAGGTCGCCCAGGTCGCGGTCCTCGCCGGGCTGGACGGTGACGCTCACCACCCGCGCCGCGAAGCCGGGCGCGGAGTAGGCGAGCTGGAGGTCGCCGGAGCCCACCTCGTGCTCGAAGCGGCCGGCGGCGCCCTTGATGTGCTCTCCGTTGAAGATGAAGCCGGTGGCGGGAGTGCCGTCCGGGTAGAGGATGCGGCCGTGCACCTTGGCCGCCTCCGGGAGGACGATCGTCACCCGTGCCCCGTCCACCGTCGCCGCCACGCCCGTCGCCGGCGGGCGGTTGTCCTTGATCGCCAGCAGCGTGTAGCGGCCGCCGCGCCGGGCCGGCAGGTGGAACTCGCCGCGCTCGTCGGTCCGGCTGCTGGCGGCATTGCGCCCGCGTTCGCCTTCCAGCACCTCGGTCGCGCGCACGTAGGTGCCCGCCAGGGGCGCGCCCGTCGAGGACACCACCATGCCGGAGATCTGCCCCGGCGCCGGGATCCGCACCTCCAGCTCCTGGCGCGCGTGCCCGTCCGAGCGCACCAGGCGCACCTCCAGCTGCGATTCGGTGCGCACCTCCAGCCGGTAGTCGCCCGCGGTGAGGCCGTCCAGCAGGTGCTCGTTGGCCGGCATTCCCTGGGTCCGCTGGGAGCCGACCGTTCGCCGCTCCGCCGATCCGCGCAGCGGCACCGCCGTGAGGGTGCCCTCCGCGACCGGGTGGCCCTCGGTGTCCACCAGCCGGACCAGCAGGCTCCCGCCCTTGCGGAGGACGACGCGCTCCTGGGTGCCGGCGGCCATCGCCCGCCGCACCGTCACGTAGCCCTGGGCCTCCACCTCCACCTCGGTGCGCTCCGCGGCGGTCTCCAGCTCGAACGCTCCGTCCTTGTCGGTGGCGGCCTGGTTGCCGTCGGCGGTGGTGTCGTCGCGGATGACCAGGGTGGCGAGGTGGATGGGCTGGCCGCCCTCGTCCACCACCGTCCCGCGGACGAGCAGCGCGCGCTTGAGGGAGACGTCCCGCTCCATCGCGGAGCCCGGGGGGACGTGGAGCTCCTCGTCCACCGAGACGAACCCATCGGCGCGAACGAGCAACCGCTCCAGGGGTCCCGCCTCGGTCAGCTCGTAGCGGCCGTCCGGGCCGGTGTGCTCCACCTCGTGCCCGGTGAGGAACACGGTCGCGTCCGCCACCGGCTGGCCACCCTCGTCCCGGACCACGCCGCGGACCACGCCCACCGGCTCCAGGTCCACCGTCACCAGCGGCGGGTCGCGGTCGCTGGGGACGATGACGGCCTCGTGGCCCACCGCGAAGGGCCTGGTGGCGCTCACCGTGAGCTCGCCGGGGTGGACGTGCTGGAAGGTGAAGCGGCCCGCGGTGTCGGTGGTCGCGTCCGGGATGCCCTTCGACGCTTCCCCTTCGATGGAGACCTTCACGCCCGCGGCGGGCCCGCGGTCGTCCAGCACCACGCCGGAGATGTGGCGGGGCGAGTCCAGGCTGAGGACCACCTCGGATTCGGACCCGCGCTCGCTGCCCAGGTCCTCCACCACCTCGTGCGCCCCGAGGTAGCCCTCGAGGAGGGTGGAGACGATGGCGCGGTCCGTGGCCGGCACCGGGCCCAGCGAGAACGCGCCCTCCGCCGCGGTCTGGGCCTCGAAGACGCGCGGGAAGCCGGCCACCGCGCCGGAGACGAGCAGCGCTCCCTTGGGCGGCTCGCCGTTCACCTGCACCTTGCCGTGCAGCAGCACGCCCGGCTCCAGCTTCAGCACCAGGTCGTCGGCGGGTGCCTCCTGGTCGGGCATGTGTGCGAAGCCGCCTTCGCGCTCCGCCCACACGTCGTAGCTGCCGGCCGACAGCCCCTCGAGCGCGAAGCGACCCTCGGCGTCGGTGGTGGCGCGCGCCATGACCCGCCGCTCCGTGGCCCGCGAGGCGAACGCCTCCGCCACCGCGACCGACGCTGCGTCGCCGGCTTCGCACCCGAAGGGGGCCTCGTCGCCGTCGTCCACGCCCTGTTCCACACCGGCGCACAGCGCCCGCACCAGCGGATCCGCGGCGTCGTCGTACGGGGTGAAGGCGGCCACCACCACGCCCGCCACCGGGCCCACCGGGCCGACGATGCGCCCGCGGATGGTGAGCGAGCCGGAGGACGCGGCCACGTCTCCGTCCGCCAGGCCGCCGTTCCTCGGCGGGTGCGGAAGGCGCGGGACGGCCGCATGTTCCACGGAGGTTCCAGTGTCGCTGGATGTGGCCCAGAGGTGGACGCCCACCGCGGCCAGCAGGGCACAAACCGCGGTACCAGCGACCGCAACGACCCGCTTCATCCTTCCTCCGAAGCGTCCCATCAGCAGGGAGCGTGCCATGGCAAGGACACCCGGCGCACGTCGGGGGTTCCCCAGAGGAGATCTTCGAGACGTTGGTTACCCGGAAGTAACCGTCGATTCTGGTGGCGCTGGGGTTGACCGCCTCCTATTCATCCGACCCCAACCCCCACCCCCAGAGAGATCGCCATGATCGTCGTCACTGGTGCCACCGGCACCGTCGGCTCCGAAGTCGTCCGCCAGCTCAACGCCGCCGGCCAGAAGGTCCGCGCGCTCGTCCGCGACCCGGCGAAGGCGGAGAAGCTCAAGGGCGCCAACGTGGAGATCGCCAAGGGCGACCTCACCCAGCCGGAGACGGTCCGCGCCGCGCTCCAGGGCGCCGACAAGCTGTTCCTGCTGTTCACCGGCGAGAACCTCCCCGCCGTCGAGGCGAAGGTGGTGGAGGAGGCGAAGAAGGCCGGCGTGAAGCACATCGTCTACCTGTCCGTGATGGGCGCGGAGATGGAGCCGGGCATCGCGCTGGGCCGCGGCCACCGCGCCACCGAGAAGGCCATCGAGGCCGCGGGCATCCAGCACACCTTCCTCCGCCCCAGCGGCTTCATGACCAACATGTTCAACAACCTGGACTCCATCAAGGCGCAGGGGAAGTTCTACGGGCCGTGGGGCGACGGGAAGATGGGCATCATCCACCCGGCGGACATCGCCGCGGTGGCGGTGAAGGCGCTCACCACCTCGGGACACGAGGGCAAGGCGTACGTCCTCACCGGGAGCGAGTCGATCAACAACGGCGAGCAGGCGAAGATCCTCGGCCAGGCGGTGGGCAAGCCCATCGAGTACATCGCCGTCCCGCCCGAGGCCGCCGCGGACAGCATGCTCAAGGGCGGCATGCCCAAGGGGTACGTGGACATGCTGATCGAGTTCTCCGGCGCCGTGCGCGCGGGCTTCACCGCCGCCACGACCGGGGACGTGGAGAAGGTGCTGGGCCGCAAGCCGAAGACCTTCGCCGACTGGTCGAAGGAGAACGCGGCCGCGTTCAAGTAGCGCGGGTCGCGGTCAGGCCGTGGCTTCGGTGCCGGCCAACGCGGCCGGCACTGGCTTCCCCGCTCAGCGGCGGCGCGTTGATCGCGCTGCGGCGTCTGGCGTGCGTGGCCGGCGCGGGGTGGCGTTGGACTTCCCGCTCGGCAGCGGCGCGGCCGCGGATAGAGCTCGGCGTCCGGCAACGGCGCAGGCCGCGGACTTGAGCTCTGCGTCCGGCGGCGGCACGCTCCGCCGCCGCCGATGCTGGCCACCTCGCTCGCGCTCCTCGGGCTCTCGCTGGGACAGGTCCCCGCGGACGAGCCGCTCCCGCCCGTCCAGGCCGGCCCGCCGTCCGTGGAGCTCCTGGGCGGCGCGGAGGTCGGGCCGGAGCTGGTCGCCGGCGCGTGGGCGCTGCAGGTGCGGCCCACGCTCTCCCTCGAGCTGTCCGCGGACTTCGGCGCCCAGCTGGGTCCCCCGCTGCGCTTCGCCGGGACGGGCCCCCTGGGGCTGCGCGCCGAGGACTGGGACGAGCGCTCCGACCTGGGCCAGCTCCTGCAGTCCCTCTCCGCGGGCGGCACCGGCCGCCCGGTGCAATTCCGCGCCGGCGAGCTGCGGTCCTTCACCCTGGGCCACGGCCACCTCATCGCCGGCTACTCCAACCGCGTCAACGAGGACTACCACCCGGCCGGCGCGCAGCTGATCGCCTTCGCCGGGCCGGTGGCGATGGAGGCGGTGGCCAGCGACGTGCTGGCGGCGCGGATGTTCGCGGGCGCGGTGCGCGCCACCACCGGCGACGAGCGCTTCCACGCCGAGCTCTCCGCGCTCCACGACTTCGGGCTGGCCGGCGGGGTCGCGCCGCCGCTGTCGCTGCTGCAGCTGGACCTCGACGCCGGGCTGTTCCGCGGCCCGCTGTTCTGGCTCAACGCCTTCCTCGGGGGCGGGGCGCGGGTGGGCGTGCCGGACCCGTCCGGCGGCGGCGAGGTCGGCTTCTCCGTGGACGCGCGCAACGGGGCGCTCTCGCTGGGCGGCCGCCTGGAGGCGCGCATGCTGCGGGGCGGCTACCGGCCGGGGATGGTGGGCCTGGGCTACGAGGTGGCGCGCCTGGCCGGCACCGGCTTCCAGGGCGTCCCCCTGGCGGACGAGCGGCTCCCGCCCGCGTTCTCCGCCTTCTTCGAGCTGCAGTTCGCCCACGCCGCCCGCGGCGCGAGCGTCTCCGGGGTGGCCCAGGTGGAGGCGTTCACCGCCGGCCGCACGGACGCGCGCGCGTGGCTCACCGCGGAGCTGCTCTCCGGGTGGCTGGCCGCCACCGGGATGGTGGAGGTGGTGGGGCTGGGGAGCGCGCCGCGGGTGCTGGCGCAGGGCGAGGCGCGGGTGCGCTTCTGGCCCTCGCTCTACGCGGCGGCGCGGGTGGGCACCGGGTTCCGGCCGGCGCCGGGCGGCGGGCTGGAGCGGTCGGTCACCGCCGGGGTGGCGCTGGGGGCCGACTTCGACCTGGTCCCCGGCGCGCGTCTATAGTCCGGGGCCGTGGCAGACAACGGCGCAGCGCCCGGCCCCGCCCCCAAGATCCTCCCCGCTCCGGTGCGCACCCGCCCGCGCTTCGCGACGGCAGGGAACCTGGCCACCGTCGGCACCATGGTGGTGATCGGCGGGAAGCGGCCGGGCCTCTCGGACGCGTACCACTACCTGGTGCGCGCGCGCTGGTCGATCACCATCGGCCTCATGTCCGGGACGTTCCTGCTCACCAACGTCCTCTTCGCCACGCTCTACTACGCGAACGGCGGGATCGCGGAGGTGCGTCCGGACTCCTGGCTGGACCACTTCTTCTTCAGCGTGGAGACCCTGGGCACCATCGGCTACGGCGTGTTCCACCCCGCCACGCCCACCGCCCACTTCCTCACCGTCGCGGAGACGATGGTGGGGATGTTCGGCGTGGCGCTGGTCACCGGCCTGGTGTTCGCCAAGTTCTCCCGCACCCGCGCGCGGGTGCTGTTCTCCAGGGTGGCGGTGGTGTCGGACCGGGACAAGATCCCGACCCTGATGTTCCGGGTGGCCAACGAGCGCCGGAACTTCATCATGGAGGCCAACCTCAAGCTGACCATGCTCAAGACGGTGAAGACCGCCGAGGGGGAGACGCTCCGCAGGCTGCTCGAGATCCCGCTGGTGCGCGCCAGCTCCTCCGCCTTCGTCCTCAGCTGGACGGCGATGCACCAGATCACCCGCGACAGCCCGCTGTACGGGGAGACGCCGCAGAGCCTGATGGATTCGGACTCGGAGATCCTGGTCAACTTCATGGGCATCGACGAGATCACCTCCCAGACCATCCACGCCCGCCACTCGTACGCGCCGGAGGAGATCTTCTACGGGGCGCGGCTGGTGGACACCTTCTCGCAGCGCGAGGACGGCAAGCGGCAAATGGATTACGGGAAGTTCCACGACTACGAGCCCTGGGTGGTGACCCTGCCCTGGCTCACGGGAAAGAGCTGACAAGGGGCGGCCGGGCCAACTAGAAGGCGCGGCCATGTTCCAGTACCTCGATCCCAACTTGAAGAAGGACGTCTTCGGCTGGCACAGCCCGGCCCTGGGGATGGACATGCCCATCGCTCGCTACGGCGACTGGGGGCACGCGCTGCTGATCTTCCCCACCGCCTCGGGCGACTTCGAGGAGGCGGAGCGCTTCTTCCTCATCAAGTCCATCGAACCGTTCATCTTCGAGGGGAAGATCCAGGTCTTCTCCATCGAGAGCATCAACAAGTACGCCTGGATGAACGACCACATGGGCGTCGCGGAGCAGGCCCACAACACCAACCAGTACTCGAAGTACATCGAGGGCGAGGTGGTGCCGCACATCCGCCGCTGCCTGCAGGACGACCGCGCGCGCATCGCGGTCACCGGCGCGTCGTTCGGGTGCTTCTTCGCCGCCAACGCGCTCTTCCGGCGGCCGGACCTGTTCGACATCCTGATCGCGATGAGCGGCTTCTTCGACCTGGGGCCGACCTACCTGCACGGCTACGGGGACGAGAACGTCTACTTCAACAACCCGTGGTCCTACATGAGCGGGCTGCACGACCACGACCGGCTGGAGCTGTTCCGGCACCACTGCCAGATCAACATCGTCACCGGGCAGGGCGCGTACGAGCGGCCGGAGGCGTCCGTCCGCTTCTCCGAGCTGCTCTGGTCCAAGAGCATCCCCCACCGGCTGGACCTGTGGGGCTACGACGTGAACCACGACTGGCCGTGGTGGCGGCGGATGCTGCCGCACTTCGTGGCCGAGAAGGTCCGCTGGTAGCGCCGTGGCCGACGCCGCTGCCAAGAGGCGCGTGGGGCTCCTGGTGGGCCGGGAGCGCTCGTTCCCGGACGCGCTGATCGCCGAGGTGAACCGGCGCGACCGGGGCGTGGAGGCCGCCTACGCGGAGATTGAGGCCACCCGCGCCAACGTGAAGCTCCCCTACGACGTCCTGCTGGACCGCATCTCCCACGACGTCACCTGCTACCAGCCGGTGCTCAAGGTGGCCTCGCTCCACGGCACCCGCGTCATCAACAACCCCTTCTGGCGCATCGCCGACGACAAGTTCTTCAACGCCGCGCTGGCCGAGAAGCTGGGGGTGAAGGTCCCCAGGACGGTGGTGCTGCCGTCCAAGTCCTACGGCGACGACGTCAACGCCCAGTCGCTCACCAACCTGCGCCTGGTGGACTGGAAGCGCATCGAGCAGGAGCTGGGCTTCCCCATGTTCCTCAAGCCGCACTGGGGCGGCGGCTGGAAGAGCGTGACGCGGGTGAAGAGCTTCGACGAGCTGTTCGCCGCCTACGACCAGTCTGGCAAGCTGACGATGATGGTGCAGCAGGAGATCAAGTGGGTGCAGTACGTCCGCTGCCTCGTCGTGGGCGGGCAGGAGGTGCGGCCCGCGCTCTGGGACCCGCGCCAGACCCACTTCCAGCGCTACGCCGAGGCCCCCAAGACCATGCCCCCGCTGTCCGCCGAGGTGATGGAGCGGGTGGTGGCGGACGCGCGGAAGCTCAACCTGGCGCTCGGGTACGACATGAACACGGTGGAGTTCGCCGTCACCGAGCAGGGCGAGCCCTACGCCATCGACTTCATGAACTCCGCCCCCGACCTGGACGTGAGCTCGCTGGGGCAGGAGCACTTCGACTGGGTGGTGCAGAAGATGGCGGACCTGGTCATCAAGGCGGCGCTCGACCCGTCCTCCGCTCCCGCGCACCACTGGAACCAGCTGCTGGGCGCGTAGACTGCGGGCCGATGTGCCTGACGGATGAGGACGTCCTCGCGCTGCTGGAGGGGCGCCTGCCTCCTCGCGAGGCGGCGGCGGCCCGCGCCCACACGGCGGAGTGCGCCTCGTGCCGGCAGCTGGTGGCGGCCGCGGCGCGCGTGAGGGAGCCGTCCGGTCGCGAGCGGCCGCCCTTTCCGTCCAGGTCTTCGGCGACGGGCGAGGCGGTCTCCGGGTTCGCGGCCGAGGTCACCGTGCCCAACGCGCTGGCGCCGGGGGCGTCGATGGGGCGGTACACCATCCTGGAGCGGATCGGGTCGGGGGGGATGGGGATGGTGTACGCCGCGCGCGACCCGGAGCTGGGAAGGCGGGTGGCGTTGAAGGTGATCTCGACCACGTCGCGGGTCGGGCTCCCGGAGCTGCGGCAGCGGCTCCTGCGCGAGGCCCAGGCGATGGCGCAGGTGAGCCACCCGAACGTGACGGTGGTGCATGAGGTCGGGATGGTGGGGAGCCAGGTGTTCCTGGCGATGGAGTTCGTGGAGGGTCCCACGCTCCGGAAGTGGCTGGAGGCGGCGCCGCGGGGGTGGCGGGAGGTGCTGGAGGCGTACTTCCAGGCGGGGCGCGGGTTGGCGGCGGCGCACGCGCAGGGGCTGGTCCACCGGGACTTCAAGCCGGACAACGTGCTGATGGGCGCCGACGGGCGCGCGCGGGTGGCGGACTTCGGGCTGGTGCGGCCAGGGCTGGATAGCCAGGAGTCGCTGCCCGACGTGCTGGCCTCGCCGCTCACGGCGGTGGGCGCGCTGCTGGGCACGCCGGGGTACATGGCGCCGGAGCAGCTGCGGGGGCAGGTGCCGGACGCGCGCGCCGACCAGTTCAGCTTCTGCGTGGCGGTGTACGAGGCGCTCTACGGAGTGCGGCCGTACGGTGGGGACAACCTCATCGCGAGGCTGCAGATCATCGAGCGCGGTGAGGTGACGCGGCCGGTGGGTCGCCACCAGGTGCCCGCCGCGATCGGCGCCGTCCTGCGGCGGGGGCTGCTGGGGGAGCCGGGGCGGAGGTATCCGTCGATGGACGCGCTGCTGGGTGCGCTGGAGCGCGCATCGCGGGCGCGCGCCATCGGGCCGGCGGTGCCGATCGCGATCGGGGTGGCGGTGGCGCTGGTGATCGGCGCGGGGCTGGCGATCTCCAGGAGCGCGATTCCCGGTAAGACGCCGGCGGCCGGAGTGGCGGCTCGGGGACGTGGACCGGAGACGGCGGGCGTCGCCGGCGCCTCACCCGCCGGCGCGGCCCCCGGGGGGCCGGGCGCCGCGGTCCGGGACCGAGGTTCCTCCGCCGCTCCGCCGAGCGTTTCGGGCGCTGCGGCGGGCGAAGGCGCACCGCCGGGTGTCGCGGTCCGGGACCGAGGTTCCTCCGCCGCTCCGCCGAGCGTTTCGGGCGCTGCGGCGGGCGAAGCCGCACCGCCGGGTGTCGCGGTCCGGGACCGAGGTTCCTCCGCCGCTCCGCCGAGCGTTTCGGGCGCTGCGGCGGGCGAAGGCGCACCGCCGGGTGTCGCGGTCCGGGACCGAGGTTCCTCCGCCGCTCC
>Ga0068860_100007359_pt1 | contig 11006 bp, 7 predicted proteins | sample KBSSwiS32_FD_66597 | JGI IMG/M metagenome (GOLD analysis project Ga0068860, IMG submission 66597) | Switchgrass rhizosphere microbial communities from Kellogg Biological Station, Michigan, USA - KBS Switchgrass S3-2 | ecosystem: Host-associated > Plants > Roots > Rhizosphere > Soil ... | reverse complement strand
AAATACCAGGCGTTCGTGCTCGACTATCTGCAATCCAATATTTCGAATCTCGAGTCGCATACGATTCCCAGCGTCTCGACCGTCGCCGCCACGTATGGCGGCACGTCGTTCAATCTGAATATTCCATCGAGCATCAGCATCGCGTACAGCGCTTCGCCGACGGATTACCGCTACCTGCACGCCCGTGGCATTTACATCGATTACCTCGAACCGTCCGCGGTGACCGCGGTCAGCAATGCGATCACGAACTGCACGACGACCCCCACGTCGGATTGCTTCCTGCCACTCCTGCCGTTCACCACGATCAACCTGACGGAAATCGCCGGTTGGAGCGCGGCGACCGGTTCAGCGAATTGCGCGAATCCCGCCTCGGCCGTGTCGGTCAACAATCAGCCGATCGTCGACGAGGATTTCAATTCGTCGCGCGGCGTCGTAACGGCGCGGTCTTGTGCCGCGTCGGGCGAGACGTCGGTAGTCACGGCGAGCATCGGCAATTCGAACGCCGGCATCGCGGCCACCGGAACCGGGTTCGACAATCCGGTCGATCCGAACGATGTGGTCAGCAAACAAACCGATACCCAGACGTTCCAGAAGACCGGCGCCGCAACCGTAAACAACATTTCGGCAACGCTGTCCCTGACTCCGGTGCCGACCAGCAAGAACGCCGTATTGCCGCAGCTGTACAAGGGCTACCAGTCGACCTATCCGTCGATCAGCTGGCAGCTCGACAGCGTCGCCTCGCCGACCGGAAGCCTCACGGCCTGTACCGCGAATGCCACCGGCAACGGCGGAAACACGCAGTTGAACAATTACTCTTGCCCGTCCATCGCCACCGCAAGCGCGGCGCCGATTACCGCGACGATGACGGTCAAGCTGCAGAAGTACAACTATGCATATACCGCCACCGGCGCCAACCCGTGCTGGTCCGGACACAATACGACCGTGCAGCATTGCGTCAATTACGCGGTCAACGTGAACGCCCTTCTGCTGAATTCGGTGGCCGTGTCCGGCGCCAGCGTTGCCGTGACCAACGACGGCAATGTCGGCAATTCGACGACCGGAACGACGTCGGAGCTGTCGACGATCACATTCCCGGCTTCGAGTCTGACCACCACCAATACGGTCAGCGTCGGGTTTACCCAAACGACGGATACGACGACGACGGCAGTGTGCAGCGGAAGCAGCGGCCATACTGCGACGTTTGCCGCCTGCAATTGATCGCATGCATCTACGAATCAGGCTCGCCTGCGGGCGGGCCTGTTCGTCTCCGCTGGCGCATTTCAAGTCCCGTCGCAAGCCTGCTGCACGTAGTCGGCTGTCGTTGCCGCCGCTCGCAGCGAGCCGTTGTTCGCCATCGCGTAGGCCGCCGCTGCCGCAGCGCCGCGTCCGTCGCAAATCGTGAACGTGACATTGCTGCCGGCATTGCCGCCGCTCGGCTGGAAGCGCACGCGGGTCCGGCCGGCGCTGGTGATCAGATGTACTTTGGGTGGCAACGCTTTCTGCTGTACCAGGATCGGCTCGTCGGCGGTCCGGTTGCTGCCGGCGTGCACGGCCGGAAACGCGATCCAGCCGTTCTCCCAGTGATAGCCCGATGCGCAGGTTGCGCCGTCGCTGCTCGGACACAGCACGACGTCGACGCCGGCATTGGCCGCGAAGCTGCGTGCCAGGGTCAGCGAGGCGTACAGCTGGGCGACGCTGTTGCTGCTGCGTGACGCGTTGATCGCTGCCGACGCCATGCGCGTGACGAACGCCGCGCCGATGCCGATGATGCAGATGACGAAGATCAGCTCGATCAGCGTCACTCCCCGCTGCTTGCAGTGCAGGTTCTTCATGGGTCCCTCCTTCGTGGAAAGTGGCCGAGGCAGATTAGTGAAGCGGCATTCGCGACGGCAGCGGCGGTCGCCCGACAGGCGTGTAGGAAATTTCCGATTCGACGGCAGCTCTGCCTGACGCGTGGAGGCGAAACCTGCTGCTCGGTCGTCCGGCCGGTGATAGGCGGCTTCTCGGTCTTGGCGTCGGTCTTGCCGGCCGAATCGACGGGAAGCGGCCATTCGCAAGGTGCCGGGAGGCCCGCAGAGACGGCCGGCCGACTTCTGGGGGGCGCTTGCCTTGAGATCAGCCCGCGCAGCCGCTAAACTGCGCGACCGGCGCCGGGGTAGCTCAGCTGGTAGAGCAACGCATTCGTAATGCGTGGGTCGGGGGTTCGATTCCCTTCTCCGGCACCAATTTTTGTGGGCGATTAGCTCAGCGGTAGAGCACTGCTTTCACACGGCAGGGGTCAGTGGTTCGATCCCACTATCGCCCACCACGGTCTGGCTTCGCCGGACAATTTCCGTCATTCAAGTTTCCGGAAGTGCCTGGCGTTGCTTGCGCTTCCGCTGCTTTGGCGCGCCTGTCGCCGGCTTGGTTCGCGCACGACGCGTGACCACGTTCTTCAACGCCCCGCCGATCTGACCCAGCGCGGACTTCGTCGCCTCGACGGTCCAATCGAGCACGCGCCGCTCGTCGATGCCGCTGAAGGCGCGCAGCGCGTCCGGCAAAGCCTTGATCGGCTCGCCGTGCAGCTGCGCGACGGCCTGGGCGCGCTTGCCGACGGCGTAAGTGACCATCGCGTTGCTGAACGCCGACGACGCGATCGACGTCAATGGAAGCACGCGTCGCGCGATGAGTCCGCCGAGTTGGCCGATGCTGCGTTTGAGCAGCTGGCGCACAACCGCGTCTCCGGCGACGCTGGCGCTGGTCCCCAACAATTGCACGTGGCCGACCAACGTTTCACGGACCGGCGCAGGCAGGTCGAGCTCATACAGAACGAATGTTTCCTCGATCAGCTCGCGCTGGATCTGGGCCAGGAAGCGCGCATCGAGCAACTCGCCGAAGACGAAACCGAGCACGCGCGACAGCCCGGGGATAGCCTCGCCGGCTGCGGTCAGCGCCCCGACCGTGGCGGCGCGCAGACATTTTCGCCGCAGCAGGGCGAGGAATTCGGCCTCCCGGGTCTTCGTGGCGACGATCCGCGTGCTGCGCGACGTGGATTTCGATTTCGGCAGGATCGATTTCGGCATGACCCGATCGTAGCAAATGCGCACTGCCGGCACCGGAAATGCACGGTTGGGTTATGCTTGTCGTTCATCTGTTTCGACAACCGCGATGTCCGCCAGCAGCTCCCATGACACGATCCGCGCCGTCGCGTTTGTCGACGGTGCATTGCGCCTGCTCGACCAGCGCCGGCTCCCCGCAGAAGAAACGTACCTGATCTGCACGGATGCTGATTCGGTCGCGGCGGCAATCCGCGATCTCGTCGTGCGCGGCGCGCCGGCGATCGGCATTGCGGCGGCGTGGGGTGTTGTCCTCGAAGCCGCGCGCCTGGCGGCGGCAGGCCACGCGCCGACGCTCGATCAGCTCGAACCGGCCATGCGGCGCCTCAACGCGGCGCGTCCGACCGCAGTCAACCTGGCCTGGGCGTTGCAGAGGATGCGAAGCGTCGCGTCGCGCCTGTCCGACGATCCGTTGCGTGACCTGACGGCCGAAGCGCAGCGCATCCAGGACGAGGATCTGGCGGCCAACCGGCATATGGGCGAACTCGGCGCGGCGCTGATCGATTCCGGCAGCGGCGTGCTGACCCATTGCAATACCGGTTCCCTCGCAACGGCCGGTTTCGGCACGGCGCTCGGTGTGGTTCGCGCCGGCTATTCCGCCGACCGGATCGCGCGTGTCTATGCCGGCGAAACCCGGCCGTGGCAGCAGGGCGCGCGCCTGACGATGTGGGAACTCAAGCGCGACGGAATTCCGGCAAAACTGATCGCCGATTCCGCGGCCGCGCATCTGATGAAAAGCGGCGCCGTGCAATGGGTCATCGTCGGCGCCGACCGCATCGCCGCCAACGGCGATACCGCGAACAAGATCGGAACTTATCAGCTGGCGATCTCGGCTCGACACCATGGCGTGAAATTCATGGTCGTGGCGCCGGCCTCCACGGTCGACATGCAGACTGCCGACGGCTCGCATATCGAGATCGAGCTGCGCGATCCGACGGAGCTGTTCGGCCTCGGCGGCGCGCGCAATGTCGTCGACGGCGCCGATGCATGGAATCCGGTGTTCGACGTGACGCCCGCCGGATTGATCGACGCGCTGGTCACCGAGCGCGGCGTCATCGGGCAGCCGGACGCCGACAAGATGCGCGCGTCGTTCGGAGCAGGTCGTTGAGCGGCACGACGCGGTCCGTGCCTGTCGACCGCCGATCGCCGACTGGGACCCGCGCATGAAATGGCGGCGCCAGTTCATGCTGTTCGGCGTCGGCGGCGTGATCGGATTTGCCGTTGACGCCGGAGTTCTGCAGCTGCTCGTCACCGGACTGGCGGGGGATCGGTTCAGCAGCCGCCTGGTCTCGTTCCTGTGCGCCGCAACGGCAACCTGGTTGTTCAACCGCCGGATCACGTTTCACGGCTTGCGCCGCCATTCGTTGTTCGGCGAATGGCTGCGCTACATCGTGGCGATGAGCGGCGGATTCGCCTGCAATTTCACCACCTATACGGCCCTCGTGCTGTGGTTCAACCTCGATGGCCAATGGCTGATCGCCGCCGTTGCGGCCGGCTCGATCGCCGGGATGGGCGTGAATTTTCTCGCCTCGCGACACTGGGTTTTCCGCAAGCACACTGACGTCACCTGAAGTTGTCCGGGGCAATCGAAGGACAGCTAGCGATCAGCCGCTCCCCTTGATGAGAGAGTCGAATTCCTCGCGACAGGATCGCGCATGCATTTGCGGTCGCCACTGTCGACATTGCGCGCACGCGGCGTCTTCCGTATCCGATCGCGCGCATCGCGCGCGTGCCCCTCTCCCCAACCCCTCTCCCGCAAGGGGAGAGGGGCTGAAGCTGATGCTCTCCAAGAGCTCCGACGAGTTGAAGCGGGTGCTCTCCAAAACCTCCGATGAGTTGGAGCGGGTGCTCCAAAACCTCCGATGAGCTGAAGAGGTTTGCTCTGCAAACCCCCGAAGGGATAGGGCTGAAACGTGCTCCCAAGATCCTGCTGTCGAGGTAAATGGAGCGGTGCTTCAAGCCCCTTCCCCTTGACGGGGGATGGGTTGGGGAGAGGGTGAAAGTCGATTCCTGGCGGCAAGAGTTAGCGCGATTCCTCTCCCAGCCCCTGCCATCAATCGGGCTCAAGAGTGCTGCGCCATGACACTTTTCCAAGCGGTGGGAGCCCAGCTCGCTGCAGAACGGCGGAGGTCTCTCGCACAGAAAAAAGGTCCGACGGGAATCCTGATTTCCTCGGGCAGCGATGCGAATAAGGGTAAACGTATACACGTTCGGCGGGCGTCTCCAGCGACCCATCGGCGGGTCTGTCGCGGGATCCTGTTTTCCACGCCAAAAAGCGCGCTAAGTAAATAGAAAGCATTGCTTTTTTTCCGGTCCCGCAACGGCTGAATGTGCTAGAATTCCGGTTTCTCCGGCAGGCGCCGCCGGACCTCCGTTCGTACCACCGAAAATCCGGAAAAAAACAAGATGGCTGAGCTGGCCAAAGAAGTCATTCGCGTCAATATCGAAGACGAAATGCGCAAGAGTTACCTCGATTACGCGATGAGCGTGATCGTGGGGCGCGCCCTGCCGGACGTGCGCGACGGACTCAAGCCGGTGCATCGCCGCGTGCTCTACGGCATGCACGAAATGAACAACGTCTGGAACCGCGCCTACGTCAAGTGCGCGCGCGTGGTCGGCGAGGTCATGGGTAAGTACCACCCGCATGGCGATGCATCGATCTACGACACGCTGGTGCGAATGGCGCAGGATTTTTCGCTGCGCTATACGCTGGTCGACGGCCAGGGCAACTTCGGTTCGATCGACGGCGACGCCGCGGCGGCGATGCGCTACACCGAGTGCCGGCTCGAGCGCCTGACTTCGAGCCTGCTCGCCGACATCGACAAGGAAACCGTCGACTTCGTCCCGAATTACGACGAAAAGGAATTCGAGCCGAGCGTGCTGCCCGCGCGTATCCCGAACCTGCTGGTCAACGGTTCCGCCGGAATCGCGGTCGGCATGGCGACCAACGTGCCGCCGCACAACCTCAACGAAGTTGTCGGCGCGGTCATCGCGCTGATCGACGATCCGTCGATCGGCCTCGACGTGCTGATGCAGCACATTCCCGGCCCCGACTTCCCGACTGCGGGCATCATCAACGGCGCCGCCGGCATCATCGAGGCCTACAAGACCGGCCGCGGCCGCATCCTGGTTCGCGCGAAGGCCGACATCGAAACCGAGGACAACGGCCGCGAGACGATCATCGTCAGCGAGCTGCCGTACCAGGTGAACAAGGCGCGGCTGATCGAGAAGATCGCCGAACTGGTCAAGGAAAAACACATCGAGGGCATCACCGAGCTGCGCGACGAGTCCGACAAGGACGGCATGCGCGTAGTCATCGAGGTGCGCCGCGAAACGATGGCCGACGTGCTGCTGAACAACCTGTTCCAGCAGACCCAGATGCAGGTCACGTTCGGCATCAACATGGTCGCGCTGGTCGACGGCCAGCCGCGCTTGCTGACGCTGAAGGAAATCCTCGAGGCGTTCATCCGCCACCGCCGTGAAGTCGTCACGCGGCGCACGATTTTCGAACTGCGCAAGGCGCGCGCGCGTGCCCATATCCTCGAAGGCCTGACCGTCGCGCTCGCCAACATCGACGCGATGATCGACCTGATCAAGACCTCGCAGAATCCGCAGATCGCCAAGGAACGCATGCTGGCGCGGCATTGGGAGCCCGGTCCGGTGCGCGCGCTGCTCGCCGCTGCCGGCTCGGATATCTCGCGCCCGGAAGGGCTGTCGGTCGACACCGGCCTCGTCCCCGCCGGCTACCAGCTGTCCGAGGCGCAGGCCAAGGAAATTCTCGAGATGCGCCTGAACCGCCTGACCGGGCTGGAACAGGAAAAGCTGTCCGACGAATACAAGGAGCTGCTGGTCGAGATCACCGGCCTGATCGAGATCCTGGAAAATCCGGACAAGCTGCTGACCGTGATCCGCGAGGAACTGATCGCGCTGCGCGACGAGTTCGGCGATGCGCGGCGCACGGTGATCCTGCGCAGCCAGGAAGATCTCGACGTGCTCGACCTGATCGAGCCGGAAGATGTCGTCGTCACGCTGTCCCATGCCGGCTACGCCAAGCGCCAGCCGGTGACGATCTACCGAGCGCAGAAGCGTGGCGGCAAGGGCCGCTCGGCCACGGCGGTCAAGGAAGAGGATTTCGTATCGCAGGTGTGGATCGTCAACACGCACGACACGCTGCTGACGTTCACCAGCAGCGGCCGCGTGTATTGGCAAAAAGTGCACCAGATTCCCGACGCCGGTCCGAACTCGCGCGGCAAGCCGATCGTCAACCTGCTGCCGCTGGAGGCGGAAGAGCGCGTGCAGGCGGTTCTGCCTGTGCGCGACTACGGTGGTGACCGCTACGTGTTCTTCGCCACGCGCCGCGGCACGGTCAAGAAGACGCCGCTCAGCGAGTTCGCGTTCCAGTTGCAGAAGGGCAAGATCGCGATCGGTCTCGACGAAGGCGATGCGCTGGTCGACGTCAAGCTGACCGACGGCCAGCGCGACGTCATGCTGTTCGCCTCGAACGGCAAGGCCGTGCGTTTCGACGAGAGCGAGGTGCGCTCGATGGGCCGCACCGCGACCGGCGTGCGCGGCATTCGTCTCGCGCCGACCGAGCAGGTGGTCAGCCTGATCATCGCCGAAGGCGAGGGCGATGTGCTGACGGCGACGGCGCGCGGCTACGGCAAGCGCACGCCGCTCACGGAGTACCCGAAGAAAGGCCGTGGCACGCAGGGCGTCATCGCGATCCAGTGCTCCGAACGCAACGGTTCGCTGGTCGCCGCGCTGCAGATCGATGCGACGCACGAGTTGATGCTGGTCTCGAACCAGGGCACGCTGGTGCGCACGCGTGCGTCGGAAGTCGCCCGGGTCGGCCGCAACACGCAGGGCGTGACGCTGATCCGGCTGCCGCCGGAAGAGGCGCTGGTCGGCGTCGTCGGCGTGGCCGCGCTGAACGGCGAGGGCGACGACGAAGGCGAAGCCGCGCTCGCTACGGACGTGCCGCCAGCGCCGTGACGCAATGGTAGGCCCTGCTTTCGAGCCCCTCTCCCTTGATGGGAGAGGGCTTGGGGAGAGGGTGACGCCGATTCCTCGCGCTACGAAAGCGATACGGCTGTCTTGATGAAAATGATCTCGCAGCGCCAACAGCGCAGCCCTGCATCGCACGCGCCGAAACCCGTCAGTGCGCCGCCGCCACGGTGATCCGGTCGAGCCTCGTCTTCGCCGCGACGGTGTAGTCGCTCTGCGCGCCATACTTCGCCAGCAGGCGCTCGTACGCGGCGCGTGCGAGCGCTTCTCCTGCAGGCGGGCCGTCGATGTCGTGTTGCGCCAGCGCGAGCAGGCTTTCGACCGATGCGATCGACTGGTGATCTGCCGGCAGCATCGCGCGGTCGATCGCCAGCGCCTTGTCGAGGATCGGCACGGCCTCGCGCGCACGGTGCGCTGCGATCAGGATGCCCGCGTATTTCTCGAAGCCGTAGGCCTTCCAGTCGTTGTCGTCCGACAGGTGTTGCGCAACGGCGTAGGCGCGCTGCGCGTAGCCCAAAGCCGCATCGATGCGATCGCGCTTGTGCTCGATCGCGGCCAATGTGGTCAGCGTCCAGACGACGTCGGCGTTGTGCTCGCCCATCGCTTCGATCTGCATCGGCAGCACCTGCTCGAGCAGCGCGACCGCTTCGTCGAGACGATCGGCGCGCTGGTACGCGTGCGCCAGGTTGACCGAAAACGACGCGATCACCGGATGGCCATTCGGGAACGCCTTTTTCACCGTGTCGATCGCTTGCTGGCGCAGGTCGATAGCAGCAACCTTGTCGCCGAGCATCGACGCGGCGAGGCCGGAACTGTCGAGCGCGCTCGCACGCTGCAATGTTGCTTCCTGCGGCAGTTCGGCGAGGCCTTTCCGCAGCCACGCCTGCGCCGCCTTCGGGTTGCCTTCTTCGTTCTCGACCAGGCCGAGCTGGACCGCGGTCTCGCCGCGTTCGGTCGGCGTGCCGTGCACGGCGGCCGTGTCGTAGGCGCGCTGGAATGCCGCGCGCGCGAGCGGCAGATTGGACTTGTCGAAGTAGATGTTGCCGAGCGTGGACTCCGCTTCGATGATCGTGGTGAAATCGCCGTGCTGCCGTGCCGCCTTCAGCGCAGCTTCGCCGCACGCCTGGGCCGCGTCGAGATCGCCCAGCGAGCGATATGACTGTGCGATCGCAAGCTGGGCGCCGGCGGCGCTCTGCGCGTCGTTCGCCAATTCCTTTTCGGCCAGCTTGCGCGCACGCTCGAGCACGTCGAGCACGGTTGCCTTGCGGCCAAGGTTCGCCGGATTCGCCGCGCCGAGCATGTCGGTCAGGAACCGGTTGATGCGCTGGGCGCGGTCGCGCTCGCTGCTGGCCAGCTGTGCCTGTTCGCGCGCCAGGTGCGCCTGCCAGAGCGCGACCACGCTGCCGGCGAGCAGCGCCAGCGACGCTGCTGCGGCGACGCTGACTCCGAGGCGATGCAGGCGCACGAAGCGCAGCGCGCGTTCGCTGACCGCCGGTTCGCGCGCCTGCACCTGCGCGCCGGCGAGCCAGAGACGCAGGTCGTCGGCGAACGCCGCGCAGGAAGCGTAGCGGCGCGCCGGAGCCTTTTCCATCGACTTCAGAACTATCGCATCGAGGTCGCGCGCGTTGCCGCCGAGGCGGCGTCCGCGCAATCGCGTGCTTGGACGTTGCGGATCGGTATCGCAGACGATCCGTTCGACCGCGCTCGGCCGCGTGTCGTGGATACGGTAGGGACGCTCGCCGGCGATCAGTTCGTAGAGCAGCACGCCGAGGGAATAGATGTCCGAACCGGTGCCGACCACCCCGCCGCAGACCTGCTCGGGACTAGCATACTCGGGGGTCAGCGGGCCGACGCCGGTGCGCGTGGCGCTCGGCGTGCCGTCGCCGATCAGCTTGGCGATGCCGAAATCGAGCAGCTTCGGTTCGCCGTGCGCGTCGACCAGCACGTTGCCCGGCTTGATGTCTCGGTGCACGACGAGCTGGCTGTGCGCAGTCTGCACGGCATCGAGAATCTTCAGGAACAGGCCGACGCGCGCGCGCGCGTCCAGTGCGCACTCTTCGGCATAGCGCGTGATCGGCCGACCCTCGACGTAGTCCATCACCAGGTACGGCGCACCGCGCGCATCGACGCCGACGTCGAGCAGGCTGGCGATGTTCGGATGGCTGAACGCGCCGAGGATGCGCTGCTCGAGCGCGAAGCGCGTGCGCAGGTCGCCCGCGTCGAACAGCAGCAGCTTGATCGCGACCGGCTTGTCGAACGCGTGGTCGGCGCGCTCGCCGCGGTACACGCTGCCCATGCCGCCGCTGCCGATCATCCGCACCAGCCGCCACGGCCCGATGTGCTCGCCGCTGCGGTCGCCGACGGCGCCGAGCGGCGCGGAGAGAAAATCATCGGCGACTGTATCGGCGCGCAGCAATGCCTCGACTTCGTCGCGCAACGCTGGATCACCGGCACATTCGCCATCCAGAAACGCCCGGCGCTGCTGCGGGGCGAGCTCGACGGCCCGCTCGAACAGGTCGAGGATGCGCTCGTCGCTCACGCCAGCCGCTCAGGCAGCGGCAAGTCGAGCGCGCGATACAACCAGGCGCGCGCCGTGCGAAAGTCGCGGGCCAGCGTCGCGCGCGAAATGCCCATGACCTGCGCGATCTCGTCGAAGTCGAGTCCGCCGAACGCGCGCAGCTCGATGACGCGAGCCTTGCGCTCATCGAACTGCTCGAGCGCCTGCAGCGCCTGGTCGAGCGCGAGGAGGTCGAGGTTCATGCGCGGATCGGGCGGGTCGGCCGAAGACAGCGTGACGCGCTCGCCGCCGTCGCGCTTGCCGGCGCGGCGCCGGCGTTCGTGGTCGACGAGGATCTCGCGCATCGCGCGCGCCGCGATCGCGAAGAAGTGCCGCCGGTCGGCGGCATC
>Ga0068860_100007357_pt1 | contig 11009 bp, 7 predicted proteins | sample KBSSwiS32_FD_66597 | JGI IMG/M metagenome (GOLD analysis project Ga0068860, IMG submission 66597) | Switchgrass rhizosphere microbial communities from Kellogg Biological Station, Michigan, USA - KBS Switchgrass S3-2 | ecosystem: Host-associated > Plants > Roots > Rhizosphere > Soil ... | reverse complement strand
CAGATGGAGTTCAATGGGCCCAATTTTCTCGGCCTATGGCAATTACCTGATCCAAAAACACCCGATAGAATATCTTAAATTTTTTGTTCTGCCAAACACAGCTAATTTCTTTCTTCCACAGATAGCTGATTTAAATTACTATAATCAGGGCACTGATAGGATAATCAATGTAGAAGCACTTTGGTTCGACTATAAATACTTAAAATTAACCCGCACTCCCAAAAGCTACGAATTGAATATTATAAGTCCCTATCCATTTATCATAGGTTTTTTCAATATTTTGTTTTTGCTAAGCATTACCTTTTATGTCTTTTTAAAAGGCTATAAATTTGCAGAAAGAAAACTCAACAATACCATTATTTTGATCTCCGGGTTCTGGCTCCTAAATTTCTGCTTTAGCGTTTCGGCGTCAACCATTGAAATACGATATCAAATTTTTCAGCTAGTCCTTTCCTATAGTATGTCGGTAATTTTGATGGAATGGGTATTAAGGATTTACAGCGACACAAAATTGGCATTTGCAGACTGAGAAATTACTATGGTATTCTACCACTCGTGTCCAGCTCATACCCAGTCTCAACACCCTTCTTATCAGCCGGCACCCCCTCTGTCATCCATTTCGGGGGCAGGGTACCCTTTAAATAATAATCAAAAAATTGCTCAATCCGCGTCGTGTAATCCAATGCGTCGGCTCCTGGCGGAACCCAATGTTCGCCCCGGTCGTATTGCAGCATCCAAACCTTTTTGCCACATCTTCGCAGGGCCGAGAAGAACTCCACACCTTGCTGCCACGGAACTGCATCATCCTGCTTGTTTGCCATCATCAGCAAGGGCGTTGTAACTTTATCCGCATTAAATATAGGAGACCCTTCTATATAAAGGTCCGGACGTTCCCAAGGGTTGACATGCATCCGGTATTGTCCTACCTCAAAAATTTCCTGGTTGGAGAGACCTCCATCTGCCAATCCGTTGTAATCACTGATCATATCTGAAACACCGGCCCCCTCTACTGCTGCCGCAAATAAATGGGTATGCGATACAATGTAATTTGTTTCATACCCGCCAAAGCTATGCCCCTGTAAGCCCATTCTGGTACTGTCTATCCAGGGCAACTTCGACAGATACCTTACACCCGACACCACCGAGGTCACCGCACTTTCACCAGGATACCCAAAACGAAAGTGTATATCCGGAACAAATACCACATATCCCCGGCTGACAAAATAAGGTATATTGATCTGGCTGGTGGTTGCAGCAGGTTCGCGGTACTGATATAGTCCATCGGAACGCCTTTCATAGTAATGTACAAGCAAGGGATATTTCTTATGTACGTCAAGATCCTCCGGCTTGAATAGCATTCCCTGGCACAGCTGTCCGTCCGGTAAAGGCCAGGTTACCAGCTCAGCCTTTAACCAGTTATATTGTCGCTGAGGCTGCACATCGGTCAAAGCGTCCCAGTGTACCCAATCCTTTGTAAAGTAATAATTAGGCGCTTCTTCTTCACTTTCCCTTAAGATCAACCAGGCATCCGCATTGGCAGCCCGTTTGGGTGAAGAATACTGGTAGGGTCCCATGGTCAACAAAGTTGGCGCCATTTCTTTCCCGATCTGAAGACGGAAATACCCGCTATATTTGGTCGCGGTATCAAAAGCCGAAAGCAATACTTGTCCGTTTTTAGATAGATCCACAATTCCAAAACGGGTACCATTACGCATATCTTCGTCTATCAACCTCAGGCGAATATGATGCCTCCGACCGTATCCCTTGGTTAGGTTCACCGGCTTTTCAACTCCCCGCGGGTCAAGACACCAAATGTCCCAATTATCATAAAGCAATGCGCTTTTCTCATCAGGAAGCCAGCCCGCCACAAAAAAGCCCTCTCCCTTAATGACAGCTCCATCCAAAGTCTTTAAGCCCTCAGTAATATTCCAGGTATTGCCGCTGGCAATTTCATAACTAAAGTAATCACCGCTTAAAGGATCACGATGCAAAACATAATTATTCTGCGGTGATAATACGAACCTATCCGAATTAAACCAGGTCTTGATAGAAGCGCTGTTTCCAGTCAAAGGTCCGGCCGCCCCTTGCAGGGAAGCAAGACTTACCATTGTTCGGTCCTTTTCTCTCCACCAAAAATCATCTCCATATCTTTTTGTCAACAATACGTTGCTGATGCAATCCCCCAAGGTATATGAGCCAAACACGCGCATGTCGCGTCTCTCCAACTGTTGCACCTCTCCAGTGGCAATATTCATCCATCCAAGACATCTCATATTGTCCGCACCTTTTCGAACTTGGGCTTCCCTCAATATTGTATCCTTGTAGTGCCAGAGGTCCACCTGCACGGCTGCCGAATGTTGAATCCTTTTCTTTGGCGCCAGCGAAAAAAAGATTCCCCGCCCATCCTGATTAAAAACAATATCGTTATCTAGTTGCAAGCTGGTGTCAATGCCTGGCATCCCATCCACTGAACGTGGTGTTGCACTTGTCATTCCTTCATGATAATACCATAACATATATTTATCAGTGTCGGGAATTTTTGCAATAAAGGCCAGTTGTTTTCCAGCCCTGTCCAAACTTGGCTGATCTGTGGTGTCCCCTTCCCATATCTTAGTCACGATCCTGTTCTCGAGGTTATGCCATTCAAATGAAAATAACGAATGCCCCCCCGTTGCTATTCTCCTCTTCAAAACCACGATATTACCCAGTGGATGGAGCCAATGACCCGACACCGAATCTTCCAACAATTTCTTGTTGGTTTTTGTAGAATAGAGCGTTAGTTTCCTGATCCCGGAACTGTCTGGAATTGATTCATACCACAAGTACTCCTTGTCTCTTTTTCCAATGAGACCATAATCACTCGCACACGCCAGGAAGTGTATTTTTTGATTTGCCATCTCCAGTAGAAAAAGGCTGTCGCCAGGTCCTTGAAGAACCAACTGTCGCTCATTCTGTAACATATGATAGGAACGAATACTTTTGAAAGGCACTTTCTTCTTTTCCCGCATTACCTGCAGGACCATCACAGGTTCGCCATCGTGTCCGCCTGTAACGTCATCATATATGACATAGTTCCCATCGCTGCTAATATCTGCACGCCCAACCCGTGGCCATTTATCGAAAACTGTGCTGTCGATGACAGGCTTCTGTGCATACCCGGCTATCGCCATGACTGTCCACATAATTCCCGACAAAAATGTGCGTCTAGTTGATACCATGTTTTATAGGATCATTTTTATTTCCATTAAATATAAACCGCGTGCCCGCAGTACAATGGCAGCGGACCTAATATTCTCCTCCATCCAGTACAACAACCACCTTCATGTCTTTCTGTCCTTTCACAAGATCCAATCCATTGGCCTGGAGAGCTCTCCTGAGGTCATCCAGATCGTTCATAATACAGTCCAGTGTAATATCTATGTTGCCGGATATTCCCGATTCATCCAGGTATATATTGGTCAACCTGTCTCGCCCTGGGTTGTTCCATCGAATACAATCCATTAAATATTTCATAGGAGAATTACTCATTGCCCATCCTATATTAGGAAAGAGTTCCCTGGCAGACGCCTTATTCCCTTTCGTCCTTAACTTATCACTCGCATCGGGTTTGGCTATTATTTTCCAGTAAGGACATTGGCGTGTTTCAGTGTGTACACGAAATCCGAAAAAATTCATTAGATCACGTTGCATGGTCTCTTGCATGGTTTTAACTGAATTGCCTCTTATGGGGCGAATCAAGCTATAACAATATCCCTGGGAAAACCTGAACAACGTTGAGTCCTTTATTTCCAGCACAGGATGGTCATAACATTTACCATACAAACCAGTGTCTCCTGGCTCCCAGGAACTTGCACCCAAATATGCGTAATTATAAAGCTGGCTTACTGTCGCGCCCAATACCTGGAAGCATCCTGAACCAACGGCTTCTTCCATTCTTGGCAAAGCAAAATGGATATTAGGCTTCCAATAGGAAAGTAATGATCGATATAATATTTCAGAATCATTATAACCATTACCGCCGACCATAAAAGGCTTTTTAGCATTGAAAGGTATTCGTCTGTCGACAACCGTATCATAGTCTTTCATCCGCCTGTAGGCCTGTTCCAGAACAGGCGATCCTCCTTCCAGAAACTCCCGTATTTGTCCTGTATCTATTGCTACAACAATGGATCGAACGATACCCTTGTCGTCGATGACGATGGTGTGAGGCATATAACCCAAGTCTAACCTCTGGGCAATCGCCGAGTCGAAGGCACATGGAAAAGTAAGGTGCTCTCCCGCTCTGTATCTGGCAAATAAGGGCTTGATCTCATTGTCCGGATCCTGTACACCAACCATCATAACTTGCAATTGTTTTCCAAACTTTTGTTGTATCCGGTTCATACGCGGAAAGCTTCTGATACAGGCGCCGCAATGAATATCCCAGAAATCAAGTATCAGCCATTTGCCATGAAAATCATGAATAGCAGCCTGTTTTATGGGGTAATATGCAATGTTCTTTATGACCAGATCCGGCATTGGTTTGCCTACCTCAGGATAAGACAGTGTATCAGGGACCTGTCCTTTCATCTCCGCTAAGGAGACACAAATAATAAAAAAGGTATATAAACACCTCATTTTCTGCTCTTTCTCTATAAAACACCAATAAGTCAATTTAGTAGTGCCCACCTTATGAATTTTTGAACACTATTCGTATTGATTTGAACATTAAGTGAAAATAAATTGCAATGCGAACCTTCTTCATGGCAAAAACAACTATCACCCTTGGGGCCAGACCGGCTGATTTGACAGGCAGATACAAGCCAGTTTCGTTCTATGCTTATGTTTGGGATATAAAGCGCAGCAGGATCTATTGTATAGCAGCAGTAATAACATATCTGCTGCAATTTATTTTTTTCAAACTATTATATCCTTTCGCCAACTACATGCCGGACTCTTATTTCTACCTGAAGGCAGCCGTCAGCAATGCAGATGTAAATATATGGCCGGTGGCGTATTCCAAATTTTTACGGCTGGTCAGCTTCTTTACGCATTCGGATACGATCCTGGTAGGATTGCAATATTTCTCCATACAGTTGACAGGACTGCTTTTTCTTTTTACGCTGGTTTATTTTATACGGCTCGGCAGGATTGTAAGAAATTCACTATACATATTCTTCCTGCTAAATCCAATTTCGTTGTATGTCGCCAACTACGTCTCTGCTGACGCCCTATTCATAGGCTGCAGCTTATTATGGTTTACTTCCCTCACCTGGATCGTCCTGTATCCCAAACCTTGGATAGGAATAGCTCATGCATTGTTGCTGCTGGGGTGTTTTAGTTTGCGGTACAATGCCATTTATTATCCCTTAATTTCAATCATTGCCTTCTCTTTGTCTCCCCAACGATGGCGAACTAAGCTGATTGCCATAGGGCTGGCAGGCACGCTTTTATTGGGGTTTATATGGTACACCAGCAATAAAATGAAGGAAGCAACAGGGCATTTTCAGTTCTCGGCATTTGGAGGCTGGCAGTTGGCAAATAATGCACTGTACATGTATGAACACATCCCGGCTTCAAAAAGGCAACCTCTACCTCTCAGGTTTGAAAGGTTGGAAACAATGGTGCGTCAGCACATCGATACATTAAACAAAGTAAAAATGGGTCATGATGATTCTACCTATGCCTCTTTTTATCTATGGAATGCAAGCGGCCCTCTGGTTCAATATATGAACAGGGAGTACAAAAACGACAGCACAATTTCAAACTTCCGGCGATGGGGCTCACAGGGTCCACTATATTTTGAGTATGGCAAATACCTTATCTCCAATTACCCTGTATCTTTCACGATAAACTTTCTGTTCCCGAATGCTATAAATTTTGCATACCCGCCGCCTGAATTCCTAAACACCTACAATTTAGGAAGTGATAGCGTCCTAATGACGGCGAAAGACTGGTTCCAGTATAGAAGCCTGAAGGTTCGGGATCGGAACAGGAAAAACACGATCATGTTTTTTGCGGATTGGTATTCCGTATTTGCAGCCTTGATTAATTTATTGTTGGTGATCAATACAGCTGGCATGTTATTCTTTAAAGTGTCCAAGGTCTTGCCGAACCCTGTGATGAAATGGGTCATTCTTTGTCTATGCTTATGGGTACTCAACGCTATTTTTAGTATCGGAGCATCTTCTATCGTTCTTCGTTACCAGTTATTCTCCATATTGGCAGGATATTGCGTCGCTATGGTTGTCAGTAATTGGATTTATAAAGAACCACTTAAAAATAGTATTACATGAAAAAGGTATTTCTTCTGGACATCATTTCCAGCTTATTCATCATTTTATTCCTTTATACGGGAGTTTACAAATTATTGTACCAGGAACCTTTTATGGCAGCCCTTAACAAGCTGCCTCTATTGGATAATTTCTCCGGGTTCATAGCCATCTTCATCCCACTTCTGGAAGTGGTGGTTGCAGTCAGCCTCCTTATCTCGATGCTTACCGACAACACCTTTTTGAGAAAATGGGGGCTCATTGGTTCACTGGCATTAATGACCATTTTCACCGTATATATAGGATCTATGCTAATTGCGCACACTCATGATCTCCCTTGCAGTTGTGGCGGCATTATCCAACAGATGAACTGGCACCAGCATTTCTATTTCAATTCGGCCTTTACCATATTGGCCTTTATTGGGCTGAAGATGAATGCAAAAATGAAAGAATTATCCAAATTGCCAATTACGTCCTAAAAATCGAATATGAGAAACTATCTCATCATATGCTGTATTCTGACGGCAATTGGCTGCCAGGGAAGAAAGGGGGCTGATATAGGCCAGCTTCCATCCATTGACCTCTTGCTCCCGGATAGTCTTACACACATTAATACCAAAGATGTCCGGGAAGGAAGACCGGTGGCGTTGTTATATTTTAGTCCAGATTGCGAGCATTGTCAAAATGAGATAACATCCATCTTGCATAATATGGATTCTTTAAATAATGTCCTATTCTATTTTATTACTAATGATTCCCTGGATAGGATAAGAGTATTTAAATCAACCTATCTGCTGAACAAGTATTCAAATATCACAGTAGGGTGGGATAACCAGTTCTTTTTCCCGCGGCAATTCAAGAACGCCGCCCCCCCCTACCTTGTGATGTATGACCGAAAATTAAAACAGATAGGTACAATCAACGGGGAGACAGAAGCAAGTAGAATCATCACCATGATCAATAATTGACAAAAGAAAAACAACATGAAAATTGCGTCAATTACCGACTATTCCGAAATTCTCCGGATCTATGGACTGGAGCCAACCACGGCAGGTCTCTATTGGCAGGTAGGAAAAATTGAGAAGGTCCAGGGGTGGATCCTTCATTTATCTGTTGTAGCGACGCAATTACAGGAATTGCTTGAATTGGTGGTTCCCGAATTGGCCACCTGGGGTGTGCCATTTAAGATCATTATGAATCGGGGATTGGCACTCGAGCATATAAATGGATCATTGGGATACATTCAGGTCGGCAAAATGGTGAGTATCTATCCCGAGACTAATGAGACCGCAAATGCGCTGGCAAAACATCTGATCAATCTAACCAATGGATTCCGCAGTCCCGCCATTCCAACAGACCGGCATTTAGGTGGGGCCGTATACACACGATACGGATCGTTCAAACCTGTAGAGGTAAATATTGGTATAGGCGCTCCAATAAAATGCATTTATAATGCAGCCGGCGACCTGGTAGAGGATCCCTATACCATCCCTTTCTCTCCGCCGGAAGGAATAATATGGCCGTTCAGCGAACTGGCGACACCTGTTTTGCCAAAGAAGCCCAAACTTTTGAACGGAAAATATTTCCCTGTATCTGTTCTAAAACCCGATATCAAAGGATCCGTAATCAGGGCTTTATATTTCAGAAAGCCTTGGCAAATAAGCCGCTGCATAATAAAGGAAGGCTACCAGCATATGTATGCAGATGAAGCCGGCCGTGATATACGGGACAGACTTCAATGGCAACATGATCTTTATCAGGACCTAAAGGATGAAATCCCTTTGCCGAGAGTGCTCGATTATTTCACAAATGACGGTACGGCCTATCTAGTCATGGAGTTTGTCCAGGGCATACACTTGACTTCCAGAATTGAAAAAACCTTCCTGGATGGCTCCTGGTGTAGTTTGTCTGCTGAGGAAAAATTAAAGCTATTGAATATTCTACTGAAAATTATTGAGATAATAGGTCGCCTGCATAATAGAAATTATATTCATCGGGATATCACTCCAGATAATTTCCTTATTAATAAAAAAGGCGAGATCTTCCCAGTCGACCTTGAATTGGCCTGGTCGGGGAAGGAGCATCGCCCGGATCCGCCTTTCAAGCTAGGAACGCCGGGGCATATATCTCCTGAGCAATGGTCATTGCAAACGCCCACTATTAAAGAAGACATCTATGGCCTGGGCGGTTTGATGATTATGATCTTTACAAATTTGCACGCCATCAAATTTGAACAATATCCACCTGAAGCAGTGCGAAATATTATCCATTTTTTCACTGGCGAAAAACTTTTAGGGGATTTGGTAGCAAGTTGTTTGCAACACTTCCCGGATGATAGACCTACCTTGAAGGCCATAAGACACACCCTACAAAATTACCAAAACAAGCAATCGTCGGATGCCTTAACCTTAGATACCTGTCTTCCGAACGCTGTCATAATGAAAAATCCGGAAGTACTTGTTCAGATGGGAATATCTGGTTTGGCTTATCCCGATCTTTTGAACCCAAACCAACGTTGGGTTTCACTGGTACAAAAGGATGATGCCCGGATTGGTAATGATCAAAAGGAATTGACCCTCTCTGAAGGTTGGCATACAGGTATGACCGGTGTTCTATGGCTGGTAGCTCGCGCTAGGAATATGGGTTTCGAGATTGAAGCTTGTCTGCAACCATATTCAAAAACCTTTGAATATTTGCTGGATCATTTTTTCCCTCAGGTGGAAAACAAAGCACCTGGTTTATACTTCGGTGCTGCCGGCGTCGCCATGGCCATAATTGAGGGAGTAAAGGCAGACCTATTGACCATGGACGAAAGCCTTCAGGCACAGCTCCGAGCCTGTTTTGCACATAGGAGTACCAGGCTTCGCCTTGCAGATGGATTATCGGGCCAGGGTATTGCCTTGTTAAAGGCATTTGGATATATGGAGGATCAATTCTTAAAAGACACATTACGAGGGTACATTGCTGAAATCCTTGCCAATCAACTATCAGACGGATCATGGCATACGAGCAATAAAAATATTAAGCATAATGCAGATACTTTTACAGGAGTGGATTATGGCATCGCAGGTATCATTTGGTTTTTGCTTTGCTACTTCCGGCAATATCCGGATAATGCTGTAGAAAACGCCGCCAGGAAAGCCCTAAATTGGCTGTCTACTCTTTATCATAAGAAGAATGGTCTGGCCGGCTGGCCGGTGAGCACAGGCTCAAAGGCGCAAGATCCATGGCAATATGCCATCGGGACACCCGGAATAGCCCATACATTCATACATGCCTATCGGATATGGAAAGATCCCTTATATAAAAATCTGGCAGAAGGGGCCTTATCAAGTCTTCCAGCTACCCCTTCTAGGATGGATTGGAGCCTAGCTTCTGGGCTGTCGGGCATTGGAGAAGTTTACCTGGACGCTGTCGAAATGTTCAAAAACGATGAATGGCAGAGGCGAAGCGATTGGATTGCCAGTTTGTTTTTAAGTTGTAGCCGCAGCCTTGAAAGTTCAATGATTACCTGGCAGCCCGGCTACAATACTACTGCAACAGCAGATCTGTTCACCGGTAACGGAGGTATTATTCATTTTTTAATGCGGCATTTGAGGCCAAACATATCGTCACATCTACTATCAGCATAAAGATATTGTGCACAATCAGGGGCAGCCGAAAACCTGTAAAAAAGAGTAGGTAATTTAGACAAATAAAAGTTTTGTTATTTTTTGTAAAAAAATAACCCTTTTTTATGAAACGTTCTAAAATTTTCCTGGGTGTAACAACTTGTCTACTCGCCGTCGCAGGGGTAGCCACTGCTAACCATTTCCGCAGCTCTATAACAAGGTGGTATATAACTCTAGGAACAGGTTTTCCTGTTACCAAGCATTGCGTTCCCACCAGCACTATTACCTGTACATACGATGCAAGCAAAACCACTACTTGTTTTTACAAACCGGTAAGCACTAAAAGTTTTGTAGTATTCACGTCAGGAACTCCTGGCACTGATATAACTAAGTGCGTAAATAAGTTTGTTTTCACAAGAAACGACTGATCATTTCAATCTTATGCTTTAACGGAAGTCGCCTCGAAATCAAAAGGGGCGACTTATCTAGTTTAATTATACCCATCATTCTGAGTTAGATGCGTATCCTTCCAACGCTCACTTTGTGGTATCGGGAAAAGTTTGCCAGTTGAACTCCATGTCCCTCCCTTCAATGGTGATACCATCTTCATTACATCATCAACCTCATTCGTTCGAATAAGATCGAACCATCGATGACCCCATTCTGCAAAGAATTCAACTTGCCGTTCGTGCAGAATGGCGCTTAGCAAGGACTGTTTATCCATACCTCCTGCATAATCGGGCAAACCTGCACGATGGCGAACGGTATTAATATCCTTTAGTATACTTGCCGGATCCGCATTGGTCTGCACCCCTGCTTCTGCCCGAATAAGATACTGTTCAGCCAGCCGGAGCATCATGGTATACTCGGTAATATTGCCGGACTGATATACCTTGTATTTAAACGGGAAATTAAATGTGTCCGCAGGGGCGCTGACAATGAACTTTCCTATCCACGATATTTTCCGCTGATCTCCCGGTTCGAAAGCACCGATTAATTGATTGCTGATAGTACTGATATTCGTATTTCCGGAGTTTCTCGGGATCATATTTAAAATAAAAGCATATCCGTCGAGGGTGTTACTTGATGAGATAAAACCCGGCGTAGGAACAGCCAGTTGCCATATTGCTTCTGAACTATTAGCCAG
>Ga0068860_100007353_pt1 | contig 11010 bp, 13 predicted proteins | sample KBSSwiS32_FD_66597 | JGI IMG/M metagenome (GOLD analysis project Ga0068860, IMG submission 66597) | Switchgrass rhizosphere microbial communities from Kellogg Biological Station, Michigan, USA - KBS Switchgrass S3-2 | ecosystem: Host-associated > Plants > Roots > Rhizosphere > Soil ... | reverse complement strand
GCCTACTTGCGCACGAAGCGCACCACCATCTCGATGATGCTGTCGCGGCGCGCGATCAGCGCCGCCGGCGCGTCGAGATCGCGCTTGAAGATGAGCGCGAAGGTGTGGCGGTTGGCGACGTTGAACACGGACAGCGCGCTGATCGACATGTGCAGGTCGATCGGGTCGAGTCCAATACGGAACACGCCGTCTGCGACCCCGCGCTCGTAGACGCGGCGCAGGCCGTCGATGGCCGGCACGTTGAGCTTCTGGATCGACTTGCTGCGCGCCAGGAACTCGCCGCGGTGGATGTTCTCGGTCATCACCAGGCGGATGAACTCCGGGTGCGCGAGCTGGTAGTCGACCGTGTGGCCGACCAGCTTGCGCAGCGCATCCTCGGGTGGCAGGTCGTCGAGGTGCAGCTCGGCCTCGATCGCGCGCATGCGGCGGTAGGCCTCTTCCAGCACCACGATGTACAGCGCCTCCTTGCTGCCGAAGTAGTAGTAGATCATGCGCTTGCTGGTGCGCATCGCGTCGGCGATCACGTCGATGCGCGCACCGGCCAGCCCCTTGTCGGCGAACTCGCGCGTCGCCACCTCCACGATGTCGGCCATCGTGCGCACCGGGTCGTTGGTGCGCGACGCGACAGCGGCAGCCTTGCGCTGCGATGGGCGTGTCCGCCCCTTCTTTTGTACCGTTTGGTTCATTGATGGCGAGCGTAGCAGGGTCTGCGCGGCCGCGGAAGGCCGCGCGGCCCTGGCGCGCCCGCCACCACCGTGCCGTTCGGCATCACGGCGGTGTGCCACCGCCGCCGCTTCTGTCAATGCAATACCAGCAGCGGCAGCTTGCTCTTGGCCAGCACGTTCTTGGTGTGCGAGCCGAACAGCAAGTCGCCGAACGCGCCGCGGCCATGCGTGGTCATCACGATCATGTCGCACTCGAGGTCGCGCGCGACATCGACGATGGCCGCATCGACCCGGTCGGTGCACACATGGCGGCCGGTGAAGGCGACGCCGGCTTCGCTGGCCAGCTCGCCGAAGCGCGCCAGCACGTCCAGCGCGTGCAGGTCGGTGCGCTGGTCGTGCACGTCGCGCGCACGCGCGTAGGCGATCGGCTGCGTGCCGGCGTTGGGCAGCGGCATGTCGGGCTCGACGACAAACCCGGTGATCTGCGCACCGAGCTGGCGCGCCAGATCGATGCTGGCACGCATCGCGCGCTCGGACAACTCGCCGCCATCCACGGGAACCAGCAGGTTCTTGTACATCGTCCGCTCCACTGAAGTGCTCCTGGCCACTTTAGGCCGCCCCGGTGGAGGCCGCGTTGACGACCATCAAGCCCCGGGGTTTCTCGGGTTCCGGCGCTGTGGCCGGCGGGCAAAACTCACCGCGCTCGTACACAACCAGGAGTTCTCATGCCATCCCAGGCCTCGTTCTCGCGCGCGATCGTGGCTGCCGCAGCGGCGTGGTGCGTCGCCGGCAGTGCCCAGGCGCAGGAAACCTTCAAGCTCGGCGTCGTCAGCTTCCTGTCGGGGCAGGCGGCCGAGAGCTTCGGCATCCCGGCGGTCAACGGCGCGAAGGTGGTGATCGACGCGTTCAACAAGGGCAGCGCACCGGCGCCGTACAACAAGACCGGCTTCGGCGGCATGAAGATCGAACCGGTGTACGTCGACGAGAACGGCGGCGCCACCAAGCAGGTGCAGGAACTGCGCAACCTGTACGACCGCGAGCAGGTCGACGCGGTGGTGGGCTACGTCGGCTCGGGCGACTGCCTCGCGGTGGCGCCGGTGGCCGAGGAGATGAAGAAGTTCCTGATCCTGTACGACTGCGGCACGCCGCGCATCTTCGAGGACAACAAGTACCAGTACGTGTTTCGCACCGCCAGCCATGCGGCGATGGACAACGTGTCGCTGGTGCGCTACCTGAAGTCGCACAACGTCAAGATCGACAACTTCAACATGATCAACCAGGACTACGCCTGGGGTCAGGACTCGAAGAAGGACTTCACCTGGACGATGGAAAAGCTGTATCCGCAGGCCAAGCCGGGCGAGGACCAGCTGCCCAAGTTCGGCGCCGGCCAGTACGGCACCGAAATCTCCGCGCTGATGGCCAAGTCGGCCGACGTCACGCACTCGAGCCTGTGGGGCGGCGACCTGCAGGCGTTCATCCTGCAGGCCGGTCCGCGCGGCCTGTTCAAGCGCACGCAGGTGGTGTTCTCGGCCGCCGACCACGTGCTGCCGGGGCTGGGCGACAAGATGCCCGACGGCGTGATCCTCGGCGCGCGCGGTGCCTATGGCCAGATGTCGCCGAAGTCGGCCCTCAACGACTGGTGGTGGGACCTCTACGGCAAGGCCTACAACACCTACCCGGTGCAGGCGCCGTACCGCATGGTGCAGTCGCTGCTCGGCCTGAAGCTCGCGGTCGAGAAAGCGATGGCCGCCAACGGCGGCAAGAAGCCGACGCCCGAGCAGTTGGCCGCGGCGCTGAAGGGCTCGGAGTGGGATTCGCCGGCTGGTCGCATCCGCATGGCGCTGGGCGACGGGCACCAGGCGATCCAGGACACCGCGATCGGCAAGACGCGCTACGACGCCGGCAAGAAGATGGTGGTGATCGAGGACGTCGAGCGCTTCAACGCCGAGTGCGTCAACCCGCCGGCCAACATGAAGAGCGAGGAGTGGATCAAGGCCGGCTTCCCCGGCGCCAAGTGCCAGTGAAGTTGACCCCCCCGAAGCGGCCTGGCGGCCGCCTCCCCCCAGGGGGCGCCGCCAGCGGGCCGGCAAAGCCGGATCCGCGGCGTCCGCTTGACTGCGTTGCGACCTGGCTGGGTTGAGCGTGCAAGCTGCGCTGACCATCTTGATCGACGGCCTGACGTACGCGTCGTGGCTGTTCATCGTCGCGTTGGGGCTGACGCTGGTGTTCGGCGTGCTGAAGATCCTCAACGTCGCGCACGGCAGCTTCTACGCGCTCGGGGCCTACGCGGCGGCGAGCTTCGTCGGCTGGGGTGCGAGCCTGAAATGGGCGCCGGCGTTCTCGCTGGTGGCGATGCTGCTGGCCGCGGTGGCGGTGGCGCTTTTGGTGGCCCCGCTGCTGGAGCGCACGCTGCTGCGCTTCTTCTACGGCCGCGACGAAGTGCTGCTGGTGCTGGTGACGTACGCGCTGTTCCTGATCCTCGAAGACGTCACCAAGCTGGTGTGGGGCGCCAACCCGCTCTACGTGTCGGAGCCGTACGGCCTGTTCGGCAACGTCAACCTCGGAGTGCAGACCTACGTCGGCTACGACTTCGTGCTGTTCGTGCTGGCCGTGCTGGTCGGTGGCGGCGTGTGGTGGGGCCTGAACCGCACGCGCCACGGCAAGATCGTGCTGGCCGTGATCCACAGCGCCGAGATCGCCTCCAGCATGGGCGTCAACATCTCGCGCGTGTACGCCATGGCCTTCACGGCCGGCATCTTCCTGGCCGCGCTCGGGGGCGCCTTCACGGCGCCGATGATCTCGGTGTCGCCCGGCATCTCGGTGGGCGTGATCATCGTCTCGTTCGCGGTGGTGATCATCGGCGGGCTGGGCAGCATCGAGGGTGCGGCCATCGGTGCGCTGATCGTCGGGCTGGCGCGCTCGCTGGCCGTGCACCTGGCGCCGGTGGCCGAGTTGTTCTCGATCTACATCGTGATGGCGGTCGTGCTGGTGTTCCGTCCCGAGGGGCTGTTCCAGCGCATCCAGGCGCGCAAGATATGACCACCCCCGAAGCGGCCTCCGGCGGCCGCCTCCCCCTCGAGGGGGCCACGCCAGCGGACCGGCAAAGCCTGATCCGCGGCGCGCGCTTGGGCACCCTCGTCCTGAACGGACTCGGTGCGTTCGGACTGCTCGCTGCTGTCGGCTTCTTCGCGCCCCGCTGGCTCACGTACCTGATCACGATGTCGGCCGGCCACGGGCTGGTGTCGCTCGGCATCGTCTGCCTGATGCGCGGCGGCGTGGTGCCGTTCGGCCAGGGCATGGTGTTCGCGATCGGCGGCTACACCGCGGCGCTGCTGTTCAACAAGCTGGGCTTCAGCGACGCGCTCGGGCTGGCGCTGGCCGGTGGCGTGCTGGCCACGCTGATCGCACTGCCGTTCGCGCCGCTGCTGGCGCGCTATCGCGGCATTTTCTTCGCGATGCTGACCCTCGCCCTGTCGATGGTGACCTACGGGCTGGGCATGAAGCTCGACGTGCTCGGCGGCTCCGACGGCTTCAACGTCGGCCGCGCCACCGTGTTCGGCTGGCGCCCGCCCGATGCGCAGGTAGGCTACGTGCTGTACCTGGTGACGGTGGGCGTGGCCACCGTGCTGGCGCTGCTGGCGCGCGTGTACTTCGACTCGACGCGCGGGCTGGTCACGCTGGCCACGCGCGACAACGAGCTGCGCGTCGAATACCTCGGCGGCTCGGTGCGCCAGGCGATGATGATCAACTTCCTGATCGCAGCGCTGTGCGGCGGCATCGGCGGCGCGCTGGTGGTGCTGTCGCTGGGCCACATCGAGCCGCAGTTCAGCTACTGGACCACCTCGGGCGAGTTCGTGTTCGTCGCCATCCTTGCCGGCTGGCAGAGCGTGGCCGCGGTGTTCGTCGCCAGCATGGTGCTCGAGGTGGTGCGCTCGTTCTCCAGCGCCTACTTCCCGAACACCTGGCAGCTCGCGCTGGGCTTGTTCCTGCTGTTCGTGATCCGCTTCCTGCCGCGCGGCATCGGGTCGTTGTGGATCGGACGCAAACGGTGAGCGACGCCGCATTGCTCGAGGCGCAAGGCGTCGGCAAACGCTTCGGCGCGGTGGTGGCCGCCGCCGACATCAACATCGGCGTGCGCGCCGGCGAGCGCGTCAGCCTGATCGGCAGCAATGGCGCGGGCAAGACCACGTTCGTCAACATGATCACCGGGTATCTGAAACCCGACGCCGGCCACATCCGCTTCGACGGTCGCGACATCACCGCGCTGCACCCGCGCACGATCGTCGGACTCGGCGTGGCGCGCTCGTTCCAGATCCCGCAGCTGTTCGGCGAGCTGTCGGTGCTCGACAACATGCTGGTGGCGAGCGCCTGCCAGGGCACGCACATGAGCTACACCAAGGCAGCGCGCGACGCAGCAGCGGTGGCACGAACCGAGGCGCTGCTGCAGCGCTTCGCGCTCACCGAGCACCGCGAGCGCCGTGTCAGCGAGCTGCCCGGCGGCGTGCGCAAGCTGCTCGACATCGCGATGGCGCTCACCGTGCGGCCGAAGCTGCTGCTGCTCGACGAGCCGACCAGCGGCGTGTCGGCCGAGGAGAAGTTTCCGATGATGGACACCATCATGGCGGCGCTGGGGTCACAGCGCGACACCACGGTGCTGTTCGTCGAGCACGACATGGACATCGTGGAGCGTTACGCCGAGCGCGTGATCGCGTTCTACAGCGGCCGCATCATCGCCGACGACGTGCCGGCCCAGGCGCTCGCCACCGACGACGTGCGGCGCTATGTCACCGGCGAGTTGCTGCAGGAGTGAGCGCGTTGGCCGCCGCGTCCATGGCTCGCGCAGTCCCGCGCGGACGGGCCAGCTCGGGGTGGATCCGCGAGGCCCGGCGATGCTGAAGATCGAAGCCATCCACGTGTCGATCCAGTCGGTGCTGGCGCTGCGCGGCCTGTCGCTGACGGTGGCCGATGGCACGATGGTCGGGCTGGTCGGCCGCAATGGCGCCGGAAAGAGCACGCTGATGCGCACCGTGATGGGCCACCTGAAGCCCTCGCAGGGTCGCATCACGCTCGACGGGCAAGACCTCGCGACACTGCCGCGCCATGCGCGCGCGGCGCTCGGCATCGGCTACATGCCGGAGGACCGCGGGCTGGTGCCCGAGCTGACGGTGGAAGAAAACATCCTGGTGCCGGTGTGGGTCAACCCGGCGCTGCAGGTCGAGCAGCGGCTCGCGCTGGTGTATCGCGTGCTGCCCGAACTCACCGAGATGCGCGAGCGGCGCGCGCTGCTGTTGTCGGGCGGCCAGCAAAAGCTGGTGGCGCTGGCGCGTGCGCTCGCGGTGGGCACGCGGCTGCTGCTGCTCGACGAGCCGTTCGAAGGCGTGGCCCCCGCGTTGTCGAAGCGGCTGGCCGAGGTGATCGCGGGCTTGAAGGGCAGCCGCATCGCGGTGCTGATCTCGCAGAGCGACCTCAACCACTCGCGCTCGCTGCTCGACGCCGAGTTCGTGATCGAGCGCGGCGCCAACGTCGCGGCCGCTGCTTCCTGAGGCTGCAGCCCCCCGGGGTCGGCGCGGCGCGCTGCGCGTGCCGACGTCCGGTGCTCTAATGCGGGCCCCACGCCACAAGCGAAACAGGACTGAACCAATGGCCTACATGCTGTTGATGATCGAGCCGACCGAACAACGCAGCACACGCACCCGCGAACAAGGACAGCAGGTGTTCGCGCGCATGCAGCGCTTTGCCGACGAACTGAAGGCGCAGGGCCTGCTGCTCGGCGTCGAATCACTGGCCTCGCTGAAGCAGGCCACGCGCGTGCAGGTGCGCGAGGGCCGCTCGCGCGTGGTCGACGGCCCGTTCGCCGAGGCCAAGGAGATGGTCGGCGGCTTCTTCCTGGTCAATTGCGACACGCACGCCGAAGCGGTGGCGCTCGCGCAGCGCTGCCCGGCGGCCGAATGGTGCACCGTCGAAGTCAGGCCGCTCGCGCCGTGCTACGACGACAGCAACGCATGACAGGGTCCAACCCCGAGGCGGCTCAGCGGCCCGGCTGAGCCGGGTCCGCGGGTGTTCGCTGGGTGAGGTTGCACGCCACGATCGGCATGTCGAATCCCGCCCGCCTCGCTCGTCGTGTTGAAGATGGCCCAGTCGATCGAGCGTCGGGCTCGATCGCGCCGGGGGCCGGCAACCGACAGGAGACCGCAATGCGCTTCATGATCATCGTCAAGGCCACCCCCGAGTCCGAACAGGGCGTGATGCCCGGCGAGGCGCTGATCGCCTCGATGGCCGACTACCACGAGCAACTCGCCAAGGCCGGCGTGCTGCTCGACGCCTCGGGCCTGCAGCCGAGCAGCAAGGGCTGGCGCGTGCGCTACGACGGCGTGCAGCGCCGTCTGGTCGACGGGCCGTTTCCGGAGACCACGGAGCTGGTGGCCGGCTACACGATCATCCAGACGCGCACCCGCGAGGAGGCGCTCGAGTGGTCGCGCCGCTTCCCGAACCCGTCGCTCGACGGTGGCGCCGCCGAGGTCGAAGTGCGCCAAGTCTTCGAGCTCGATGATTTCGGCGAAAGCCAGGCCGCCGGGCGCTTCCGCGACATGGGCGTGCTGGCCGGCCACTGACGCCACGCCGGCCACCCCAGGACCCGCACCATGGCAGCCCCCGATGCCCAGCGCGCGATCGAGGCGGTGTGGCGCATCGAGGCGGCCAAGGTGGTGGCCAGCGTCGCGCGCATGGTGCGCGACGTCGGGCTGGCCGAGGAGCTGGCGCAGGACGCGCTGGTGTCGGCGCTCGAGCACTGGCCCGCGCAGGGCGTGCCCGACAACCCAGGGGCGTGGTTGATGACCGCCGCCAAGCACCGCGCGCTCGATTGGTTGCGCCAGGCGGCGCTGCACGCTCGCAAGCACGACGAGCTCGGCCGCGACGCCGATGCGCGCGGCGACCACGTGGTGCCCGACATCGCCGACGCGGTGGCGCAAGCCGAAGGCGACGTGATCGGCGACGACCTGTTGCGGCTGATCTTCACAGCCTGCCACCCGGTGCTGTCGGCCGACGCGCGCATCGCACTGACGCTCAAGCTGCTCGGTGGCCTGTCCACCGAGGAGATCGCGCGCGCCTTCCTGGTGCCCGAGCCGACGATCGCGCAACGCATCGTGCGCGCCAAGCGCACGCTCGGCGAGGCCAAGGTGCCGTTCGAGGTGCCGTCGGCGGACCAGCTGCCCGAGCGCCTGGCATCGGTGCTCGAGGTCGTGTACGCGATCTTCAACGAGGGCTACACCGGGACACGCGGCGAAGACTGGATGCGCCTGGGCGTGATGCACGACGCGCTGCGCCTGGGCCGCATGCTGGCCGAGCTGGCGCGCGACGACAGCGAGGTGCACGGCCTGGTCGCGTTGATGGAGCTGCATGCCTCGCGCGCTGCCGCGCGCGTCGACGAAGACGGCCGGGCGGTGCTGCTGACCGACCAGGACCGTGGGCGCTGGGACCGCCTGCTGATCCGGCGCGGCCTCGGCGCGCTCGAGCGGGCGCGCGCGCTCGCGGTGGCGGCGCGCCAGCCGCTCGGCCCCTACGCGCTGCAGGCGGCGATCGCGGCCTGCCACGCGCGCGCGGCCAGCGCCGCCGACACCGACTGGCCGAGCATCGTCGCGCTGTACGACGCGCTGGCCCAAACGGTGCCGTCGCCGGTGGTGCAGCTGAACCGCGCGGTGGCGGTTGGCATGGCGTTCGGGCCCGAAGCGGCGCTTGAGATCGTCGACCCCCTGCGCGACGACCCGGCGCTGCGCGACTACCAGTGGCTGCCCAGCGTGCGCGCCGACCTGCTGAGCAGGCTCGGCCGCCACGACGAGGCGTGCGCCGAGCTGATGCGGGCCGCCGAGCTGGCGCGAAACGCGCGCGAGCGCGAGCTGCTGCTGGAGCGCGCGCAGGCCGAGGCCCAGGGGGCCCAAGCGGGAAAGCGTCCGAATCGTTTGACTTGAACCTCCACTCTAGAGGCGGCAACCCAGGGGAGACCAAAGGGGAACCGCCATGAAACGCCATACCGCTCGCCTCGTGTCCGCCGCGCTCTCAGCCGTCATCACGTTCGCCGTGCTGGGTGGCATCGGCTTCGTCGCCGACACGCAGTCGGCCAGCTACCCCGAGATGGTGGCGCGCGCCAAGGCGCACGACGCCGCCAAGGCGCCGATCAGCGTCGCCGCCGCGAAGGCCGAGTCCGGCGCCCGTTGAACCGGCGCGCCGCGCAGACTTCCGGCGGCGCGGCGCTCACACCAACTGCACCGTCTGCGCCAGGTGCGACGCCACAGCCTGGATGCGCCGCAGGTGGCGCGACTCCGGGTGCGTCAGCAGCCACAGCTGCGTCTCGCACTCGGCCAGCGAAGGCGTCAGCGCGACCACGTCGTCGTGCAACGCCGCCAGGAACAGCGGCGCAATGCCCACCCCCAGCCCCTGGCGCACGGCGTCGAACACCGCCTGCACGCCATTCAGGCACACCGCCGGCTCGACGCGCGGCAGGTGCTTGCGCCGCCAGCGCACCGACGGATGCTCGGGCAGCGCGTCATCGACAGCGATCCAGGCAACCCCCGCCAGATCAAGGGCGCGACGGCGGCGCGGCGCCAGCGCGCGCGCGATGAACACCGCGGAGTGAATCGGCCCCAAGTGACGCCCCACCAGGTGCGGCGGCGGCCGCGTGGTGGCGCGCAGCGCGACGTCGGTCTCGCGCTGCGTCAGGTTGGCCAGCTCGTTGCGCGCGGTGATCTCCAGCCGCAACTGCGGGTGCGCCTCGCGCAGCGCGCGCAGTGACGGCAGCAGCAGCCCGTTGAGCAGCGTGTCGGTGGTGCTGATGCGCACCAGCCCGCTGATGGCGGCCTCCGGCACCAGCGCCTTCGAGCGCGCCGCCTCGAGTTCGGCCTCGATGCGCTCGGCATGCTCGGCCAGCTGCAGGCCGAGCTCGCTGGCGCGATAGCCGTCGCGCGAGCGCTCGAACAGGCGCTGCCCCAGGGCGCGTTCGGCGCGCTGCACGGTGCGAAACACCGTCGACGTGTCGACGCCGGCCAGTTGCGCGGCGGCGGCCAGCGTGCTGCCGCGCACCAGCGCCAGCAGCAGGGCCAGTTCCGCGGTGCCGAGCTCGCGGCGCGCCGCTGCCTGTTGCACGGATGCATTCAACGTTTGCGCCTCGCCCTATTTTCAATGCATTCCCGCAATCATAGATTGGACCCGTCGTCACTTCATCGAGAGCCCCCCATGTCCACCGTGTTGTCGTCCTCCGCTCGCGCCGTGCCCGCGCGCCCGGCCGTCTCCGCCTCCGCCTGGGGCTTGCTGCTGTTGCGCCTGTCGCTGGGTGCGATGTGGCTCGCCCATGCGTTGCTCAAGCCGCTGGTGTTCACGTTCGCCGGCACCGCGCAGTTCTTCGAGTCGGTGGGCATCCCCGGCGCGCTGGTGGGCCCGGTGTTCGCGCTCGAGATCGCGACCAGCCTGGCGTTGCTGCTCGGTGTCTATGCCCGCCAGGCCGCGCTGCTCAGCGTGCCGATCCTGCTCACCGTGGTGTGGGTGCACGCGCCCAACGGCTGGGTGCACGTCGCCCAGGGCGGCGGCTGGGAGTACCCGGCGTTCCTGACAGCGATGTCGATCGTGCAGTGGTTGGCCGGAGACGGCGCACTCGCGCTCAGGCGCAGCGCCCGCTTCGCGCCGCGCGCGGCCCCCGAGCCGCAGGAGTGAGCCATGTCCGACACCCTGACGCTGATCAGCCACGTACTGTGCCCGTACGTGCAGCGTGCGGCGATCGTGCTCGACGAGAAAGGCGTGCCGTTCACGCGGCGCGACGTCGACCTGGCGCGCAAGCCCGCCTGGTTCACGGCGATCTCGCCGCTCGGCAAGACGCCGGTGCTGCTGGTGGGCGAATTCCCGATCTTCGAGTCGGCGGTGATCTGCGAATACCTCGACGAGACGCTGCCGCCGCGCCTCCATCCGCCAGCTGCGCTGCAGCGTGCGCGCGAGCGCGCCTGGATGGAGTTCGGCTCCGCGCTGCTCAACGGCATCGCGGGGTTCTACAACGCGGCCGACGAGCCCACGCTGCGCACGCGTCGCGACGACCTGGTGCAGCGCTTCGTGACGCTGGAGCTCGCGCTCGGCGCCGGGCCGTACTTCGACGGCGCGCGCTTCGGCTTGGTCGACGCGGTGTTCGGCCCGGTGTTCCGCTACTTCGATGCCTTCGAGCGCCTGGGCGCATTCGGCTTCTTCGACGCGACGCCGAAGCTGCGGGCATGGCGCGCCGCGCTGGGTGCGCGGCCGTCGGTGCAACGCGCGGTCGGTGCCGACTACGCCGCACGGCTGATGGCGTTCATCGCCAGCCGCGACTCGGCGC
>Ga0068860_100007352_pt1 | contig 11011 bp, 10 predicted proteins | sample KBSSwiS32_FD_66597 | JGI IMG/M metagenome (GOLD analysis project Ga0068860, IMG submission 66597) | Switchgrass rhizosphere microbial communities from Kellogg Biological Station, Michigan, USA - KBS Switchgrass S3-2 | ecosystem: Host-associated > Plants > Roots > Rhizosphere > Soil ... | reverse complement strand
GGATGGCCGCCGCCGCACCCGTCCGTTCGATTACCAGCTCAAGATCTACAACCAGTCGCACCCCGGCATCGTCACTTTCATCGAACGCCTGCGCGCGCTGTGCGACAGCTATGGCGCGGTGTTCACGGTGGCCGAAGTGGGCGGTGACCTCGCCGAAGCGGAAATGAAGGAATACACCGCCGGCTCCGCGCGCCTCAACAGCGCCTATGGCTTCGATTTCCTCTATGCCCCGCAGGTCACGCCGGTGATGGTGCGCGATGTGCTGGCCAAGTGGCCGGACGAGCCCGGCATGGGCTGGCCAAGCTGGGCCTTCGAAAACCACGACGCGCCGCGCGCCCTCTCGCGCTGGGCCACGCCCGAGGCGCGCGATGCCTATGCCCGGATGAAAGCCGTGCTCTTTGCCGCATTGCGCGGCAACATCATCGTCTACCAGGGCGAGGAACTGGGCCTCACGCAAGTGGATATCCCGTTCGAGCAATTGCAGGACCCGGAAGCCATCGCCAACTGGCCGCTCACGCTCTCGCGCGACGGCGCCCGCACCCCGCTGCCGTGGCAGGCGCAAAGCGCGATGGGGGGCTTTACCGCCGGCCCCAGCCCGTGGCTGCCGCTGGGCGAGGAAAACCTGGCCCGTGCGGTAGACCGCCAGGAAGCCGATCCCGCCTCGCTGCTCTCGCTCACCACGCGCCTGCTGCGCTTGCGCCGGGAAAATCCCGCGCTGCGCCATGGCAGCTTCGACGTGCTGCACGCCGACGCGGCCCTGCTGGTGGCGCGCCGGCGGTTTGGCGGGCAGTCGCTGCTGGTGCTGGTCAACATGAGCAACCAGCCGGTCGCCTGGCCGCAGGATGTGCCGCAGGAAGGCACCGCGCTGGTGGCCGAGAATGACGCGAGCCTGGGCACTCTACCTAACTTTGCCGCGCTGATTGTCGAAGAGAGGACCTAGGCGCCGTGATCAAAGGCATGGCCGGCATTCAAGCCGGATCCTGAGTCAGCGCGCCTGGGACCGCAGATAGGCAATCACATCCGCCCGGTTGAGCGGGTCGGAAATGCCGCCGAACATCATCGCCGTGCCCGGCACCACCGCCTGGGGGTTCTTCAGCCAGGCATCCAGCGTGGCATCGTCCCACTTGCCGCCGGCATCGCGCAGCGCGGCGGAATAACCGAAGCCGGGCCGGTTGCGGCCCATGGGCTGGCCATAGGCGTCGTGCAGGTTTGGCCCCGCCATGTCCGGGCCGCCGGCATCGAATGTGTGGCAGGCCTTGCACGAGGCGGCCTTGCGGTCCCCGATCTGCGGATCGGCCACGCGCATCAGCGCGGCGAGCGAGGGGTTGGGGCCGGCCTTGGCCAGCCGTGCATCATGGGTCTTGTCTCCCCCGCAGGCGGACAGCGAAAGCCCGGCGAGGGCGGCGATCATCAGGCGCAGGCAGATCATGGGCGGGGCCTATGCCGCAGCAAGGCCGCACGCGATATGGCATTTTGTCCCGCCGCGCGCAGTTGCAATTTTCGCATTGCGCCCACCACACCGGCAAAAAACCTGGCATTCAGTGCCGCAAAGACAGCCCCACCCGCTCCATCCGGCGGTAGAACGTGGCGCGGCCGATGCCGAGCAGGCGTGCCGCGCTGCTGACATTGCCGCCCGCGCGGGCTAAGGCCTGGCGCAGCACGGCGCGCTCGCCATCGCCGAAACCGGCAGGCTGGCCATCGCCCAGAAATTCCCCCAGCGGGCGCGGGCTGATCGCCGTGCCCGAGCCCAGGCGGTAATGCTGGCGCGCGGCGCGCGTGGCGCCGATCACCAGGTCGTCGCGGTCCACCGCCAACAGGGCATGGCCGCGCGCCGCCGGATCGCTGCCGGCCAGCACGATGCGCGCATCGGCATAGCGGCGGCAGAACAAGTCGCGCTCGATATGCCGCGCCGCATCCTGCACCAGCGCGCCGATCAGCGAAGCCATGGCGCGATCGTGATCGCCCCGCGCCGAAGAGATGTCGAGCGCGGCGACGAGGCGTCCCTCGGCATCGAAAATCGGCGCGTCCATGCAGCTTACGCCCACGTTGCGGCTGGCAAAGTGTTCGTCGCGGTGGATCGTCACGGCGCGGCCCTCCGCCAGGCAGGTGCCGATACCGTTGGTGCCTTGCGTCGCTTCCGCCCAGGAAGCGCCCGGCGCCAGCCCCATGGCTTCGAACGCCGGGGCGTCCGCCTCCCCGGCGCGCCAGTCCAGCACCACCCCGGCCATATCGGCAATCATCACGCAGGCGCCCGCCAGGCCCACGCTGCCGAACAGGCGATCGAGCACCGGCGCTGCCACGGCCAGCAATTCGCCATTGGCGGCGCGCAAGGTATTCAGTTCACGCCCGCCCAGCCGCTCTGCCGCAGCGCTGGCTGCTGCCGGATCAAGCTCGTGGCGCAAGGCAGAGCGGCACCACGAGGCGGCCACCGCCGAGACTGCCGCACGCGAGGAGTGGACCGCGCGCAGTACGCGGGCGGCGTGATCGGGATCGGGTTGCGCAAGGGCCATCGACAATGCCTCTCCATCGGTGGCGCCAGATGCCTGCGCCCCATGCACCGGCTTGGCCTGCCTTGGCCGGCGTCGGCAGGGGCGGCCTTTCGATGCTGTGGGTCTGTCTGGCTCCATCGGTGGTGTTTGCAAGGCATTTCGCGCCTTGCCCATTGGCCATTGGACGGATGCGGAATGTGCATGCGCATTTGCGCAAACGGGCGGCGCGCGCGGGGCGCACACAAGAAAAGGGGGCCGTTGCCAGCCCCCTTTTCCCTCTAACCGTGGATGGCCCACACTCCGATCGCTGCGGATCGCCGTGGGCCGTGGGATGACCCCGGCCAGCGCATCGGCGCGACCAGGGCCATCAAGCCGGGATCAGCCCTTAGAGGTGGCCGTCCTGAGCGTTATCCATGTCGGTCGACACGAGGTTGAACGTGTTGCCCAGCGAGTTGCCCAGCGCGCCCATGGCGGTGATGGCAGCAACGGCGATCAGAGCAGCGATCAGGCCGTATTCAATGGCAGTCGCGCCTTCGGTATCCTTGATCAGCTTGCGGAAGAAAGTCATGTCCATGTCTCCTGTTGAGTAACCCCGAAGCCGTTTTGCCAAATCCGCCCTAATCATTGGTAAATGCGCTAAGGAATTTTTGTGGCTGGCTCTGGCAGGAATACGGTCTTCCGGCACAGTGTCTGGTTAACGGTCTTGAGGCATGGCGTCGGCGCCGCAAGCATTGGGAATAGCGCGAAAAGTTTTGTCAGCCCCGGCCGCGATAGCCCTGCACGCCCTGATCGGGCACCCAAAGGCCGGCCGGCGGCGCGCCCGACTGCCAGAACACATCGATGGGAATCCCGCCGCGCGGATACCAATAGCCGCCGATACGCAGCCATTGTGGCTTCATCTCGTCGAACAGGCGCTGGCCGATGCCCACAGTCACGTCTTCGTGAAAGCCGTTGTGGTTGCGGAACGAACCGAGGAACAGCTTGAGCGACTTGGATTCCACGATGGTTTCGCCCGGCGCGTAGTCGATCACCAGGTGGGCGAAATCGGGTTGGCCGGTCACCGGGCAAAGCGAGGTAAACTCTGGCGCGGCAAAGCGCACCAGGTACAGCGAGCCAGCACGGGGATTGGGCACATAGTCCAGCACCGCCTCTTCCGGCGAGGCAGGCAGGGCGCTGGTTTGCCCCAAGTGCAACGGGGCGAGGTTCTGTGGGTCTGACATGAGGGAAATGTCCTTTCTGCCCGGCGCCATGCACCCAAACTGCCTGGGGAAGCAACCCGGCGGCTTGCGCCTTGCCGTTCAGGCACTATTCAACGCGGTCCGGCCCTAGCGGCCAATGGCGAGACACGATGACAAGAGGCAGTTCAGGCTTGGCGATGCGCGGCGTTATTCCCATCCGTTCCACCGCCCGCAACGCGCGGCGTGCCCTGCTCGCGGTGTCCGTTGCAGCTGCAGCGTTGACCACGGCGGCAGCCCATGGCCAGGCGCAGCCCGGCACGCCGGCCCCCGCGCAGACGATTGCGCCCACCGTGCCGGGGCCCACGCTGCCAACGCTGGACAAACCTGCGCCAACCCCCGCGATCAAGCCGATCACCCCGGCGCCCAGCGCCACCACGCCCACTATCGTGCTGCCCCAGCCAAGGCCCAGCAGGACCGCCGCCCCCGCCAGCCAGCGCACGCCGCGGCCCGCAACAGCGGCCCCTGCCCCGCGCGCGCAGCCGCAAGTGCCGCTGGTTCCCGAAAGCCCGGCTGCAGCGGCGCCCACGCCCGTTCCGCCTGCCAGTTCCACACCAGAAGCCAGCCCCGCGCCCGAACCGTCGACTACTCCGCCACTGGCACCGGCAAGCGCGGAACCAAGCGCAACGCCGCCGCTCGCCCCGGCCGAAGCCGATAACGGCACGGCCTGGTGGCCCTGGGCCGCCGGGATTGCCGTGCTGGCCTTGGCCGGCGCCGGGCTGTGGCGGCGCCGCAGGCGAAGCGCACCTGTCAACACGCTACCCGAACCGGCGCCCGCGCCTGTCCGCCCAACGCCGCCCCCTCCACCCCCGCCCATGCCCAAGCCGGCACCGCAACCGGCACCGGCACTTGCACCGACACCGGCCGGCGCGCTGGACATTGCGCTGCAAGCCGACCGCCTGAGCGCCACGCTGGTCAACGCCACGCTGTCGTGCCGCCTAGTGCTCACCAACCATACGCCCCATGCCCTCGTCGATCTTGCCGTGTCGGGAGACATGACCTCTGCGCATGCCTCGCGCCCGATGGACGAGCAACTGGGCCTCGCCGGGCCGGAACTGCCGCCATTGCGGACGATCGATCGTCTCGAGCCGGGCGAAAGCGTGACGATCGCCGCCGAAATGCGCCTGCCGCTTTCGGCAGTGCTGGCGATTCGCGCAGGGCAGGCGCAATTGTTCGTGCCGATCGTGCGTGCCAGCGTTTGGGCCACGCGCGCGGATGATGGCAGCGCAGTGCATGCCCATGGTGCATTCCTGGTGGGCCAGCCACCGGCCGCAAGCGATCCCGCTGCGCGCCTGGCCCCGTTTCGCCTGGACCAAGGGCCGCGCGTGTTCGACGTGCTCGATCAGAAGGCGATGCCCCTGCCGGCGCTTTGATCTGGTGCGGGCACTGTGATCTAATCGAACGCGATTGCCGAATTTTGCAATCGACGCGGCTGCTCCGTGGCTTTAGTCTGCATCTGTCGAGTGGAACCCGCGCCAGATGGGTCGCTTGCAGGCAGGCAGGAGAAATTCATGGAACCGCTGGTCTCCACCCAATGGCTCGCCAACGAGATGGATGCGAGTGATTTGCGCATCGTCGATGCCAGTTGCTTTTTGCCCGAACACCGGCGCGATCCCGCGCTGGAGTATGAGGCATGCCATATTCCCGGCGCGGTCTTCATGGACCTGGGCAATCTTGTCGATGGGGCCACCGGCCTGCCCAACACGCTGCCATCGGCCGAAAAGTTTGCCAGCCGGATGCAAAGCCTGGGCCTGGGCGATGGCAGCCGCATCGTGCTGTACGATGACAGCCCTATCAAGTCCTCCACCCGCGCCTGGTTCATGCTCACCCTGTTCGGCGCGCAAAACGTGGCGCTGCTCGATGGCGGGATCGCCAAGTGGAAGGCCGAGGGCCGCGCCTGTGCGCAAGGGCGCGAAACGCTCCGCCACCGCCATTTTACCGCATGGAGCGACTTGCGCGCGCTGCGCTCGAAAGAGCAAGTCAGGGCCAATATCGCCAGCCATGCCGAACAACTGATCGACGCGCGTGGTGCCGGCCGGTTTACCGGAGAGGTGCCCGAAACCAACCCGGCGCTGGCCAGCGGGCATATCCCCGGTGCGCGCAACGTGCCCTATGCCAGCCTGTTTGCCGCCGATGGCACCTGGAAAAAGCCCGAAGCCCTGCGCAACGCCTTTGCCGATGCAGGTGTCGATCTCGATCGGCCGGTGATTGCCAGTTGCGGTTCGGGCATGACGGCCAATGTGGTGATCTTTGCGCTTCACCTGCTCGGCAAGGACGATGTGGCGCTTTACGATGGCAGCTGGAGCGAATGGGGCGCCGACCCCGCCACGCCCAAGGAAACCGGCCCGGCCAAGTGCCTGGTTGAATAAGCGCATCGGCATCCAGGCTTTCGGATCGGGCGCTTCTGTGCTTTGCACGCAGGCATGACTGCCCCTTCCGACACACCGCCGCAAGGCAAGCCGCTCCACACCGCCACCCGCATCGTTGCCGCCGGGCGCAGACCGGAATGGACCGGCACCCCCGGCCAACCGGGCGCCGTGGTCAATCCGCCGGTGTGGCGGGCAAGCACGCATCTCTATCCCGACATGGCCGCCTTGCGCAGCCATCCCGGCAATGTCGATGGGCACTTCTATTACGGGCGGCGCGGTGCGCCCACGCAATGGGCGCTGGCAGAGGCGCTGACCGAACTGGAACCGGGCGCGCAGGGTGGCGGCACGGTGCTCTATCCTTCGGGCGTCAGCGCCATTTGCGGCGCGCTGCTGACGGTGCTGCGCCCCGGCGATACGCTGCTGCTGACAGACAATGCCTATGAACCCAGCCGGGCCATGGCGCGCGGGCTGCTCGCTGATTTCGGGGTCAAGACCGTCTGGTTCGATCCGATGGACACGTCCGCCTTTGCCGCGCTGTGCCCAGGCGCCAAGGCTGTCCTGCTCGAAGCGCCGGGCAGCCTCACCATGGAAGTGCCCGACATGCCCGCCCTCATCGGCGCGGCCAGGGCTCAGGGGCTTACCGTCCTGGTGGACAACACCTGGGCCTCCCCGCTCGGCTTTGCGCCGCTGGTCCATGGCGCCGATATCAGCATCATGTCGCTGACCAAGCATGTCAGCGGCCATTCCGACGTGGTCATGGGCAGCACCACCGCCGGGGCGGACTGGTACGGCAAGCTGCGGTTGCGCAGCCAGAACCTGGGCCTTGTCGTCTCGCCAGACGATGCCGCGATCATGCTGCGCGGCTTGCGCACCATGGGTCTGCGTCTGGAAGCGTCCACCGCTGCCGCTCTCGCCGTGGCGCAATGGCTGGACGCGCGGCCGGAAGTGGCGCGCGTGCTGTGCCCCATGCTGCCCGGATCGCCCGGCCACGACCATTGGCGCCGCGATTTTGTCGGCGGCTGCGGCCTGTTCAGCTTCGTGCTGAAAGGCGGCACGGCCAAGGCCCGCGATGCGCTGATCGATGCGCTGGCCTTGTTCGGCATCGGCTATAGCTTTGGCGGGTTCGAAAGCCTGGCCACGCCGGTTGATCCGGCCAGCATCCGCACCGCCAGTCCCTGGCCCCCGGCAGACATGGACTCGGCCGACCGCTTCGGCGTGCGCCTTGCCATCGGGCTGGAAGATGCGGGCGACCTAATCGCCGATCTGGAGCAGGCCCTGGCCGCCTGGGCTGCCGCGCGATGAAAGGGATCGCGCACAAGACGCGCCATGAGGTGACCGATTTCCTCCAGTCGCTCGACGATCTGGGTTTCGATGTGGGCCACTATCACATCTCGGTCTTCAATGCGGCCAAGATCGTGCTGGTTGTCATCGCCATGTTCATGCTCGCCCGCTTGGGCAGCAGGCTCGCGCGCTATTTCTTTGCCCGCGTCACCAGCCTCGATTCAACGCAGCAGGTGCTAGGGGAAAAGATCGTCTCGCTCATGGTCTGGGCGCTGGCTTTCTTCATCGGCATCGATCTGCTCGGCATCAATTTCACCGCGCTGACCGTGTTTTCGGGTGCCTTCGGCCTGGCCATCGGCTTTGGCCTGCAAAAGACCTTCGGCAACCTCATCGCCGGCCTCATCCTGCTTATGGATCGCTCGATCAAGCCGGGCGACGTGATCGCCATCAACGATGGCAAGGGCAGCACCGTGGGCCAGGTGCGCAAGATCGGCATCCGGGCCGTTTCCGTGGCCACGCGCGATCAGCGGGAATACCTCATTCCCAACGAAATCCTGATGACCACCCAGGTGGAGAACTGGTCCTACTCCAACACCCGGATCGTGCTGACCATTCCCGTCAGCGTGGCCTATCAAACCGATATCGACCTGGCCGAAAAGCTGATGCTCGAGGCCGCGCGCGCGGCGCCGCGCGTGCTGGCCGAACCGGCGCCATCGGTGGTGATGACGGCCCTTGGCGCCAGCGGGATCGACATGGCGATCTACGTCACGATCGAAGACCCGCAGGAAGGCACCGCCAACGTGCGCAGCCAGATCCTGCGCGCGCTGTGGCGCCTGTTTCAGGAACATGGCGTGGAAGTGCCCTATCCCCAGCAGGATGTGCGCCTGCGCGATACCGCCGCGCTGCGCGCGCTGCTGCAGTCAGAGCCAGACGCGGCGGACGGCGCGTAGGCTCTCGCCACCGGTGCGCCGGGGCCACTTGGGCCGGGCGATCCGCTGCGAGAGGTAAATCCCGCCGTGGCCCGAGGCGAGATAGCCCGCCACGCAGGCCACGATCAGCGGCGGCCCAATATCCACGCCGAACAGTTCCAGCCCCATGACCGCGCAGGCCACCGGCGTATTGGCCGCCGCGCCGAACAGGGCGACCATGCCCAGCGCTGCCATCAGCGGAACCGGCAGCCCCATGGCCGGCGCCAGTGCACTGCCCAACCCTGCCCCGATGAAGAACAGCGGCGTCACTTCCCCGCCCTTGAAGCCCGCGCTCAACGTAGCCACCGTGAACACCAGCTTGAGCAGCCAACTCCACCGATCGGGCCCGGCCACGAAAAAGCCAGGCAGCGTCGGCGCGCCGGGATGGGGAGAGAGCACGCCGAGCCCGAGGTAATCCTGGGTGTGAAGCGCAAAGGCCAGGCCAATGACGATGCAGCCGCCGATCACCGGGCGCCACAGCGGCAGGGCCACGAACCGCTTGTAAAGATCGGCCAGGCCGTGGTTCGCCTCGGCAAACAGCCGCGCCACCACGCCGCTGGCCAGCCCCACGAGGGCGGCTTTCGCCAGCACCACGGCAAAACCGGCCAGGTCGGTATGCGGCAGGGCCACATGGGGATAGGGCGTGTGGTGCGCGCCCCACAACCGGCAGGCGAAATCGCCCGCCAGCGCCGCGGCCAAGCAGGGCAGCAGGGCCGCCAGGTCCAGCCCGCCCAGCGCCAGCACCTCGATCGCAAAGACCGCACCAGCCAACGGCGTGCCGAACACCGCACCAAAGCCTGCCGCCACGCCGCCCATCAGCAACAGCCGCCGCGCCTTGCCGGTCAACCCCAGCCGATCGACCAGCCCATGCGCCAGGCTGCCACCCAGTTGCACGGCGGTGCCCTCGCGCCCGGCCGATCCGCCAAACAGGTGGGTGGCCACCGTGCCGACCAGCACCAGCGGCGCCATGGCCAGCGGCACCCCGCCGCCGGGCACGTGGATTTCATCGAGGATCAGGTTGTTGCCACCTTCCGCCCGCGCGCCGAACCGGCGATAGGCCCAGGCCACCGCCAGTCCGCACAGCGGCAGGCCGAAAAGCAGCCAGGGCGCGGCAAACCGCAGCCGCGTTGCCGCATCCAGCGCCCAGAGAAATGCCGCGCAGGCCGTGCCGACAGCCAGGGCCATCGCCAGCAGGGCCAGCACGAACCGGATGCGGGACCGCGTGAGAAACTGGGGCACGATTCCTCCTGTGGCACAAGCTCCCGCTAAGGAGCCATGAAGTTCAGGCAGGAATCATCAGCCCTTGCGCCAGCCAGCGGTTCGGGCGGTTCGGCCAAAGGCCCGGCGGAAATCCATCGCCTTGCCGCGCGCTATGCCAGCGCCGGCCAGCACGGTCAAGATTGTCAGGCCGGCTGCCCGCAGGCGAGCGCGGAATGGCAGACGACGCGAGCGCGGCCGGTATCCTTGGCGCGATAGAGTGCTTCGTCGGCCCGCATCACGGCGGCCGCCACGTCGCCATGATGAAGCGGGCTGACACCGGCCGAGAACGTGATGGGCCGCCCCTTCACTTCGCCGATCGGCGCATCGCGCAAGACTTGGCCGATGCGGCCCACGATGCGCCCCGCTTCCTCCTCCATGCACCCGGGCAGGAAGATCACGAATTCCTCGCCGCCCCAGCGCGCCACAATGTCGACCCGGCGGGTCTCCTGCGTCAAGGCAGCGGCCAGCGCGCACAGGATGCGGTCGCCCTCGTCGTGGCCCAGGGTATCGTTGACCGTCTTGAAGTGATCCACATCGAGAAGCACGACGCATCCACGCCCGCCGTCGTTGGTCAGGCGGATCATCTCGTCAAGGAAGCCGCGCCGGTTGAGGATGCCCGTCAGCGGGTCTTCCTGCGCCGCCACGGTCAGCGTCTGAATCTGCGCCCCGGTGGTAGAGGCAGCGCGGTGCACCCCGGCATAGAGCGACTGGATCACGTCGGCCGCTGGCGGCAGCGATGGCACTTCTCCGGCATTGAGCGTGTCGGCCAGCACATGGATCGGATTGAGCAAGGCCCCGATCCCGAACAGGGCCACGATCGTGCCAAGCAGGGTTGCAAGGGTAAGCAGGACGAAATCGGCCAGTTCGACCTCACCTGTGGCCAGTCCCCAGATGCAGTAGCTGATCAGCGGAAGATGCGTGGTCACGAAGCATAACGTAAACAGCCGCAGTCGCAACGAGCGTGGAAAGATGAACGAGGTGGCAAGATAGAAACGCATCAACGGCCCCTGTAAATACCCGCCCCCGCTGCAAAAATTTCCCGAAGCACGATTTCGGGGTTGCGCGTCAACAAACGCTTGGCGAATGTGGTTAAGCCTCAGGCGGCAGCGAATTTGGGATTTTGCGCCTGTTTCGTTGGGCTCATCTACGTCTCTTTGCGGGCCTGCGGTATTAACCCCAGTTATGGGGCCGCGCTGAATCGGGTAAAACGGTATCTTCGCAAGGCGATCCGGCAGACCGCCAACGCGCTAAAGTTCGCCTAGCCCCCACCCAATCGATTCTCGCTGGTACGTTGGAAGCGGCAGGCCCACATGCGCCATCATGACTGAAGCCACCCCTTGCGGAACCGTATTCCTGGTCGGCGCCGGCCCCGGCGATCCTGATCTGCTGACGTTGCGCGCCGCGCGCCT
>Ga0068860_100007350_pt1 | contig 11012 bp, 5 predicted proteins | sample KBSSwiS32_FD_66597 | JGI IMG/M metagenome (GOLD analysis project Ga0068860, IMG submission 66597) | Switchgrass rhizosphere microbial communities from Kellogg Biological Station, Michigan, USA - KBS Switchgrass S3-2 | ecosystem: Host-associated > Plants > Roots > Rhizosphere > Soil ... | reverse complement strand
GCTGAACGGGCTACTGACCATGTAAGAGCAAGGTCAACCCGCGATGTAAACGGCCCTTCGGGCATGAGGAATACGGGAACCAATGTATCGTATGAAGATAAGGAGTAATCAATAGGCGATTTCCAGGGATCAACTCCCAGAAAAAGATAAGCTGCTGGTTCAACCGGCAGCTTATCTTTTTTATCCGGATGAATGGGGCCCTGGCCCGGTGTATGATCGTTTCCAGGGTTCGATTTTAATCAATTACAGCAATACTATCAATGCCTTTCATACATTAGCCCGGTATTAATTAATATATTATGCAAACGGCCAACAAGGCAAAAACATCCATTACAGCCTTAAAATGCCCGTTTATGCACGAATGTGTATACTACATGAATAAAATAAGATGGAAAATTTGGTACAGAAAGTATAATCCTTATTTTTGCACTCCCAAAAAAGGGATGATTCCGTAGCTCAGTTGGTAGAGCAATACACTTTTAATGTATGGGTCCTGGGTCCGAGTCCCAGCGGGATCACTGTTAAAAAAATAAACCGCTGTTTGACAGCGGTTTATTTTTTTAGTGGAACCGGATAACAATTACTTCTTAACCCACCCTACCCGGCAGATCGGATTTGATAAGTGTGACGCCGCGCTAATCAATTTCGAAAGCATTGAAGCAAGGAGTAGGCTTGCAGGCCAAATTCCAATTTATCTTCCATTGAGCCAGCCACGGATATTAAGACATAATCCAGTTTTTGTAAATTATCTGGATCTGAAGCGGGTTGATGGAGTTTCTTGTTTATTAATTCAATGGTGGCGAGAGTCCTGCACAACTTCAATTTCACTTAATGACGCTCACGGCAGGAACTGCGCCTGGGAAGGCTGTAGAGGCATTCGGCGGAGAAGGAAAATGCCGGCTAACATTGAGTTCCAGCAGGACCGAAGACTAAACAACGAGCAGTAGGTTTCACATGGGCAGTGGTACAGTGCGACGTCTTTTATTTGTGTTTTGAGTAGAAAATAAATTCATTTCTTTTTAACTTAGATTAGAAGCTGGGCGGGTGGAGCCCTATTCCCCGCCAGCATAAGCCTCCGACGTTGTGTGCTATGCTGTGACAGCGTTCCTATCAAAACGAATTTATTTTGGCCAACTCGGTAGACAATTTCCTATGGATATTACCAGCAGCCAAGCCGAAAACTGCATTTTAAAAAAGTAGGCTATAAAATCTTAAACCATGCAACAGTTTTCTTTCCTACATTTTGTTAAAGGTCTTTTGGCATGCAGCCTTTTACTTTTTACGACAAGCTCGTTATGTGCACAGGTTAAATTGCCAGAAGTCCCAAAGGCATCAGAAAAACACTTCGACATAGATGGCAAATACATACCGAGAGATAATTTCTTGAAAAATAATCCGCAATTTTCAAAGGATGGAATATATTTTTTTGACTTTGACCAGAATATAAAAAAGCAAGCAGATGAAGGTTATTATTTAGGAGCCCATCAATTCAATAGTGAAGATTATCCAGCTACAGAAGAGCCATCTAAGAAAAATCTTTCTGGACTGGGAAAAATTCTAATACAGTTGACAACCGATACAAGTGAAAGTAGTTATATCTGGTGGATTGGAACATGGGTATCGCAAAACTACCCGGCTAAAAGTAAAACAGATATTTACAAATATCCCAATTCAACAGATTTGCAAGAGCGATATGAAGTTCTTAATAGTAGTTATCATGAATCAGTAAATGAAGTATTTAAGAAAGCAGGTGCAGATAATTTTAGCATTTCTGATGCCCTTTCTTTTCAATTTGAAAAAGAGTCATCCTTTAATTCAAGCCTTATTTTCCAATTTGTTTTTGTTCAGGGTTCTGCTTTTTGGTCAAAAAAAACCTCAAGCAGTTTCCCTTCACACGCATTATATAAACTCTTGGTAAAAGATTTATCAGGTAACCTCATAAAAAGTTATGGACAGGCAATATTCTTTGAAGGAAACGGATGGGGCTCTACGGGAACATTCGTTCTCAGAAAAACGCTTTCGATAGCAATGGAAAATCTTATCAATCGTTTTCTAAATGATGATGCATCCGTAAAGATAGCTAAGCAAAAAGTTCAGGAAGATATAGTGGCAAAAAGCATAGATCAACATCAGGACAGTTTATACACTTATAAACAACAATACAATTACATTCAATCTAAAAAGCAACAGTTGCTTTTTGATTTGTCTACACTTGAAAAAGAATACGTATCTATTGCTAAAAGTAATAAGGAAAGAGAGACTGCGGTTATGAACCGTGAACGTTCATTTGATAATAACCTGCTAACATCCTTAATTTCAGGTATGAATTATGGAAGCATGGCCACTGATATAAGAAAACGCTTGGAAGTTGCCCAGAAGAAATTGATCGTTCTCAGACAAATAGCCTTTTCACTAAATCAGGAAGAAAAAAAATATATTCAGGAAATCAGCTCTGCCTTTGACAATTCGTTTGAACTTTCGTTTATTTTAGGTTCAAAAGAAAATGATGATACTCAAATAAATGGCTTATTTAGTAAGCTATCAAGCCAGAAGGATGAAACATCTGTAGCCTTTCAAAAAACAACCACTATGATAAGTAATGATTTTGGCTCATCCTTTACAAATAATTTAAGTTCTTTTATAAACAGCGCGACTGGCAACTCAAGTACATTCCCCTCCACAACATCAACGGCCTCTCCAAACGCTGAAACAATGGCCACCACCAATGGCGGGGGTAATATGGATGCCTGTATGCAAAAAGCGAATAGCGAATGGTATAAGTCAGCAGAATACATTCGATATAAAAAAACCGGGCTGAATTCCGATGCCTATGACAGCGAGGCAAAAATAATGGAGCTTACCATACAGTATTGCGGCGATAAACTGCCACAGAAAGACCATACATTGATAAAACAACAGGCTGTTAAGGACAGGCAATTAGCTGACCAGATAAGAAGTTCGAATAAATTTAATTTAAAGCCATGATAAAGGAGACAATATACAGCCTTGTTTTTATTACACTTGCAAATGTTTCAACTGATCAAACAAAATTATACGAGCAAGCGACCGGCGAAAACTTAGAAGCATACAAACATGACGATAAGTTTACTTCCCCGCCGGGTCTCCGCCAACAAGAGTTCATCATTGAAACGAATTCCTTGCGGGACCCGGCGGTTCTTTTTGCCAAATCCTTACTACGCCCCTAAGATAAAAACTCTGGTGCTGATTTGAATTGATTTTTATTTAGGCAAAAAGATCAGAATCAAAATAGTTAAATTATTATGAAGGTTCACCCAAAATTACGACCTGCTTGATTTAGTAAAATAGCTTTAGTAGTAAATCCATAAGTAATTGCCTTACCAGGCAGTCCCTTTTTTTGCCACAAAACGCGGTTTCAATGTGGGTATAATTTAGCCGTATTTTTGAATACTATTCCGGACTTAAAAAATCCGCAATAGTGGTTCGCGCCGGTATCAACGCCAACTTATTGCAACAATACGTATCCGGCAACAAGAGAACATCGCAGCAGCAGGCTTTAAAAATTCAAAAAGCAATCCATGGCCTGGCTGATGAACTTAAAGAAGTTACTTTGGCTTATTAATACGTTCCGGGGATCAGTTTTTGGAAACCTGCTGCTTTCCCTTCAGCCATTCCAGGTACTTGTCTCTCAGCCAGGCCAGCTCGTCCTTTTTGTATCCCGCCGTGACGACGCTAAAATGGTTTCCGGGATAATAGTCGAACCGGATATCCGGAAATGTTTTTCCGACTCGCGTCTCCATCAGCCTGATGGCCGGGCTTTGCGCCTTATCTTCGGTTCCTGCTGATATCCGGACCTTGTCTCCAAGTAATGGTATAACTTTCGCTGCGTTCTTATCCAGGTAAAAGCTGATATCGTATTGTATCCAGTGCCTGAAGACCTGATGGTTGATCTTGCCTGTTTTGAAATCCAGCAGCCGCTCCGGCATACCATCCTTTCCCTTCGCGCTGAACACGGCGTCAAAAGAAACGGTCTGCTCACCGCGGTAAAGTACATCTTCTATATTGTGATGGCGGAGTTTGGCCTGTAAAACTGAATCATCGCCATAATGTACAGGTCCTATGATAAGCGAATTGGCATCGTCCAGGTAAAAATCATCTTCGTATAGATTAGTCTGGCCGAAGCCGCGAAAATCGACTGGGTCCGGCGCGGAAGAATTGCATCCGGAAAACACCGTAGGATACATCACCTGCAGCCATAAAGCTGCCCACCCGCCACTGCTGTGCCCACGTAAGAGAAATGCACCGTCACACCTGAAACGTTTTTTCAGTTCAGGCAGGAACTCTTTGACAAAAGCATCACCCCATGGGCCGTTATTCGCGCTATTCGCGTAACAGGTATGCCCGAGCGGAGAATTACCGTCGAGATAGATCCGTATGCAGGGGATGGTGTCGATCGGGTTCGCGGGCATAGTATCGTTGCTCTCTGTTGTTGAATAATGATGGTAGTCAGAACCATAGCCAGCAATGGTGAACAAAACCGGGAACTTCCGTCCGGGCTCGCTCCAGTATTCTTTCGGCAGGATGACCGGTGCATCGATAGTGGTAGGCGTATGGTGGAAATCGCTGAGCAGCTTCGAAGGGACCTTGATTTCCTTTACGTATAGACTATTGACAAATGTTTTCGCTGGCACAACCTGGTCACACACGATGTCAATGCTTTCTTCTTTGGAAGCAAGTGTAATTTTTTTGGAAGCAGCACTGTACATATTGCCAACACTGCCACCGATGGTGCGACCACCAAGATTGCGGTCAAAGACCGCCTGCACGTAATAGTCCCCACGCCTGAGCTGCGACAAAGGAACTGGAAACGAGGTCGCCTTATCATTGAACACAATCACATCCCCCGGTTTAAGGTTTTTCACTTCCATTCCATAACACGGCCAAGTGATCCCATTCTTCGGGTTTTCATTTTTGGCGGATAAGTATAGAATCACATGGCCCGAGAAAGGTTTTGAAAAAGTCTCTTTTGTAAAATGCATCCTGAACTGCTGAGCAGCAGCCTGTGTTGCTAAAAAAAGGGTAAAGAAAAGTACGATAATGATTCGCATCCAGTTTGGTCTTGTGGTGTTCATAAACTATCCATGAAATGCTGTAGTGGTTACAGCTATAGGTATAAATCAAGCCCGGTGCCAGATTATAATCCGCTCAAATTGAAGCAGGTGCAGTTTTACGACCATCACCTTATGTTCGGTTTTGGTACAGCAGATGTGCGATTTTGGGAGGTCAAAGGCGGGTACTTCAAAAGCGCCTAATAGAAGTCGTTAGTATGGTCTCTGGTTGCAGGAATTTATCTCCCAAAAAAGATAATTGTTGTGACCCAATTATTGCCAATTTTTTCAAATTCAATTCATTTTTTTACTTCCCCGCCGGGTCTCCGCCAACAAGAGTTTATCATTGAAGCGAATTCCTTGCGGAACCCGGCGGTTCTTTTTGCCAAATCCTTACTGCGCCCCTCAAGATAAAAACTCTGGTGCTGATTTGAATTGATTTTTGGAAGGGATTAATACATCCTTAATGATTGGAAATTGACCTAACTTTACGGGAAGCTCCGGTTTATGAATAATAAACTAATATATTGGATACCCATAGTTGGGATATTTGTCAGTCTGGTAAATTATGATAAAGACAATGGTATGAATACTTTCTGGAATTTTTATCAGGCAGCAATGACCATGATATTTATTGCGATCATGACACTTATCTCGTTCTGAAAGTATATCGGTTCTAATATCATCCTTAATTCCCGATGCCGGGATCTTTGTAACTTTTTGTTAAATGCCAGCTGAATTTCACATAATATTTTTTTACCAATAGCCTTATAAAATATCCCTACACAATTGTCAATCGGAAAGTAGCCAGCTATACTTTTATTGTATATATTTTTCCATATTTTAGTCTGGCGCACGTTTTTACGTTTGACAGATGTAACTAAAAATCACACTGTAATTTTTCCGGATGGATAATAGTCTTTGCTTCTCCCATTTTAGGACAACCCTATGGAAGTGCAATGCGATCATGCAAATACCCCAGGCAAGGACATATCTAAAAGTTTCCAAAAACTATTTACTGAAGACGGGCTTACTAACCTGATTCGTTGATCAATTGAACAGTTTAGGCCTGTATTTCTGCGGATTAATTATAATTAGTAAAAAAATATTTCATTAACTGAAAATTATTATTACTTTAGTAGTGCAAAGAAATCTCCCTACGTCTTTTTCTCACTGATTCTACCTTTTAATCTCACTGATTCTACCTTTAGAATTTACTACTCAAAGAGCTTCTTTTTTTCGAAAGGCCGGAATTGCATCCCCGTGAATAACCACACTATATCCCTTCGAATAATCTTTTTCAATTTTTCAGTTTTGTAAGAATTTCATGTGCTTCATTGTGTCCGGATTTTGGACCGGAAGGCAGATGCAATTCATATGACAACCTCTGCACGAAATGCTGATCACAAATAGAATATCCTCTTATCCTCCTGCTTCTCATTGTTGCTAAAATTTAATAGCCCCGTTATACCTGTTTGCAGGCGCTGTTAGGGCGAACCCAAACCTATGCAAATCTATTTTTACTAAACTAATTGACCAGCCATTATGAATGTATTAGCAGGATTGATAGTCTTGAGACATGGATATATGATACATGTTGCGGCGGTTGCCGCCACCGTGATCGGTTCACTTACAAACAAGCCCCGCTTAAATAAAAATAAGTTTGAATATATATATGAGCTCATGCCTTTCGGTATGAGCTTATATATTAATAATAGCCACAAGCACCAGGGGAACAGCACCCTCGCATTCCTCGAATCAATACCATCCTCAAGCCCATAAATAGTCCCTGATAACATATATGAAGCTTTTATTCCCTCCCTAAAGAAAATCAACTCCTTAAACCGTCTTATATGAACCCGTTTTTAAGCTCTTCTTTTAAGCCCCAAAGAAATATCTTATTCTTTCTTTTTTTATTTATAGCAAACGCAACGTTTGCTCAAACGGCAATAATTACAACTGACCGGCCGGATTATGCACCGGGTTCTACAGTTATTATCTCCGGAACAGGCTGGCAGCCCGGTGATACGGTAACCCTGCAGGTATTACACCATCTGGACAATGGCGATAATGACATGAGCACTGCGCACCTGCCATTCATAACCATTGCAGATGTAAATGGAAATATAAGCTCAACCTGGTATGTTCCGTTTGATGAGGATGAATTAGGGGCAAGTTTGTTGTTAACTGCAGATGGGCGGAGTTCCGGATTACATGCGGAGATAAGGTTTACCGATTCCAATCTGCAGTCACCAACCGTAACGCCTACGTCTCCAACAAGCGTTACTTATGGAACGGGAGGAACAGTTACCTATACTGTTGCTGCAATAGTAAATGGTAACAATGCAGCACTTAATAACGTTCAACTATCTATTTCCGGTCTGCCTGCTGGTGTCACTGTATCCTGGAGTCCCGGCAACACTGTAAACTTCCCCAACGGTTCAAACTCATCACCTCAAAATGTCACGCTTACTCTATTCGTTCCAAACAATGCTAAAGTACCGGTCTCCCCCTCATTTACGGTAACTGCAACTGCGGGTGCCGTGTCTAAAATAGGTAATGGCACTTTGACCATAACACCATTGGCAATTGCCGGCAATATAACAGCGGATAGTAAGGTATATGATGGCACAACAGCTGCAACGATTGCTACCCGCACACTGACGGGAGTAATCAATGGCGATAATGTAAGTTACAGCGGCGGAACTGCAACATTTTTAAACAAAAATGTCGGTACAGGAAAAACAGTTACTGCAACCGGATTAACTTTAAGCGGTGCGGACCTGCTCAACTATACAGTGAATGGCACCGCTGTTACAACAGCTGACATTACTGCTAAAGTCATTGTTGGATCTATTACGGCCGCCAACAAACTACAATATGATGGCACAACAACGGCCACTATTAGTACCCGAACGCTTTCAGGCACTATAGGAGCTGATGTAGTGACCTATACAGGCGGCACCGCCACCTTTGATACAAAAGATGCTGGCAACGGAAAAACAGTTGCCGCCACCGGGTTAAGTCTTACAGGCGCAGATGCGCCTAATTATACAGTGAACACTACTGCTACAACAACTGCCAATATTACTCCAAAACCAATAACAGGATCGATAACAGCTGATAATAAGGTTTATAACGGCGCTGCTACGGCAACCATTCTCACAAGAACACTCAGCGGTGTAATAGCTCCTGATGATGTAAATTATACAGGAGGTTTAGCAAACTTTAGTGACCCGAATGTGGGTACGGGAAAGACTGTAACGGCGGTAGCAGGGAGCCTCATTTTAACGGGTGCTGATGCGGGCAATTATACAGTTAGTCCGGCAAGCCCTGCTACCACAGCCAATATTACACCCAAAACAATAACCGCAAGCATTACGGTTTCTGATAAAGCCTATGACGGTAATGCCAATGCAACCATTTTTACACAAACGCTCAATGATGTAGAAGCGATTGATTTGCAAAAATCCAATCAACTCAGCCTAAATGTCGGAACTGCCACATTCGACAATAAGAATGTGGGAACGGGTAAGATCGTCACTGTAACAGGCCTGGGCCTTAGCGGAACGTCTGCGGGCAATTATTTATTAAATCCTTCTGCGGCAACCACCACTGCAAATATTACTCCAACGCCGCTGACGGCAACCTTATCAGGTGGCAATAAGGTATATGATGGAACGGTTGCAGCAACGCCCACATTAAATGATAACCGGGTGAGCGGTGATGTACTCACCGTTACCTTTGTATCGGCAACATTTGCTACCAAGACTGCAGGCAACAATAAAACCATCACTGCATCAGGCATTTCCATAAGCGGAACGGATGCAGGCAATTATACTCTACAAAATACATCTGCTACCACAACGGCCAACATTAGTAAAAGAACCTTGGCAATAACAGCTACAGGTATTGATAAAGTATATGACGGAACAGTAACAGCAACAGTTACATTAAACGACAACGGGATAGCAGGAGATGTATTTACAGATGCATATACTACAGCAACGTTTACCAACAAGAATGTTGGTACGGGCAAGTCTGTAAATGTAAGCGGTATTAGCATAAGCGGACCCGACGCAGCCAATTACAATTTCAATACTACCGCCGGCACAACAGCAAACATCAGCGCAAGAGCGTTGATCGTAAGCGCATCCGGTATTAATAAAATATACGATGGCAATGCAATTGCAACAGTAACACTGGGTGATAACAGGATTGCAGGAGATGTATTTACAGATACCTATGCATCTGCGTCCTTTAACAACAAGAATGCGGGTACCGCAAAGGCCGTAAGCGTAATTGGTATCGGCATCAGCGGAGCTGACGCAGCTAACTATACATCCAACACTACTGCTTCAACTGCAGCGGACATCACCGCAAAAGCACTGTCCATTAGCGCAATCGGGATCAATAAAGTATATGATGGCAATGCAGTTGCAACAGTAACACTGGGTGATAACAGGGTGGCAGGAGATGTATTTACAGACAGCTATACATCTGCGTCCTTTAACAACAAGAATGCAGGTACCGCAAAGGCCGTAAGCGTAATTGGTATCGGCATCAGCGGAGCAGACGCGGCTAACTATACATCCAACACCACTGCTTCAACTGCAGCGGATATCACCGCAAAAGCACTGACCATTAGCGCAACAGGGATCAATAAAATATATGATGGCAACGCAGTTGCAACAGTAACACTGGGCGATAACAGGATTGCAGGAGATGTATTTACAGATACCTATGCATCCGCATCTTTTAACAACAAGAATGCAGGCGCGGGTAAACCAGTGTCTGTAATTGGTATCGGCATCAGCGGAGCTGACGCAGCTAACTATACATCTAACACCACTGCCTCAACTGCAGCGGATATCACCGCAAAAGCACTGACCATTAGCGCAACCGGGATCAATAAAATATACGATGGCAATGCAGTTGCAACAGTAACGCTGGGCGATAACAGGGTTGCAGGAGATGTATTTACAGACAGCTATACATCTGCGTCCTTTAACAACAAGAATGCAGGCGCGGGTAAACCAGTATCTGTAATTGGTATCGGTATCAGTGGAGCTGATGCAGCTAACTATACATCTAACACCACTGCCTCAACTGCAGCGGATATTACCGCAAAAGCACTGACCATTAGCGCAACCGGGATCAATAAAATATACGATGGCAATGCAGTTGCAACAGTAACACTGGGCGATAACAGGGTTGCAGGAGACGTATTTACAGATACCTATGCATCTGCGTCCTTTAACAACAAGAATGCAGGCGCGGGTAAACCAGTATCTGTAATTGGTATCGGCATCAGCGGAACTGACGCGGCTAACTATACATCCAACGCTACTGCTTCAACTGCAGCGGACATCACCGCAAAAGCACTGACCATTAGCGCAACAGGGGTCAATAAAGTATATGATGGCAATGCAGTTGCAACAGCAACACTGGGCGATAACAGGGTGGCAGGAGATGTATTTACAGATACCTATGCATCCGCGTCATTTAACAACAAGAATGCAGGCGCGGGTAAACCAGTATCTGTAATTGGTATCGGCATCAGCGGAACTGATGCAGGCAACTATACATTCAATAGTACTGCTTCAACTGCAGCGGACATCACCGCAAAAGCACTGACCATTAGCGCAACCGGGATCAATAAAATATATGATGGCAATGCAGTTGCAACAGTAACGCTGGGTGATAACAGGGTTGCAGGAGATGTATTTACAGACAGCTATGCATCTGCGTCCTTTAACAACAAGAATGCGGGTACCGGAAAGACCGTAAGCGTAAGCGGTATCAGCATCAGCGGAGTTGACGCAGCTAACTATACATCCAACACTACTGCTTCAACCACAGCGGATATCACCGCAAAAGCACTGACCATTAGCGCAACGGGGATCAATAAAATATACGATGGCA
>Ga0068860_100007349_pt1 | contig 11012 bp, 9 predicted proteins | sample KBSSwiS32_FD_66597 | JGI IMG/M metagenome (GOLD analysis project Ga0068860, IMG submission 66597) | Switchgrass rhizosphere microbial communities from Kellogg Biological Station, Michigan, USA - KBS Switchgrass S3-2 | ecosystem: Host-associated > Plants > Roots > Rhizosphere > Soil ... | reverse complement strand
CCCCCCAGTCCGATTCTTGACGCAACGCCGGTCATTGCACCCGCGGCGACGCGCGCTGCGCCCAGCCCGTCGCGCCAACCCGCCGCGCTGCCAGCACCCAGCGCCTCCACCGCCCCGCCCGCCCGCGTTGCGGTCCCCACACCGGGCCGCGGCCGGCCAGCTGCCGCGCCGAGTTCGCACCCAACCGCACTGGGCTTGCACCCAACCGCACTGGGCTCGCACCAGGCCGCGCCAAACAGACATCCGAGCGCCCCGCCGCGCCTGCAGCCGGCGACTGCAGCCGGCCACGCACACGCGACCACTGCGCCGTCCCGCGACCGAGCGGTCAGCGAGGGAACCCCCTGCGGGGGCGCGGCCACCAGCCCGCACACATCTCGCACCCCCGCGGCCCAGAATCCAACGGTACTGGCCCTGACCACGCGCCGCGCGCCGGCCGCGAGCCCGCCCGAGGCCGCCCCGGCCTTCCCACAAGTAACTGCCACGGCCGCTGCAACTTACGAACAGGTCGCAGCGGATACTGATGCCACGTTTGCGCCGGACTCCGAGCAGGGGCTGTCATATGACGCCCTCGCGGCCATGCAGACCGCGCCCTCCTACGATGCAGGGTACGACGCTGACTGGATCTCCGAGGCCGCACGCGAAGCAGTCATGGCTCACGTAGCGCCCACTGCCGAGCCTGCCTTCGACGACCCGGTCGAAGAAGTTCGTGAAGCCACCCTCACCCCGTTGGCCTCCAACGAGGTCAAGGCAACCTTCGCCGAGTTCAAATCGCCCACAGCGCCGACACCCGCTGCCACCGAAGCCATGGGCAACGAGCTGAAAACTCTGCGCCGCATGCTCGAAACGCAACTTGCGCATCTGGCGTGGAACGATCTGACCCGCCGCGCGCCCGTCCATACGGAGATTCTGCGCGAACTGACCGAGATCGGGATCACGCAGGATCTGGCCGAGCACCTGGTCAGGCAGCTGCCGGAAGACACCGAACTCACCTTTGCGCGCCGCTTCACGATCGCCGGCATCTCCCAGTACCTGAAGGTCACCGGCGACCACTGGCTCGACGATGGCGGCCGTGTTGCATTCGCCGGCGCCACGGGTGTTGGCAAGACGACGACGCTCGCGAAGATCGCTGTACGCTGGGTCCTACGGCACGGCCCGCGTGACATTGCACTGGTAGCCGCGGACTCAGTGCGAATCGGCGCACAGGACCAACTTCAATCGCTTGCCCAGATGCTGGGCGTGCCGGTATACACACCCGAGAAGTTTGAACAATTGCCCGCGTTGCTTGCACGCCTGAATGAGCGCCTCATTCTCATTGATACACCGGGGTCGAGCGTGCGCGACGCGCAACTCGCCGGCCGGCTCGCGGTGCTCTCCAACTCGGCCTCGAAGCTCGAGACCGCCCTGGTTCTCGCGGCCAGCACCCAGGCAGGTGCGATCGAGGAAGCAGTGAAGCATTTCGCACCCGCGAATCCCTCGTGCTGCGTACTCACGAAAATCGACGAGGCGGCCAGTCTCGGCGGTGTGTTGTCGGTTCTCATCCGGGCGAGATTGCCCGTCTCATACATGAGCGAAGGACAGCGTGTACCGGAGGATTTACGTCCGGCGCGCGCGCTCGAGCTGGTGTCGGCTGCGGTGCGCCTTGCGAAGGTGCGCGGTGCGGCGGCCGATGAAGATCTCCTGCGCCGTCGATTCGGAAAAAACGCCCATGGCATCTCCTGAGCTCAACTTGATCAACAACGCGAAACTCCAGGGGCTCTCGCACCCCGTGCAGGTGATAGCCGTCACCGGCGGCAAGGGCGGCGTGGGCAAAACGAGCGTGTCGGTCAACATGGCTACGGCCATGGCGGCAGCCGGCAAACGGGTCGTTCTGCTCGATGGCGACCTGGGATTGGCCAACGCTGATGTCTTCCTGGGCCTCTCGCCGCGCTACACCCTCGCCCATGTATTGTCAGGTGAACGGACTCTCGACGAGGTCGTCGTTCCGGCTCCGCAGGGTTTTCTCGTCGTACCCGCCGCCTCGGGTGCCGCTGACATGGCGAACATGGGCGAGACGGAACATCTGGGACTCGTTCAGGCCTTCAGCACGCTCGCAGCGCGGGTGGATGTCCTGATAGTCGATACCGCAGCGGGAATTGCTCATAGTGTGCTGCAGTTCTCACAAGCATCCCAACATGTAGTCGTCGTGATCTGTGACGAGCCGGCGTCGCTAACTGACGCTTACGCACTCGTCAAGGTGCTGAGTCGCAATCACGGTGTAAGCCGCTTCCGCGTGCTCGCCAACCAGGTACGCATGCAAGGGGCCGGCGCGGAATTGTTCCGTCGCTTCGAGCTCGTTACGGCACGTTTCCTCGATGTAGTGCTGGAGTTCGCAGGCGAAATCCCTGAAGACGAGTACCTTCGTCGCTCGGTACGGGAGCAGCGGCCTGTTTTTGAAGCCTATCCATCGTGTCCTGCCGCGCGCGCATTCAAGAAATTGGCGGCGCGCGCCGATACATGGCCGGTGCCACCAGGTCCGCGTGGAAACATTGAGTTCTTCGTGGAGCGGCTCGTTCGTAAGAACACCGCCCGATTGGAAGCAGTGCAATGAACGCGGCCAGCGCCTATAGCGCGGGCCGGGCAACGGGCGAGGCGGACCGGCTGGTGTTGCAGCACGCCGAGCTGGTGAAACGGATCGCGTACCACCTGGCAGGCAGATTGCCTCCCTCGGTGGAGGTCGATGATCTGATTCAGGCTGGCATGCTGGGTTTGCTCGAGGCGGCGTCCAACTACGCCGCCAACCGCGGTGCGAGCTTTGAGACGTACGCGGGCATTCGGATTCGGGGCGCGATGATCGATGCGCTGCGGAAGCTCGATTGGGCACCCCGCTCGGTGCATCGGAAGGCGCGCGCAGTCGCGGCTGTGGTGCAGGAAATCGAGCGGCGGACGGGGCGCGATGCGCGTGATGTTGAAATTGCGGAGGGCATGGGAGTAGCGCTGGATGAATACCACTCGATCGTGCAGGACGCTGCGAGCTGCCGCCTGGCAAGCCTGGATGATGCGACTGCCGCGGCTGCTGCAGGACCTGCAGACCCGTTCCGCGAAGCGGCGGACGAGAGATTCAGAGCTGCCCTGAGCCGCGCGATCGAGGGATTGCCGGAGCGCGAACGGCTGGTCATGTCGCTGTATTACAGCGACGGACTCAACCTCAAGGAAATCGGCGCGGTGTTGAAGGTTACCGAATCGCGCGTCTGCCAACTCCACGGGCAGGCGCTCGTGCGCTTGAAGGCGCGGCTGGCTGACTGGCGGGATGGGAGTGTTGATGAGCGGGCTTGAAGTGTTGGTCCAACGGGTGCGGACCACGGGAGACGGAAGCTGTGAGTAAAGATATGAAGTTCCTGGTGGTCGATGATTTCTCGACCATGCGGCGGATCATCAAAAACCTGCTGCACGATCTGGGCTATCCCAACGTGACGGAAGCGGACGACGGCAAGACCGCCCTGCCGATGCTGCAGGCCGGTGGCTTCGACTTCCTGATCTCCGACTGGAACATGCCCGGCATGTCCGGTCTCGATCTCATCAAGGCGGTCCGCTCGGATGCGAAGCTCGCCAAAATGCCCGTACTGATGCTCACCGCGGAAGCCAAGCGCGAGCAGATCATAGAAGCCGCGCAGGCAGGCGTGAACGGCTATGTGATCAAGCCTTTCACGGCCGAGACTCTCAAAGAGAAGCTCGACAAAATCCTGGGCGCAAAGTGAGGTTGTCATGTCGAGTTTTCAAATACTGAAGCTGGAATACAGCGCCTGCGTGGAAGCGCTCTCGGACGCGTTACGCACGGAGGATGAGACGGCATTCTTCGCCGCCGTCGATCACATCGTGCACATGCGTGAGCCGGGAATGTTCAAGGAGCTGCGCCAGCTCACCGGCGACCTGCAGAAAGCGCTCGAGCGTTTCAGCATCGAGTCGCGGCTGCAGGACATCGCGGAAAACGAGATTCCCGATGCCCGGGCACGCCTCACCCACGTGATCAGCATGACCGACGAGGCGGCCCACCGCACGTTGGATCTCGTCGAGCAGTCCGGACCGCTGGCCGAGCGTACCGCGCACGAAGCGTCCGTGCTGATCGAATCCTTCGAGGCATTCAAGAGCCGCGCCAACGGCGCCAACGGGTTCGATGCCGTCATCCAGTCCATCGATGGCCTGGTGCCGCTGGTGAAGCAGGTTGACCGCTTCCTGCCCTTCGCCCGTGCCAACTCGGAGCTGATCCGCAGAAACCTGGCCGACGTGCTGCTCGCGCAGGGCTACCAGGATCTCACCGGCCAGATCATCCGCAGCGTCATGAAACTCGTCGCCGAGCTCGAGTCTGCACTGGCCAACCTCGCACGCCTGTCGGGTGATGTCGTGGAGCATGCGACCATGGGTGACAACGTGAGCGCGGGGCAGGGACCTGCTGTCCCGGGCGTAACCAAGGGCGAAGTCGCCTCGGGCCAGACAGACGTGGATGCGTTGCTGTCAGGTCTCGGGATGTAAGGTGCTCTGTTGGACATACTGAGCATCATCGGATTGGTGCTCGCACTGAACGCCATCCTGGTTGGCGCAGTGCTCAAAGGCGCCGGACTCATGGCGCTCGTGTCCGCGGCTGCATTCATGATTGTGGTGGTCGGCACGTGCGCGGCCATCTTCATCCAGACGCCGCTATCGATCATGCAGCGCGCGTTGAAGATCTTCCCGTGGGTCATAAAGCCACCGGTCCGCGACGGGCGTCTGCTCATCGCCAAAATCGTCGAATGGAGCAACATCGCCCGCAAGCAGGGACTCCTCGGGCTCGAGATGATGATCGAGCGCGAGTCGGACGATTTCGTTCAGAAGGCGCTGCAGCTCGTCGTTGACGGCAACGAGCCGGACAGCATCAGCAGCGTCATGTATGTCGATCTGAATATGCGCGAGCACGCTGATACCACGGCCGCCAAGGTGTTCGAGGGCATGGGCGTCTACTCGCCGACCTTGGGGATCATCGGCGCGGTGCTCGGCCTCATGGCCGTTCTGCAGAATCTCGCCGATCCGAGCAAACTCGGCCACGGCATTGCCGCCGCCTTCACCGCGACCGTGTACGGCATCGGCCTGGCAAATCTCTTCTTCCTGCCCGTCGCCGCCAAGCTCAAAGTCATCATCGCGCGCCAGACCCAGTTCCGCGAAATGGTCGTCGATGGCATGTTGTGCATTGCGCAGGGCGAGAATCCGCGCGCAATCGAAGCCAAGCTGCAAGGCTACCTGCATTGAGCCGCTCACGTCATTCAGGCCGGCGTAAGAAGCACGAAGAGCATGGCAACCATGAGGCCTGGGCCATCCCCTATGGCGACCTGATGACGCTGTTGCTGGCGTTCTTCGTCGTGATGTACGCCATCTCGTCCGTCAACGCAGGCAAGTACCGCGTGCTCTCGGATTCGCTGTTTGCCGCTTTCCGCGGCGCTCCGCGCAGCATGCAGCCGATTCAGGTTGGCGAAAAGCAGGTAGGCACCGGCGCCGACCTGAATACGACCATCGTCCAGCAGGCCATGCTGGACGGCAAGGCTCAGTCGCATCTCGCCCCAGTGCCCGTTACTGTTGGGTTGGCCAAGTCAGGTGGCACTGGCACGGCTCCGATTGCCGGCGTCCTGCCCCCCCAGGCCGCGGCTGCGGCCGCAGCTCTGACCCGCGTTGCCGACGAAGTCGCGCACGCAATGGACCAACTCGTCAAAAGAGACATGGTGACGGTCCGGCGCAACGAGTTCTGGATCGAAGTCGAGATGCGCACCGACATCCTGTTTCCCAGTGGCAGCGCGCGCCTCGCGGACGATGCGGTGAGCATCATCGAGCGGCTCGGCGGCGTGCTCGCGCCCTTCCCCAACCCGATCCGCGTCGAGGGTCATACCGACAACAAGCCGATCAAGACAGCCGTGTTCTATTCGAACTGGGAGCTGTCGGCAGCACGCGCAGGCAGCGTTGTTCGCGTTCTGTCAACCCATGGGGTCTCGCCCGACCGCCTCGCGGTGATTGGCTACGGAGAGCAGCGTCCGCTGCAAGCCAACGACACGCCCGAGGGTCGGAATGCCAACCGCCGCGTCGTCATCGTGATCCTCTCCACGGACCTGATGCGGCAGACTGACCCCGCAAACCTCCCCACACCGCCCGGCTCGACCAGCGACGATCCGCACGAGACTCCTCCCGCGCCACCCCAGATCGCCCCGCTACCGGCAACTCAACCGGCGGCCGCTCAGACCGCGCCGCAACCGGTCGAAGACGGCACTATCGCCCAGGTTAGTACCAGCCAACATAATACCGCCCAACCTAACACTGGCACGGAACCTGCACCCTGAACTGAGGCCCTGCTGCGCAGCGCCGGAATTTCGACGTTTTTGGCGACGTTTCGGCCACAACGGCGCAGCAAGTGTGAACTCGTTCACGGAGTACTGCGCGCATGACGGTGCCTTCAATCGAGATGTTCTTCATCGCCGCACGGGCGGTGTTTCTACTGTTCTCCTTCGCCCTCGCGACGGTGGCTTTTATCCGCTGGCGCCAGACAGCGCAGGCGCACGCCGCGCAGCTGCAAGCCAACCACGAGGTTGTATTGCGGCGGCTCGCTGAGCTCGAAGCCCGCGTTGCCGCGACGAATAGCGCGGTTTCGCAGTTGGGCGAGCGTATGGAGCGCCCACCGCAGCCGACCGCCGCACCGGCCGCCTCGTCCCCCGGTTATCAGATCGCCATCCGGCTCGCCAAGGGCGGTGCGCCGCGTGAAGAGCTGATCTCCAAGTGCGGCTTGTCGAGCCACGAGGCCGAATTGGTGCACCGGCTGCACGCCCCGCAGGCGCGTCCATTCGCCAGGAAGACTGCCCCTGGCCATTCACATGCTGCGTAGCTGGCTGGGCGCCCCCGGCGACTTTCAGCCAAATGAACAAGCGGAACTGGTTCAATTTTCCTAAATGCGAATTCAAGCACACAGGGAGGGGGCCGATAGCCATGGTGCACGAGCACAACTGGCCTTCGCCCCGCCATCCAAATGAACAAGCGCAAGAAACCGTCATCCGCCGCATCGCGAGCCACGCGTGGTGGACACCTGCCGGGCTCATCAAAGAGTGTGTCGCATAAGGCACGCGGTGCCGCTCGTGGAACAAAGTCAAATGGCGCCAAAGCTCCCAACCCGGTCAGTGGGAAGGCAACCCCACCCGAGAAGGAACCGGCGTCGAACACACTCGCCCTGGCGGCTGAGTGCACTGTCGCCGACGCGGGCTCCCTGAAGGAGCGTCTCGCCGGCCTGCTCGATGAACCGCAGGCCGTAACGCTCGATGTCACCGCCCTGCAGCGGATTGACACCGCTGGCTTGCAAGTGATCACCGCATTCGTCCGTGAACGCGCTGGCCGCGGCCATCAAGTCGAATGGCAAGGCACTGCGCCGGTCCTGGCGACCGCCGCGCAGCTTCTAGGTCTGGGATCCCTGCTCAAGCTGCCAGCATGACAATAGATCTGACGCAGTTTCATGATGCCTTCTTCGAGGAGAGCTTCGAGGCTCTGGACTCGATGGAGGCCGCACTTCTGAAGCTCGACATCGGCGCACCCGACAAAGAGCTGATCAACACGATCTTCCGGGTCGCGCACTCCATCAAGGGTGGCAGCGCGACATTCGGCTTCTCGGATATCGCCTCCTTCACGCACAGCCTCGAGACGCTGCTCGACGAGCTGCGCAGCGGCACCATGCAGGTGACGCTTGCGATGTCGGACCTGTTGCTGAAGTCGGTGGACGTGATGCGCGCCATGTTGCGCGCGGTCCAGCAGAAACAACCGATCAACGCGCAGCGCGTGTCGGATCTGCAGTTCGACCTCGAGCTGATGATCGCTCAGAAGAATTCGGCACCTGCCGCGGCAGTGGCCGCAGCGCCGCCCGCCGCGCCAGAGCCGGCAGCGCCAATACAAACTCCGGTGGTAGACAACTCACCCAAGCGGTGGGAGATCTCCTTCCGCCCGTACGCCGAGCTGTTTTCCCGCGGCAATGACCCGCTGCGCATGCTGCGGGAGTTGGCCGAGATGGGCCAACTCGAGACGCATGCGGACGTGAGCGCTTTGCCGGCGTTCGCGGACCTGCAACCGCAGTCGTGCTACCTCGCCTGGAACCTGGTGTTGACCGCGGACGCCACGGAAAACGCGATCCGGCAGGTGTTCGAATGGGCCGAGGGGGATTGCGATCTGCAGATCAAGTTGGCAAATGGCGCGTCCCAGGGCGCCAGTGCCACAACGATGGAAGGGGCAGGACCCGAGGTCGCCCCGGTGGCAGACACGGCAACAGCCGAAGTGCTACCTATTGCGGTTGCGCCTGTTCCGGCCGCTCCTACTCCTGCTCCCGTTGCTGCCGTTGCGCCGGCCCCTGTGGCGCCAGCGCCCGCAGCCGCCGCACCACAGAAGGACGGCGCGGCCCCCGTCGCAACAGTAGCCGACTCCGGTTCCATTCGCGTCAGCGTCGAAAAGATCGACGAGCTGATGAACACCGTCGGCGAGCTCGTCATTACACAGGCGATGCTGAGTCAGCTCGGCTCCAAGCTCGAAGGTCCCACTGCGGAGAAGCTCCGCGGCGGCCTCGCACAACTCGAACGAAACATGCGCGAGCTGCAGGAAAGCGTCATGCGCGTGCGCATGTTGCCCATCAACGTAGTGTTCAGCCGTTTCCCGCGGATGGTGCGCGATCTTGCGCAGCGCCTGGGTAAACAGGTCGAGCTGAAACTCACCGGCGAGCAGACCGAGCTCGACAAGACCGTGCTCGAGAAAATCGGCGATCCGCTGGTGCACCTGGTCAGAAACAGCATCGATCACGGCATCGAAGCCCCGGACAAGCGCACTGCCGCGGGCAAATCCGCCGCCGGCACCGTGCACCTCGATGCCTGCCACCGCGGCGGCAACATAGCCGTCGAGGTCAGCGACGACGGTGGAGGCCTCGACAAGAACCGCATTCTCGCCAAGGCACGCGACCGTGGCCTCGTTGGCCCGAACGATGTGCTGACGGACGAACAGATCTACGACCTCATCTTCCTGCCGGGCTTCTCCACCGCCGAGAAAACGACCGACGTATCGGGCCGCGGCGTGGGCATGGACGTCGTTCGCCGCAACATCAAAGAGCTGGGCGGCAAGATCGAGCTGCGCAGCGAGCACGGCAAAGGCTCGAAGACCATCATCACCCTGCCGCTCACCCTCGCGATTGTCGACGGTCAGTCGGTATCGGTCGGCAGCGAAACCTACATCGTGCCGCTCATCTCCATCGTGGAATCGATGCAACTGAAAGCGGCCGACGTCAGCCGGTTGTCCGGACGCGGCGAGGTCTTCTCCTTCCGCGGTTACTACCTGCCGATTGTCCGCCTTTACGAGATCTTCGGAGTCGAGCCGCGCACCAAGGTGTTGGACGAAGGCCTGGTGGTGGTTGCCGAGGGCGAAGGCCATCAGCGCATTGGATTGTTTGTGGATGACCTGCTCGGCCAGCAGCAGGTCGTCATCAAGTCACTCGAGGCGAACTACGGGCATGTCGAAGGCGTCTCGGGCGCCACGATTCTCGGCGACGGCTCCGTGGCTCTCATCCTGGACATTCCGGGTCTCATTCGCGCGATGTCGATGCGTGCAGCAGCCTGACTGTTACTGATCAACTAGGAAACACAACGATGTCGTCCAATGCGCCTGTGAAGAACGGCAACGGTCCGGGTGAAGAATCGCACCAGGTCCTGACCTTCGTTCTGGGCAATGAAACCTACGGCGTGGACATTCTGCGTGTACAGGAAATCCGCGGCTGGTCGGCCGTAACGAAGATTCCGCACGCCCCGCCTCACGTGCTGGGCGTACTCAACCTGCGCGGCTCGATCGTACCGATCGTGGACCTGCGCATGCGCTTCGCTCTCGATCGCGCCGAATACACGACAGTCACCGTAATCATCGTGGTATCCGTGATCTCGGCCACGGGTGGCCGCCGCGACTTCGGAGTTGTGGTCGATGGAGTCTCCGACGTCGTCGATGTGAACACGGCAGAGGTTAAAGCTGCACCCGAACTCGGCGCCAAGGGAGCGACCGACTACATCCGTGGGCTCGTCCCCGTGTCGGAGCGCATGGTCGTGTTGCTCGACATCGATCGCCTGATCGGCAGCGATATGGCCGCGTTCTCGAACAACACCGAGGCGGAGGCGGCTTCGGCCGCTTAGATCCGGGCACTCACTCCATGACTGCATCAACCGAAAAAAACGTGAGCTTCCTGGGCCGGCTGCTGTTGTGGCAGAAGGTCGCCCTGCTCGTGGGCGCCTCGGCCGTGCCGGCCATCCTGCTCGGTTGCTTCTATTTTCAACAGACCGCCGGTGCCATCCGCCAGACACGTGGCGAGCTCGACGGCACTCGCTATATCAAGGCGCTCGGTAGTGTCGCGGGCGAGCTGCTCACGCATCGCAGCCGCGAATACACATTCCTCAACGGTGACAAGGCACGGCGTCCCGATGTCATCTCGCAGGCCGCCGAGGTGGACAAGCAGGTCGCAGCCACCGACAAGATCGATGCCGAGCTCGGCGAGAAGTTTGGGGTCTCGCAGGACTGGCAGAGCTGGAAATCAGAGTGGGCAACCCTCGAGTCCAATGGGCTGGAGAGCTCTCCTGAACAAAGCGATGCGGCGCACGCAGCGCTCGACAGCCACCTCGACCGCATCGTCGAAAAGATCAGCAGGACCTCACTGACGTCCGTAGATCCGGACATGTCGACCCGAGCCCTGCTCCGGATTGCATCCAACCAAGCCCCGGACCTGATGCTCTATTCATCGAACATGCGCCGTCATGCCGTTCGGGCCGCCTCGAAAGGCTATCTCGGCGGTGATGACCGCATGGGTATCCGGATTTTCCGCGACCGTCAGCAGGCCGAGCTCGAGAGCCTGAAAAGCGCTCTCGCGCAGGTATCCCCGGACGTGCGCGTACCGATCGAAGAAGCAGTCACCAGCGCCCAGACGACCGCGGATGAGTTCTACGGCATCGTGCAGGCAAAGATCCTGAACG
>Ga0068860_100007339_pt1 | contig 11018 bp, 7 predicted proteins | sample KBSSwiS32_FD_66597 | JGI IMG/M metagenome (GOLD analysis project Ga0068860, IMG submission 66597) | Switchgrass rhizosphere microbial communities from Kellogg Biological Station, Michigan, USA - KBS Switchgrass S3-2 | ecosystem: Host-associated > Plants > Roots > Rhizosphere > Soil ... | reverse complement strand
ATTGAAAAAATTGACATTTGACAGGTGGTTTTACTTTTAGCCCTTATCTTCATTATTCAATATTCCAAAAAAAAATATTTTGCGTCCCTTCTGACAAATTATTCACATGAATTCAATTCTAACTTAAAAAATTAAACAGTGAGATTGATCAATCAATTTTTTGCAATTACTTTTTGCATTCTTCCTGGGCTTTTTAGCTGTAAAATCCAGGCGCAGAATAATTGGGTTTCTTATTCTCAAAAAATTTCAACAAAGGATTATGAGGGACATCAATTCCGGTTACAGGGGCTCGTAAGGTCTGAAATAGAGGACGACAGTGCTTCCGCAGGCCTTTGGGCAAGGGTTGATAAAGAACAGGGCGTTGGCTTTTTTGACAACATGGGTAGTCGGCCAATACGCAGCAAGGAATGGAAAAAATATACAATCGAAGGGAAAATAGATACCGGTGGATACCAAATAGCGTTTGGGGCATTGTGTTTATATAACGGTAAATTTTATTTTGATGATATCAGGTTAGATATAGAAACCGGGAAAGGCAAGTGGAAAAATGTTTTTACTGAAGATTTTGAGAACGGGAAAAATGAACTTGTTCAGGGTATCCAGCGATGGAATTCGGGCTTCAATACCCGTTACCGGGGTGATGTAGTAAATGGACCGGGGGGCCAGGGAAATAATTTCCTTGTAATTGATGGTAACGATATTCCCAATTATGGCATTAATAATAAAGCAGGAAAGTTTGCTGATGTGAATGGTATAAAACTGTACTATGAGATTTACGGGCAAGGGCCTCCGTTAGTGGTGCTACATGGAAACGGTGGCTCGATTAAAAATGCAACAGGGTTTTATCCCGATCTGATTAAACACTATAAGGTGATTGCTATTGACAGTCGGGCACAGGGCAGATCAACCGACACCGATAAGCCATTAACATATGACCAGATGGCCGCTGATGTCAATTCGTTGTTAGAGCAATTACAAATTGATTCCGTTTTTATATGGGGACAAAGTGACGGCGCTATATTAGGTTTGCTCCTCGCAATGGATTATCCTAAAAAAGTTAAAAGAGTGTTGGCCTTTGGCGCGAATATCCAGCCTGATAGCCTGGCAGTTTTCCCATGGGCTATTGCAGAAAGTGAAAAAATAGTAAAAGGAACCGGTTCACCAAATGAAAAAAAATTAAACCAGCTTATGCTCGATTATCCAAATATACCTTACACAAAACTTTCACAAATAAAAGCACCTGTTTTAATTATGTCAGGAGACAGGGATGTTATCAGGCCCGAACATATTCTTAAACTATTTCAGAACATACCAAACTCGCAACTATGTATAATACCGGGAGCCACGCATGGAGCAGCATGGGAGAAAAAAGATCTTTTTTTAATGATAATGTATGATTTTTTTAATGAGCCATTTAAGATGCCGGATACTGCCGACTGGTTTAAACATTAACTCCCTATAAAAGGTAACATACCTATTGACAATACACTTACAAAATGTTGTTAAACTTACAACACCTTTGTTTCATTTAGTTCGTTACAGTAATTTACAGCCATTGTATTCTTACAAGAAAAAATATCACAAAAAAATGAAAAAAATTATACCCTGGGCTGTTATTTTTCTTTTTTCATCTTTTCACGGCCTGGCACAAAATATTGATTCCAGTATTGAAAAATATGGCAATGCCTATGGACAGGAACGTACCTACCTTCATTATGATAAATCCACTTATGCTGCCGGTGAAACCATCTGGTACAAAGCATACCTGATGGATGGGATCTTTCCGGCAGATGAAAGTAAAACATTGTATGTGGACTGGACAGATGACAAAGGAAACCTGCTTTCGCATAGTATGATTCCTATAGTGTACGCGGCGGCGGCGGGACAGTTTGATATTCCTGCTACTTACGCTGCCAAATTCATTCACGTAAAGGCATATACGAAGTGGATGCTTAATTTTGATTCAGCCTTTTTGTATAACAGAGATATTCGTATTCTTACCAAAACCCCCGGAACCCTGAAAGCAACGATAGTACCTACCGTACAATTTTTTCCTGAAGGTGGTGATGCAATTGCGGGAGTAGATAATAAAATTGCATTTAAAGCCAATGATCAATGGGGAAAGCCTGTAAAAATAAGGGGCATTGTACAAAACAACCGGGGAGTTTTCATTGACAGCCTTCACATGGTTCATGATGGAATGGGATACTTTTTTATAAGCCCGAAACAAGGCGAAAGTTTTACTGCAAAATGGAAAGATGAAAAAGGAACTGAACATACTTCTGCATTGCCAGCAGTTAAGACTGGTGGTATATCCATCCAGGTATCCATATCAGGAGACAAAAGAAATTTTGTTGTAAGAGCTTCCCCCGGATCTGAATCAGGGATGGGTACTTTGCACATTATTGGCACCATGTATCAACATGAAGTTTTTAAACTTACAAAAGATCTGTCGCAGGGTAACATTAAGGGCACGATACCCGGAAAAGATTTGCCAAGTGGTATTTTAACCATCACTGTTTTTGACGATCACTGGACGCCTTTGGCAGAACGCATTACTTATATCAACAACCAGGAATATATTTTCAATCCTGAAATGAGCGTTGAGCATTGGGGGTTGAACAAAAGGGCCAGGAATGAAATTCAAATTACTGTGCCAGACAGCCTGCCGGCAAGTTTTTCCGTTGCCGTAACTGACGTTGACATAGATGCGGACAGTAGCGATAATATAATTTCCCATCTTTTGTTAACCGGAGAATTAAAAGGCCAGGTGTATCATCCTGCTTATTATTTTTCCAATACTTCCGACTCAATAAGCCGCCAGCTTGACCTTGTTATGCTTACTCATGGCTGGCGCAGGTTTAAATGGGATGATGTTGTAACCGGAAAATTTCCTAAGATAGATTATCCAAAAGATACTTCCTACCTTACTCTTTCCGGTAAATTGTATGGTGCGTCGCCTTCGCAGTTACGTGATGCCGGAGATATTGTTCTAATCCTGAAACAAAAAAACGGTAGCAATAAAATGGTTGCTGTACCTGTTAAACAAAATGGAACATTTAACGACCCATCAGTGATACTTTTTGACACCACTCATATTTATTACCAGCTTTCCAGGGCAAAAGGGCTCAGTGATATTTCTGTCAAATTTATGGAAGGTCGTCTTCCTGCCAGAAGCTTTAGCCTTCCCGCAAATGGACTTTTTCATAATCAAATGTCAGATACGGCGGGCAACTATCGCCATTACCAGCTTGCTGATGAGGCAGCACAATTATTGAATTTATATAAGGGCAAAATTTTGGAAACAGTAACGATAAAAGCCAAAACCAAATCACCCGTTCAACTTATGGATGAAAAGTATACATCCGGTTTTTTTAGCGGTGGTGATAGTTACCAGTTTGACGTTTTACATGATACGAGGGCGCAGGGCTCCCTTAATATTTTTAATTACCTGCAGGGACAGGTCGCCGGGCTCCAGATCAATACCTCATCTGTTCCTCCTTCGTTGCAATGGCGCGGGGGTTCTCCCCAAATTTTTCTTGATGAAATGCCGGCAGATGCAGATATGATTTCATCTATTCCGGTTACAGATGTCGCATACATTAAAGTTATGCGCCCTCCGTTCATGGGAAGCTCTAACGGAGCCAGTGGAGCTATCGCTATTTATACCCGGCGTGGTGACGATGCAAAACCTGCTCCGGGCAAGGGACTGGATAATAACATGGTAAGTGGTTATACGGCTATCCGCCAATTTTATTCGCCCAATTACAGCAGTTTTAATACCGATAATGAAAAACGGGATATACGCACGACCCTTTACTGGAACCCGGATGTAATTACTACCCATCAGAATAATAAAGCAACACTTACTTTTTACAACAATGATGTAACCAAAGCTTTCAGGGTAGTAATCGAAGGCATGACTAAAGACGGACGATTGACTCACATTGAAAGCGTTATGGAATAAAACACCTGGAAGTGTTTAATGATTATCCAATTCAATATCTTTAAATATTTCCAAAAATTTAAGTAATAATTTTTCTTTTGTCAGCCTGTTTAGGCATCTTATTTATTGCTGGTGAGAAGCATAAAGAAAACAGGAATGTTTGAAACATGCATGTATAGCCAGCATATTACACGGGTATCTGCAAATATTGAATTATGAAGAATGATATTTTATTAATCCTTCCATGGGATTTTTTAAAATATTGCCAGGCTGAAGCTGGTAACTGCTGCACATTTGAACTAACACATCTTTAAAACCAAATGCTATTCCACCTGTAAAATGAACGGGCAGATTCCAGCTCTCGCTATATTTATAAATATGCGTATAGAAAAAATCGTTTAACCCGTCTTCGATAATATTTTCTATCATATAGTGGCCCCTGTTCTCTGCTAAAAAAATAGCAAATGAAGCAAGGTAGCGGTTGGGCAAAGCCTGCTTATAAACTGAATTCAGAATTTCATTTGCAGTGGTGACAAATTTTGCATCGAATCTTGAACGCAGATCCTCATCAAATGTATTGTAGAGATAATACTGAATTACTTTTTTGCCCAGGTAAGCGCCACTTCCTTCATCTCCCAAAATAAACCCAAGCCCGGGACTGCTTTTTACAATACGCCTGCCATTGTAATAACAGGAACTTGATCCGGTTCCCAAAATGCAGGCGATACCTTTTTCATTACCGCAAAGGGCTTTGGCAGCTCCTGCAACATCGGTATCAATAAATAAAGATGCTGCTGGGAAGCAATTTTTCAAGGTCTTTTTTACCATTTTTACATTTGCACTATTTGTGCACCCTGTTCCATAATAGTATAATTCTTCAACCGGTAATTTTTTCACAAAAGGCAATACTTCCTTCCTGATTATATTTTCCATTTCGTCACCATTTATGAAATAAGGGCTCATTCCCTGCGATGTAAAAATGATTTTTGTTTTCCCTTTCAAAAGGCACCACTCTGTTTTCGTAGATCCTCCGTCTGCAATCAATTTGATGGTTGGCATGTTTATCTCGTGTTTATTAAGGAAATTTGCACTTTTCCAAAAATAAAATTAGATAATTAAGAATAGTATGCGCAATAAAAAATTACAGGTTTGGCTTCCGCTGATATTAAGTGTATGCATGGTTGCAGGAATGTTTATCGGTTACAGGATAAAAGGGAATATGCCCAATACAGGAATTTTTTTTACAGACAGGCCGCGCCCGGTGCAGGAAGTGATGGATTTAATAAAAAGACAATATGTGGATAAAGAAAATGAGGATTCCCTGGGTAATACGGCTATACAGGCAATGCTGGCCAGGCTTGACCCGCATTCCGTCTACTTACCTTCACAGGAACTCCAGGAGATGAATGAAGATATGGAAGGAAAATTTTATGGAATAGGAATAGAATTTAACATTTTTAGTGATACCATTAACGTTTTGAATGTACTTCTCAACGGCCCTTCAGATAAGGCCGGCCTGCAGGTGGGCGATAAGTTTTTAAAGGTGGGTGATTCGGTAATTGCGGGAGTTCATATCACTGCAGAAAAGATAAAAAAATTATTGCGTGGCTCAGGGGGCAGTACCGCTAAAATTCTAATCCTGAGAAACGGCCTTCAGAAAACGATCAGCATTTCCCGCGGAATGATACCATTGTACAGCCTGGATGCAGCTTATATCATCGCAGACACTATTGGATATATCCGGCTCAATAAATTTTCTGAAACGACCTATAAAGAGTTCATGCAGGCAACCGAAGACCTGCAAAAAAAAGGGATGAAAAGTATGATCCTTGACCTGCGGGATAATGGGGGCGGCATTTTAATTGAAGCCACCAATGTTGCAGATGAATTCTTAAGCGGTGATAAACTGATCACGTATACTGTTGGTCAACATTCTCCCAAAAGAGAATATCGCTGCAGTAAAGAAGGCGTGTTCGAAAAAGGTAAGCTGGTTGTACTAACCAATGAAGGAACCGCATCTGCAAGTGAAGTGCTTACAGGCGCGCTGCAGGATTGGGATAGGGCAACGGTGGTAGGTAGACGCAGTTTTGGAAAGGGTCTTGTACAGGAGCAGTTTGAGTTAAGCGATGGTTCGGGCCTTCGGCTCACCGTTGCAAGATATTATACACCTCTTGGACGAAGCATTCAAAAATCATACAAAAATGGTATTGACGCCTACAACAAAGATCTCATGGATCGCTTTCATAGCGGCGAAATGAGGTTTGCCGATTCTATAAAGCACACAAATGAAAAATTATATAAAACAGGTTCCGGTAAGCCGGTATACGGAGGTGGAGGAATAACGCCGGATGTATTCGTTGCCTATGATACTTTGGCTTTTGATAAAGAAATAGCCAAAGCTTACTTAAAAGGGACTCTCAGTAATTTTGCATATTCAAATTATCTTAACCATCAAAAAGAATTTGACTCATTTAAAACCCCTAAAATCTTTAATGAAAAATATAATGTGGATGCAGCCACATTAAATGACCTCAGGGATTATGCCGCCCGGGATTCTATTTATTTTAAATTGGATACGCGGGAAAAAGCCCTGCTTGTAAAGGAAATAAAAATACTAACTGCCCGGCAAATATGGCGCACTGAAGGGCTATACGAAGTAAGCAATCCTGATGATGAAACTATCAAAAAAGCGGTGGAGATTTTGAGAAAGTAAAGATCAAGAGTTCATAGTTTGTAGTTCGTAGTTGAAAACCCTTAAAGCCACGAACTTTGAACTATGAACTCTAAACTCTGAACTCCGAACTCTGAACTATCAACGACGAACTTTGAACTTTGTTTATCTTTGCAACAAACTATTTTATGTGGAAGAACAATATTTTGGAAACTATTGGTAATACTCCACTCATCAGGCTCAATAAAATAACCAGGGATCTACCTTGCATTGTATTGGCTAAAGTAGAATATTTCAACCCCGGGAATTCCATTAAAGACAGGATGGCTTTAAAAATGCTGGAAGTTGCTGAACAGGAAGGAAAGATAAAACCAGGTGGTACTATCATTGAAGGCACTTCCGGAAATACCGGAATGGGGCTCGCACTTGCCGCATGTATAAAAGGTTATAAATGCATTTTTGCCACAACAGATAAACAATCAAAAGAGAAAGCAGATATTTTAAAAGCAGTAGGTGCCGAAGTAATTGTATGCCCTACTAATGTTGAACCTGATGATCCACGCTCCTACTATTCTGTATCAAAAAGGCTGGCAGAAGAAGTGCCCAATTCGTGGTATGTAAATCAATATGATAATCTCTCAAACCGGCTCGCACATTATGAACAAACCGGCCCTGAAATATGGGAACAAACAGAAGGCAGGATAACGCATCTTGTTGTGGCTACAGGTACCGGTGGAACTATTGTAGGTACAGGACAATATTTAAAAGAACAGAATCCGGCTATAAAAATATGGGCTATTGACAGTTATGGTTCTTTACTGAAAAAATATTTTGATACGGGCGAAATTGATGAAAAGGAAGTTTATCCTTATATAAGTGAAGGTTTTGGTGAGGATTTTGTACCTGCCAATTATGACATGAAATATATTGACCGTTTTGAAAAAGTTACCGATAAAAACGGGGCGATAATGGCACGGCGCATTGCTAAAGAAGAAGGCATATTTTGCGGCTACAGTGCAGGAAGCTGCCTCCAGGGATTGATGCAACTTAAAAAAGAACTGAAAAGGGGTGATGTGGTTGTATGTATTTTTCATGATCATGGAAGCAGGTATGTGGCAAAGATTTATAATGATCAATGGATGATGGAAAGGGGGTTTCTCGAGGTAAAAACATTTAAAGACCTCGTGAGCGGCCGTGGCACAAAAAAACTTGTTACGATTAAACCTCTGCAAACAGTTGCCGAAGCTATTGAATTGATGAAAAAATATGACATTGAAAATGTACCTGTTATGAATGGAGAAGGAATTATTGGTTCGTTAAGTGAAGGAGGGTTATTCAATAAAATTCTGTCAGACCCGGAAATAAAAAATCAAACAGTGGAATCTGTTATGGAAAAAGTGTACCCGATAGTCGCTTTTGACACTCCGGTGGAGAAATTAAGCAACCTGATCTCTAAACAAAGCGGGGCAGTGCTTGGGAAAGATGAAAGCGGTAATTATCACATCGTCACCAAGTATGACATCATTCAAAGTCTTGCCAAGTGAAGTAATTAAGAAGTTAATCGCGTTAATAATATGGTTATAAACGTTTTATTAAGTTATATACGTGCTGGTCTCACTCTAACAAAATTCTCACTTTCGTAATTTTACAGGATATCTAGGTGTGATTTACCAATCATACGTTGATTAATCTACTATTTAGTGCGTAATTATCTATAAAGTAAGAAAGGGCAATATCGCTCTTGACCACTTTTCTCCCTCGCTCTATCTTTGTTCCAGAAGTTGATTGATGTTGATTTAAGCATTAATCTGAAATATCCAACGTATCCATTTGAAAAACAAAGATTAGAATCTATCCAAGTTCCTTTAAAAATCTAAAATCCGGTATCAGTCAACTTCTAATTTTTATCCAATTATCCAATGTAAAAAGAAAAAAGCCAAATTTATTTTGAATGTATCCAATGTCCTTTCAAAGTAAAATTATTAGATCCTTATGAAAACCAACCAAAATCCATGGAAAACCAAACTGGTAGAAAATTGAAATCTAATCCTTAGAAAGCCTAAACTGAAAACCAGTAAATTAATTTTTCCTGGCCGGAGTCAAAAGCTCCGTTAAGAAGGTCCCAAGGAGTCTGTTTAAAAACAGGCAAAAAAATTACTTCTGTAGTCCTGATTCGCTCAGGATTGCAGAGGTTTTTTATTTTACCAATATCTTGCAGGTTCTTTATGATTGTAAATGTCCATAACACCTCCTCCGCAAAAATTTACTCCCGTATTGTTTCATTAGTGCCATCACAAACTGAGCTTCTTTATGATTTAGGATTAGAAGAAGAAGTTGTAGGTATTACAAAATTTTGTGTTCATCCAGCGAAGTGGTATGAGAGCAAACCCAGGATAGGCGGGACTAAAACTGTAAAAGTACCGGCAATACAATATCTTAAGCCTGATTTAATAATTGCCAATAAGGAAGAAAATGTAAAAGAGCAGGTAGAGGAATTAGCTAAAAATTTTGATGTATTGATAACAGATGTAAATAATCTTACCGGTGCACTGGATATGATTAATGACATAGGGATATTGGTTGGGAAAACTAAAGAGGCGCTGCGGATGACCAATACAATTGAAATAAACTTTCATAAGCTACAGCACTTACCTGCCTTTAAAAGAAATATTAAAACTGCCTACTTAATCTGGAAAGATCCTTTGATGGTTGCAGGTGGTAATACTTTTATAAATGACATGATGCGTTATTGCGGTCTTGACAATATTTTTTCTTCCCGGGACCGGTATCCGGAAACAACCCTGGAAGAATTGAGTATTAACTGCGAATTAATTTTGTTGTCTTCTGAACCCTATCCTTTTAAGGAAAAGCATATAAAGCAAATGGAGTTACAGATCCCCGGGGTAAAAATCAAATTGGTGGACGGTGAGATGTTTAGCTGGTATGGGAGCAGGTTATTAAAAGCTGCAGGTTACTTCAAAGACCTTGCCCTAAACCTAGGCGTTTAGTGAAGTAACTAAATTTGAAAATACAGGCTTTGGATTTTTGCCACAGTCTACGATAGGCAGCCGGGTTGCACGGTTCCAACAGCCATCAGATCTCACAAAAAAAGTAATATGTGTTATCCGGGCCCACTAAAAGCCGTCTGATTCGCCGCAATTAGTCAATTAATTTTCTTTTTTCTCAATTTCATGTAGGTTTGCATACATCCTTAAAAAAAATCTTCATGGCTTCAAAAAAAATTACAGAATTATTAGGCGATAAGGCAGAAAATCTATTAACATACAAATGTGTCATTGAAAAATCAACTCTTACCCTACCCTCACCAAATTATATTGACGACGTTTTTGTAAACAGTAACCGCAACAACCGGGTAGTCAGCAGTATGCAAATGCTAATGCATAACGGGCGCCTGGCTGATACCGGTTATTGTTCCATTTTTCCGGTAGACCAGGGCATAGAACATAGTGCCGGCGCATCATTTGCACCTAACCCAATTTATTTTGATCCTGAAAATATTGTTAAACTTGCCATCGAAGGCGGCTGTAATGCTGTGGCATCAACATTTGGCGTGCTGGGTATTGTGAGCAGGAAATATGCACACAAAATCCCTTTCATTGTAAAAATTAACCATAACGAATTGCTGAGCTATCCTAATAAGTATGACCAGACTTTATTCGGCACCGTTAAAAGCGCTTACAATATGGGCGCTATTGGTATAGGCGCGACAGTTTACTGGGGCAGCCAGGAAAGTACACGCCAGCTAAAAGAAATTTCAGAAGCGTTTGAACTGGCGCATGAACTGGGCATGTGCACCATTTTGTGGTGTTACCTGCGGAACAATGCGTTTAAAGTAGATGGTACAGATTATGGAACTGCTGCGGATCTTTCAGGGCAGGCCAATCACATAGGAGTTACCATTCAGGCAGATATTATCAAGCAGAAAATGTCGACGAATAATGGCGGGTATAATGCTGTAAAATTTGGGAAAACGTCTAAACTGGTATATGAGAAATTAACGACGGACCATCCGATTGATTTGTGCCGCTACCAGGTACTCAATTGCTACAGTGGTCGAATTGGCCTGATAAATAGTGGTGGGGAAAGTACAGGAGCTTCAGATTTGCAGGAAGCAGTTGCAACGGCTGTGATCAATAAACGTGCTGGCGGTATGGGATTAATTATGGGAAGAAAAGCATTTCAAAGGCCTTTGGAAGAAGGTATAGAATTATTGCAATCTACCCAGGATGTGTATTTAGATAAAAGTATTACAATAGCATAAATACCAATAAAAGTCATTGGTTTATTGCTCGTGACGGTAGGGTGACTGCAAACTCTAATGACTGAATGACAAATATTTAATGACTTTTATGAAACAGGAAGAAGATTTTTATGCCAATC
>Ga0068860_100007337_pt1 | contig 11020 bp, 9 predicted proteins | sample KBSSwiS32_FD_66597 | JGI IMG/M metagenome (GOLD analysis project Ga0068860, IMG submission 66597) | Switchgrass rhizosphere microbial communities from Kellogg Biological Station, Michigan, USA - KBS Switchgrass S3-2 | ecosystem: Host-associated > Plants > Roots > Rhizosphere > Soil ... | reverse complement strand
AGGAGCGCTTTCGAGGGCGTCAAGGCAAATTTCTTGTATTTCTTGGTTAAACGCACACCATGCTTCAGCCTACCTCAGATACGTAGGGCGATAGTAGTAACAATCGCTTCGCTCAGGAGCTTTTAAGCCTCAATTAAAACCAAACGAAAAGTAGACTGCTCCGATGATCAGTGCATACGAAACATAGTTGTTCCACTTCAGCGTCTCCCCAAACATCAAGTAGGCGAGCAACGTGAATACACACAGAGTTATGCACTCCTGCATAATCTTTAGTTGCGTGACGGTAAATACTTTTGACCCAATTCTGTTCGCGGGAACCTGAAAGGCATACTCCAACAAGGCTACGGCCCAGCTGATGAGGATTGCCCAAATGAGCGGCCTGTTTTTGTATTTCAGATGTCCATACCACGCAATGGTCATGAATATGTTTGAGATGATCAGTAGGATGACAGTTTTCATTTTGACCCGACTTGACGATTCTGCTTTTACTTCGATTTCAGCGTAGCGCGTTTGCCGCGTTTTACTCTTTTGACTTACTATGCTCAACTCTCGTTAACCAAAAATAATCCTGAAAGGCTTGGAATCATGTCAACAAGTATTCCCATCACTGTGGCCAACGGCGACGGTATTGGTCCGGAAATTATGGACGCCACCCTCCGTATTCTTGAGGCATCCGGAGCGCCACTCGATATAGAGCGAATCGACATCGGTGAAAAGGTCTACCTTGCCGGAAACTCTGCCGGCATTGAGCCGAGCTCGTGGGATTCCTTGCGACGCACCAAAGTCTTTCTCAAAGCTCCCATCACCACGCCTCAGGGTGGCGGCTTCAAAAGCTTGAATGTCACCGTGCGCAAAGTGCTCGGGCTCTACGCAAATGTCCGCCCTTGCGTTTCGTATCACCCGTTTGTCGATACAAAACATTCGAAGATGGATGTTGTCATCGTACGTGAGAATGAAGAGGATCTGTACGCCGGTATCGAGTACCGGCAATCGGCCGATGTGATGGAGTGTCTGAAGCTTATCTCGCGACCTGGTTCCGAAAAAATTGTTCGCTACGCGTTTGAGTATGCGCGGCGCAATAACCGGAAGAAAGTCACGTGCTTCACGAAAGATAACATCATGAAGCTGACTGATGGTCTCTTCCACAAGGTCTTTGATGAGATTGCGGCGCAATATACCGACATCGAAAACGAACATTGGATCGTCGATATCGGCGCCGCCAAACTCGCTGACACTCCAGAAGCGTTCGACGTCATCGTTATGCCGAATTTGTATGGCGACATCCTTTCAGACGTAGCCGCACAAATTGCCGGCTCGGTTGGTTTGGCCGGCTCAGCAAACATCGGTGAGCACGTAGCGATGTTCGAAGCAATTCACGGTTCGGCGCCGCGTCGAGCTGGTCAGAACCTCGCTAACCCCTCCGGACTGTTGTTGGGCGCGGTGATGATGCTGGTCCACGTGGGTTTGAGTGAACATGCCGAGAGCGTACACAACGCCTGGTTGCGCACGATCGAAGACGGCGTTCACACTTACGACGTCTACGAAGAAAACTCGAGCAAGCAGAAAGTTGGTACGAAAGAGTTCGCTGACGCTGTTATTGAAAGGTTGGGACAAGCCCCGCAAATGCTGAAACCAGCGAAATATCAGAAGGCGGCGGGTGGTAACCCTCAAGGTAGTGGCGCCACGTCGTCGCGACCTGCGCCAAAGAAAGAGCTGGTGGGGATCGATGTATTTCTCGACTGGACCAGAGGGTCAGCGAAAGATCTTGGTGAGGGTTTGAGCAAAGTAAATGACGACGGATTGAAGCTCAGCTTGATCAGCAATCGCGGCGTGGCTGTATGGCCCAACTTTCACGCTGAGACGTTCTGTTCTGATCATTGGCGCTGCCGTTTTCTCGCCGACGGCGATGGTCCAGTGACGCCGCTGCAAACGATCTCGTTATTGGGTCGAATTGCAAATGTGGGCTACGACGCAATCAAAACGGAAAACCTTTACACGTTCGACGGTGAGATTGGCTTCTCGCTCAGCCAGGGGGAGTAGGGACGCGCGGCGACGCGGCGAAGGGGCGAGCGGTCCGAGACCAGAAAGTATTCCGAGACTGAAACAGACAACAGGAGATCCAATGGCTAAGAAGACGACGAAGAAAACCAAGAACACGTCATCGAAACAACCCTCAGCAAGCAACGTTTCCGCGTCTTCTTCCACTCCTTTGGTCGGCGTGGTTATGGGTAGCCAGTCTGACTGGGACACGATGCGCAATGTTTCAGACACGTTGACACAGTTTGGCGTTCCCCATGAGTGCAAAGTTATTTCCGCTCATCGCTCACCAAGTCTGGCAAGTGAATTTGCGTCGACAGCAGAGCAAAAAGGTTTTGAAGTCATCATCGGGGCCGCGGGAGGTGCCGCCCACCTCGCCGGTGTGCTCGCCGCTCACACCACGTTACCTGTTTTGGGTGTGCCGATGAGGAGCGAGGCTTTGAACGGTCTCGATTCATTACTGTCCACCGTACAAATGCCTGGCGGAATTCCAGTCGCAACGCTGGCGATTGGTAAGCCAGGGGCGGTCAACGCCGCCCTATTTGCCGTATCTATACTCGCCAACAGTCGTCCCGTACTACGTGAGAAGCTGCACCGCTTCCGTGAAGCCCAGGAAGCGAAGATCAGGGCGACGGTACTTCAGTAAGAAAAAACTCATCGGTCATTTTCCATCTCGGGATCCGCAACCTCCTTGGAGTGGGGTAAGCTCTTACCGCTTTGTTAAAGTGAATCTCGTCGATCTCGATTTTTTTCACGGGACACGCGGAACTGGGTTCAGGTGAGCGACGTGTAACAAAGCGGTAAGAGCTTACCGCACTCCAAGGACGCTGCAGCTCAGAAGGTTAGGGCTCGAACGTAACATCCACCAATTAACCCTCCCTTGTTTTTTCTTCCTTCCCTGGCGCAAAATGCCATTAATGTAAAAACATAGCCGCTTCCCGTTTCCCTGGTTCGGGTTTTCATCTTCTTCTCTTCTCCGCTCGAGGAATTTTCATTGAGCATGATTGGTCAGACAGTTTCCCATTACCGAATTCTGGAAAAATTGGGTGAAGGCGGCATGGGCGTCGTTTACCTCGCCGAAGACAAGCATCTGGCTCGTCGTGTAGCCATTAAATTTCTAACCTCGACCGATCATCACTATCGCGCGCGTTTTATTCGTGAAGCTCGAGCTGTTTCCGGACTTAGTCATCCAAACATCGCAACCGTACACGACTATGGCGAGACCGACGAAGGTCAGCCTTTTATCGTGATGGAATATGTCAACGGCTCTACGCTGAGCGACCTTTTAGAAGAAGGCTTAACGATGCGCCGCTCGGTCGAGATCATCTCCGCGATCGCCGACGCACTTTCTGAAGCTCACGCACAGGGAATCGTCCATCGCGATATCAAGCCATCTAACGTGGTGCTCAATGAACGCGGTCAGGTTAAGGTGCTTGATTTTGGCCTGGTCAAGAATTTGTTAGAACAGCCTCCCAGCGGCGTTGATCTCGATGCCGTTACGATCTACTCGACGCAAACTCGCAGCAACGTAATCGTCGGTACGCCGCTCTATCTATCTCCTGAACAAGCGACTGGGAAAAAGGTAGATGGACGCAGTGATATTTTTGCACTAGGCGCTTTGCTCTACGAGTGCCTCGCCGGACAGTCAGCTTTTTCGGGATCGAGTGTGTTGGAAATTGGCGCTCAGATTATCCACATAACTCCTGAGCCACCATCGCACTACAACAAGAATGTGCCCGCTGAGCTTGATCGAATAACGATGCGAGCTCTCGAGAAGAAGGTGGAGGATCGTTATCAATCTGCCGACGACTTTAGAAACGATCTCTCAATCGTGGTCAACAGCCTGAGTGGCAACGGCGTTCCTGTTGTCACCAGAGGCAGAACGACCAAAGCAGATCGCCCCACAAGCGCGTTGATTACTTCACTCAGACGAGAACGATTCTCGTTCACGGGAATAATCGTCGCGATTCTCGCCACCGCATTAGTTGTGTGGTTGGCTTATCACTTTTGGCCCCGTTCTTACTATCAACCATCGCCGGCTGCGTTGAGTTGGTACACGAGAGGTACCGAGGCCATGCGAAACGGCGCCAACTACCAGGCGAGTAAGTTGTTGGAGCAGGCGATTTCGATTGATGGCAACTACGCGTTGGCTCGCGCTCGACTAGCGCAGGCCTGGACCGAACTCGACTACATCGATAAAGCTAAAGACGAGCTTTTGGCTGCGAATCGCTCGTCCTTGTCGCCACTCGATACGCTCTATTTTGACGCGATCACCGCAACTGTACGCCGAGACTTTCCCAATGCTGTAAAGGCCTATGAAGAGATCGCCAGGTCGTCCAACAACGATCCGCAAGTTTACCTCGACCTGGGCTACGCATATGAAAACAACGCACAAGCGGATAAGGCCCTGGAAAACTACCTGAAGTCGATCTCAGTTAACAACGGTCAATATGCCACCGCTTATCTTCGCGCGGGCATTCTGTACAACCGAAAACAAAATCAGGCTAAGGCCGAAGAGTTTTTCAACCAGGCCGAGCATCTTTATTCAGTCGACTCGAATCAGGAGGGTGTCAATGAAGTTCGACGCCAGCGAGGAATTCTCTTCCGCGAACAGGGAAAATACAGTCAGGCGCGAGAGCAATTTCAACATTCCCTCGATGCTGCTCGAACGTTAGGCAATGAAGCACAGCAGATCACTGCGTTGATAGAGCTTAGCTTTTTACTTTCGACACAAGGGTCGGTTGGTGAAAGCGCCGATTATGCTGCACAAGCAGTTAAGTTCGCGCAGGATCGACATCTCGAGAACCTGGCGACATCGGGTTTGATTGAACTTGGCAACTCCTACTCGAGCCGTGGTGATTACCCGAACGCTGAGAAGTACTACCTTCAGGCAATCGAGCTTGCCCAAGCGAACAAAGGACGTCGACGAGAAGCACAGGCGCGTTTGAATCTGGGTGGGCTGTACATCACTCAACTGCAAACTGATCGAGGTCTCGAACTGGTCCAACAGGCGTTGACCTTTTTTCAGCAAGGCAATTATTCACGCGACGTTTCTCGCTGTTTGACCCAGATCGCGCGTGCGAAACGACGCCAGGGCGCTTACGACGCGGCTATCGAAGCACTCAATCAAAAGCTGCAGATTGCGCAACAAGGTGGCCAGGAACAGATTGCTGATTGTCAGGTTGAGATAGGCGCGGTGTTGTTTGATCAGGAAAAATATCCGCAAGCGCTGGAACGTTATGATCAGGCGCGCGGTGTATACGAAGCGATCGACAATCACATCAAGCTCCGTTTCAACGAAACGAACCGGGCAAATCTTTTGTGGCGACTCGGTCGCACAGACGAAGCTAAGCATTTACTGAGCGAACTAAACTCTGCCGAAAGCGAAAATGATTTCAAGCAGATTGCTCCGGTGTTGAAACTCATCGCTGCCGAGCTTTCATTAAGTGAACGACAACTCGCCGAAGCAATAAGTAAAGGCAACGAGGCGCTGGCCAGCGCCGGTGCAAACTTCCGCGACTCTGCGATTGAGGCCACCATCATGATCGCAGTGGCCAAAGCACAATCAGGAGCAGCTAAAACGGTCATTAGTTCCAGCGCGGACGCGGTAAGAATGGCTACGGAAATGGGCGATAACAGCTTGTTGACAAAGGCATTACTTGCGCAGGCGGAGGTTGCCATGCAGAATGGTGATGCTCAATCAGCTCTTTCGCTCGCGACGCAAACTTGGCAACGATTTGCGCCGGGCTCTCAGCTCGAATCTCAGTGGCGCGCCGCCCTCATGGCAGCCCAGGCTAGCGCAAAACTGGGAGACAACACGAAGCGCGATCAATTTTTGGCGCAAGCCCGAAACGCCCTCGCACAACTTCAACAACTTTGGGGCGACGAAAATTTCAAGCACTACCTCGCTCGTCCTGATGTTCGCTACTATCAGAAAGAATTTGGTCTGGAATCCAATTAAGGTCAAAGGAGACAAATCATGTTAGACAGTGAACGCGATCCTAATGAAGCCATCGATCCTCCCGACAACACAGGCGGAGGGACCAAATCCCAGGACTCCACCGGAGACGACTCAACCGCAATTGATCCTCCTGACAATACCGGTGGTGGAAACTAACTGTAGGCTGTAAGAAGTAAGTTGAGCCCAGAAGTTTTTGCTCTCCTAATCCTTGCACCTCGGACTTTAAACGCATCGCTGCAATGGACCATTAAGAATGGCTTCGCAAGTCGCTTTCTGCTTGCGCACGGTAGCGGTGTGAATAAAATCTGGCGGCCTCGCATAGCATTCCGGAGTCACAATAATCAGGGAGGCGGTGGATGAAAATTACTGGGGCGGCCTTCGTGGCCGCCTCATTCTTTTAAGAGACTCTGGGCCAACCCTACCAATGTCAAACCGCTCTGCTGCGCGTCAACAACGAGATCACGGCGACAAACAACGCTGACCCGATAATCGACCAGATGATCGGAAACTTAGTGCCGCCGATATTTACAGCAAACAGTTCCGGCAAACCCATCACGCGGGCCAGCCACATGCCCACCAACGCTCCCACGAAACCAAGTGCAATCGATACGAGGCAGCCTCCACGCGAATAGCCACTAATCGCCTGGCCCAGGGATCCACAAACGCCCGCTACCACCAGCAGAATTATCACATCGAATAATGTCATCGACAGACCTCCTTGAAACTAATTAAGGCTGGCTACTTTTTTGCCAACCATTCCTTCACCACGTCCTTCACGCCGCGCTTGTTGCCATCAACCTCGTAATTCAATCGTCGCATTTCGTCAGTCGTGATGGCATTCGACAACTTCGACAACATCTCATTCAAAGCCGGAGTCAGCGCCGCCTTCCGGAAAATGTAGACCGCTTCATACGGAGGAAAATAATGACGATCGTCCTCGAGTTGAAAGAGATCCAGGGTGGCGATTCTTCCTTCCGTCGAATTCCCCGCGATTAGATCGACCTGTTTTGACGAGAGGGCAATGTAGGTAAGCGACAGGTCCATCTCGCGGACTTCGAGAAATCTCAACCCATAGGCTTTTGAAAAACCGGGAAACCCATCTGCTCGCGACATGAAATCCTGGCCCAAGCCAGCACGCCACTTTGGTGCTTGCGACACCGCATCGGAAATAGTGCGCAGCTTTAAACGACGCGCGTCGTTACCTCGGATCAAAATCGCAAAGGTATTCTCAAAACCAAGTGGTTGACTTATCTCTAAGTTGAACTTTGCGCCGTACTCCTGCTTCACCTCGGCAAATACTTTGTGCGGATCGCCTATTGGAGTGTGCTGAAGGATTGCTGTGTAAGCGGTACCCGTGTACTCCGGGTAAAGATCTGCGGTCCCGCTCAACAGTGCTTCGTGTGGCAGATTCCCGCCAAGTTCAAATCGCCGCTCGACCGCGACGCCGCGAGCTTCCAACATCTGTGCAGCAATCTCAGCAAGAATGATCGATTCAGTGAAATCCTTCGAAGCGATAACCACACGATTTTCGGACGAGGCCGTTTGATTTGTTGGTCTGCTGCGCAATCCAAAAACGACTCCAGCAACAACAACCACACCGATGATCACGAGCAGCACCCTTTGGACGCTTGTGACTCGGTTGCGTTTCCCTTCAAAACTAAACTGCTGTTCAACGAGGCCAAGTAAAAAATCAGCAATTAGTGCGAGCAAGGCCGCCGCCAGAGCTCCCGCGAGAAGCAGATTGTTGTCGTACTGACGTAGGCCTCGAAAAATGTAAACGCCTAAACCTCCCGCGCCGACGGCTGCCGCAATCGTTGTGACGCCAACGGCAATCACAGTTGCAACACGAACGCCCGTAACAATCACTCCCATCGCCAGTGGGAGTTCGACTTGTCGTAACACTTGACCGTCAGTCATTCCCATCGCCACTGCGGCCTCACGTACGTTTGGATCGACACCAAGAACGCCAGTCACCGTGTTGCGAATAATTGGCAGTAATGAATAGAGCACAAGTGCAACGAGAGCAGTTCGGGTGCCAATGCCGCCGATGAACGGGAGTGGAATCAAAAAACCAAATAACGCCAGGCTGGGAATCGTCTGCATTATGTTTGCGATGCCAAGCACTGGATTGCGGGCGTGGCGATAACGCGTCAGTAATATTCCGGTAGGCACACCGATGAACACCGCGATCGCAATCGACGCAATAACCAGCACGATGTGTTGACGAATTAACGTCAACAACTCGGGCCAATTGGCTTGTAAGAAATGCCAAAAGTTCACTCGAGCGTCTCCAGGTAACCTCGCACTTTTGTGTTTTGCGACGCCAGAAAACCTTTCGGTGTCTCCAAAAGCACGATCTCTCCTGCATGCATGAGTGCAATGCGATCGCCTAACAGCAATGCCTCACGAACATCGTGAGTCACCAGGATCGCCGTCTTCTGCAAACGTTTCGTTAGGCCAGCAAACTCCTTCTGCAAACTCGCCCGCGTCAATGGATCAAGCGCCCCAAACGGCTCATCAAGTAGAAGCAAAGCAGGATCTGCGGCCAACGCTCGCGCCACGCCAACACGTTGTCGTTGTCCGCCAGACAGCTCGCGCGGATAACGTTCCGCAAAACGATTGGGGTCGAGACCAACAATTTCGAGCAACTCGGTTACGCGCTTGTTAGTTTTTTGCTCTTCCCAGCCAGATAAGGACGGGACCAGGCCAACATTGCGAGCAATGGTGAAATGAGGAAATAAGCCACCCTCCTGGATTACGTAACCAATTCGCCTGCGGAGCGCAATTACATCCCAGTCGCGCGTTGACTTTCCTTCAACCAAAACTTCGCCTGAACTTGGCGTGTAAAGTCGGTTTACAAGTTTGAGTGTTGTAGTTTTGCCGCAGCCCGACTCGCCTAGTAAGACGAGTGTCTCACCGAGTCGGACCTGCAGGTTCAGGTTGGAAATGATTGGAGCTGAGGCGTTCGGAACTGAATAACTTACATTGCCAAATTCAACGAGTGGTTGATCAGTGGAGTCAGCCACAGATTTACACCGCCATTAGCAAATTGCTGCTGAAGCGTTCCTGTGAATCCAACCACGTGCGTGTGTGTTTGAAACCAGTCGCAGAGGCTAATCCATCAATGCCGCGACCGTCGTACTTGTAAGAGTTCTCCGTATGAATCAGCTCACTGGCCGAGAACTCAACGTTCAGATCAAGCCGCTCAATTCTAACTCGCTGGTCCAACAAACTCTGAATATAGATTTCAATCCTGCCGTCAGCCTCGTTGTAGAAGGCATGGTGCTTAAACGCGCGCAGATCGAAGTTGCCACCTAACTCTCGATTGATGCGGGCCAGTACGTTCAAATTAAATGCCGAGGTAACTCCTAAGGCGTCGTTGTAGGCAGCTTCGAGTACTTTCGGATCTTTCTTCAAGTCTGCACCGAGCAGAACGGCATCACCTTTTTTGAGGACACTTCGCAGCGCGTTTAGAAAACGGATCGCTTCATCCTGGTCGAAATTACTAATATTCGAACCAAGGAACAGGGCCAACGTTCGGACCCGTTCAGACTTGCCGAGTTCTGCAAGTCCGACGAAATAGTCAGCTGCATAAGCTTCAATTCTGAGACGTGGATACGATTGCAGGAGAATTCTCGAACTACTTTCCAGAGCACTTGCCGAAATATCCACGGGCATGAATAAAAGTTCATTCTGTTCGCGCAGCAGCGCTTCAATGATGAGCCTTGTCTTCGACGCACTTCCGCTCCCCATTTCGACCAGGGTTTTATGGCCCTCAACAGCAGCCACAATCTCATCAGCGTAACTCTTGAGAATTTCGTTTTCGGCACGCGTCAGGTAATACTCGGGCAACAGACAAATGGCCTCAAAGAGTTGCGAGCCGAGCTCATCGTAGAAGTATTTCGGAAGGAATCTTTTGTGTTCAGCAGTCAGCCCGTTTCGCACGTCGTCCGCAAGACCGGCAAGCGGATCGCGCTTGACGAGGTTATTGATCAGAAGCCGTTCACGCCGTTCGTTTCGATCGGCCCACCCGGTTACAGACTGCTGTTCCTGCACACGCTTTTTTACTGTTTGCAACGCACGCTCTCCTCGCTAAACAATGCGACTGCTAAATACGAGGGGGTTTTGGTGTCCGGATATGATAGCCCATCACGTCTGATCACGGAACTGAACGGACTGCGCAACTCGGATCCTTATCTCAACTCTTATTGACTCAGGGGTTGCCTATTTTTGCTGAATTTAATCCCTTTTGCGAGAACGCGGCGTGCGCAAACACTGCGCAGCGATCGCGGAAAATATTGGCCCTACCCACTCGTAAATAAACGAGATTTGACCCATTTGACGAACTCCTGACCTCAACTTGACCATCGCTCGACTCACGGGCAAGATCACCCACGATGCTTTATCTTGAGTACCTCGTCGGATTTCTGCGGCGCCATTTATCCCCAAATCAATCAAGAATGCCTGTAGCCTCGTTGCTACTGTTGAGTGTGGTCTGCGTCACGGCTCACCAAAAAACTACCTACCAGCGCGAGCTCGACACAGCCGAAAAAATCACGGTCGCCATCAAAAATCGCGATGGCCGCGTGACGGTTGTGGCCAGCGATGAAATGTTGAAAAAGGCAAGTATCGAAGCTGGTTCCGCGGGCGCTCCCGTTAGTGAGAGCGACGTAACTGCGAAGGCTGATGGTGGCAAACTTTCCATCGACGTACGCCAGCGACGTGAACAGGATCGCATCGACATCGTTGTGAAGATCCCGATTAGATCGAAGGTTGAAATCGAGAGTGGCGCCGGGGCAGTTAGCGTCGTCGGAAACGTAGAATCCGCGATAGTGAAAACTGACACGGGAACAATTCATGCCGACGTACCACTTGAGGCGCTGAAATACGACTTCGTTTGGGAAGCAAGTCGACCTCGTTACATGAGTGATGTCGAGTTGAAAGAAGTTAAAGAAAAGGCCGGTGGTTGGTTTCGACTTTCAGGCACTCTCGGCGAGAAAGACACAAAGAAAGAAGAACGAG
>Ga0068860_100007336_pt1 | contig 11021 bp, 11 predicted proteins | sample KBSSwiS32_FD_66597 | JGI IMG/M metagenome (GOLD analysis project Ga0068860, IMG submission 66597) | Switchgrass rhizosphere microbial communities from Kellogg Biological Station, Michigan, USA - KBS Switchgrass S3-2 | ecosystem: Host-associated > Plants > Roots > Rhizosphere > Soil ... | reverse complement strand
ATGCGTTCGCCCAATCGGTCGATAGCATTCAGCAGCGCCGGCGACTGTGCCGCGGCGCGACCAAATTGATAGGGCTTAGGTTCTTCCATTGGCTGCATGTCCCCGTCCGACGCCCGTCGGATACAGCCCTATTGAATAACGAAATTGGTAAAATAAACGTTATCAACGCCGCTGTAGCCCGTTTTTTCCTTCAAAACCTGGTTAATGATTTTGACCAGTTTTGCCTGCAAATGCTCCTTGCCCTGGGGCGTGGAGAGGTCGATTTCCTGCTCCTGCGCGAGCATCAGGAGGATGGCCGACCGGATCGCCAGCTCATGCGTCTGGAGCGCCGTGACCACCCGCTGGTCATAATAGGTCGCCACCGCGATCGAGATTTGCGCGAAGGCATCGCTGTCGGCCATGTTGCTCGTGAAGGGCGACGGAATCTGGTAATAGGTCGCCTGATAGGCCGATGGATTCTTGGGGCTGGGCAGGTCGACCGCCTTGTGGAGCGGGGCATGGGCATCCTCTTCGCCATGCCCTTCCTCGCCGCCATATTTCTTGGCGACGTCTTCCGGCTTTTCGCCCTTCATGACGAAATGCGGCATGTTGGGATCTTCCGCTTTCACTGCCGTCTTGTCCGCCGAGCCCGCCGCATAGAAGCCGGCGGCAGCGCCGCCGCCGCCCAGCAGCGCAATGCTCCCCAGGATCAGGATCAACGTCTTGGTCTTGGCTTTCTTCTTGGGCGCTGGCGCCGCTTCGTCACTCATTGCCCGTCTCCATCAAGCGTAGCGCACGTGCCCATCGTCCGGCCGGCCGGAAAGCCGACCGTCCTGGACATCTGCCTGCGTGCGGTCATTGAATACGTCCCGGCGGAGGGGTGCTTTACCCTGTCCGGCGGCGGAGCCACCGTTCCCGCCATTTTGTGCAGCGGCCTGATTGCCCGCCTGGCTGCCCGCCTGATTGCCGCTGCGATCGGCCGTATCAGAATGCTGCCGGCCGGCGCCGGACTGCGCGCCCTGGTCGTGCGACGCACCAAAGGCCCCCGGAGCGCGGTCGATTACGATCCTGTCCAGCGACAGGGCAGAGAGCCGCACGTCGGCCTGAAGGCTTGACTGGTCCTGCCGCAGCCGCTGCGCGGCCTCATCCGTTTCAGTCAGGAGCTGCACCCGTCCCCCGCCGTCGCCTTGCCAGACGTCGATCTGGAGCCGGCCGAGATTGGGCGGGCTGAGCTGGAAGCGGCTATGCCCGCCCCCCTGCGCCAGCGCGGTGATTTCGCGCGCCACACGGTCGATCCACTGGCCGCCCACCCCCATGTCGATGACCTGGCTCTGCAAGGTCGCGCCCACATCGGTGGCGGCGCGCACGGCAATCGCGTCGCCGGGGACCACCGCTCCCACCTGGCTTTGGGCGATCGGCGGCAGATTCTGGACGATATCGGCGACGGCCGTAAGGCTGACCGGCGCTGAATCCGCGCCCTTTCGGCCCTCCGTCGCAATGAGTCCCGACCGCGTCTGGCCATCCTGCGACGCGTTGCGGTCGCCGGGGCTCGCGCCGCCATCCGTCTGGGCGAAGGCGGCGGGTATCACGATGTCAGGCGGGGTCTTGGCGGGCGTGCCTTTGGCCGCGATCACTTGCGGGAACGGCTTCATGGTGGCGGCCTTGTCGGGCTGCTCCGTCTGCTCGGCACGTTCCTGCGAATCGGCTTGGGCGATCTCGGGGTTGCGACCGGCAACAGGCGCGGCTGCGCCGGACTTGCCACCAGTGCCGACCGTGCCAGCCGTAGCGACCGTTGCGGGCTGGACCATGACGATCTGCACAGCCGCAGCATTGGCGGGCGCCGCGATCGGCACCTCGGGCAACTCATCCTTCGCAGCGCGCTTGCGCCGGGTAATGCGCTGCGGGCCCTCCCCGTCGACGCCGCCATCGGCCTGCACAGCCGCCAAGGCTTCTTCGGCCAGGGGGGTGGCCGTGGCGTCGGCCGCAGCAACATTGGTCGATATGTCGATACCAGCGGGGGTGTCGGCCTGCACGGCCCCGGTTCCGTCAGGCGCCGGCACGAGCACGGCCTGAAGGTCGGCTATGACGCCCGCAAAGGTCGCTGCGCCTGCTGCGGCCGCGCCAGTCGGCTTGCCTGCGACCGGAGCCGCGCCAGTTAATGTCACGGTCAATCCCGAAGTTACGGTCATGCGTTGCTCTCCCCTTTCATCTGCAGTCGCCGGTACAGCGGCAATGCCGTGATCCGGGCCTCGGCGCGCGTATCTGCGGCGCGTCGTGCCTTGTCCTTGAGCCGTTCGGCGATCTCGCGTTCGCGGTCGGCGACGATGCGCAGCGCCTCGCTCTCGTCGATGCGTCGCTGCGCATTGTAGAGCGCGCCGTCGAGCTGGCGTCCGGCCTGTTCCAGCCGTCCGGCAAGCTCGCGATGAGAGGCGAGAACAGCGCCGCTGGTCGGTCCGGGCTCACCGAATAATTCCATGCGGACACTGGCCAGGCGATGGGCATTGCCTTCGATCTGGGCGGCTGCGTCACGCGCCTGAACGGTGTCGGTAACCGCCTGCATATGCTGGACATGGCGTACGCGCAGCAGCCGTCCGCGACGGGCGACGAGCCGGCTCATGCGCCAAATTCCGGCGAGAACTGCCGGACAAGCGCCACCACGCTCTCGTCGATCGAGCTGCAGGATTTGACGTCCTGCCGCAGGAAGTCGAGCAGTTCCTGCCTGCGCTCCACCGCCTCGTCGATCACCGGATCATTGCCCGGCCGATAGGCGCCCATCAGGATGAGATCGCGATTTTCCTCATAGGCCGCCCACAGTCGCCGATAGACGGCGGCCGCGCGCTGATGCTCGGTATCCACCACGTCGGTCATCACGCGCGACAGCGACTTGCCGATATCGATCGCCGGAAAGATGCTTTGCTCGGACAGATGGCGCGAAAGGACGATATGGCCGTCGACGATCGCGCGCGCGGTATCGACGATCGGGTCATCGGTGTCATCGCCATCGGCCAGCACTGTATAGAGCGCCGTAATCGAACCACCCGAACGGCTGTCGACACCGGCCCGCTCGACAAGGCGCGGCACGAAGGACAGCGCCGAGGGCGGATAGCCCTTGATCGCGGGCGGCTCACCCAGCGACAGGCCAATCTCGCGCTGGGCGTGGGCGCAGCGGGTGAGGCTGTCGATCAGGAGCAGCACATTCTTGCCCCGCGCGCGGAAATATTCGGCGATCGCGGTGGCGCGCGCGGCGGCCCGCAGGCGCAGTACCGGCGGATGATCGGCAGGCACGGCGACGACGATGCTTTTCGTCATCATCGCGCCCGCAAGCTTGGTCTCGATGAAATCGCTGACCTCGCGCCCGCGCTCCCCGACCAGGCCGACGACGACGATATCGGCTTCGGCGCCCGCGATCATCTGGCCCATCAGCACCGACTTGCCCACGCCGGAACCGGCGACGATGGCAATGCGCTGGCCGCGCCCGGCGGTGAGCAGCGCATTGACCGCGCGTACGCCCAGATCGAATTTCTCCAGCACCCGGCCCCGGTCGAGCACATTGCCGCGCACGCCCGCGAGCGGCCACTGGCCGTTGGCGATCACCGGACCCTTGCGGTCGAGCGGCTGGCCCATGGCATCGACGATCCGGCCGATCAGGCCATCGCCGACCTGCACCATATTGGCGGCGCTGTCAGGCTCGACCCGCGCGCCATTTTCGAGAGGCGCATCCTGATCCAGTGGTACGAGAATGGCGCGGCTGCCGCGAAAACCCACGACTTCGGCGCGCACATCGGTTCCGTCGGCGGCGCGGATGCGCGCGCCGGCCCCGATCGGCCGGGAAAAGCCCGTCACTTCCAACATGCCGCCATCATGGCCGACCAGGCGCCCGACATGACGCGGCGCCGTGTTGGTGACGGCGAAATGGTCGAGCAGGCGCTGGGCCCGTGCGGCATGGGCGGCGATCACAGCTTGCCCTCCATATCATCCATCAGCGCCTTCAGGCGGGCGAGGCGAACCTCCGGGCCATCCTCGATCCAGCCGTCCACCGTCGCCAGACGCACCGAGCCGCGCCCGAGCTGCGGATTGGGCGAGAGGGCGACGCCAATGCCGCCGGCATCGATCAGCGGCAGGTCGTCGGGGTTCACCTCAAGCACGGCCTTGCGGTCATCGGGGTCGATGCAGGCGGCGACAGCCGCGCAGCGTTCGGACAGGCGCGCTTCGTCAATGGCGACCTCGCCCACCGTCTGGGTCACGAGGCGGAGCACGGCATGGCTCAGGAGCGAGGCGAGCATGCCTTCGCCTGCGGACGCGATCTGGGCAATCGCATCGGCGAGCGCAAACCGCGCCATATCCTCCGCCGCCATGGTTTCACGAGTGACCCGTTCGCCTTCCTGGAAGCCGATCAGAAACCCTTCCTGGCTGGCCTGCTCCACCGGATCGACCTCCGGCTCCGCGTCGAGCCGATCCGCTGTATCCGTGCGCGTGGCGGTCCAGCCGGTGCCGGCGCCAGCCTCGCCGAAGCGCGAACGAAAGGCGCCGCGCTGGGCGATGCTGCCAAAGTCGCCCCAGCCGGAAACAGCCGTGGCATCGGACAATTCATGCGATGACCAGAAATTAGACAAAATCGTCGCCCTTCCCGCCCAACTGGATGGTGCCCTGCTCCGCCATGCGGCGAGCGCTCGCTATGATGGCCTTCTGCGCTTCGACGACCTCGGCGAGACGCATCGGTCCCCGCTCCTCCATCTCGTCCTGGATCGACTGGGCAGCGCGGGACGACATGCAGCCAAGGATCTTGCCGCGCAGGCCATCGTGTGCGCCCTTGAGCGCGACCACGAGCTGGTCATTGTCGACAGTGCGCATCAGCGCGCCGAGATCCTTCTCGCTGAGCATCAGCAGATTTTCGAAGACGAACATCTCGTCCTCGATCGATTGCGCGACGGTGCGATCCCGCTTGGCCAGCGCCTTGATGATGCGCTGCTCATGGTCCTTGCGCAGGTTGTTCATGATCGCGGCTGCCTCCGTGGCGCCGCCGCGCTGGGTCTTGGTGCCGCTGCTCCGGCTCGTGCCGCCATGAGCATTGAGAAGCTGCTCCAGATCGTCGAGCGCCTCCGTGCTCACCGGGCCGAGCGTCGCGACGCGGTAGACGACCTCATCCTGCTTTTCGGCCGGCAGCATCTGCAGCACCGCGCCGGCGGCGGGCGCCTCCAGATGCGCGAGGACGATCGCCATGATCTGCGGATGCTCCGCCTCGATGGCGCCCGCGATATCCTTGGGCTCCATCCATTTCAGCATGGCCAGCTTGGTCGACTTCTCGGGCGGCGTGATGCGCGCGAGCATGTTGTCGGCGCGGTCCGGCCCCAGCGCCTTGTGCATGGCGCCCCGGATGTGCTGGGCGGCGCCATAGCCGATGGTGGTGCGCCCCTTGGCCTTGTTCACGAACTGGTCGAGCGCAAGGTTGACCTCGTCGACCTCGACGTCGACCACATCGTACATGGCATAGCCGAGTGCGCGCACCTCTTCGGGCTCGAGGCGTGACAGGATCTGCGCCGCCTCATCCTCATCGAACAGCATCAGGAGTACAGCCGCGGCCGCGCTGCCGGTCAGCTTGGAGGAAGACTGGGCTTTGTCAGGCATCGTCCTTCTTCCCTTCGCGCAGGAGATCGCGGACGACGAGCGCCGCACGGTCGGGGTCCTGCTTCACAAAATTGCGGATCAGTGCGGCGCGGTCGGTATAGTCATGGGTCGACGATATCATGTCGAGCGTCACGGGCCGGCCGGGGTCGCGCACCGCGGACTGGCCGAGCGCCGTGGAAATTTCATTGCCGATCCTGGTCTTGCGCTGCGCCGCATCCGCGTCGGCCTCCACCCTGGCGGCGGTCCACCGCTTGAGCAGCGGACGCCCGACACCGAGCAGCAGCACGATCGTCACCAGCAGTGCCGAGAGATTGCGGACCATCATCGAGACCCAGCTCGCCTCATACCAAGGCGTTGACACATCCTCGACGGCGGCGAATTTTCGCCCGGACAGCGCGACTATATCGCCGCGCGACTGGTCAAAGCCGATCGCCCCCTTCACCAGCGCCTCGAGTGCCGCGATCTCCTGCGCGGAGCGGGGCTTGCCGTCCGCACCATTGTCGAGCGCGACCGCGACCGACAGGCGCTTGACGGTGCCCACCGCGTCGCGGGTCACCGAGACTTCATGGCCAAGTTCGAACGAGCGGTTGAAGGTTTCGGCGGTTTTGACGGCCGGTAGGCCTGGCGCTGCGGGTGCTCCAGCCATTGCCGTGCCATTGGCCCCCGTGGGCGCCGCATTGGCCGCAGGCGGCGGAGTTCCGGGCCCGGTTGGCGTGGGCGGCGGAGTTCCGGGCCCGGTTGGCGTGGGCGGCGGCACCGGCGATAGCGCACCGGGAATGCCGCCAGCCTGCGAGCCGGCATTATTCGGGTCGGCATTCCAGCTGCCGGTCTCGGCACGAAGCCGCGCCTCATCGGCGGGATAGGTTTCCCGCGTTGCCTGGCGTTCCGCGAAGTTCACCTCGGCATGCACCTCGGTCGAGAATTTGCCGGGGCCAAGGATCGGAGTCAGCAGCGCCGTCACCGACTGCCGGTAGCGTTCCTCGATGCGTGACTGGACCGCGATCTGACGATCGGTTTCGGCGTCGGCGCCGGTATTCTGGCTCAGCAGGTGGCCACTCTGGTCGACCACCGACACCGCGTCGGGTGTCATGTTGGGGACCGACGACGCCACCAGATGGACGATCGCCTCGACCTGTTGCTGGGCGAGAGCACGTCCGCCCGAGAGCTGGAGCATGACCGATGCGGAGGGTTTTGTCTGGTCGCGCAGGAAAATGCTGGGCGGCTCGACCGCCAGATGAACGCGCGCCTTCTGGACGGCGTCGATCGCCTCGATCGTCCGGGCCAGGTCCATCTCGCGTGCGCTGCGGAGCTTTTCGCCCTCGACCGCACGGCTGGCGCCCATCGGCATGCTGTCGATCATGCTAGCGCCATCGGGTGCGCTCTTGGGCAGGCCCTCGGCGGCCAGCTTCATCTTCGCGTCGAAATAGGCATCTTCGGCCACGGTGATCGCGCCGGACTTGTTATCGAAATTATAGGCGATGTTGCTCTTGTCGAGTACCTGGGCCACCGCCGCCTGATCCGCTTCGGGCAGGCCGCGAAACAGATCGCGCTGGGCCGGCTCGCGCAGGGCCAGCCAGGCAAGGCCCGACATGGCGGTCACGCCGATCAGGCCGATCATGGGCAGGCTGCGCTGCACGGCCGGCTGCCGGAGCAGTCCGGTCATGCGCAGGCGCATGGTGTCGAATGGATTGCCCCCTGCCCCGCTAGAGAGGGCGGGAAGGCCGGATCGGCCCGCGTCGGCGGTCGTGGCGATATTGGCGTCACTCATGGATCAGGGCCCTCATACCGGCATGCTCATGATGTCCTTGTAGGCGGACAGGAGTTTGTTGCGGACCTGCAGGGTCGTCTCGAAACCCATCGAAGCCTGCTGCTTGGCAAGCATGACGGCCGCGATATCGGTCGTTTCGCCGCGCTCGAACGCTTCGGCGGCTTCACCCGCCTTGGTCTGGAGGCCGTTGACCTCGTTGAGAGCGCCCTTGAGCGCCGATGCGAAATCGGGCCCGCCCGCGCCCTTGGCCTCGCTTGCACCACCGATGCCAGCGGGCGAGGCGCCGGCGGAGGCGGCATCCTTGAGCGCGGTGTTGCGCTGGAGGATGCTCTGGCGCAGCGCCAGCACATTATCGACGGAAAGTCCGGCCATGGCTCAGCCTCCCCCGTCAGACCGCGATCGCAAGCTCGCGCATCTCGGCGAGCCGATAGCGGAGCGTGCGTTCGGAAATGCCCAGCATGTTGGCGGCGCGGGCGCGGTGCCCGTCAGTATCACGCAAGGCGGCCAGGATGGCGTCGAGCTTTGAGGTGCGGGCGATCTCCCGAAGCGGGCGCGCCGGGCTGACCATGGGACGAAAATTCGTCACCGGCGCGGCGACCGAAAGATCGTCGGCCTCGATCGACTCCCCGTCACGCAGGACAAGCGCCCTTTGCAGCACATTGCCCAGCTCGCGGGCATTGCCCGGCCAGGCATGCCCCATGAGCCGATCGAGCGCGGCGGCGGTCGGCCAGGCGAACCGGGTCTGCGGGGCGAGCGGCAATTGCTGGCGCAGCAGAAACGCAGCGGCGATCGCGGCAATGTCGCGGCGGCGTTCCGCCAGCGGCGTCAGCTGCAACGGCATCACATTGAGCCGCCAGTAAAGATCGGCGCGGAACCGGCCGGCCTGTGCTTCGCTGGCAAGATCGCGGTTGCAGGCGGTGATGACGCGCACGTCCACCGGCACCGGATGGGTGGCGCCGACCGGCAGAACCTCGCCTTCCTGAAGCGCGCGCAGCAGCTTGGCCTGGAGAGGCAGCGGCAGTTCGGCGATCTCGTCGAGAAAGAGCGTGCCGCCATTGGCCGCGAGGAACAGGCCCTCGGACGATGCGGCCGCGCCGGTGAAGCTGCCCTTGCGATGACCGAACAGCATCGCTTCCATCATCGTCTCGGGCAGGGCCGCGCAGTTGACGGCAATGAAGTCCTTGCCCGCGCGGGGGCTGTTGGCGTGGATGAAAGCGGCGATGCCTTCCTTGCCGGTGCCCGTGTCGCCCTGGATGAGGACGGTGGCATCACTGGCGGCGACGCGCGCGGCCAGGCGCATCATGCGGGCGCTGGCCGGATCACCGACCGCCGGCATATTGAGGGGACGGAGCAGTTCAGCGATCAGGGCATAGGCCATGTCGGCGTCATCCGCACCGAATCGGATGCGCGCTGGCAGGCCGTTGGCCGCAGGCAGCAGCGAGGCTGTGCCGTCGCGGACGTCGAGCAGGATGTCGCGATAGCTCGCGGCAGCAATTTCTTCGATCGTCAGGATACGCACCGCGGTCTTTTCGCGCGTTTGCGCCGGATCGACGATCCGAACAGTGTAACAAGCATCTTGGAGCCGCACGCCAAGATCCGGCAGCAGCCGGTTGACGCGCTGGCTCATGTCAACAGGCAACATGAGAAGGTCCCCACCTTTTCAGTCCAACTCCCCCGAGCTGGACCACTTTCGATAAGTCCAATTGCCGTCCAAAGACTTATGATATGGTTAACAGGCGGCAAAAATTGCCGGGATGCGGCAAGAAATTTCCGCCCTGCCGAGCGGCCCCCTCCGTACGCGCGCGCGATTCATAATATTGGGAAAATGTCGCCCGGCCCGGCCGCCCGCAAAAAAATGCACAGCGCCCTAAAGCCATCCGGCGGGAGACCGTTCTGGGGTTTCGAGGCCGCAACCGCCTAGAGGCAGCGACCCCACTAAAGCGGGAAAGGACTTCCAGATGACTGTTATTGCTTCCAATGTTTCTGCTCTTCGTGCTCAGAACGCTTCGAATGCCGCCAATGCCGGCCTCAGCCAGGCCATGGAGCGCCTGTCTTCGGGCAAGCGCATCAATGCTGCCAAGGACGACGCCGCCGGCCTCGCCATCGCCACCAAGATGACTTCCGAGATCCGTGGCCTGACGGCCGCTCGTCGTAACTCGAACGACGGCATCTCGCTGGCGCAGACTGCTGAAGGCGCGCTGGGCAACATCTCCAACATGCTGCAGCGCATGAAGGAACTCTCGACCCAGTCCGCCAACGGCACGCTGTCCGCGTCCGACAAGGCTAACCTCAAGGTCGAGGGCGACGCCCTGCTCGCTCAGCTCGACCAGGTTGCCGCCACCAAGTTCAACGGTGTCAGCGTATTCAGCGCAACGGCGATCAACATCCAGACCGGCACCGGCGCTACCGATCAGGTCGCGATCACGGCTGGCGCGATGGACTCGACCACGCTGGGTGTCAACGCGCTCGACGTCAGCACCGGCACGGCCGCCTTTGCGGCGCTCGACACCGCGCTGGCCACCGTCACCACGGCCCGTGCGAACATGGGTGCGGTTCAGAACCGTCTCGACGCGACGGTCACCAACCTGACCTCCACCGTCACCAACCTGACCGATGCCCGTTCGCGGATCGAAGACGCCGACTTCTCGGAAGAATCGACCAATCTCGCGAAGAACCAGGTCCTCGCCCAGGCTTCGACGGCGATGCTCGCCCAGGCGAACCAGAGCGCCCAGGGCGTGCTGAGCCTGCTCCGCTAAGAGCGGCGGCTCCGGCCACAAGATTGATCGGCAAAGGTACTGGTCCACCCGAGCCGATCATTGACCCCTGGCACATATGTGTCCCCACCGTGCCGGGGGTCGCAACTTTCGACAGGACCATCTACGAAGACCCTCGCTCCCCCGGGCGAGGGTCTTTTTTCTTGGCCGGCGGCGCGGTGCTCAGCTCTCGATCGCGAGCGGTGCGCCCGCACCGGCCGATGCATAGAGTGCCGCCTGAGCGTCGGATGAGGGCGCCGGAATGCCGGGCGCCACGCCGCCCTCCGCGATCTGGAGCAACGCGTCGAGCCAGCCCTGGCCCCAGGACCATGCGCCCAATCCCGAATGCGCGTTGATGTGGCCCAGCCTGCCCGCGTCGACAAAATGGCTGCCCCAATATTTGGCGAGGCTATGGGCGCGGGAGAGATCGATATAGGGATCGTTCGCGCTCGCGATGACGATGCTGGGGAATGGCATCAACAGCTTGGGAGCGGGACCGAAGCCCGCCAGGCGGATGTCGGGACCGATGGCATCCACATCCGGCGGCGCGACCAGCAATGCGCCCGCAACCGGATAGCCAAAGGGCTGCGTCTCGAGCGCCGCCCACCAGGCAACGGCCAGGCATCCGAGGCTGTGGGCGGCAAGGACGACCGGACGCCCAGCGTCGCTGATCGCCCGGTTGAGCGTGCTCACCCAACTGTTGCGGTGCGGCCGGGACCACATGCCCAGTTCGACACGCTCACAATCGGCGCGCTCCTTGTCCCAGATACTCTGCCAATGTCCTGGTCCGCTATTGTCGAGACCGGGAACAGTCAGGACGAGCGGCGGCTTTCTGAAGGTCTGAACGGCCTGACCCATGGGGTGCCTCCTGCAATCGCCGGACGGGATAGTCCGTA
>Ga0068860_100007334_pt1 | contig 11024 bp, 7 predicted proteins | sample KBSSwiS32_FD_66597 | JGI IMG/M metagenome (GOLD analysis project Ga0068860, IMG submission 66597) | Switchgrass rhizosphere microbial communities from Kellogg Biological Station, Michigan, USA - KBS Switchgrass S3-2 | ecosystem: Host-associated > Plants > Roots > Rhizosphere > Soil ... | reverse complement strand
CGTCGCCAGCGCCTCCTCGCGGCTGGATGCCCCGGACATCTGCTGCGACTGGTCGAGCAGGCCGCCGGGCTCCATCCACATCTCCGCTTCGACCGGCCCGGGGCAGATCGCGTTGACCAGCACGCCGCTTGCGGAATAGCGGTCGGCGAAGAGGCTTGAGAGCGAGAGCTCGGCCGCCTTCGCCACCGAGTACTCGGGCATCGCAGCCGAGGGGCGCTTGCCCGCGGTCGAGCAGACGTTGACGACGCGGCCCCAGCCGCGCTCGATCATCGGCGGGATCGCCGCGCGCATCGCCGCCAGCGGCGCCATCACGTTGAGCTCGTACTGCGCTCGCCAGTCCTCGTCGGGAACCTCGTCGAGGTCCCGCCACCTGGCGCTGCCGGCGTTGTTGACGAGCACGTCGAGAGCGCTGAAATGGTCCTCGGCAGCGGCCAGCATGTGCTCGCCCGCGCCGGCGCTGGCGACGTCGAGGACGAGGGTCTCGGCGCGCCCGCCGCTCTCGGCCCCGGCGCCGCTCGCTTCCTCGGCCGCGTCCCGCAGCCGTTCCTCGCTGCGCGCGACGAGCAGCACGTTCGCGCCCTCGGCGCAGAGCTCGCGCGCGGTCTCGCGGCCGATGCCGCGGCTGGCGCCGGTGACGACGCATGTGCGCCCCTTCAGCCCGAGGTCCATCAGAGCGACTTGCGCCGGCCCTCGAAGAGGGCCGGGTCGTCGACGTCGGCGAAGCGGGCCATCGCGTAGGCGAGGTCGGAGGCGCGGTTGACGAAGTGGATCACGGCCTCGCTCGCCAGCTCACCGGCTTCGGCGAGCGCGGCGATGCGGCGCTCGGCGCGGCGGATCGCGGTGCGGGCGACGTCGAGCTGGGCGGAGAGCTGGTTGCCGCCGGGGATGACGAATTGCGGCGGCAGCTCGACATCGGCCATGTAGCGGTCGATCCGCTGCTCGAGCTCGGCGACCATCTCCTCGGTCGTGCGGCTGACGCCGTCTTCGAGCCGCTCGGCGGCCTCGGGCGCCGTCGCCAGCTCGGCCCCGGCGACGAAGAGGTCGTCCTGGAGGCGGAGGATGTCGGCGGCCAGCTCCGCCTCGCCGGAGTCGCAGAGGGCGCGCGCGACGCCGAGGTGCGAACAGGCCTCGTCCAGCGAGCCGTAGGCCTCGGTGCGCGCGTGGTGCTTGGGAACGCGGCCGCCATACCAGAGCGAGGTCGTCCCGTCGTCGCCCTTCTTTGTGTAGATCTTGACCACGGGGGTGATCCTACGCCCGCGGCCAGCCGCCCTCAGGCCAGCGGGTTGAAGACCAGGCCGGTCAGCACCTTCGGGTAGAAGTAGGTCGACTTCGGCGGCATGTTGGCGTCGCTTTCGCAGATCTCCTTGGTCTGGGAGACCGGGATCGGCCGCAGGACGAAGGCGACGTCGTAGGCGCCCTCGCCGAGCAGGCGCAGCGAGTCCTCGACGCTCTTCGCGTAGCCGATGCCGCGCTTGGCGAGGATGTCGTCTTCGCTCATCCCGGCGATGCCCTTGAGCACGAGCGTCTCGAGGATCGCCGCGTCGAGGCGACGGTAGGCCTGCGGCTGTCCAGCGAGCAGCCGGTCGAGCTCGGCGGTGTCCTTGAGCTGCAGGCGGAAGGCGCGCTTGTGATGGGAGTCGTAGAGGCCGAAGACGCCGACGCCCTCGGCGCCGAGCGGGTCGAGCTCGTCGTCGCCGACCTCGGTCACGTCGAAGATCTCGCGCAGGCCCTCGCCGAGGCGGCGCTGGCGGTCGGGATCGTCGGCGAAGCCGGAGAGCAGGCGGTGTGTGGGGAAGATCGCCAGGCCGGGGTCGTCGAGCCCGGTCAGCGCCATCAGCGTGTAGTCGTGCGGGCCCTCGCCGCCGACCTCGTCGCGGTAGGCGATCGCCGTCTCGTAACGGTGGTGGCCGTCGGCGATCAGCAGCTGGGCGTCGGCGAGCAGCTCGGTGATCTCGTCGTTGACCGCGGGGATTCGCCAGAGCCGCGTCACCGCGCCGGTCCAGTCGGTCGCTTCGCCCCAGACGGCGTCCGGCGTGGCGTGGGGGGCGAGCGCCGGCCACGGGTCGATCGTGCTCAGCGAGAAGATCGGCGAGAGGTTGTGGCGGGTGGCGCGCATCAGTTCGAGCCGGTCCTGCTTGGGACCGGGCAGCGTGCGCTCGTGGGGGAGGATCGTGCCGGTCTCGAAGTCCTCGACGCGGACGCGGGCGAGGATCGCGTGGCGGGTGCGCCTGGCGCCGTCGGGTCCGGTGTACTCCTGCTCCATCGCCCAGATCGCAGGCTCGTCTTCGACCAGGGCGCCGGCCTCGAGCCAGGCGGAGATCTTCTCCGCGGCGCCCTCGTAGGGGTCGCCCTCGCCCTCGGACTGGGGGCCGGTCTCGCCGTAGGGCTTGGGCAGGTCGATCGCAACGGCGTTGTAGGGCGAGCGCGCCAGCAGCTCGGAGCGCATCTCCGTGTCGATCACGTCATAGGGGGGAGCGACCACGTCCTGCAGCGACCCGACCGAGTCGAGGTCGTAGCGCAGGGCTTCGATCGGCCGCACGTCCGCCATCGCCGCGAAACCTAGCGATCGGCCCACCGGGACCCCGGCCCGCTCCCGCGCGCCGCTCTACACTGGCCCGAGCGGGGCGTGGCGCAGCCTGGTAGCGCGCGGCCTTTGGGTGGCCGAGGTCCCCGGTTCGAATCCGGGCGCCCCGATTTTGTAATAACAGCATTGAATACTCGGGAGAGGTTTTACAAACCTCCCTCCTGTGAGGTACGCTCATGGCTGCGCATGGGAACGCAAAGGGGGAGAAGCTGTATGCCGCGCGCTTTTTCGCGCAGCACATTGGGCCTCATGGGGTGCCTGTGTCTGCTGCTCGCCTCCCTCGGATCTCTGTCAGGGACTGCGAACGCCGCAGCTCTCGAAATCACCGAGTTCCCTGTCCCCACGAAAATCAGCCGACCTCACGGAATTACTGCCGGACCGGACGAAAATGTTTGGTTCACGGAGGAATGGCCTGAAACTCGCAAGATCGGACGCATTACCCCTGAAGGTCAGATCACGGAGTTCCCCCTCACGTGGGGAGCTGCGGCTCCGAACTCGATTGCCGCAGGCTCAGATGGGAATCTGTGGTTCACCGATGGCTTGGGCGTTGGCAGGGTCTCGTCAAGTGGACAGATCACGCAGTTCCCTCTTCCCGGCGGTGGCGGCCGCCAAACATTTGGAATTGCTGCGGGATCGGATGGGAACCTTTGGTTCAGCGAGGTATACCCACATGCGATTGGTCGAGTAACCCCAAAAGGTCAATTCGCGGAATTCCAGCTTCCAGAAGGCTCGAGTCGTCCAAGGCGAGTCACGGCTGGTCCTGACGGGAGCATGTGGTTCACGCTGTCGGAACCGTCCGCGATCGGAAAAATTACGCTTGAAGGTCAGATCACGCTGTTCCCGCTCCCGGATGCCGGGAGCACGCCAATCGGAATCACCGGAGGCCCCGATAAAAGCTTGTGGTTCACGGAGCGCTGGGGAAACAAGATCGGCCGAATCGACATCCTTGGCAACGTCACGGAGTTTCCGTTGCCGGGTAACGAAGGAATGCCGGAGGAAATTACCCTGGGACCAGACGGCAATCTCTGGTTCACGTTGGCGGGCTCTGGCAGGCTTGGTCGTATAACCCCGAGCGGCGAAGTAACCGAATACGCCATCCCAACAGAAAACAGCGTGCCGCGGGATATCGTAACCGGACCGGACGGGCGTATCTGGTTTGCCGAGAACCTAGGAGAAAAGATTGGACGGTTTGACCCTCCGGCCGCCGCCCCCGTCCCGTCCCTGCCGGAAAACACGAAACCGCCAGCGATCTCGGGCACCTTGGAACAAGGTCGAACGTTGACGGCGTCCAGTGGCTCGTGGACCAATAGCCCGACCAACTTTGCCTATCAGTGGGAAGACTGCGAGGACAAAGGGGGCTCGTGCACCCCGATCTCCAAAGCCACGACGGCGAAATACACCCTGACCGCCACCGATGTGGGGCATACGATTCGTGTGCGTGTCATCGCGAGCAATGCCGACGGGGCGGGAGATCCCGCGGTCTCGGGGGCAACAGCAGTTGTGAGCGCCAATCTCACCTCGGCTCCGACGATCGACGCGGAGTCGGTGTCCAAAGTCACGGCGAACAATGCAATCCTCGAAGCCGACATCAACCCGCATGGCCTGCAGACGGTCTACAAGCTGCAGATCGATACGACGGGAAATTTCAAATTTGACCAAAACGACAGCTGTGCGCTTCATCCACCAGGCATCTTCTGCGCTCAGGTGATCATCCAGGGTGATCCTTTGCCATCTGGTCTCGTCGAGCCGCCCGAATCGAGCTTGCCTGCAAGCTTCGAAAGCCAGCACGTCAGCGTCAATCTCGGGAGCATAGGCGCGGTTCTGCAGCCGAACACGACCTATCACTACCGTGCGATTGCGGCCAACAGCAGAGGATTTGCGTATGGCGCCGATAAAACGTTCACGACTCCCTCGAATGAAGTCGGACCGCCGATCATCGAATCCAAGTCGGTGACCGGGATCACTGCGAACAACGCGACGCTGAACGCGAAAATCAATCCCCACGGCCTCGACACAAAATACGGATTTTACCTTGCTTATCCGATCTGCCCTCCGCCAGAGCCGGGCACGGTGACCTGTCTTGCGATCGGCACGATTGAAGTCCCGGTCACCGGCGGTGTCATAAGCGCGTCCAGCGGCCCGATGTCGGTGAGCGTGAACTTGGTCGAAGCCGGCATAGCCCTCAGTCCGGGAACCAAATATGAATGGTGGGTCGAAGCGACCAATTCGATGGGAAATACGAGTAAATCTGGCGCCTTCTCCACGCCCTCGATCATTATCGACACGTTTGACTTTTCGCTGGCTGTGACTAAGTTCGGGACCGGTTCAGGGATGGTTACCAGCTCCCCCGTCGGTATTAACTGTGGCGCGACCTGTACTGCCAAATTCGAAGAAGGCACCAAAGTCACGCTCACGGCCGAAGCTGACGAAGGCTCCGACTTCACTGGCTGGTCGGGCTCGGGCTGTTCGGGCACGAGTACCTGCATTGTGTCGATGTTCGAAGCCAAGAAAGTCGCAGCTACATTCGACAGCGTGGCCAAGGAATTCCCGCTTAGCGTCAACAAGACTGGGGCCGGGTCCGGAAAAATCATTAGCTCTCCGTCTGGCATCGATTGCGGCTTGACCTGCTCCGCTGAATTTGAAGAAGGCACCAAAGTCAAATTGATCCCCGAACCGGACTCGGACTCAGAATTCCGAGAATGGAGCGGTGCCTGCTTGGGAGCCAATTCGTGTGAAGTGACGATGTCCGAAGCCCGATCCGTTGGCGTGCGCTTCAGCCACCAGCGTCCGCGCCTGACACTCGAAAAGTCAGGAGCCGGGACCGTGAAGTCCAGGCCAAGGGGAATCACCTGCTTGAGCGACTGTGCTTCCGTTGAAGCGTTCTTGCCAAAAGGCACGACCGTGGTCCTCACGGCCAAGGCGGCCCCAGAGGGGTCCCTCGAAAACTGGATCGGCTGCGACTCATCCACCAATACGGGGACAGAAGGCACATGCACGGTCGAAGTGGGCAAATCCGAAGGGGTCGGGGCGATCTTCAAACCAGCCGCCAAGCCGATCGCCAATCCGCAGTGGCTGGTGGTCAGAAAGGCTGGCTTCGGCAGCGGAACGGTCAGGGCCAAGGGCCTTGTCTGCGAAGCAGCATGTGGGAGCACCGCGGTCGAGTACTTCGGAGGCCAGACCTCCCCTCCGGCAAGTACAGCAAAGCCTCCGACCTTGGTGACGCTCACTGAGACTCCGACGGCTGACTCCTCCTTCGGTGCCTGGAGCGGGTGCGACGAAGTCGACGTGGAAGGCAGGTGTCTGGTCAGTATGGGCAAAGTCCACTCCGTTACCGCCCAGTTCATGCCAAAACCGCGCTTTGCACTCGTCTTCGGCAAGTCGTGGGGAGCCGGAGCGGTGAAGTCGAAGCCGAAGGGAATCGCCTGCTTGGGCGCCTGCATCTCGGCGACTGCTTCGCTGCCGGAAGGCACCACCGTTGTCCTCACTGCCAAGGCGCCTATCGGTGGAGCTCTCGAAGGTTGGGGCGGCTGCGACTCGTCCACCAATATCGGCCTCGAAGGCACCTGCACGGTGACCATGGACAAAGCCAGATACGTGAAAGCAGCCTTCAAAGTGGCCGCCAAACCGCTGGTTAACCCACAGACGTTGACCTTGACCAAGGCGGGCATGGGAACCGGCACCGTCAAGGCCGCCGGTCTCATCTGTGAAGCGGCCTGCACGTCGACGGAAGTCGAATATTTCGGCGGCCAGACCTCGCCCCCAGCGAGCAAAGAGAAGGCTCCGGCGCTGGTTGCTCTCGTAGCCACCCCGTCGGCTGGTTCTCGGCTGGTTGGCTGGGAAGGCTGCGACTCGTCTACCCACACCGAACTCGAAGGCACCTGCACGATCTCCATGGACAAAGCCCAGTCGGTCGTCGCGCTCTTCGAGGAATAGGTTATGTAAAGCGGACGAGTATCCCTTTGGGTCGGCCCGCGGCCTGCCGATAGTCGTCGGGTGAACGAGGGCGAATCGACCGAGCGCCGGAGAGAGCGGGCGACGTTCGAAACCGAGCGGCATGTGATCGTCGGCGACGTGACGTTGCCGCCGGAGGGCTACCAGAGCCGCTTCTCGGACGCGATCAACCGCGGCGACCTCTCCTTCATTCCGCTGACCGACGTCGAAATCACCTCGCGCGAGAGCGGCGAGGTCACGTACCGCGAGTTCGTCGTCCTCGGCAAGGCGCACATCGAGATCGCCTTCCCGCTCGACGGCGACGGCTAGCTCAAGAGGGTTCGCGCACGCCGCTAGGCTGTTCTTGCTCTTCGCTCCCTGCCGCCCCGTATGTGGGCGCCCAGGTCGATCACGAAAGCGAGGATCACGATGAACCACTCGAAGCCGCTCACCTGGTTCGAGGAGGCGCTCCACATCACTGCGTAGGCCAGGGTCGTCCACGGCAGCAGGAAGAAGCCGAGCAGGGGGACGAACCAGCTGTCGAAAGCGCGGCTGAGCAGGTCGCTGAAGAGCCAGAGCGCAAACAGCGCCAGGCGTGGCGAGATCAGGGCGAAGAGGACGACGAGGCAGCCGATGCAGTCACGCTACCCGTTCACAGGGTCGTAAGAACGGGGGCTTAAGCTGAGGGCATGCTCTTTTCGAAGAAAACGAAGATCCCGACCGCCGAAGAGGCGCTGCCCGGCCGCAGCGCGCCCGCTTTCGACGTGCCCGAGCGCCACGCGGTCCTCGACGCGCCGCTGAAGCCGCCCTTCCCCGACGGGATCGAGGTCGCCTACTTCGCGCTCGGCTGCTTCTGGGGGGCCGAGCGGCTCTTCTGGGACGTCGACGGCGTCTACACGACCGCGGTCGGCTACATGAACGGGACCACGCCGAACCCGACCTACGAGGAGGTCTGCACCGGCAAGACCGGCCACGCCGAGGCGGTGCTCGTCGCCTTCGACCCGAATCGGGTCTCCTACGCCGATCTGCTCAAGGTCTTCTTCGAGGAGCACGACCCGACGCAGGGGATGCGCCAGGGCAACGACGTAGGCACCCAGTACCGCTCGGGCGTCTACTTCGCCAACGACGCGCAGAAGGCGACGGCCGAGATGGCCAAGCAGGCCTATGACGAGGCGCTGCGCGCCGCCGGCCACGATCCGATCACGACCGAGATCGAGCCGGCCGCCCCCTTCTACTACGCCGAGGACTACCACCAGCAGTACCTGCACAAGGTGCCGAACGGCTATTGCGGCCTGGCCGGCACCGGCGTCTCCTGCCGCATCCCCGCGGCTGCCTCCTAAGCGACCACCTCGGTCGTAACGCGTTTCCCAGGATATGCATGGGAAACGCGTTGCGACCAGCCGGAGGCGCGCCCGGCGCTGCGAATAGCATCCCGCGCCGGTGACTCCCTCCTTCGGCTCCTATATCGGTGGCTGCTTCGCCCTGATCGGCATCGTCAGCGCAGTCGCCCTCGGCGGCTACTGGCTGCGACGCTGGATCGTGCCCGAATTCTCCGGCGCGCTGGCCCGCCTCGCCGAGGCGACGATCGGGGCCTCGCTGCTCGTCCTCTCGCTCGAGCTGCTCGGCTCGCTCAGCCTCCTCTATACGGGCTGGATCGTCGTCTTCTGCATCGGGCTCGGCCTGCTCGGTGCGTTCGTCGGCTGGCGCAACGCGCCCGGCGGCGATCAGGGCATCGCCGCGCCGCAGGTGCAGAAGGCCGCCCTGCTGATCGCGCTCGGGGCCGCCTCCTTCACCGTCGCCGAGTGGACCTTCCCCTCGCAGCTCAGCCTCGACCAGGGGATGTTCGGCGGCGACACGACCTGGTACCACATGCCCTTCGCGGCGCGCTTCGCCCAGGAACACTCGATCGTCCACCTGCACTTCACCGACCCGCTGCGGCTCGCGGCCTGGTTCTACCCGCAGAGCTCCGAGCTGGTCCACGGCAGCGCGATCGTCCTCTTCAAGAGCGACTGGCTCTCGCCGCTGATCAACCTCTTCTGGCTCTCGATCGCCCTGCTCGCCGCCTGGTGCGTCGGCCGCCCCTACAAGGTCGGGCCGGCGACGCTTGTTGCCGCGGCGCTGGTCCTCGACTCCGGCGTGATGATCGAGACCCAGCCGGGCGAGGGTCGCAACGACATCATGGGCCTCGCCTTCCTGCTCGCCTTCGCCGCCTTCCTGATCAACGCCCACCAGCGGCGCGCGCCGGAGAGCGGCGCCGTGCAGGACACCCCGGAGCAGGGAGCGCCGCTGCTCGACAAGGGCCCGCTCGTCATTGCCGGCTTGGCGGCCGGCCTGGCGGCCTCGGTCAAGTTCACCTTCCTGATCCCGGTCGTCGCGATCGGCCTCGGCGTGATCGTCTTCAGCGGCCGCGGTCGGCGGCTGACCACCGCCTGGGTGCTGGGCCTGGCGGCCTTCGTCACCGGTGGCTACTGGTACGTGCGGGCGATGATCAAGACCGGCGGCAACCCGATCCCAACGACCGGCTTCGGCCCTCTGCACCTGCCCCGGCCCGACCAGATGCCGCTCGACCCGCGGCCGCGCTTCGCCGTCTCCCACTACCTGACCGAGCCGACCATCTATCGGAAGTGGTTCTTCCCGCAGCTCGACAACGCGCTCGGGCCGCTCTGGCCGCTGATCCTGATCGTCGCCGTCGCGGCGGCGGTCTACGTCGCGGTCCGCTCTCGCAACGTCATCCTGCGGGTGATCGCGGTAAGCGCCCTGGCGACGGCCGTCGTCTACATCTTCACGCCGCTGACCGCGGCCGGCCAGGAGGGATCGCCGACCGGCTTCTTCACCAACACCCGCTACCTGATGCCGGGATTGGTGCTGGCGATGGTGCTGGTGCCGATCGCGCGCCCGCTGCGGGCTCCCGACCGTCGCGCCTGGCAGACGCTGCTCTTCCTCACGGGCGTCTACGCGATCACCGTGCTGACCACGCCGCGCTGGTACCCGGGCTACATCGTCGGCACGGTCTTCCTCACGCTGGCGCTGGTCTGGGCGCCGGCCGGGTTGGGCTTCGCCCGCTCGCGCCGCCTGCTGAGCCGCGGGGCGATCGCGGCGGCCGTCGGCGGCGTGGTCCTGCTCGCGGTCGTGCTCGGTCGCGCGCAGGAGGTCCAGTACTACAACAAGCACTACAGGATCGTCGACCACTTCTTGCAGGACGGCGGACCGAAGCAGGCCTACACCTTTGCCCGCGGCCTGGAAGACAAGCGGATCGGGATCGCCGGCTCGGGGGAGATCTTCTTCGGCCAGTACGGCTTCTACGGACGCAACCTCGACAACGACGTCCAGTACATCGGTGTGCCGGGACCGGACGGCACCTACAGGCTGGCGACCAGCTGCGCCCAGTTCCGGCGCCGGATCAACGCCGGCGGCTACGACTACCTGATCGTCACCCAGTACACCCAGGACTCGCCCGACTCGCCCTACTGGTACCCGATCTATGCCTGGCTGAGGACCGACCCGGCGCTGGAACAGGTCATCGAAGAGCCGGAAATCACGCCCGAGCGCGACTACGTGTTCAAGGTCAAGGGCAGGCTCGACCCGGCGGGCTGCCGGGAACTGGGCAACTCCTAGCGGCGGCCGTTCAGACCGGGGCGAGCGCGTGCTCGCGGATCAGCTCGGCCGAGCGCCGCGGTTGCTCCCACCAGAACATGTGGCCGATGCCCTCGAGCATCTCGAGCCGGGCGTCGGGGACCAGCGAAGCGATCTGGCGCCCGTTGCCGGGGCCGAGCAGGCGATCGACGTCGCCGTGGACGACGAGCGTGGGCAGCGAGAGCGAGCCGAGCCGCTCGCTCGTGTCGTGCGCCCCGCAGGCGCGCATCTGCTGCAGGATCACCTCTTTCGGGGCCGGCAGGGCGGCGCCCATCTCGGCGAAGGCGGCGAAGCGCGAGTCGTCTTCGCGGAAGCCGGGGGACATGTTGATCTCCCACATCGCGCGGAAGACCTGGTCGCGGTCGCCGGAGGCCATCGCGGCCCCGAGCATCTGCAGGTCCTCCGGGGCCATCAGGGTGCCCTCCGGGCCGCCGCAATAGGTGGCGCCCAGGGTCAGCGTGCGGATCCGCTCGGGGTGGGCGAGCGCCAGCTCCTGGGCGATCATGCCGCCCATCGAGATGCCGACCACGTGCGCGGTCTCCAGCTCCAGCGCGTCGAGCAGGCCGACCGTGTCGGCGGCCATGTCGGCGATCGTGAAGGGCATCTCCGCTTCGCCCGATAGCCCCATGCCGCGGTTGTCGAAGACGAGGCAGTCGAAGCTGCTCTCCATCTCGTCCATGAAGGGCCGCCCCCAGGTCAGGTGCGTCGCGCTCATCCCCTGGATCAGCAGCAACGGCTCGCCCTCGCCGGCGCGCAGGTAGTGCAGCTCCGTCCCCGATGCATCGACGTGCGGCATCGGTCCGAGATCCTACGCGAACCGCATGCCAGGGCCTAATCTAGGCCCCGAGCCCCCGTAGCTCAGTGGACAGAGCACCGG
>Ga0068860_100007333_pt1 | contig 11024 bp, 6 predicted proteins | sample KBSSwiS32_FD_66597 | JGI IMG/M metagenome (GOLD analysis project Ga0068860, IMG submission 66597) | Switchgrass rhizosphere microbial communities from Kellogg Biological Station, Michigan, USA - KBS Switchgrass S3-2 | ecosystem: Host-associated > Plants > Roots > Rhizosphere > Soil ... | reverse complement strand
GCCTTCCAGGTGGGGGAAGTCGGTGTTGTAGCAATAGATCTCCGGCATCCCGTAGAGGTCGATCATCTCGCTGATCGGCTCGTGGAAGAAGGGTCCGACGCGGACGTTCTTCGCGAAGGTCTCCGAGGGCTTCATGGCGAACTTGCGGCCCACCACGCGCACCTGGAAGTCCGCCCAGGCGTCCATACGCTGCACGCAGGGCCCGATCCAGGTGGTGCCGAACTCGAAGATGCCGAAGCGCAGGTTCGGGAAGCGCTCGAACACCCGGCCCATGATCATGGTCTGGATGTAGAGCTCGGCCGGCATGTGGGCGACCAGCAGGAAGTAGGGGCTGATCGCCTCTTCGCCGCCGCCGCGTTCGGCCGGCTGGCCCTTCAGCGTCTCGGCGTCGCCCCAGGCGCGTTCCGGGAACATCGGATCGGGGTCGCGGCCCGAGATCAGGCCGCCGCCGCCCAGGTGCAGCAGCGCCGGCACATCGGCTTCCGCAAGGCGGGCCCAGAAGGGGTCCCATTGCGAGTGCGACGGGGCCGTGCCGCCCGGCGGCCGGGCGCAGGACATGTTGATCCCGCCGACCCCGCCCTTCTTCAGCACCCGGTCCAGTTCGGCGATCGCCCATTCCGGCTTCGCCATGTTGATGGAGATCGCGGGCCACACCCGGCCCTTCGTCTGCTTGCACCAGTCCAGGTAATAGTCGTTGACCCGGCTGTTGGCCGCGCGCGCGCCGTCGCTGTCGATCCGCTGCTCGGCGCCGAAGGTGTTGCCGAAGGCGAGCTGGGCGCGCGAGCCCATCAGATCCAGCGCCTCGACCCGGCCCGGGACGTCGGTGGCCCCCAGCGCCGCCATCCCCTTGACGTCGAACAGGTCGGCGCGGTTGCGCGCGACGCCGTCCTTGTATTCCTCGGACTTCACGAAACGCCTGTAGAAGTCCAGCGAGCCGTTGTGGCCGGCGCCGGCCGTCAGCTCCTCCAGGACCTCGACCGGCATGTAGATGTGCCCGTCCGTGTCCAGGATCTGTCCGTACAGCGGATCCTGCCGCGCGGCCTCCACCGGGCTCAGTTCAGCCGACATGTCGTCCATGGTCGATGCCTCCTCGTGGCGGCCATATTAGCGAATTGATTTGGCTTGCGCACATTCCAGATCGCTCGGCGAGCGCCGGGCGCGATTTCATCATGGTTGCGATGGAATGCGGGCGCGACACGCTCCGGCGCCGCCGGCGCGGCCGGCGCCTCGCGCCGTCCGACGCGGGACGCTGCGCACGCCCCTGCGCAGCGCATCCATCACAGATGAGATGGATAAGACCTAGATGTGCACGGGGAACACATGCGATAAGGCGCAGGTAAAACCACAAGAAAAGCCAACACTTTGCTTGGCCTGATAGCATTCGGGGAGAATCGTCGATGAGTCTATTGAAGACGGCGTTGATGGCTGGCGCGACCGTTGCAGTCATGGCCGACCCCGCTTACGCCCAATCTGCGGGCGGACCCGCCCCGGCGGACGGCGCCTCCATGATCCAGGAAGTCGTGGTGACCGCGCGGCGCCGGGAAGAGGCGCTCTCCGACATCCCCGTGGCGATCACCGCCTTCTCCGGCGACCAGCTCGAACGCAAGAACATCCAGTCGACCGCCGACCTGGTGAAGGTCACCCCCGGCCTGAACGTCACCGGCGCCGGCTCATCCGTGAACCCTTTCATTGTGATCCGCGGGGCGTCGCGCGCGCTGGCCGGGGCCGGCGTCCCGGGCGTCATCACCTACCTCAACGACGTGCCGCTGCCGACCTACGGCAGCCTGATCTCGACGGTCGACATGGACAACATCCAGGTCCTGAAGGGTCCGCAGGGCACGCTGTTTGGCCGCAACGCCGTGGGCGGCGCGATCCTGACCTACAGCAAGAAGCCCACCTACCGGTTCGAGGGCTCGGCCCTCGTGGACTACAGCCGGTTCGACACCCTGCGCGGCGAGCTCGTCGTCAACATCCCGATCGTCGAGGACAAGCTCGCCGTCAGGCTTTCGGCCCTGTACGGCCAGAGCGACGGTTTCACCAAGACCATCCAGGTCAGCGACTACGGCCAGACGGGGCCCCTGTCGCGGACCCCGGGCGTGGTCGTGAAGGCGGATCGCGGCCTGGACGGATACGAGCGCCACGGCTACCGCGGATCGTTGCTGTTCGAGCCGACCGAGGCGCTGAGCAACCTGACCGTCGTCGACTACTTCAAGGACGAAGGCGCCTCGAACGGCGTGGCGGACAAGTTCCACCCGAACGGTTTCGTGTTCCTCGACGGGTCGCGCGCGACGCCGGCGTCGATCACCTACCTGCCGCCGGCCCTGCTCGGACCCGCCGGCGCCATCGCGTCGAGCATGTTCCAGTGCACCACGTCGAGCTTCTGTAACCTTCGCACTTTTGAAGCCCAGCAGGCGCAATGGGGCGTGCGCAAGGCCGCCGTCAACACCCCGGCCGCCGACAACGCCTTCGCCAAGGTGTTCGGCGTCTCCAACACCACGACCTTGCGAGCCGGCGAGCACATCACGCTGAAGAACATCTTCGGTTACCGCACCAACAGCATCCTCAACCTTGGAGACATCGACGGCACGCCGATGCCGATCATCGACACGGCCAACCGCGTGCGCCTGAAGCAGGTCACCGACGAGGTCCAGGTCAGCGGCGAGGCCTTCGGAGGCAAGCTGAGCTACGTGGTCGGCGGCTTCTACTACAAGGAATCCCCCAACGGCGACGGCGGCTTCCAGGGCCTGCGGATCAACGTGTTCGCCGGCCTGAACGACACCCAGTCGATCAACTACGCCGTCCACAAGTCGACCGCGCTCTACGGACAGTTTGACTATGACCTGTCGGACTTCATCAACGGCCTCAAGGCCACGGCCGGGTACCGGGAGACCTGGGATTCCACGGGCGGCTGCACGGCGTTCTCGAACCTGGGCCTGACCTACTATCCCAACTACGACCTGGCTCCGATGGAGACGGAATCGCAGTGCCGCGCGGGCTCGACCGGAACGGTGGGCGGCGTCGCCTATACGAATTCCATCATCCCGACGAACAAGACCAGCCAGGGCACCTACACCTTGGCGCTGAGCTACAAGCCCAGGGAAGGCCGCCTCTTCTACGCGACGGTGCGGCGCGGCTACCGGTCGGGCGACTACAACGCGCCGAGGTATGTCGGCACCCAGTGGGCCTTCCTCGATCCGGTGCAGAACTTCGAAGGCGAGATCGTCGACGACATCGAGATCGGGACCAAGCTCGCCTTCGAGCTCGGCGACGTTCCGACCACCTTCGACCTCGCCCTGTTCCACGACAAGGACAAGGGCTTCCAGTACTACGAGTCCACCTCGAGCATCACCACGCGGGTCGCCAACCCGGCGCTGGGCGTTCCCGTGGGCGTCACCCTGCCGTCGGGCGGCATCGTCTACAACAAGGCCAACCTGACGATCCAGGGCATGGAGGTCGGATCGACGATCTCTCCCCTCCCCGGCCTGACGCTCGGCGCCAATGCCGCATACACCGACGTCGACATCGACAAGCTCACCATCCCACCGATCATCACCGCCGTCCTGCTGGGGTCCATCGATCCGTCCGTGGGCTTCGCCATTCCCTTCGTCTCGAAGTGGCAGGCCAACCTGAACCTCGACTACCGGGTCCCGGGCGAGGTGCTGGGCGGAGAGCTCTCGCTGAACGTGGACTACCACCACCAGACGTCGTTCGTCGTCAGCCAGATCCGCATCGCCGGCAACGACCTGGTGAACGCGCGCCTGACCCTCGCCAACGTCATGGGCAGGCCAATCGACCTCAGCCTCTACGCCAAGAACCTGCTGAACGAGACTTACGCCTACGGGTCGTCCTCCAGCACCCCGTCCGGCGTGGGCGTGGAGTCCCGCATCTGGGCCCCGCCGCGGTCCATCGGCGCCTCGGTGCGCGTGCGGTGGGGGGACTGAAATCGGAAGGGGGACACGCACCAAGGTGCATGTCCCCAGCCACCCAAGGGGACATGTACTTCAGTACGTGTCCCCGACATTCAGATATCACCCGAGCTCGACGGCCGCGTCCAGCGCCAGCACGCCGCCGGAGCCCGGCCGCACCACCAGGGGATTGATCTCCAGCGAGCGGATCCGGTCCCCATGGCGCGCGGCGAACGCCGACAGCGCCGAGATCGCCGCGGCCAGCGCCTCGACGTCGTGCGCGGGCCCGCCGCGATAGCCGGTGAGCAGCGGCGCGGTCCGGATCTTCCCGATCATGGCGCGCGCGGCGTCCAGGCTCACCGGCGCCAGCGCGCAGGCGGAGTCCTTGAGCAGCTCCACCAGCACGCCGCCCAGTCCGAACGTCACCACCGGACCGAAGGCCGGGTCACGGTGGACGCCCAGGATGGTCTCGACGCCGCCCTCGATCATCTCCGAGACCAGGAAGCCGTCGAGCCGGGCGTGCGGCAGACGCGCGGCGATGGTCGCCCCCATCTCGGACGCCGCCGCCTCGACCGCCTCGGCCGAGCCGAGCCGCAGGCGAACGCCGCCGTACTCGGTCTTGTGGGGTATGTCGGCCGAGACGATCTTCAGGGCCACGGGAAAGCCGATCCGCGCGGCTTGCGCCCCGGCCGCCTGGGGCGTGTCCGCGAGGGCCTCCTTCGGGGCGGCGATGCCCACGGCGGCGAGCAGCCCCTTGGTCTGCGCCTCGTTGAGCGCCCGGCCGGCCGGAAGGTCCGGCGCGTCGGCGACGGCGGCCGGAGCCGATGTCTCCGCCGCCTCCAGGCGTCGGAAGTGATCGAGGCCCGCCAACGTGGCCACCGCCCGCGAGGGATCCTCGCAGGTGAGCAGGCCGCGCTCGGCGTAGCCGCGCACCATCTCGGGCTCGGCGGTCACCGCCACGCTCACCAACTGGTCGGGATGGCGCGCGCAGGCGTTGGCGATCGCCTGCTGCAGCGGCCCGGCCATCGAGGGCGCGGCGCCGGCGATGCCCAGGAAGATGATCGTCGCGTCGAAAGCCCCGGACGCCAAGGTGACGTCGAGGGTCTTCTCCATGATGTCGTGGTTGGTGGTGACCAGCCCGGTCATGTCGATCGGGTTGTTCGGCGAGCAGGCCGGCACGAGCGCGCGCAGGGCGTCCTGCGCCGGCTGCGGCAGCACCCCCATTGAGAGCCCCGCGTCGCTGACGTAGTCGGCGATCTGCACGCCCACGCCGCCGGAGATGCTGATCACGCCGACGCGCGGCCCTTTCAGCGGCTTCTTCAGGCTGAGCGCGGCGCAGACGTCGAGCATCTCCTCGGTGGTGCGCGGGCGGAACACGCCGTACTTCTCGAAGACCGCGCCGTAGACCTCGTCCTCGCCCGTCAGCGAGGCGGTGTGCGAGGCGGCCGCGCGGCGGCCCTCCTCGGTGCGGCCGACCTTCATCATCACCACCGGCTTGCCGCGCTCGCGCGCCGTCTCCAGGGCGGCGACCAGGTTCGCCCCGGACCGGACGCCTTCGATGTAGCCCAGCAGGATCTCGGTCTCGTCCTGCGCCGCCATCCAGGCCAGGGCCTCGCCGACGTCGACGTCGGCCTCGTTGCCCGTGGTCACCCACTGGCTCAACCCCAGCCCGCGCATCATCAGGTGCTTCAGGATGTATCCGCCGTAGCCGCCGCTCTGGCTCGCCATCCCGATGCGGCCCGGCGCCGGAACGCCCACCTCCAGCGCCGAGGCGAAGGTGGCGTAGAAGCGCGCGCGCGAATTGAACGCGCCCATGCAGTTGGGCCCGAGCAGGCGCAACCCCCGCGCCCGCGCCAGCGCCAACACCTCGTCCTGCAGCCCCCGGCCCGCCGCCCCGATCTCCGAGAACCCTGCGCCGAAGATCACCGCCGCGCGCGCGCCCTTGTCGGCGCAGGCGGCCAGCGCCTCCAAGGTCGCCTCCGCCGAGACCGCGATGATCGCGCAATCGACCGGGCCGGGAACGGCGGCGACGTCGGGAAAGGCCGGCAAGCCCTGGATCTCCGCCCGCCCCGGGTTGACGGGATAGATCGGACCCTCGAAGCCCGCCTCGATCAGGTACTGGATCGGCCGGCCGCCGAAGCGGCGCTGGTCGCTGGAGGCGCCGATGACGGCGATGGATTTGGGCGCGAACAGCGCGTCGAGCCCGCCCGGCGTAACGGTCTGCATGGCTTGTCTTGCACGACGGCGTCCGGCGTTCCAACCCGCGCCGATCATTCGAGCACATCCGTGCTAAGGCGTCGGCGCGGGCTAACGCGGCTCCCGGCGACGGGCTAGAAATCATCAGACCCAATTGGCGAGGCGATCTAGATGTCCGAAGGCGTGACGCGTGAACAGCACGAGGCGGTTTGCGTCCTTACGCTCGACAGTCCCGACACCCGCAACGCCTTGTCGGTGGACATGCGCACCGCGCTTCGCGAGCACCTGCGCGCGGCGATGGCGGACGATACAGTCCGCGCGGTGGTCCTGACGGGCGCCGCCGGCCACTTCTGCTCCGGAGGCAAGCTGCAGCCCGCGGCCGACAACGAGGAGCCCGATGGTCACCGCACGCGTGTGAACATGGGCATCATGCATGACGTGATCCGCCTGCTGGCCAACGGCCCCAAGCCCACCATCGCCGCGGTCGAGGGCTACGCCTTCGGCGCCGGACTGTCCTTGGCCTGCGCCTGCGACCTGATCGTGGCGGCGGACGGCGCCAAGTTCTGCGCCGCGTTCGGCCGCGTGGGGCTGATGGCCGACGGGGGCTTGATCTGGACGCTGGCCAAGCGGGTGGGCGCCGGCAGGGCGCGCGACCTCTTGCTGACCGCGCGGATCGCCGAGATGGCCGAAGGCCTGCGGATCGGGCTCTGTGATCGCACCGCGCCGGCGGGCGGCGCGCTGGCGGCGGCGCGCCGGCTCGCCATGGAGATCTCCGCCCTGGCGCCGCTGTCGCTGAGCGCCACCAAGCAGGCGCTCGCCAAGGGCGCCGACACGCTCGAGGCCGTGCTGGCCACGGAAGCCGACGTCCAGCCGCGCCTGACCTATTCCGCCGACTATCTCGAGGGCCGCGCCGCCTTCCGCGAGAAGCGCGCGCCCAGATTCACCGGGGCCTGACCGCCATGGACCTGTCGATAGGACCCGCCGCCGAGCGTCTGCGCGACGAGTTCCGCACCTTCTTCGCCCGCAAGCTGCCCGCCGGCCTCGCCGCCAAGGTGCGCAACGGCGAGCCCGTCGCCAAGGAAGAGCACCAGCACTGGCACCGGATCCTCAACGAGCAGGGCTGGCTGGGAACGAGCTGGAGGAAGGAATGGGGCGGGACCGGCTGGGGTCCGCTGGAGCGCTTCATCTACGACGAGGAATATTCCGCCGCCTGGGCGCCGCGCGCCAACGTCCCCTCCATCGACCTCCTGGGTCCGGTGCTGATCGAATTCGGGACCGAGGCGCAGAAGAAGACGCACCTGCCCCGGATCCTCAACAGCGACGACTGGTGGTGCCAGGGGTTCTCCGAACCCCAGGCGGGCTCCGACCTCGCCAACCTGCAGATGCGCGCCGTACGCGACGGCGACGTCTACGTCGTCAATGGGACCAAGCTCTGGACGAGCTGGGCGCACACCGCGAACAAGATCTTCTGCCTGGTGCGCACCTCGGTCGGCGGGCCGAAGCAGGCGGGCATCTCGTTCCTGTTGATCGACATGGAGCAGCCGGGCGTGACGGTGAGCCCGATCCTGACGCTCGGCGGCATGCACGCGGTCAACGAGGTGCGGATCGAGGACGTCCGCGTGCCGGTCGAGAACCTGGTCGGGAACGAGGGCGACGCCTGGACCATCAGCAAGTTCCTGCTGGGCCACGAGCGGCTGGTCGGCGCCTGGATCGGGCCCAGCCTGGCGCTGATGGGGCTGTTGCGCGAACGGCTGCTGCGCCCCGGCTACGACGGGCGCCCGATCGGCGCCGACCCGGCGCTGCGCTTGAAGGCGGCGGAGGTGGAAAGCGACCTGATGACGCTGCGCTACACCGCCTACCGGGTGCTGGCCGACGAGCTCTCCGGGCGCGAACCCGGGCCGGTGGTCTCCGTGCTGAAGGTGCGCGGCAGCGAGATCCAGCAGGCGCTCACCGACCTCCTGATGCAGACCGGCGGCGCGGAGGCGATGGCCCACCCCTTCACCCTGCCGGACGGCAGGCCGGTGCTTGCGTCGGAAGAGGCGCACCTGGCGCAGCAGTTCTTCGACAAGCGCAAGCTGACCATCTACGGCGGCAGCGCCGAGATTCAGCGCAACATCATCGCGCGCCAGATCGTGGGGGTCTGAGCCGATGGACTTCGCCTACTCCGAACAGCAGACCCAGTTGAAGGACAGCGTCGACCGCTTCCTGACCGACCGCTACGACCTGCGCAAACGCAAGGCGCTGATGGGCGACGCGGCCGGCGCCGAGGCGCTGTGGCGCGAGATGGCCGAGCTCGGCTGGATGGGCGCGGCGTTCTCCGAGGCCGACGGCGGCTTCGCGGAGTCGGCGCTCGACGCCTTCGCGGTGATGGAGGCGTTCGGCCGCCGGCTGATGGCCCTGCCCTACCTGACCAGCGTCGTCCTCTGCGGCGACCTCCTGCGCCATGCGCCGGCGGCGGACGACCTGATCGCCTCCATGATCGCGGGCCGCCTGCACCTGGCCCTGGCCGCCTGCGGAAACACCCTGCTGCACAGCCCGCACCACGGCGCGCTCGACGCAAAGCGCGACGGCGCCGGCCACGTGCTGAACGGACGGATGTCGGTGGTGCTGGGCGCCGACCGCGCCGACAAGCTGCTGGTCGCCGCGCGCACGGCCGGCGCTGACGGCGAGCGCCGCGGCGTGACCCTGTTCCTCGCCGACGCCGGCAAGGTCGCCCGGCGCGGGTTCCGCATGATCGACGGCCTGGGCGCCGCCGAGGTGGAGATCGACAACCTCGCCCTCGGCCCCGACGCCGTCATAGGCGACCCCGACGAGGCGGTCCCGCTCATCGAAGCGGCCCTCGACCGCGCCACGGTCATGGCCTGCGGCGAGGCCGTAGGCTCGATGTCGCACCTGATCCCGGCCACCGCCCAGCACATCAGGACCCGCGAGCAGTACGGCGCGCCGCTGGCCAAGTTCCAGGTGCTGCAGCACCGGATGGCCGACGCCTTCATCGCCGCCGAGACCGCGCGGTCCATGGCCTATGTGGCGGCCATCGGCCTCGACGCCGGGCGCGATCCGGCGGCAGTCTCCTCGGCCAAGTATCAGGTCGGCCGCTCGTCGCGCCTGGTGTCTTATCAGGCGGTGCAACTGCACGGCGGGATCGGCGTGTCGGAGGAGCTCGACATCAGCCACCACCACATCCGCCTGACGATGATCGACCGGCTGTTTGGGGACCAGGCCTTCCACCTGCGCCGCTACGCCGACCTCACCCAGCTAGGAGCGCCCGCATGAGCATCGATTACGACCGATACGACCAGATCCGGGTCGAGCTGGACGGCGCGATCCTGCGGGTGACGCTGAACAAGCCCGAGAAGCGCAACATCATCGACGACGACACCAACCGCCAGTTGGGCGACGTCTTTCAGGACGCCACCTTCGACCCTCGCGTGAAGGTGGTGGTGATGACCGGCGACGGCCCGGCCTTCTCCGCCGGCGGCGACATCGTCAAGATGCAGCGCAAGATCGACGATCCGGGCCTTTATTACCGCGGCATCGCCAATTCGCGCCGGCTGGTGTTCAACGTCCTCGACTGCCAGAAGCCCACCATCTCCAAGATCAACGGCGACGCCGTGGGCCTGGGCGCGACGCTGTCGCTGATGTGCGACATCGTGTTGGCCAGGAACGAGGCCAAGATCCTCGATCCTCACGTCAACGTGGGCCTGGTGGCCGGCGACGGCGGCGCGCTCATCTGGCCGCAACTGATCGGCTATGCGCGGGCCAAGCGCTACCTCTTCCTCGGCGAGGCGATCACCGGCAAGGAGGCCGCCGAGATCGGCCTCATCGCCTTCGCCGGCACGACCGAGGAGATCGACGCCCAGGCCGAGAAATGGGCTCAGAAGCTGGCCAGCAGCGCCACCCAGTCGGTGAGCGGCACCAAGATGACCATGAACGTGCCGCTGCGTCAGCTCGCCCAGGCCTTGCTGGACGTGGGCATGGCCTACGAGGGTCTGTCCAACATCACCAAGGACCACCAGGAAGCGGTCACCGCCTTCCAGGAAAAGCGCCGGCCCGCGTTCACCGGCGACTGAGGCGCGCCATGCGGGTCGTCACCTTCGGCGCGCCGGGGCGCTACGTCCAGGGTCCTGGGGTGCTGGACCGGCTGGGCGAGCTGACCGTGGGGCTCGGCCGGCGGCTGCTGGTGGTCGGCGACGCCGACGTGCTGGCGATCCTCGGCGATCGGCTGCAGGCGGCGGCGGCCCCTGAGCAGGCGCTGTGCGTGCTGCCGATGCAGGGCGAGGTGACGCCCGCCGCCATCGCCGCCCTGGCCGCACAGGGCCGCGAGTTCGAGGCGGATGTCGTCGCGGGACTGGGCGGCGGCAAGGCGCTGGACGCCGCCAAGGGCGTCGCCAAGCTGCTGAACCTGGGCTTCGTCTCGGTCCCGACCGTCGCCTCCAACGACAGCCCGACCGCCCGGGCCATGGCGATCTATGACGAGAGCCACACGCTGACGGCCATCGACTCTCTTCAGGAGAGCCCCCGGCTGGTGCTGGCCGACACCGCGCTGATCGCCCGCGCGCCCATGCGCTTCCTGGTCGCCGGCATCGGCGACGCCGTCGCCAAGAAATTCGAGGCCGAGCGCGCCGCCGCCGACGGCTCGGGCAATTTCTTCGACGGCCACGCGACGCTCACCAGCCTGGCCATCGCCGACGCCTGCTACCGGAGCCTGCGCGCCCACGGCGTCGCGGCGCTGCAGGCCGCCCGCGAACAGCGGACCAGCGAGGCGCTGGAGGCGGTGGTCGAGGCCAACATCCTGATGGCCGGCCTGGCTTACGAGAATGTCGGCCTGTCCTACGCCCACGCCATCGTCCGCGGCCTCGTGAAAGCCCGGGGCGCGGCGGACGCCATCCATGGGCTGCAGGTCGCCTATGCGACGCTCGTGCA
>Ga0068860_100007327_pt1 | contig 11028 bp, 9 predicted proteins | sample KBSSwiS32_FD_66597 | JGI IMG/M metagenome (GOLD analysis project Ga0068860, IMG submission 66597) | Switchgrass rhizosphere microbial communities from Kellogg Biological Station, Michigan, USA - KBS Switchgrass S3-2 | ecosystem: Host-associated > Plants > Roots > Rhizosphere > Soil ... | reverse complement strand
CGAAACTGGAAGCTTGGATGCCGGTGTATTTGGCAAAGGCTACGGCGAAGAGGTTGACTTCTGCCTGCGAGCCCGCCACCGCGGTTGGTCGCACCGGCTTGCGGCCGATGTATTCGTGTATCACGCGGGCGGTCTTTCCTTCGGGAACCGGCGCGCACGGCTCCTGGAACGCAGTCAGCGCCTCCTGAACCTCCGACATCCGGGCTACGACAAATTCATCGCCAGCTTTCTGGCGCGCGATCCCATCAGACTGCTCCGCCGCCAACTCGACGAGCAGCGCCTGCGGAGCCTGGAGGGGCGCCTGGTGCTGCTGGTTACGTCGGCCTTGACGGGCGGAGTTGACCGATTTGTTACCGAACGTAGCCGGAACCTGCGAGATGCAGGCGCAGTGCCGCTATTGCTGAGGCCGGCAGCTCCTGGTGATACTCGCCGCTGCGAGTTGTGGACGGATTCAATCGAGCTGCCGAACCTGCGATACCACATTCCAGTGGATCTGGATTCCCTGACAGCAATGTTGCAGTCCTTACCGCTCGAGTCTGTTGAAATTCAGCACTTCCTGCATCTCGACGCCCGTGTCATCGAGGCTGTCCGCTCTCTGGGCCCACCTTACGATGTGTTCGTGCACGACTACGCTTGGATCTGTCCCCGCGTCACTCTCATCGATGAGACCGGGCGATATTGCGGCGAACCAGCCATTGCGGTGTGTCACCGATGCGTAAAGCGTAACGGGACAGCCTTGGGCGAGGATCTATCTGTGCCACGACTGCGGCAGCGCAGTCGCCGCTGGCTGTATGAGGCACGCCGCGTGATCGCTCCATCGACGGATACAGCGCAGAGGTTGCGACGACATTTCGGCGATCTGCATGTTGAAGTGCGCCCCCATTGCGCGCCGGTTGGACGTGCCGCACAAATCAGGCGCAAGCGACGGGAAATCGTTCGCGTCGTAGTGATCGGTGCCATAGGGCGACACAAGGGTTACAAGGTCTTGGCCGATTGCGCGCGCAATGCTCGATCCAGGCGCTTGCCGATCGAGTTCGTGGTGATCGGCTACACCGAAAATGACGCACGCCTGCTCGCAGCCGGTAACGTGTTCATCACGGGCCGCTATGGCGAAGGTGAAGTCAGCCACCTGATTGATCGGGAGGAACCAGACATTCTCTGGTTACCTTCTGTTTGGCCGGAGACGTGGTGTTACACGCTCGATCACGCATTGCGGGCGGGTCTGCCTGTCGTGACCTTCGATCTGGGTGCGATCGCGGAGCGTCTGGTTTCGGTGGATAGAGCGCTGCGATTGCCACTGGCAACCCCGCCGGCTCGGATCAATGATTTCTTCCTTGAGATGACACGGGCTGAGGCCGCGACTGAGCGGTCGCCACATGATAGGACACAAACACACATGTCGCACGTTGCCGATGACTCTAAGATGACAAATGGGCAATCCGGTGGGCCACGCGCGAATAAGACATCGGAGCGAAAGCAAGAACACGACACGCAAGATGGTCTCAGCGCTTCGCTCCAAGTGCTGCCTTTGCCGCCTGGCCTCTACCTGTTCGCGGTGAAAGCCGCTACACCCGTTGTTGCGGGTGCGGCGGGAGAGCTGTCACTGCCTGCGGTACATGTGGGGCTGGGGCCAGGCGTGCCCACTGAAGCAGTCGAATTCGTCGGAGGGCCGTCGACTCACGGCGGTTGGTTGTTCGCGAAAGGCGACCTTCTCGTTACGAAGGTCAAAGGAACCGGCGCGACGCTCGTTCTGACTTCGGTGCGGGCCCCGGGCGGAGAAGTTCTGTCCATCAAGGTCGAACGCCTCGAAGCGCGCGCCGAGGCTGACCTTGGTCAGCAGACTGACGGCGGCATACCGCAACAGCAAACTTCAGGCGACCGCGTCACCGCAGGGAATCCTCGGACGGCGAAATCACCCGGGGTCTCGGCGCTGGACGACTCAACAGTGCGGTTGGCTATAGCCGCGCATCTGCGCACGCGCGGCGACATGGTTTTTTCCGCAGTGCCGTGGGCCGGAAGAGTCGCGCCCGGACTCTGGATCGAATCGTTTTCCGTGCGCCCGCTCGAGCGTTTCGGGGCGGAAGAAATAGAGTACAAGGCGCTGACGGGCAGCGGGTTCGAGACTCCCTGGATCAGCGAAGACAAGATGTGCGGCACGAAGGGGATGTTCACTCCGCTGCTCGGATTCGCTATCCGGCTCAAGCCAAGTCCCGCTGCTGCTGCCTTTGACTGTGAGTACAGCGGGTACTTTGCATCGGGACTTACCGTAGGCCCGGTGCGAAACGGTGTGCCGTGTCGGTCCTCCGTGGCGAGCGATCCGCTTGAAGGAATTCAGGTACGCCTGGTAAAGCGCTCAGCCACCATGCTGCCGGGCGTCGGCGTACGCACTGCAGCGGTCGAAGCTGTCGGAAAGAAGAGGACAAAACGCGGCGCCTCACCTGATCGCAGAGTGAGCCGCAGCAGTCATTCCGCCCAGCGGACGCTGTCACGCAAATCGTGAGCCGTGCGGAGCAGGAGCGCTTGCTAGTCAACTTGGGAAGTGGCCCCCGTGAGGCCATTTCCTTGCCGGCCTACTTCAGCGACTGGAAGCAGCTCCGGGTCGATGTCGATCCGTCAGTAGAGCCTGACATTGTGGCTGACCTGACAGACCTATCCTCCATACCCGACAACCACGCCGATGCCGTCTGGGCATCGCACTGCATCGAGCATCTTTACGAGCACCAGGTCATGACCGCGCTGAGCGAGTTTCGTCGCGTAGTGCGGGACGACGGGTTTGTCTGCGTCATTGTCCCGGACCTCCAGGCTGTCGCGAATTACGTAGCGGCCGACCGTTTGAACGAACCGATCTATGACTCACCGGCAGGCCCGATTACGCCACACGACATCTTCTTCGGATATGGCGCCGCGATCGCCAGCGGCCGTACCTCCATGGCGCATCGCTGTGGCTTCACGCCCGGTGTGCTCCAGAAATGCTTTGAGCAGCTGACGTTCGGTGAGGTCGTGCTGCGGCGACGCGACGAGTCACTGGAGCTCGTTGCGCTTGCGCGTGTGCAGCCCCCACAGGACGAGGACGAGCGCGAAGCTCTCTTCACCGCTCTCGGACTATGAACTATCTATTCTTGCACCAGAATTTCCCAGGCCAATATCGGCACATCGTCGCTCACCTTGCGCGCCAACCAGGCAACCAGATCTATTTCGTAACACAGCCGAACGACAACCTCATGCCGGGCGTGTACAAGGTGACCTACACAAGGGAGCAGCGCGGCGCGGTGAACTGTCATGCGTACTCAGTCGAGCTGGATCGCGCGATCACTACGGGAGCGGCTGCCGCAGAAGCTTGCCGCCGGCTGCGGGATCAGGGATTTCTGCCTGATCTGATCGTGGGTCATAGCGGCTGGGGCGAGACGCTTTTCGTAAAGGATGTGTTTCCGGATGTACCTGTGCTCGCCAACTTCGAGTTCTTTTATCATTCTCGTGGCGTGGACGTGGACTTCGACCCCGAGTTCGTATCTATCTTCAATGATCCGTCGTTCCTCCGTGCGAGAAACGGAGTGAGTCTGCTGGCGTTTCAGTCTGCGGATTGGGGACATTCGGCGACGCGGTGGCAAAGAAGCCTCCATCCGCCTGAACTTCAATCACGCATCAGCGTGATACATGAGGGGATAGATACGCAGATCGCGTGTCCGAAACCCAAAGCCGCGTTTCAACTGCCCGGGGCGCGCCGAAAGTTGAGCCGTCAGGACGAGGTACTGACCTATGTGGCCCGCAACCTCGAGCCCTATCGCGGTTTTCACGTCTTCATGCGCGCGTTACCGCGATTGATGCGCCGGCGGAAACGGCTGCAGGTAGTTGTCGTGGGGGGCGATGAGGTGAGCTATGGAGCGCCTCCGCCACCTATGTCTTCGTATCGGGCGATGATGTTGGATGAGCTGGGATCGCAGCTGGATCTGGATCGCATTCATTTCACGGGACTGATCGACTACCGCTCCTACCTGAGTCTGCTGCAGGTCTCATCGGTTCATGTTTATCTGACCTACCCTTTCGTTCTGTCATGGTCCTTCGTGGAGGCAATGGCGTGTGGATGCCTGGTGGTAGGATCGTCAACCCCTCCGGTATTGGAAGTTCTGCGCGATGGTGAAAACGGCATAACGGTCGATTTCTTCTCCCACAAGAACCTCGCGGAGCAGATCGAGACGGCATTGGGCCAGCCTGAAAAAATGCAGCGCTTGCGCACTGCTGCCCGAGCGACCGCGGTAGAACAGTTCGACCTTCGCAAAGTGACGTTACCGCGCTGGTTAAAATTATTCGGCGAACTCGCTGAAGGACGTCGTCCAGCGTCGTCCCTGGATTTCGCGCGGTCTGGAATCGAAGTCAGCCGACCGGTTGAGCGCTTTTCAACTCCGCTTCGACTCGTTGCACCTCGGCGGCAGCCTCGCTGAGTCCGGCACCGGCGGCGCGCTGATAGAGCTGCAACGCAGATTCAGCGTCCGCGGGTAGACCGCGACCGGTCTCAAGCAGTTGCGCCAGCGAAAACATGGCTGTGGGATGGCCGGCGTCGCTCGCCATCCGATACCATTTCGCGATCTCTACCCACTCTTGGTCTGTTGCCGCGCTTTGCGCTTTCAGGGAACCGAGGGCCAGTTGTGCGGAAGGATGGCCCTGTTTCGCAGCGGCGGTGTAGAGACGTTCCGCTTCCTGATCGTTGGGCGCTATACCGAAGCCCCGGCGCAAACAAACTCCCAAGTTGTACTGCCCGTCCGGATTTCCCTGGGCGGCCACCCGGCGGAAGAGTTCCACTGCCTGTGCGTGATCAGTGGTCTCGGTCCCTTCTTGTAGAAGCAGCTGAGCCAAAAGTAACATCGACTGTGTGTGGCCTTGATAGGCGGCCGACCCGAGCCAGCGACGTGCTTCCGCGATTGAAGCCGGCGTACCGATTCCGCGCAGGTACATATCTCCCACCGTACCCTGCGCGGCGACATGCCCGTGCTCTGCGGCGCGTAGCCAGAGTTGAAAGACCTGATAAAGGCGGTCCTCTGTTACGCCAGCCGCCATGCGCAGAGCCACAAGAGCCGCGATTGCCCCGGCGTGGCCCTGAAGTGCGGCTTTTTCGTACCAACCCTCCGCGGCTTCGCGATCGGCAGGTATTCCCTGGCCTTGGACTAGTACATCACCGAGCCACGCCTGGGCGAACGCGTTTCCCCCTTGCGCTGCTCTGGTGAACCAACGCATCGCCTCGCGCGGACTTTGCGTGACATGCTTGCTTTGGTAATACATCAGGGCGAGGCGCGCTTGCGCATCTGGGCTTCCGGTGGTGGCACCATCTTGGAGAAGGCGGATGACCCGCTCTACTGGCGGTGCCAGTGGATCGTCGCCCTCAAGCCTGTCAGCGAGGGAACATGCGGCCGGCACGCTGCCAATCTCGGCGGCGCGTACCAACCAGCGCATAGCCTGCGCCGCATCTGCCTGAACGAATTCGCCGTCGGTGTATTGGCGATAGAGCGCCCAAGCAGCTTCTACGCTGCCCGCATCTGTAGCGTTAGTGAGAAGTTCTATGCCGCGTGCCGTGTCTTGCGGCACACCCAGGCCCTGAAGGTGGAGGAACGCGAGATTGTAATATCCCGCTGCAACTCCCTGAAGCCCTGCAAGGGCGTAGAACCTCGCAGCCAACTTATAGTTCTGGCTGATGTGCTCGCCGGAGGCGTACAGAATTCCGAGTTGCAGGGATGCGGCACCGTTACCTAACTTGGCCGCTTCCTGATAATGCTGGAACGCCGCGTGGGGATCGCTCGGCATGCCGAGTCCACCCAGCTGCAGCGTACCCAGATGGTAAATGGCGTTCGGATCGCCTTGGGCCGCAGCCCGGTTGAACCAACCTGCCGCAGCCGTGAAATCCTGTGGTAGTCCGACCCCTTCCGCGTACAGGGCCCCCAGCCGATCGCACGCCGCAGTGACATTCTGATCGGCCGCCCGGCCGATCCAACGCGCCGCTTCGACAGGATCGCGCGGCACACCCTCACCGTTGAGATATAACTGGCCAAGCATGTATTGCGCTTCGCCATCTCCCAGATCCGCAGCCTCCCGGCACATGATCGCGGCGCTGTTCAGATCGGGCTCGGCACCTGATCTGAACAGGTGGGCCAGGGAAAGTTGAGCCTTGGTGTGGCCGCGCGTAGCTGCCCGACGCAACCAAGTCTCCGCAGCGGACGTGTCTTTCTCAACGCCGTGTCCGCGCCGATAGAGTTCCCCGAGGTGGTACATCGCTGCTGGCTGGCCGGCCGTGGCGGCGGCCTCGAGCAGTGTTGCGGCGCGCGATTCGTCGTGCGACACGCCTTCTCCAAACAGCAAGAGCATGGCGAGGCCATGTTGGGCAGTGGCGTTGCCGGCCGCGGCGGCTCGCTCGAGCCACTTTTGGGCACGCGCGTGCTCGTGCAGATCTCCATAGCCACCGGCGTAGAGCATTCCAAGTCCGAGTTGACCCGCGGAACTCTCTTGGTTTGCGGCGGCAATAAACCAGTGTTCGGCTTCAGCAAAATCACGGGACACGCCGAGGCCGGAAGCGTACTGATGACCGAGGCGGGCCTGGGCCGCGCCATCTCCGGCTTCAGCCGCTTTGGCATTCCACTTGGCCGCCTCCATAGGATCGGGCGGAACTGACAGACCCTGCGGATACAGCTTCTTTAGAAGAGATTCGTCATCGCCTTGCTCTTCCAGCCGCGCCAACGCAGCCGGTGTAGCTGTCTGTGGCGCCGACAGGCCGGTCAGGTAGATCTCGCCCAGTCGAGCAGTTGCAGGCACAGACCCCTGCTCAGCCGCACTGCGGAACCAACGAACCGCTTCAACAAAGCTCTGCAGTGCTCCCTCACCGCGCTCGTACATCTGGGCCAAGCGCAATTGCGCCTGCGCGCAGCCGGCCTCGGCCAAGCTGCGGAATAGGGCGGCCGCATCGGCCTGTCTGCCTTCGGAATAAGCCGCCTCGGCACGTTCGAGGGAAGGCTCACGACCTCGCTTGGACAGCTTCGAAAATGCGGATCGAATGCCCACACGTTGATTCCGTCTACCTGAGGAATGCCTTCTTCATTGAGTATAACTCGGGACGCGAATTTGGCTCCGCAGCAGAAGTTCCGGCCGGCCGGCGCGGGCGCGCTTCCTTGAGCGGCAACTGGCGGTGTCCTACCGCAAATACGGGGCGCTTGGTCCTTTCGGGGACCAAAAGGCGACGCGGACTCCTTACGCTGGCACTGTGATCTTTGGGCCCTGTGAGGAGCATGCATGCGGTCGCTTTTGTTGGTTGTGGTCTGGGGACTCTCGTCGCTGGCGGTTGCCGGCGAGAATGACGTGGCCATCGTGGGGGCTACGATCATCGATGTACAGAACGCTGGACGATCCACGCTCGATCACGCAAACGCGACGATCCTCATTCGCAATGGGGTGATAGTGGAGGTGGGGGATCGAGGGAAGATTGCCATTCCGCGAGGGACGCGCGTTGTCGACGCGCCGGGAAGTTATGTTGTGCCCGGTCTCATTGACGGTTATGGGGGTATGCGATCACAGAGCTTTGCCGATGCTTATCTCTATGAAGGTGTGACCACAGTCTATGTGACTCGGTCGCCGGCTGGCCAAGATGGTGAACAGAGCATCGCGAATACAACCAGCGGGCCGAGGCTCATTCGAGGCGCAACAATAAGCGGCTACTTACCCGATGGCGCGGTGCCGGCCACTCATCCATGGACGGAGCATCGGCTGAAGGATGCGCGTAAGAGCGCCGATGAGCTTATCAGCGAGATAGACCACCTTGCCGACAATGACGTACGGGGTCTGCAAGTCAGTTTCGATGTTTGGCCCGATCAGCTCGATGTCATCATTGGCGAAGCTCGACGTCGTCATCTCGCAACCATCGTTGAACCGGCCTTTACGAGCTATCCCTATGCTATCCGGGCGGGGATTGGCGCTTTGATACGCAATGATCGGTATGAAACGGCTCTGGCGACTCCGCAGGATCTGCTTGCCTACGAGGACGATCCCATGGGGCGGGGTGTGGCGAGTGCTTATAGAGACGTGTGCGGTACGGACTTGGGGTCACCGATCCTGGCTGCCCTGGGCGAGCAGTTGGCGCAATCGCACACGGCGCTCATGCCGATTCTTTCCATTGAGGCGACAGCGGACGATGTCGGCGCTCCTAATCCGTGGAAATCGAGATCGTCGGCGTTCGTGCGTCCGAACGACCTTGACGATCCTGTCGATCCGAAGACAGGAGCAAGGCCTTATCTCGAGAGTCATCCGGACCGGCGGGAAGCGCTGCGGACCTGCGCCATACATCGCCAGGACATCGATGGAAACCTGCATCGAGCGGGCGCGCTCTACCTGGCTGGTAGCGGTACGCCGGCGTTTGGAATCATGCCGGGCGGCGGATTGCATCAGGAGTTGCGTCTTTTGCAACACATTGGATTGACGCCCAGGGAAGCATTGGCAGCAGCGACCAGCAACTTTGTCGATGTCTTCGGCTGGCAGGATGTCGGACGGATCGAAGTGGGCCGGGCCGGCGATCTCGTCGTCGTAGGCAGCGATCCCAGAGTGGACGTTTCAGCCTTGGATGACATCCGAACTGTCGTCCACGATGGTCGCGTCATCAACCGCAAGGCGTTGCTCGCAGCCGCTGATCGAAATCACCATGGGGCGAAGTAGGCGCACAACGCCGGATCTGAGCGTCCGCGCGTCCGCGGGTTACGACCGCTTCGCGCGAGGTATCGGCATTTTGGTAGTCCGCTGCTTGAGCAGACTCTCGGCAGGGATGCCGAATTTGCTGTGGAGACCTTCGATCATTCGCAGCGTCAACGCCCGTCGGCGACTGAGAACTTCATAGACGCGATTCTTGCGCCCAATCACAGGCTCCAGGTCTTTGACGGACAAGCCGGATTGCTCCATTCGAAACTTGATGGCATCCACCGCATCAGGGAGATCCATCGGAAAGTGAGCACGCTCGTACGCCTCGATCAGCGTCACCAGAACATCCAGACGATCTCCTTCCGGTGTATTCGCCTTCGCAGCCATCAGAGACTCGACGTCCTTGAGCGCCGCTCGGTAGTCTGCCTTTGTCCTGATGGGTTTGATGTCCAATGCCTTTCTCTCAAATCGTTTGTGCGTCGATTGCATCGTACTGCTTGTGCGTGCCGATAAACCGAATATAGACGACCCTGTATGGGTAGTTGATCCACACGACAATACGGTACTTGTTCCCGCCGACGTTGAACACTACACGCCCGTCCTGAAGGACACTTGCACTCCCGAATTGCGCCTTCACATCGCTTGGCTTGGACCAATCCGCCTTGATCACGTCCCGGTACCACGCCAACGTCGGGCCCTCGGCATCGGCAAACTCGGAATGGTCGGCCCAGAACGCCTTCAGCGTCGAGACTGCGATTACTCGCATGACAGCACTATAGTCCCAATTTGGGACTTAGTCAATGGCCGCAATAATTTCGGAGGCTGTCCATTGACGAAGGTACGACTTACCCGGCGCCCCCGCTCAATTGAATCGACCAGTTCCGCAGGTGGATGAGTCTTTGCCATGTTGATCTCCTCAATCAAATGACTTATGAATTCAACCATAACTCCCTAGTCTCGATCACAGTGTTTTGCACAAAAACGGACATTAGTCGGATCGGCAGAATGGTAACGCAGGCTTCTGAGGTCCTAGTCATGTCCAACACAATGCTGCATGCGTGGATTGCCGACTTCCGCCATGAAGACGTACGCAGCCCCACCGCCTCTTTCAGCGTCCACAGTCGCCCGAGAAAGGCTGCGAGTCGCGCGACGCTTGCGCAGACGGTTGGAAATTGGTCAGCGCTTTGCTGATCAATTTCCCCGAGCTCACAGACGTCACCGAGCCACCCTGAGATCATCGTCAATGGAGGATGCGAATAGCGCCGCCATCGGTCACGACGATGACAGGCTCTCTGAAGCAAAACGCGGACACTTCGCTATCCTGCGCGCGCGCGCGATCAATCTAATTCCAACTCTTCCTCACTTACAGCGGAGCGAGTCTCCAAAGGGCGCGAGCGGGTAGGAAGGGTGGCGTGGTCTTGTAATGCGTCCACCCGGGCGTGCGCCGGCACAGGTTCCGGGTGAGCCGTTCGTGAAGCGGCATGTGACAGTCAGCGGCCTGAAATTGTTGCGCCCCCCACGTGCGCACCGCCCGGGTGGACGCATTACAAGATCACGACGCACGGGACTGGGCACTCTTCTCTTCTTCCGGGTCCCAATCCTTATGAGCAAGGCGGCCCCTGAGCTGGTTGCCGCCATCAACTGGCGGCGTTAGCGCCTGCGACGGCTCCGCGGGAACTCCGACACGTTTGCCATATCTGGCTCGGGCAACTTTGCGGTCGTCTCGTTCAACAGGCCGGCCGCGTCCGCGTCGGTCAGCTTTGCGACCTCGTCTTCGAGTATCTTGGCGACGTCAACTTCCTCGAGCCTCGTGCCATCCGCCGTACGCAACTTGGTAGTCTCCGCCTCTGCGGGCTCGGCGGTGCCCGCACCCTGAAGTATTGCGGTGTCTGCTTCCGGTAGCTCGCCGTCAGTGATGCTGGGCAGCTGCGCGAAATATGACTTCACCACGTCGTCGAAGTACGCGGCTGGCAATTTCTCGCTTTCCAGCGGCGTTTCGTGCGGTGATTCCGCCACGGATGCTGCCGGCTCAGGAGCTATCGCTTGAGGAGGTGGCAATGAATGTTCCCCGCGGAGCATTCGCAACCAGTCCGGTTTACTCGAACCGTCATCCTTGTGCCAGTCAATCTCCACGGCGCCATCCGCTTCCATTTGCTTCTGTTGCATTGCTGGCGTCGTGAACCCTGACGGTGCCCAGGTGCGGTTCGGTTTCGTGTTTCGGGCGGCTTCGTCCTTGAACTTCGAGGTTTGTTGCTCGATGGGGCGCTGCGGCTGCCTGCGTAGCGGCTGAGCCGAACGGGATGCTCGCCATTTGGCCACGATTGCGGCGGCCAGGGCGAGCATTGTCGTCAAGCCGAGGCCAACGGT
>Ga0068860_100007325_pt1 | contig 11029 bp, 18 predicted proteins | sample KBSSwiS32_FD_66597 | JGI IMG/M metagenome (GOLD analysis project Ga0068860, IMG submission 66597) | Switchgrass rhizosphere microbial communities from Kellogg Biological Station, Michigan, USA - KBS Switchgrass S3-2 | ecosystem: Host-associated > Plants > Roots > Rhizosphere > Soil ... | reverse complement strand
CTGGATACCCGCCAACGACCAGGCCTCAGCCGCGCTGATCGGCTCCGTCCTTGACTAGGACTCACAATCACCGAGCGAGTGCCCGACGGCCGCTTCTTCGACTATGCGGCCGATGCAGTGCTCCGTTCGTGTCGCTCAACAGCCTCCAGAGAGAAGCGCAACGCGCGAGCATCGGGGAGGATCGGCTTGAGCGGGAAGCGTCCCGCACGAACATGTCGATGGATCATCTTCACGTTCACCTGCCACCGGTGCGCGAGCTGCGAGGCGGTCAACACTCTCGGTGCGTCCGTCGCTGTCGCCATCTCCCGCGCCCCTCTACCCATGTCGGTCGAAGCACGCTTCGACGAGCTACTTCTGCATTGTAGAAACGGGGTACCTTCAGTGCGACAATCACCAGGTCAACGGCCCCTGGCGGCCAAGCGAGTGATCGTCTGATGCCCACGCGGAAGTTCACGCCAGAGATCATCCAGCGGATGATCGCCGACTACGTGCAATGGCGCGACCACGACTTCGTGAACCCGGTGTCCAGCGTGCATGAGAAGTACGGCATGTCCAAACAGACGATGTTCATGTACCTTCGCCGATTCGGCATTCACCGACGGGGCCAACTACCAAACGGCGGCGTCCTCGAAGACAAGCCCACCACTTTGAAGACGAAGCACAGTAGCGAACTCGCCGCAATGGTTCTCGATCTTCACCACCGCACGAACGAGATGAATCAGCGCCTGCGCAACATTGAATGGATGCTTGTCAACAAGCGGATCGCCACCGAGGGCGAGCTGCGCGATCCACGGTATCGACCGGGACAGGTGTGAAGGGCCGACTCCGCCGCGTTGCGATCGTTGCCGTCGCGCTGGAATGCGCCACATCATGCGACGCATTCCGCGACGACGTGTACCGCATCACAGTCCGATACGAGGACGGAGACGACGTCCGGCGCCTCATGGAAGCCGCCTACATCCGCGGCGCTGAAGAATGCGACGCAGATGACCGGCTGACGACGGTTCGCTTCGAGGTCGAGAACGTGCCAGAGGATTCGGACATCGGGTTGCCGTTGAAGCCAAGCGAGTCCTGCGCAGACCTCATCGACCTGCGGGACGAGATCTACGCGCGCGACTGACGAGACGTCTTCGTAGACAACCCAGCCCTCCGCATTACTGGATGTAGGGCGTCGTACGGCGGCGAAATGCAGCACTCGGTAGCAAGAGTGCCTTGGGGCGCCAGCGCCGACGGCAGGGCGCATATCACCGGTCGTCTGTCGACGATCGACAAGTGCTGGACGAAAGGCGGAGTGCTCCGCAACCAAGCCGAAGTCGCCGGTCTCGTGCCGAGGCAGCGACAAAGAAGGCGACATGTTCGGGCCATGGTGCCACGCGCAGTAAGTTACGATTTCGTCGTCAGGCAGGACATTTGGGGACGAAGGGGGCGAGATGGATCGCTTTGACGTTGTCGAAGCATGGTGGAACAGCCTTGACCGTGACGCACGCCGCAGACTCGATGCCGACCTGACCCTCGGGCTGCCGGACGATCTCGCCGACGGAATGGAAGCCGCCGGCATCGAGCTGCGCCCTGGAGCACTCACCGATCGCAGCGGTGCGCGACGATTGCGGCTCCCTCCGCTTTGGCTGCGACTCTTCATTGACTCGCACGGCGACGAGAAGGCGCGCGGGACGTCGTGAGTTCCAGTCCCAGCTCCCAACCCCCGGGGCGGGAGCTGTGGCTTGGGGTTGGACAGAGTCGGCCACGAAACCGCGGCGCCGCAGCGCCCAATCGCGTCGATTCTGAATGCTCTGTCACCATGACACGCGTGGAACGTCGTCATCGTGCTGCATGAAGCGCGGCAGCCCACGTGCCGAATCGTTCGATGATCGCCGCCGACGACGGCTGAACACCGAGTGAACGATGATGCCACGCGTCGTACTGGTAGACGGTCCGCGCGTCGCTCGCCCGTAGCGACGCGAGCAGCTGCTCATCCGTCAGACCGCGCGCCCGCCGCCGCGACTCACGTCGCACAACAACGCCCGCAGTCGCGCGCTGCACAAAGCTGTACGACACGCCGCAGTCGACCGCGATGTCACGCAGACTGCCACCAGCGACTCGGCGGCGACGGATGTCCGCGTACAACCGTCGACGCTCCTCAGCACGCTGACGTGCTGCCTCCGCGTCGCGCCGCTTCTTCCACCGTGCGACTGCCCGTGAGTCCCAGACCTCAGGCGGCCGGCCGTGGCCGTGCGGGTTCGGGCGGTACCCCAGCGACGACGGAAACCCGGGCTCACGCGACCACGCTCGCACCGTCCACTGCGACACCCCGAACAGGTCGGCAAGATCGGGTATCGACATCTCCGCCACCGGCAACGAACCTTACTTGTCACCGGGAGACGCACCGTCGTGATCGAGACCACGCCATTACGATCAGCCATACCCGCACCAAGTGGAACGTAGGGCGCGATTCGAACTCACCTCGATCGCCGACCACGCGATCGACGACCCAAAGACGGCGACACCTCTCGCACCGGCCCAAGCAGCCGACCATTCACACCACGGGTATCCGCGGCGAGCAACCCCCGGCCGAGCTCGTCATCGATCGGCGCTGCTGGCAGCGCAGGATCGACAGACAGGCGGAACATCCACGCCTCGCCCGTGGCCTACTTGTGATACCAACACAGCAGCCGGCCATCGGCCAGATAGTGGTGGTGCGGCAGCGGGACATCGCCGAACGCTTCCACCATGGCAGCATCGCACAGCCCGGTTGGCGACGCCTCGGCAACCTGAGCTGAACGGTTCGTCGGGAAGCCAGCAAACTGTCCCCGACGTGTACGAGCCACCTTCTATGAATGTCAGCGGTCGTCGTTTATGCACCCGGGTGCGCGTGCCGGCACCCCACACCCCCTTGTCGCATCGTGGCAGGTCAAGCAAGAGATCGTTGTTGCACATTTCGAGAAATGGCTTGACACAAATTTCGAGTTGTGCTTTGGTGTGGGGGATCAACCAACCAAAGGAGTCACCCATGAACACCGCAGTAGCAGCTCTCGCCAACTTCGTCGATGTCGACATTCGGGACGTCTATGTCCTTGATGCACTTCGCGACCTCATGCACGAGCTCGAATCAGCAGCGCCGTCTGTTGACTGGGCTGCGCTCTCCGCTCAGCTCAAGCGCTCGTCAGCCGCCGGCCATCGCGCTGCTCGCCGCCTCTTGGTCATGAATGGCCACACTGTCGAGCAGGCGACTGAGATGCTGACGCGGCTGTCGTGAGGATCTCAACCTATGTCCGTGGCGATGACTCGTCGTCACAGACTCAGCTTCTCACGGCGTGGGCAAAGCGCTCTCGACACGTGATCGTGCACGAGTTCTCCGAGGCGACAACCGACGTTGGCCCGCTGGGTAGGGAGCTTGGCAGGGCGGTCGCGTCGCTGCGCGGCAATATCGCCGCTCTGGCTGTGACTCGGTTGCGTTCCATCGCCGAGCAGGTCGAGCTGCAGGAGCTCGTCATGTGGACCGTGCAGTCCCAAGGTGCGCAGCTGCGCTGTCTCGATGAGCGGGACAGTCGCCAGCTGATCGAGCCGGCAGGCAAGCGTCGAGCTGCGCGCGATGTGGTCGAAGTTCTCGGGCCGTGTCGAGAGTGGATGTCGAGTGTGCTGTTCATGAGCGCGAAGGTTGCCAAGGCGAACGAGGATGAATCGTTCGTCGTCGGACCGAAACCGTTCGGACATTCGGAAGCCGAACGACTCACAGTCGCCAGAATCCGCGCCCTGCACGCCGAAGGATTGTCCCACCACGCAATTGCCAAGGCGCTGGACGCCGAGGGCATGCGCGCACGCCGTGGTGGCCGGTTCCATGCAACGTCTATATCAAGAATTTTGAGGCGGACCGATGGCCAGTGACCGAATCGACACCCCCGCGTTGCGCTATACGGTCGTTTTGCGCAACGCGACGACCTTGCGAGAGGTCCGTACGTGAGCGCGAGTAGGTCACGGCGCACCGCTGCGGACCGCGACCCAGGCATGATCGCGTACGTTCGGGTGAGCACGGACGAACAGGCGCGGTCCGGGCTGGGCCTTGCCCATCAGCGCGCAACCATCGAGGCTGCCTGCGCGTCGCGCGGCTGGACCCTCTGCGCGGAGTTCACAGACGACGGCATATCGGGCGGCACGCTCCAGCGTCCCGGACTTCAGGCGGCGCTCGAACACCTGGCGGCCCGCCAGGCTGCGGGAATCGTGGTGTCCAAGCTTGACCGCCTGAGTCGATCCTTGCTCGACTTCGCCGGCATCACCGAACGTGCACGGATTGAGGGTTGGGCGGTCGTGGCTCTGGACCTCGGCGTAGATACCACCACGCCCGCCGGTGAAATGCTCGCCAACGTCCTGGCGAGCTTCGCCCAATACGAACGCCGACTCATTGGTGAACGCACCCGCGGCGCTCTAGCAGCGAAGAAAGCGCTAGGCGTTTCACTTGGGCGACCGCTTGCGGTCTCCGCCGCGGTCATCGACCGGATCACGACGATGCGGTCCGATGGGCAAAGCCTGCGATCGATCGCTCTACAGCTGAACGAGGAAGGTGTCCGCGGCGGTCACGGTGGCGCCTGGTACGCGCCCACCGTCCTACGAGCGCTTCAGGCAAGAGGCGTCGTCGCATGACCCGACAACGCGATGAGAACGAGGAACCGATGGACGCGCCCGACCCAAAGCCCAGCTATGAAGACCTTCGCCAAGGTTCGGCCGCGATGGCCTCACTGTTGCTCGAAGCACGGCTGCGAATCCGCGTGCTCGAAGACCTGTTGCGCGCTCACGGCGTCGAACCGCCGGCATCCTGACATTTCAGGAAGGGGGACGAGCAGGCGACGCGTCAGCGACACCCAGAGGGACATCTGTCTCCGCCTGTCCCTGCAGGTCGACGCCCGTGGGCGTCACTGCGGAACAATAGTCAAAGGCTGACGCTAGGTGACCCGACGGTTTGCTGCTGGACGACGAGACATCGAGCGTGTCATCTGGTCGCCGGCAGACGTTCGTTCCGGAGGATGGCGTCTACCTGTTTCGGGCTCGGTATCCACGTGGGTCCGGCCCTTCTCGCCTGCTCTCGAACGGACAGCAGGAAGGTCGATCGGCCTTCGTAGTTGCGGGCGAGTTCGGCGGCGCGGAGCGCGCGCTGCATCGCGGGCTCGCCTCCGCCGACCCACAGGTTGGTCAGCTTGTCGACGTGGCGGGCTTGGGCGAGCGTGCCGGCCTCGTCGTAGACGGCTCGGCGCTCCTGGCGCTGCTGGCGGCTCTTGCTGAAGTCGCGCGCGGTCACGATGCCGCGATCCAGGGAGTGGTGGCCTGGATGTGACTGAGTGACGGTGGTGACGGTGGTTGCAAAGACTCCTGGAGAAGGTGAGGGGGCTGAAACGTCGACTGGTCGTGTTCTTGTCCACTAACTCCTCTGTTTGCAACAGAAGGAGTTGTGAATCGATCGTCACTGATCGTCACTGCGTCACTGTTGACCAGTTGGAGGCTGATGAAGCCTCCCTTGTTGGTTCTCTTCTTCTCCACCTCCAGGCCAGCTTTTCGCAGATCTGGCATCAGACGCTTCAGCGCGTTCGACAGCTGGTTGGCTGCCTTCGGCCATGCGGCACGCAGCGGGCGGTAGGACTCGATCGCGTCGAACAACTCCGCCGCGCAACCCTCCCAGCGACCGTCTGGGCACCGCCGAACGAATTCCATGAGGGCAGCGGGCAGCGGGTCACCACGGACGACGTCCTCGGACACGCGGGCGATCGTCTCCAAGTACAGCGGGAGCGTTTCCCAGTCCATGATTTGATCGACGGCAGCGAGCACCTCTGCGAAGTCAGCCATGCGAGGCAGCGTCTTCAGGTCAATGTCTCGACTCGCGACGATGACGCGGTGGGTCAGCTCGTACAGCGCACCGAGGATCGCCTGTGCGTTCTCCTCGAACCGACCCACGAGTGACTTCTCTGTCGCCCGCCGATCGTCGCTGATTGGATTGAGCTCGACGAAGAGGAGGCGTTCTCCGAGGTCGCCACGAATCGCTCCAGCATCGATCGATGTGATTATCACGGACCGCTTGAACTCGTGGATGACGAGTTCGCTGTCGGTGTACAGCTTCCGCTCTACGACCGCGCCGCCCGTGACCGCCTGGCACAGTGCGTCTGACAGCTTCGGCGTCACGTTCGAGAGGTTGTCGATAGCAATCACGCGGGAGTTGCTCGCGGCGAAGATCCAGTCCTTCACGTCGTCGGGTGCGGGACGTGTAAGCGCGGGACCGGGGTCGAGTAGGCGAACGCAGAAACGCGCCGTCGTGGACTTGCCCGTGCCCTGTTCGCCAGTGAGGAACAAGATCGGGCACGGGACATCGAGCAGGCTGGCGACAAGCCAGCCGACGAGCAAGTGAAGATTCGCGTCGTCCAGATTGAAGATCTCGCCGAGCTCATCGAAGTCGATGATCCCGTCGGGCACGACGAGAGTGCCGGTGAGCGCGGTGCGTTCAAACAGTGCGGTCGCGTCGTCCGTCACGTGATACCCGCCTTCATCGATCACCACAGACGTGCCGGCAGCGTCTCCGAGATCCACGACTACGACGTCTGGCTCTGGATGTGCGATGCGCAGCGACACGGCTTCGCGCTCGGCGGACATGGCCTCCGCTTGGAGTACGGCGATCGCATCGGTCAACGATGGTTTGCTAGCGGCCTCCTGGTGATGTGACGCGTAGCGTCGGGCGAGCTCGTCGGCGTATTCCTTGCTTCCGATGCGCCTCACGATTTGCGGGCCATGTAGCGGAACGGCGATGGCCGTTCCGTCTGAGGCAAGAGTGAACCGCTCAGTGGCCCTTGCGAGAGCGATCAAGCTCAGGGTGGCGGAACGCTTTGCGGTGAGCGTCTTCGTGGGGGTGGTGGTGGAATCAAGGGTTGCGGTGCCGGCCTGCGGGCCGGTGCTGCAATCGCTCACCGGACTTGGCTCCCGCGAATGAGTTGCCGAACGTAGCCAGCGATGGAGCGGCCATCGGACTCAGCAGCGGAAGCGACGGACAAGTATTCGTCAGGCTTCAGCCTGACCACCACTTGGCAGCTCTTCGGCGCGACGCCTGTATCTCGTGTTCCCATCAGTTCCCTCCAAAGGGCTCCTCAACCGCATGCGAATTGCATGGGTTCGTCACCAAACCACCCCGCGGCGCGGGTCTGCAATTGCACCTTTCCATCAACCATTGGAACGACAAATCGGCAACGACACGGAGGCGCCCATCCGCGGCGGTCCCCCTTTTGGCCAGCTTGCGAGCGGCGCTGCGGTAGTGCATTCGAGAGCCATTTCGTGGACCAGGTTTTTCAGAATCTCTTGGACCGCCGGTTCGACCGGCTTCGGAGCTTCAGGAACGCTCCGCTCAGAACCGCGGCGATCGAAGCAGCGCGAGCTTGTTGGTTGTCATTGACGCGGTACCCGCTTCGTACTCTGCCCCGTTGCAGAAGGCCACATCATCGCCCGACCTGAAGTGAGAGCGAGTTCCACAGGTTCCACTCGCCGGGAGTGGAGGTGAGGGACGCGGATGCGTCACATCGATGCTCACAACCTCCGGGGAGGGACCATGACAGCACACCTCACACGACACACCCTGAAGCGCGAAGCGAAGGTGAGTTTGACAGAAGGCGAGTACGAGTGGTTTTCGCGCCTCGCCAACAGTGAGCGCCGACCGCTCGCCAACTGGCTGCTCGTGGCCGCCCATGAACGCGCTCAGGCCCAAGAAGCGCAAGACCCCAGCCGGCGGGCTCTTCTCCTTGAAGGCACCATCGGCTGTGAAGAAGGGATCGCCGTCTGATGCCTCAGATCTACGGAAACTGCAATGCCGGCACGATCACCGACAATCCCCTGTCAGCCGTGGCGACGACGATCAACTCGTCCGCCTTCCAGTTCCTGCCGACGATCGCGTCGCCTGACTTCCTCTGGCTCACGCTCGACCCGACGGGCGTCGGTGGTCTGCCCGAAGTTGTCAAGGTGACGGCGCACACGGCAGCTGCAACGTCCATCACGGTCATTCGATACGCGCTGACGCAGACCGGCGTGCTCGCCTCAAGCGGACGCACTCACGCGTTGAACACCGTGTGGCGTCATTCGGCGACGTCATTCGACTGGGACAACGCCGCGAACCCTGCGGGCACGATCCGGGCGACCATCAAGTCGACGGCCGACCCCGGCTGGCTCCTGTTCAACCAGACGATCGTCGGCGGACAGACGCTCTATCCGTCGCTCTGGGCGGCAATCCCTGCCGCCTGGAAGTCGGGCGCGGACATCGTGCTGCCGAACCTCGCCGACAAGCTGCTCGGCGGCGCCGGCACGATCGCACTCGGCGCGACAGGCGGCGCAAACTCGAAGACGATCGCAACCGCCAACCTGCCCGCCCACACGCATACGGTTGATCCGCCGAGCACATCAGTGGCAATCAGTGATCCGGGTCACCAACACGACGCCGCCTCGGCCTTCGTCCAACCAGGGGCTGGAACCGTTTTCGCCAATGGAGCTTCGAGCGGACAGTTGTCTAACGACACAACTCAAGCTGCAACGACGGGAATCACGGCGTCTGTCGACATCGCCTCCTTCGCATCTGGGTCTACGGGAAGCGGCACAGCCCTTGATACGACGCCGGCACAATTGGCTGTCGTGTACCAGATCAAGGCGCACTGATGAGGTGGTTCAGGAGACCCAACAGTGCGTCCAGTACGGCTGTCTCGGAGACGCCAGACAGCGTGATGCAACTCATCCGTGAAGTCGTGACCGAGGAGGTGGCGAAGACACCGCCGCGGGCGCTTCCCCGATCCACCAGTTACCGCAAGGGCGGAAAGATGGTGGGCACCTGGCTGAGCATCGAGGAGGCAACGATGCTTGAGAGTGCCGCGAAGGCGGCAGGCCTCAGCGTGAGCAAGTACATCAAAAGCGTTGTGATGCCCGTCGCCCGGCGCGGAGCGGCACGTGCAAAGGACGCGACCTGATGCCGTACGAGAAGCGTTTGATCGAGATGACGCTGGAGCTGTCGTACCCTGAGTGCCAGATGATCTTCGACGCTTCGGGCGCCGACGATCTCAGCGTCCGCGACTGGATTGTCAAAGCCGCTCTCGGGCGATTGCATGGGCCGCGAACGTCCGCAGTCGCTGACGCGGAAGCCGCCGAGACAATCTGCTTGGCCGTCGATCCGACCCACGGCTCGGCCGTGGAGGGCATTCCCCGTGTCTGACGCGTCCGACTCACTGCTTCCAACCGCGCCCATCCTTCCCGAGCCTTTGGGCCTGGACGCCTCTGCCATCGATGCGAATCTGCGAGCGATCCGCCAGGTGGAGGCGACATGGAGGCTTCCCCCGCTGCCAGATGAAGTGCGCCTGGATTTTGCAGGCAACTCGGGTCTCGCGCCGCATCAGTTGTCGAGCTGGCTTTTCGGCCTCGATGCCGATTTTCACAACGAGAACGACGGCGACATCGCGCAAGATCCGTTGAGTCCGGTTGCGCCGAAGCCGGCGCTGCAGGTGCGCACTGCGATCGGCGAGTTCCAGCCGTTGCAGCAGACGGGCTTCGAAGAGGCGTCGAATGCGATCGCCCAGCTTCGCGGCCACAAACCGTCGGAGACGCTGGACGCGAACGCCACGCAGCGTTGGAAGTTGAAGGCGATTGAGCGCGGGTGGCTCGACGCTCCTGAAAACGGCATCGTTGACGGTTCCTGGTCTCCAGAGTTGTCAAGCCTGCAAAGGCAGATGCAGTACGCGGAGTACGACGAGACTCAGCGCGGCAACCGGTTCGGTGCCCGACCGCTGACAGGCGACCACGGTGTCCTCAAGATGCTTTCCGACTGGACGTCGCCGTCCGGGCTGTTCCGTCAGGCGGTCAACCTGGATCTCTGGTGGGACACGGGCCAGATATCGAAAGAGTTCTCCAGCTGGGGTGACAAGTGGCGCAAGGTCGGCGACTCGCACGGCGTCCTGGATTTCGCAGGCAACCTCTTCGACGCCCTGACTGGCCCGATCGACGACATCGTGGTGCCGGCGCTCAACATGGCCTTGCTGTTCGCCGGTGCGGGCGCAGCCATGAACTTCGGCAAGCTCGCGCTCACCGGGATCGAAGGGGCGGAGAGCGTCGCGGCCCTGGACGCCGCAAGCAACCTGTACAAGGTGCCGCTCGTCGGCCGCATCTTCCCAGCCGCCCAGACGGCTGAAGCGCTTGCCGAGCCGTCCTGGCTAGCGCAGCGCTTGCTGAAAGGCGGTGACGTCGCCCAGTCGGTCGGCGGCGCGATGAAGGCGTGGCGGGAACTGCCGGCCGTCATCGGGTCGAAGGGCATCATCCAGACAGGGATGCGGCTCGGGCTGGTGTCGCAGGTGGAGCAGCGCTTCTTGCCCAACTTCAAGGGCCACAACCTCGGCGAAGTCGCGCCCGTGAAGCGCGCGGCGAACGCGGCGTTCGGGCCAGGGTTGATAACTGGCATCGGCGAGGTGTTGCTCGCTCCGTACACGATCTTCGAGCCCGGCACATTCGCGAACGGTGGCCGGCAGGCGGTCGGCGCAGCGTTCAAGCTGCTCGGCACCGCACCTGGCCGTGCGCTCGCGGGCGGTGTGATCGGCGCCGGCATCGGCGCAGCCGAAGGCGACACGGGTGAAGTGTTGAAGGGTGCGGCCATCGGAGCGGCGGCCGGCGCCGCCTTGCCGTACGCGGGCAAGGTCTTGACGCATGCGCCTGGCGAGACGCAGTTCTCGAAGATGGTGCAAGGTGTCGGCAAGGCGTTGAACGCGCTCGACTACGCACCGCTCGCCGACGATCAGCGGATGACGTCCGTGTTCTTGGACGCGATGCGTCAGAAGCTGCCGCCGGAAGAGTTCACCGCTTTCCAAGGCAAGGTGTCTGGGCAGGGCTTCAAGTCGGCGTTCGCCGAACACCTCGGGGTGGATGAGCAGGCGGTCGGCGCGCCGATGGCGTTCGTCGCCATCTCGGCGTCGATTGACCACACAGCCGCGCTGCAGGCAGGCAACCCGCTCAGCAAGGGTTTCCGGGAGCGGTACTTCCTGGCGCG
>Ga0068860_100007323_pt1 | contig 11031 bp, 7 predicted proteins | sample KBSSwiS32_FD_66597 | JGI IMG/M metagenome (GOLD analysis project Ga0068860, IMG submission 66597) | Switchgrass rhizosphere microbial communities from Kellogg Biological Station, Michigan, USA - KBS Switchgrass S3-2 | ecosystem: Host-associated > Plants > Roots > Rhizosphere > Soil ... | reverse complement strand
GTGTGCGAGCGGCTGGGCGCGGTCGCCGGCCTGCCGCGGGCGGACGAACTGAAGGACGTCTGGCCGGCGTCCCTCCGCCGCGCGTAGACTTGGCCCAGCGCGCCGCGACCGCGCGCCACCCCGGCGGCCAGCCCGTGCCTGGCCTTGTGAAGCGGGGCAAAGGGGAGCCCTCTCCTCGGCCGCCAAAGCCTTCGTTCCCCTTCTCCGGCGGAGCGCGGGCGCACGGGGCCTCTTGCGCCTTTCGCCGGGTGGAGCGGAATGACATGAACGCGCAGGAGCGTCTGGACGTCGTCAAGGAGTGGTTCTCGGAAGAAGTGCGCCTCATGGCGGCGCTGCGCTCGGAGGCGGTGGCCCGCGCCTTCGCCCGCGTGCCGCGCGAGCGCTTCCTCGGACCCGGCCCGTGGCGGCTGGCGGTGATCGGCAACTCGGTGGCGCTGAAGCTGGGGGTGGGCACCGCGGACTACGTCCCCACGCCCGATTCCAACCCCGAACGCCTGTACCACAACGTCCCCGTCGCCATCGATCCAGCCCGGTCCCTCAACAACGGCCAACCCTCCGCCGTGGCCGCGCTGATCGACGCGCTCGACCTCCAGCCCGGCCAGCGCGCCGCGCACGTCGGCTGCGGCACCGGCTACTTCTCGGCCGTGATGGCCGAAGTCCTCGGCGCGCAGGGCCAGCTCCTCGCCATCGACGTGGACGCCTCCCTCGCCTCGCGCGCCGCGGAGAACCTCCGCCCCTGGCCGCAGGCGCGCGCCGAGGCCGGCGACGGCTCCAGGTTGCCCGGCCCGCTGGACGCCATCCTGGTGAACGCCGGCGCCACCCACCCCCGCGCCCAGTGGCTGGACGCGCTGGCCGACGGCGGCCGCCTCGTCGTCCCCATCACCGTCCGCTTCCCCATCCCGGGCCGGCCCGTGGGCTTCGGCTCCGGCTTCGCCCTCCGCCTGGAGCGGGTCAGCGCCCAGCGCTTCCTCTGCCGCCCCGTCACCCCCATCGCCATCTACGACTGCGAGGGCGCGCGCGATCCGGCGGTGGAGGAGAAGCTCAAGGACCTCCTCCGCAACCCCTTCGGCCTGGCGGCGGTGAAGGCCCTCCGCCGCGACGCCCACGAGCGCGCCGGGAGCTGCGCGCTCCACGCGGACGGGTGGTGCCTCTCCGCGGAGGCCTGACGCGAAAGCTACGGGGAGACGCTCGCCGGGCAGAAGCCCGAGTTGGGAGCGCAGCTGCGGAAGTACGTGTGCGGCTGCCCGGTGGCGTCCGCGCAGAACAGCTCCACGCCCTCGTTCTCCACGTTGAAGCTCTTGCAGGTGATGTTCCCCGGGGCGCCCGGGTCCGACTGGCAGGCGCTGCCCTCGCCGAAGCAGCCGAAGATCACCCCGTCGCAGTCGTAGCCGGCGGGGCAGTCCGCGTCCGTCTGGCAGTCCACGCCGCAGAACTGGCGGGTCTGGCCCTCGCCGATGAACACCAGGCAGGTGCCGTTGTTCTGCCCGCAGGTGGACGCGTTGTTGCCCACCCCGCAGTCCAGGCAGTCCACCCGCCCGCTCCTGAGCGCGCAGGTGCCGTTGCTGGTGTTGCAGAACTGGTTCGGCTGCGGGCAGAGCTGGTTGTCCCGGCACCAGTCCTGGCACTGGCCGGAGATGCACGCCTGCCGCAGCGGGCACCCGTCGTCGCGCCGGCAGCCGTTCACGCACCGGTTGGCGGTGCAGATCTGCCCGAACGGGCAGTGGCCATCCAGCGTGCAGACCGCGGTCGGGATGCAGGTGCCGGTGGTGACGTCGCAGAACGTCGGGTTGGTGCTGCTGGTCGGGCAGTCGCGGTCCGAGGTGCAGGCCAGCGACTGGCAGAACCCCAGCGCGTTGCAGTACTGCGGCGACCCGCCCGGCGGCGGCGTGCACCCCAGGTCGTCCCGGCAGCGGCACGTCCCCGTCGCCTGGTCGCAGCGGTTGTGCGTCCCGCCGCACGAGGCGTCGTCGATGCAGACGCAGCGGTTGGTCCCCACGTCGTAGCGGAAGCGGGCGGGGCAGCAGAAGTCCCCGCTGCACACGCACGCGCTGATGGTGTTGTTGTACGTGAAGCCCAGCGGGCAGCACGAGTCCCGGGCGCAGACGCAGGTCTTGGTCACCGGGTCCCACTTGTGGTCCAGCGGGCAGCAGGAGTCCGCGTTGCACACGCAGGTCTGCTTCGCCGGGTCCGGGTCGTAGATGAAGCCCGCCGGGCAGCACTGGTCCGCGGCGCAGCGGCACCCGCCCGCGCTGGAGTCGAAGGTGTAGCCGGCCGGGCAGCAGGACTGGTTGTCGCAGGCGCAGCGCTTGGCCGTCTCGTCCCAGCGGTGGTCCACCGGGCAGCACGCGCTGTCCGCGCACACGCACGTCCCGGAGACGTTGGAGAACTCGTACCCGGCCGGGCAGCAGGAGGTGTCCTGGCAGACGCAGATCCCGCCCGCCGCCTGCCCCGCGTCCGCGTCGCCCTTCTGGCAGATGTAGCCGTGGGGGCAGCCCTCGTCGGTGAGGCAGACGCACTGGGTCCCCTGGAGCGTCATCCCCGCCGGGCAGTCCGGCTCCAGCGAGGTGCGCGCGCAGGCCAGCGCCACGGCCACGGCCAGCGGGCCGGCGAGCAGCAGGGCGATGCGGGCCGGGGCGCTCATGGGGAGGTCTTCACCGCGTACCTGATGACGATGGAGGCGCCCGGCGGCGGGATGTACGTCCCCAGGAAGGTGATGGTCCGGGTGTCCGCCTGGAACTGCCAGCCGAGGAAGGGGTCCTTGATGATGTTCTGCCCGTTCACCGTCACCACGATGGTGCTGGGGTCCGGGTCCACCGAGAGCGGGAAGGTGCGCCGCAGCGTGTTCAGCGCCTCGGCGATCTGGATCAGGGTGTTCTCGAAGGTGGTGTCGCAGATGGAGCCGAAGATGCCGCCGGTCTGGAGCTGGACCTCGCTGTAGCGGAACGCCGGGTCCGCCTGGCTGCCCCAGAAGATCTCCTCGCCCGGCGGGGTGCAGCCGAACGGCAGCGTGCCGGCGATGGCGGAGAAGCTGGTCAGGTTCTCGTTGCCCTTGCCCTTGGCGCCCCGGAGGAAGCGGGCGTAGTAGCCCGCCTCGCCGATGGAGCCGTCGTCCTCGTCGGACACGGCGATCACCGCCAGCGCCGCGTCCGGGCGCAAAAGGCCGGCGTTCTGGTTGTTGATCACCGGCGGGGAGAGCGCGATCTGCATCATCCGCAGCCCCATCTCCCAGCGCGCCCGCGACGCCGGGAAGGTGGTGTTGGCGATGAACACGTTCTCCGGGTCCGGGGTGGTGTTGGTGATGATCTTGGTGGTGCCCCGGATGAAGCCGCCGTCGGAGGAGTTGGTGCTGATCACCCCGATCTGGAAGTTGACCTGGAGCTGCACCAGGCGGTCGAAGAAGCGGCGGAAGTTGTTCCCCAGCGTCTGCCGCTGGTTGGCCATGGAGCCCGAATCGTCGATCACCCACAGGATGTCGACCCGGCCCTGGCTCTGCTGCAGCATGTCCGTCTGGATGAACGGGGTGGTCGGCGGCGAGCGCGTCACCACCCGGTTCACCGTCGAACGGTCCACCCGCGGCGGCAGCAGCTCCACCTGGCTCAGCACCGGCGGCGCGACGTCAGGCTGCGCCGGCTGCCGCCCGGACTCCCCGCCCGCGTCGTCGCACCCCGCCGACAGCGCCGCCGCCGCGGCCAGGGCGGCCAGGAGGCGGCTGGGCTTGAGGAAGGGTGGATGTTCCATGGACTTCTGAAGACAGGGGGTACCCGAGCCGCTTCTTGCAAGCAAGCCCCGCGCCCCATGATTTCGCCAGAGACGACTGCCCCGTCCCTGAGAGGGGGAAACCAGGGCGCGGTTGCCCTGGTTCGACGAAAAGGTGTGCACCCGGGTTCACGCGTTGACACACCCTGGTGGGAACTCTAGAGAACGGCCTGCCGGGTGCCGGACGCGCATGGGAAAGGTCTCGAGCCGATGAAGCCTGCGCTGGTGCCGTTCGCCCTCGCCACCGTCTTCCTCACCTTCGCGGTCGCCTCCTGCCACTGCGGAGAAGACACCCCCACGCCGGTCACCATCCGGGTGAAGAACACCCTCTCGGACGGCATCTGGGTGGACCAGTCGAACCGCCAGATCGGGGTGGAGCTGCAGCGGAGCGCCGTCGGCTCGTGGGTCCCGTTCACCGAGTCCCTCCCGTGCGCGTGCCTGGCGTGCGACCAGGTGTGCAGTTGCAGCTGCGACGCGGGCAACCCGCCGCGGGTGATGAAGGTCGCCGGGGGCGGATCCGCCGAGCGCGTGTGGGAGGGGACGGTGCAGCAGGACGGGACGGCGACCTGCGGCTCCCTCTTCGGGGGCAAGGCGTGCTTCCGGCCGGACATCCCGTCGCTGGATGAGACGTTCCGGGCGCGGCTCTGCTACGCGCTGGGGCCGCCGGTGGGGACCCCGGACCCGGGCGACGCGGGCATCCCGGTGCCGGGCCGGCTGGACCCGGGCGCCCTGCTCTGCGTCACCGCCGACTTCCGGCCGCAGGACGGGGTGGTGGAGCTGTCGCCGCAGGTGGGGGCGGGCTGCAAGTCGCATTCGGAGTGCAACGTGGACGCGGGCGAGCTGTGCTTCGGCGGCGCCTGCACCTCCGGGTGCCCGGCCACCGGCTTCCCCGAGTACGGCACCTCCTGGTTCGTCGCGGCCAGCCTGACGGACCAGGGGTTCTTCACCGTCACCACGTCCGGGAGCATCACCATCTCGGAGGGGACGGGGACGCTGACCAGCTGGACGGTGAACAACGGGACGATGATCCTGTCCCTGTCCCGGCCGGCGTCCGGGGGCGGGAACCTGCTGGGGTCCGTCTACCTGACGGTGCCGGCGGCGTACTTCCCGGTGCTGGTCCGCAACGAGACGTTGAGCGTGAAGGTGGTGGACGCCTCCACCACCCAGCTCCGGAACAACCGGGCGCTCACCATCCGGGACGCGGCGGGGAAGCTGATCCTGGCGATGGACCCGGGGCTGCCCGCGCCCATCCTGGGCGCCGCGGACACCTCGCCCTTCAGCATCGCGGCGTCCTCGGACATCGCGGGGTGCGACCTGCAGTCGTGCGGCAAGCGGCTCCACTTCCGGACCGCCTTCGGCGGCGCCGCGGCCGACGCCGGGACGGCGCTGCTGCTCGACCCGGGCGCCAGCTCCACCGTGGTGGCGAGCGGCCTGACGTACAAGCTGCTCAACGTGGTGGACAATCGACCCGCGCCGCTCTGCAGCGCCACGCCCCAGGTCGCCTACCTGGCGGTGGCGCAGCGCTGAGCGGTCAGCGGACTCGCCCGCCGCCGCGCGCTTGACGCGTCGCGCCCGCTCCGCTACGCGCACTGCGCCATGTACTTCCAGGATCTGATCCTCTCCCTCCAGAAGCACTGGGCCGGCCTGGGCTGCATCATCATGCAGCCGTACGACCTGGAGGTCGGGGCGGGCACCATGGCGCCGGCGACGTTCCTGCGGGCGCTGGGGCCGGAGCCGTGGAACGTGGCGTACGTGCAGCCGTCGCGGCGGCCCGCGGACGGGCGGTTCGGCGAGAACCCGAACCGGCTGTTCCAGCACCACCAGTTCCAGGTCATCTTGAAGCCCGCCCCCAAGGACGTGCAGCAGCTCTACCTGGACTCCATCCGCGCCTTCGGGATCGACCCTTTGGACCACGACATCCGCTTCGTGGAGGACGACTGGGAGTCGCCCACCCTGGGCGCCTGGGGCCTGGGGTGGGAGGTGTGGTGCGACGGGATGGAGGTCACCCAGTTCACCTACTTCCAGCAGTGCGGCGGCTACGAGTGCAAGCCCGTCTCCGCCGAGCTCACCTACGGCCTGGAGCGGATCGCGATGTACCTCCAGAACGTGGAGAGCATCTTCGACATCGAGTGGGTCAAGGGCGTCAAGTACCGCGAGGTCTTCCACGCCAACGAGGTGGAGATGTCCCGCTACGCCCTCCAGGAGTCGGACCCGGAGATGCTGTTCAAGCTCTTCGACCTCTACGAGGCCGAGTGCAAGCGCCTGATCGACCGCGACAACCCGCTCCCGGCGTACGACTACGCGCTCAAGTGCAGCCACGCCTTCAACCTGCTCGACGCCCGCGGCGCCATCTCCGTCACCGAGCGCGCCGCCTTCATCAAGCGCGTGCGCGACAACGCCCGCCGCTGCGCCGAGGGCTACCTCAAGCTGCGCGAGAAGCTGGGCTACCCCCTCACCAGGACCGCGTGGACCGTGGGCCAGCAGCCCCCGGTGCTGGAGGGCAAGCCGGCCTCCGAGTACTGGAAGACGGTGCAGTTCAACGTTCCGGTGGAGAAGGGCGTTTAGATGCCTAGGGACCTGCTCCTGGAGGTCGGCGCGGAGGAGATCCCCGCGTCGTTCGTGGAGCCCGCGCTGGAGGACCTGAAGCGGGTGTTCACAGAGCGTTGTCAGCAGGCGCGCCTCGCGCACGGCGAGGTGCGCGTCTACGGCACCCCCCGCCGCCTGGCGCTGCTGGTGCGCGCCGTGGCCGACGGCGGCCAGGACGTCCGGCGCGAGGTCTCCGGCCCGTCGGTGAAGGCCGCCTTCGACGCCCAGGGCAAGCCCACCAAGGCCGCGGAGAAGTTCGCCGAAGGGCTGGGCCTCAAGGTGGAGCAGCTCAAGCGCGCCCAGACCCCCAAGGGCGAGTACCTGGCCGCCACCGTGGAGGACAAGGGCCGCCCCGCCCCGGAGATCCTCAAGGACGTCCTCCAGCAGGCCGTCCACTCCATCAACTTCAAGAAGTCCATGCGCTGGGGCGACGTGGAGCTCGCCTTCGCCCGCCCGGTCCACTGGATCGTCGCCCTCTTCGGCGGCGAGATCGTCCCGGTGGTGCTGGGCGACGTGCGGTCCGGCCGCACCACCGCCGGCCACCGCTTCCTCTCGCCCCAGCCGATCGAGCTGAAGGAGCCCGGCCAGTACGCCGACGCGCTCCGCCAGGCGAACGTCGTCGCCGACATCCCCGAGCGCAAGAAGCTGGTCTCCGACCGCGTCCGCGAGGCGGCCGCGCGCGCCGGCGGGAAGCTCCTGGAGGACGAGGCGCTGGTGGACCAGGTGACCAACCTGGTGGAGCTGCCCAACCCGGTGGTCGGCTCGTTCGACGAGCGCCACCTGGACCTCCCGCCGGAGGTGCTGATCTCGGAGATGAAGAGCCACCAGCGCTACTTCTCGGTGGTGGACGGGCAGGGCAAGCTGCTCCCGCGCTTCATCGCCGTCTCCAACACCCCGGTGCGCGACGAGATGCTCTCGCTCCGCGGCTACGAGCGCGTGCTCCGCTCCCGCCTGGCCGACGGCCGCTTCTTCTTCGACGAGGACCGCAAGGTGCCGCTCGCCTCGCGGGTGGAGAAGCTGAAGCGGGTGGTGTGGCAGGGGCAGCTGGGCAGCTACGCGGACAAGGTGGAGCGCTTCCGCCAGCTGGGAGACTTCCTGGCCCGCGCCACCGGGTTGGAGGGCCTGGGGAAGACGATCGACCGCGCCGCCACCCTGTGCAAGGCGGACCTGGTCACCGGGATGGTGGGCGAGTTCCCGGAGCTGCAGGGCGTGATGGGCCGCGAATACGCCCGCCACGACGGCGAGGCGCCCGAGGTGGCGCTGGCCATCTTCGAGCACTACCTGCCGCGGTCGGCCGCGGACGGGCTGCCCACCCAGGACGCGGGCGCGCTGCTGGGGCTGGCGGACCGGCTGGACACCCTGTGCGGCATCTTCGGCATCGGCAAGCCGCCCACCGGGGCCGCGGACCCGTTCGGGCTCCGGCGCTCCTGCCTGGCGGTGATCAACATCACCCTGGCGCGCGGCTACCGCTACTCGCTCTCCGGGGCGGCGGCGCGGGCGCTCCAGCTCCTGCAGCCCAGGCTGGAGTCGGTGAAGCGCAAGCCAGGCGATGCGCCGGTGGTGGACCAGGTGATGGAGTTCTTCCGCGGCCGGCTCAAGGCGCTGTGGGGCGAGGAGCACCGCACCGACGTGGTGGAGGCGGTGCTGGCGGCCGGCTTCGACGACCTGGTGGCGGCGCGGAAGCGGCTGCAGGCGCTCTCGCAGATCGTGGGCCGGGCGGACTTCGCGCCGCTGGCGGTGGCTTTCAAGCGGGTGGTGAACATCGTGGAGAAACAGGGCAAGGACGTGGGGAAGGGCGCCGCGGACGCCAACAAGCTGACCGACGCCGCGGAGAAGGACCTCCACCGCGCGTACACCAGCGCGCGGGGCAAGGTGACCGAGCTGATCCGGACGGACGACTACCCGGGCGCGCTGCGGGAGATCACCCAGCTCAAGCCGGCGGTGGACACCTTCTTCGACAAGGTGATGGTGATGGCCGAGGACAAGGAGCTGCGCGAGAACCGGATCCGCTTCCTCACCGAGATTGGCTCCCTGTTCAACCAGGTGGCCGACTTCTCCAAGATCCAGGCGGAGCCATGACGCGCTCGACGCTCACCCGTTGGCTCCTGCCGGCGGCCTTCGCCGCGTCGCTCGCCTGCCAGGCGCCGGAGGCCGCCCGCCCCATCCCGGACGGCGAGCTCTACTTCCCCAGCGGGATGTTCTTCGCCCGGCCCGCCGCCGCGCCCGCCGAGGCCGGCACGCTCTTCGTGGCCAGCTCCAACTTCGACCGGCGCTACTCCAACGGGCGGCTCACCGGCATCGACATCACCAAGCTGGCCATCCCCGCCTTCCCGGCGCCCGCCGGCGCCGCTCCGGTGGACGTCTCCTCGCTGGGCACCATCGACGAGAAGGACCTCGCCAGCCTGGCGGGCGAGCTGGACGGCATCGAGACCCCCACCGGTTTCCGGCTGATCGTCCCCTCGCGCGCCGAGGGCAGCCTGCTGCAGCTCATGGACACCTCCGGCGAGCGGATCACCTGCCTGGGGGATCCAGCCTCCAATGACTGCTCGGTGGGGGCGACGTCGCTGGAGGCCAACCGCCTCACCTCCACCGGCGTGCCGCGCGCGTCGGCGCCGTTCTCCGTCTCCATCTCCAAGCCGGACGGCGAGGCCTACCTGACCTCGCTGCAGCAGGTCGATTCGCCCGCCGCGTCCGGCCAGAACCCGACCGTGTACGCGCTGAAGCTGAACGTGTTCACCCCGGACATCACCAACGACAACTTCATCGACCTGGGCCTCGTCCGGTCCGAGTCGGTGCGGATGGGCCACAGGTACGCCTTCATGACCGGCGCGCAGACGCTGGCGCTGCGGCTGATCGACCGGGGCACCGGCAAGCTGCTCAACGCGTTCGTGGAGTCGAACGTGAACATCCTCGACACCCGAGGCCTGGCGCTGGCCTCCGACGAGTCCGAGGTGTTCGTCCTCTCCCGCAACCCCGACGCGCTCCTGGTGATGAGCGCGCGCGGCACGGACACCGACGCGCCGGTGCTCAGCCTCACCCACGTGGAGCTGTTGCCGCTGGGCGCCAGCCAGGTGGTGTCGCTGGACAAGCCCTCCGGCGGCCGGGTGGTGTTCGTCACCTGCCTGGGGACGCAGAGCTACGACGCCACCGGGCAGGCGCAGGGCTCGCTGATCGTCTACGACAGCAAGGCCGGGCAGCCGGTGGCCACGCTCACCGGCTTCGGCTTCGCGCCGTACGGGCTGGCGGTCCAACCCATCGGGCCGGGCGCCCGCTTCTACGTGGGCCTGTTCGGCGAGGGCCGGATCGCCGTGGTGGACGTGCCCAACCTCGAGAACCCGGAAGACATCCGCCTGGTGGCGCGGCTGGGGACTTCACACGTCTGCACCGTGAACCCCGGCTCGCGCGGCTGCACCAACCCCTCTCCATGAGCATGAGCCTCCAAGCGACCTCGACCCCGCCGGCCCCCGCGCCCCGCTCGCGCCGGCGCCGGATCCTCCCCTACGCCCTGCTCGCCGCCGCGCTGGTGGCGGTGGCGCTGGCGTGCACCCAGACCACCCCGCCGCAGCCGGGCGGCGTCTCCGGGACGTACGACCTGGCGAGGGTGGGCCACTACGTGTTCGTCACCTCGGCGGACCTCTCCGAGCTGCGGGTGATCGACGCCCACGCCGACGGCGGGCCCAACGACACCGGGCCGCACGACTGGGTGCGCGCCCCCAACCCGCTCGAGGCGCTGGAGATCCCGGTGGCGCAGCGGCCGGTGGGGCTGGCGCGCGACCTCAACTACACCGTGGTGGGGACGGACGACCCGATCCTCCCGGTGGGCGGCGAGGTGACCGGCCCGTACGTCTACGCGTTCGCCGACGGCCGGTCGGAGATCTCCGTGGTGAACGCGGACACGACGACCGCGGTGGAGTCCCTGGTGGAGCTGAAGCGGCTGACCACCGACGGCCCGGTCACCGCCGCCAGCGCCATGGGTCCGGCCGGCCCGGTCACCAGCAGCACGCTGTTCTACGCCACCCTGGTGGGCGGCACCGGCAACCTCTACTCGGTGACCCTGCCGCCGCCCGACCAGCTCGTGGGCCAGACGCCGGCGCCGCAGCTGTTGATGCGGATGAACCCGGGCGAGGCCATCTCCGCGCTCCAGGCCCTCCCGCTGCACCAGGAGGTGGCGGTGGCCACCCGCTCCACGGACGCGCAGCAGAAGGTGGTGGGCCGCGCCTTCGCGCTCCCGCTGTCCTCGGGCACCCCCCGGACCCTGAGCTTCGGCGCGCCCGTGCGCATCCTCGCCACGCACCCGGGCACCAAGGGCGACGGCGTCTTCCTGCCCATGCCGCCCGAGGAGAACCTGTTCGGCGTGGTGGACGAGGAGAGCTGCGGGGGCGCCGGCACCTCCGGCTGCGCCCGCATCCTCACCGTGGACATCAACGACGGCCGGCTGGCCCCCGACTTCACCTCCACCTTCACCGGCAATCCCTCGCTCCCCATCGAGTTCGGCCGCGGCCTGCCCCGCGCGCTCACGTTCATGGCCAACATGCAGGTCAAGAGCAGCCAGGCCCCCGGCGGCCTGGCGGACATCCCGCTCATGGGCCTGGTCACCAACACCGACGGCACGCTCACCTTCTTCGAGGCCATCGGGCGGCCGGTGCTGGGCACCGAGGTCAGCCCGGATCCGGATCCGGATGCCGGCGT
>Ga0068860_100007322_pt1 | contig 11031 bp, 12 predicted proteins | sample KBSSwiS32_FD_66597 | JGI IMG/M metagenome (GOLD analysis project Ga0068860, IMG submission 66597) | Switchgrass rhizosphere microbial communities from Kellogg Biological Station, Michigan, USA - KBS Switchgrass S3-2 | ecosystem: Host-associated > Plants > Roots > Rhizosphere > Soil ... | reverse complement strand
ATTCCAAAACCGACTCGACGAGTTAGCTGGAAAGAATACCGAAGGTCAACTCTCAGTAACTGAACGGCAGGAGTATGATCACCACCTTGCTGCACTGAGCTTTGTGACCATTATGCAATCGAAGGCACGACAAAAGCTACGTACCCTCAAAATCAAGAAATGAATCAACAGATTCGACAGTATGTCAGCAAGAGAGCGCAAGGTGTTTGCGAATATTGTCATCTTCCGCAACGTGCGATTAAGGTAACTTTTCATGTTGAACATATCGTTCCAAAGAAACATCTTGGCTCAAACTTGTTGAGCAACCTCGCCTTTGCATGCCACTGGTGCAATCGTTCGAAAAGCTCTAACCTGAGCGGTATAGATGGCATCACAAATAAGATTGTTCCTTTGTTTCATCCAAGAAAACAAGCCTGGAGCGAACATTTCCATTTCATTGGCTCGGAGATCATCGGGTTAACTCCAACTGGCCGTGCTACTGTTCAAGTGCTCAATATGAACTCTTTGATGATGTCAGCAATTCGTCAGGAATTACTGGACGAAGGTTTTGAATTGAAGGCACGCAGGCCACGAAAGCGAAGATGATAAAGAGAAGTGGTCTCAACCCAACACTCCCTCCACCACTTTCCCATGCACATCGGTCAGCCTGTAATACCGCCCCTGATGTTGATACGTCAACCGTTCGTGATCGATGCCTAGCAAATGTAAAATCGTCGCCTGCATGTCATGAACATGGACACCGTTCTCAGCGACCGAGTAGCCAAACTCATCGGTGGTGCCATAACTGATGCCTGGCTTCACGCCTGCTCCTGCCATCCACATGGTGAAGCAGCGGGGATGATGATCCCGGCCATAATCGGTGGCGGTCAGCTTGCCCTGGCTGTAGTTGGTACGGCCAAACTCACCGCCCCAGACGACGAGGGTGTCATCGAGCATGCCCTGCTGTTTTAGATCGGTGAGCAGGCCATAAGTCGCTTGATCGATGTCAGCGCATTGCCGTCGGATGCCGCTCGGCAGGTTGCCATGATGATCCCAGCCGGGATGGTAGAGCTGAATGAAGCGGACGTTGCGCTGGGCCAGTCGGCGAGCGAGAAGACAATTGGCAGCAAAGGTGCCGGGCTTCTTCGCCTCGGGGCCATAGAGTTTCCAGACGCTTTCGGGTTCTTTGGAGAGATCCATCACATCGGGCACACTGGTCTGCATGCGGAACGCCATCTCGTACTGAGCGATGCGGTTGGCTATCTCGCCATCGCCAGTGCGTTCCTGCTGCAGGTGATGGAGTTCAGCAAGACTATCAAGCATCTTGCGTCGGTTGTCTGCGCTGATGCCATCAGGGTTAGCGAGATAGAGCACCGGGTCTTTGCCACTACGGAACTGCACTCCTTGATGCGTGCTGGGTAGAAAACCATTGCCCCACAGCCGGGCGTAGAGTGGCTGATCGATGCGATCTTTGGAGATAAGCACGACGAAAGCCGGCAGGTTCTCGTTCATGCTGCCCAGGCCATAGCTGAGCCAGGAACCCATCGAGGGACGGCCTGCCAGTTGCGAGCCCGTCTGAAAGAAGGTGATAGCGGGATCGTGATTGATCGCTTCGGTGTTAAGCGACTTCACGAAGCAAAGTTGATCAGCGAGCTTGGCAGTGTGTGGCAACAGATCGCTGATCCAAGCCCCTGACTTCCCATGTTGAGCAAACTTGAAGAGCGACCCAGCCAATGGCAGCCTAGCCTGATGAGCGGACATGCCCGTAAGCCGCTGCCCCTGGCGAACACTCTCCGGCAGGTCTTCGCCATTCTTCTGATTGAGCAAAGGCTTATAGTCAAAGAGATCAAGTTGCGACGGCCCACCCGACATGAAGAGATAAATGATCCGCTTCGCCTTGGGGGGAAAGTGAGGCTTATCAAGAATACCCCGCAACGGCCCCTGAGCGGGGGGCGTAAGCCCCCTGAGTTTGTCATCAGCGAAGGCGTTGGCACCAAGCAACTGAAACAGCGCAGTCGCCCCCAGGCCCATGCCGGTGGTGCTGAGGAAGGAGCGTCGGGAAGAGCGTTGTATTGTATCGATGAGAGAATTCATAGTTGATCAACTCTATAGAGAATACTGGCAATGGAACCAGTTACAAAATAAGGGATGCCAAGTTGTTCCAACGTAGCGCTCAGATGTTCAAGTAGTTCAGAAGGCCCCATGAGAAAGTCTCCTGACGACTTCTCGGTTTATCTGTTCAGGCGGCCATTCAGCGTGTTGTTGACGCACAGCCGCCAATAGGGCTTCACGTGCAAAGCGCCAGAGTCTGTCAGCAATGTCCAGCCTTTCAGCGCCGGTCTTTTGGCGAAGCACGAAAGCCATGCTGTGTTCAATGATCTCGATGTTGTAAAGCATAATATCAGTGTAATCAGGACCGGACGTGGACACCAGTGCTACTACTCCCAATCAATCTCCACCGCTTTAGTGCTTTTCCATTGCGTCGCTTCCCCCAAAGCTTTCAAGGGAAAGGGCGGTCGCGGGCAATGAATCGAGCCGTCAGCGAAGGCAATATGAACTCGATCCGGGTAGTTGGCTGTGGCGGTAAACTCTCCCCCAATGGGGCCGATGCCATTTTCGAGTGTGAAGGGGATATCTTCCGGTTGAGTCCAGACAACGGGATGACCTCCTTCAGCAGCCAGGATGGTGTTGGCTGTTCCTCTATTCAGCGTGATCTGGCCTAGAGTCACTACCTGTTTGGGGTCCAGAATGGTGCCTGGGCCTACGAAAGCCTGGATGAACGTGTGGTACTCCGGGCATTGGACCTTTCCCACGCTTTTGTAGATGTCGGGCATCCTGGGAATGAGCTTGCGATTGTGCTCACTGTTCCAGGATTCATTCAAATGAAACTCGTTGTAGAGTTTCTCTTCACCCAAATAGGGCAGGATGATGACACGCCAACTAAGAAGCTGTGTGCCATCAGCGGCTGTGATGGCAGGTGGGGGCATGTGATTATGCTTTTCATGGTAGTTGTGCATGGCGATGACAGTATTACGGAGGTTACTGCCGGCCAGCATGAGGTGTGCTGCGTCTCGTGAATATCGTCGAGTCGGTAATAGAAAACAAAACAAGACCATGACAATGATCAGAGGGATTCCAACAAAATAATGCCGCTTCCAAAAGGACATGACGATAAGAACCAGCGGTATCAACAGCATGGCGATGAGGATGCAAACTACGAACAAATAACGGGCGTCAAGACTGAACAGAAAACCGACAGCTACTGTGCCTATCCAACAGACGAGGCCGATCCAAAGATATCGCACATCTTTGGCTGTGACGATTTGTTGCTGTGGTTTCTCTCTGTTATTCATTGCACCATCCTACCACTCAACTCTTCCCCAGGATATAGAATGATCCCTCCGCCTCTTCAGTGAGACCTGCCTCATGCGTGCCTGCTTCTCTCTGCTGTTCATCTTGTTCATGGCCGATCCACTTCCCGCTCAAGTCACCGCTCCGACGCCCTATGGCCCGGGCGATGTCTGGATCGTCATCAACAAGAACATGCCCGCCTCGCTGGCCTTGGGCGAGTTCTACTGCCAGCAGCGCAAGGTGCCGACGGATCATCTCATCAAACTCGATCTGCCTGTAGGCGAAGAGATGACTCGGCCTGACTATGAAACCAAATTGCTGACTCCCCTCAAGGAGAAGCTCAAGCAACTGGAGCAGAAAGATTTCATTTTGCTGACCACCTATGGCGTCCCCATTCGTGTTGCCGGCGCTTCTCCGAAAATCGAAGATGCCGGCAAACTGCTGATCCTCAAGAAAGACCTTAGAAAGATTCACGATGATTTAATTGAAACGACAGAGGCTCTCAAAAAGTACGAGCAGGCAGGCGACACAGCCAAGGCCAAGCTCTCGCAAACGTCGATCGATTCGCTCAACCAGTCGAAAGCCCGACTGGAGCAGCAGGAGAAGATACTTGGTCAACAGGAAAGCTACGCCGCCGTCGATAGTGAATTGGCCATGATGTGGGTACCGAATTATCCGCTGACTCGCTGGCAACTCAACCTGCGGTTTTTCACTATCACCGAAGCCAGTCGTCAGCGTTTACCGAAGATCGTGATGACCTGCCGGATCGATGGTCCCACGCCACAGATAGCCAAGCGACTGGTAGAAGATGCCCTCAAGGCCGAGGCGGCTGGTGGCCCGAAGGGGTTTGCTTACGTTGATGCCCGGGGCATGGCCTGGAATAAAGTGGGAGACCTTTCCGCCGGCAGCTATGGCGGCTTCGATGAAGCGCTGCGCGAGCTGGCGGCTCTCTTCAATAAGACTGACTTTCTCACACAATTGGAAAACACCGATGCTCTGTTCCCTCCCGGCGCCTGCCCACGCACTGCCCTCTACTGTGGCTGGTATTCGCTGCAGAACTACATTCCCTCATGTGAACTGATGACGGGTTCCATCGCCTACCACGTTGCCAGCATGGAAGCGGTTTCGCTGCGGGAGCCCAATAGCAAACGCTGGGTGCCTAACCTTCTTCGCGATGGTGCTTGCGTGACGATTGGCCCAGTAGCTGAGCCTTATCTCATTGCCTTTCCCAAACCCGCGATCTTCTTTGGCTTCCTGCTCTCCGGGCATACGGTCGTTGAAAGCTATTGGCTCAGCACGCCTTTCACCAGTTGGCAGATGATGGTCATCGGCGATCCGCTTTACCGCCCCTTTGGCAGCAAACCCCGAATGGAGTCGAAGGATGTTAAGCTCTCACCGGTGGGGTCGGAGTTTCCGCCCAGGTCACGGTGAGACCAGAGAGATGTTACTCGACTTGAGAACGAAGTCGATCACGCCAACGCAGCAGGGGGCGTTCCAAACAATAGTAGGAAACGAGAGCGATGGCAAAGATCATAGCGAAATTGCATGGAAAGTGTGTCCACCATGCCTCGCTTTGGTAAAGGAGAAAAGGCTGCTGCCAAAGATAAAGACTGTAAGACAACACTCCCAGCATGACCATCCAAGGCTGTTGAAAGAGCCAAATCACCCAACCTCCCTCAGTCGTAATGGCAATCCAAACGATGGCCGCCATAAAGATGGCAGAACCGCTGTGGTAAAAAAGGTAACTGTTCGAGGACTCCTCGCACAATCCACGGAATAACAAAAAGCAAGCACCCACCAATAACAAGCAGTGGTTCCCAAATTTCCCGATGGGTTTAAGCCGTGGGCCGGCCATGCCGGTGGCAAGGATAGCTACGATGCATCCGCTCATGATGCTATCCAGCCTGGTGGGTGTGCTTGAGTAAATCATGGAGGGGGAAACATAATGAAAATACAGGTAGCGTACGAGCGGCACCATGAGCATCACTGCCAAGGCTGCGTAGAGTCCCCGGCGCGGGCCCAGCCACCACAAGAGCGCCGGCCAAAACAGATAGAACTGCTCCTCCAGGGATAAAGACCAGATGTGTATCGTGTAGAGAGTTTTACACGGGACGAGATTGAGCGTGAATGTGAGAAGGCCGACGCGTTCGTACGATTCCAACTGCGGCTTCACCAGCCATTCGCTGAGAAAGACAAAAAGCAGAAACGCCAGGTAGGGAGGAAGAATCCGCAGTGCTCGACGCCGGTAAAAATTGGATAACTCGATCGTTCCGGAACGGTGTAATTCCCGCAAGAGCAACAGCGTGATGATAAAACCACTGATGGCAAAAAACAGGTCGACGCCCCATTCCCCCAAACGGGTCCAGGCATGATTGGGCGACTCGGATTGATAGGCAACACTATGCCCAATCAACACCAGCAAAATGGCCAGGCCGCGCAGGCCATCCAGCGAGGGGACGCGCCCTGCCATCAGCCAGGGAATCGGTGTCTCGGTATGACCTGCCTTCATGCGTCACCGGTCAGCGGATCTACAACATATCTTTAGCTCACAATCCATGGGTGCGAGATCGATTTTTGACATTCGCGCTACAAATCTTCTGTTTTACTTCACAAGAACTGGGTGAAAGAGAGTTTTGGCATTCGTGGTTTAGCGCTTCGGCAGCTCTCGATCTTGGTGATTGTGGAGATTACCGTTGTCGATGTGAGTCAACAGCGTCTTCCACCGCCTCTCATGCTCGTCATGCCGTAGGCCCAGATAGGGAAACGACAACACCATACCGGTGAGGAACAGGGCACATCCTGCGAAGGCAGGCAGCAGATGAGACAAATGCGTGTAGCCCACCAGATAATGGATAGCGATAGCAGCCAGGTAGGCTGCCACTCCCGCACCCATCATGATCCACCAGAGCCAGGCCTGGCTCCGACGATACCCCCAGAGCACTGGCAGGAGAAACACCCAACCACTGGCCAGCAGCATTCCACCCAGCGTAGCCCGGTCGTGCGCGATAAGTGGAATCAACTTCGGATCAGCTGTTCTCAAGGCGTCGGCTGTCGTCTGCATGAAGAGCAAATCTTCCACGACAAAGACTTGCGTGACACCAATGATGGAAATGACCACACCAGCCAGCATCAAGCCGCCGGCATGCAGGATCAGGAGCAGTTGTCCCCAAAGACTTTGCTTCCAGGGAAGGTCGGTTAGCAAGTCAGGGGGCGTTGCCGGCATGGGCGCTGCCGATTTACCGATGACGCCCAGCAGCAGGAACTGCAACAGTACGACTGTCACAAAGGCGTGCAGAGGATCAAGGTAGCCAAACCCCAGGAACAGAAAGAACGAAAGGAAACCGGTAATAGCCGACAGGAACACCGCGACTTTTGCCCAGTGAAGTCCAGACCGAATGCCATACCACGAAAGCCCGGCATAGAGGATGCCGATAGCAGTCATGGCCCCTGCCAGCGTGGTGCGATCGTGTGCCATGAAATGCAGCAGGTTGGGATTGATGTTCTTCAGTTGTTGTCGAGTCATGCCAAGAAAGGACTCGTCGTAGGGCAGGATGACTGTTGTCGCCGAGAAGAGGAGTGCCAGGATGCTGCCGGCCAGCATGCCCACACCCATGAGCAACGTCCAGAACCAGGTCAATTCCACGGGACGGCCGGGCTGCACCGTAACGGGATGTGACTGACATTCGAAGAAGAGCAGTGCCTCGTTGATGCGTTTGGGCAGCCCAGGGCCGGTAAACACCAGGCCGGTATCCGCTTCAATGAGATCAGCCCCCTGCTGCTTGAGTAAGAGTGCATCGAGAGGTTCATGAACGCCCCCGCCCGCGATCAATAATGGCTGAGGACCGATCAGTTCACGAAGTGACTTCACCATCGTCAACGCCTGTTCTCGCAGAGGCTTCCCTGCTTTCCAACCGGCGTCGGTTCGCTGAATGCCGTCGAGATGAATGCCGCTCAGGCCCCGTTCAATAGTCATTTGGATGTAGGGCTTTGCCGCGGCGAGATCAGTATCTATTGGCAGACACAGTAACAATGGGCGAGGGTGAGCCTGCTTTCTGATTGAAGAAAGCAGCTCTTGAAGGTGCCCAGACCATTGTTCCTGTGTCCATTGCTCCTGGAGGGCAACAGAATAGGTACGTAGTCCAAAGCAATGAACATGCCCGGACAAAGTCTCGATTAGCTGTTGACACTGAGCAGTCGCATGAGAGACATCCCACGGCTGCACGACTGCCAGGCTGGCCATCAATGGCACGTTGAGCCTGCCTGCTTCAATGATGCGAGGAAGCAGTGCATGCACGCCGGCGTTGGATTCAGGAGCGGAGAAAAGAATCGCTTCCTCTTCGACCTGGCGTACCAGATGGTCTTCATCGGGCGAAGCAATGACGCTGACGGGACCGAGGTTCAACCAGCCAAAACCAAACCGTGCCAGCGCAGGAAGTGCTTTTAACTGACGATCAAGATATGGCCCTAATCCCAGACTTGATCGGAACGTCATGCCACACTTTTCCAGATGCAGGCGAGCATCAGGCTGCATGTGGCCAAGAAAATCGATGACTCGCCCACCGCCGGGAAATCGACAAAGCTTCCCAATGAATCCGAGCGCCAGGCTGCGGGCACGAACGGGCGAAAGACGAAACAGGAGCGGCCGGGTAACAGTCCGGTAGAACCAATCCGGCATGGAGCACTCCATGTTGAGAGGATGCTGTTCTCTATAGTAAGGTCAAAGTTTACTTCAATCTGTAACTGAACTTGATGACTGAACTTACTTCCTTTTACCATGACTCCAGCCCCACCCCATGATAGAGTGGCACGACACAAGCACTTAATCTCGGCCACGCTATCACCCCATGTCATCCACTTCCACTGACATCTACCTTGATCGCATCAACCGAGTCATCGACTACATTACCACTCATCTAACCGAGCCGCTTCGGCTGCAGGACCTTGCCCGCCTGGCACACTTCTCGCCGTTCCATTTTCACCGCCTTTTCCGCAGCCTGGCCGGCGAACCGCTGCATGCTTTTATTCGGCGTCTCCGGCTGGAACGGGCGATAGGGATGATGCAGCACGGGGCCAGGAAGTCGCTCACAGAAATCGCCTTCAGCACCGGCTTTGCCTCTTCCTCCGATTTCTCGCGTGCCTTCAAGCAACGGTATGGCTTCAGCCCGCGTGGATATTCTCGTGAACGCCTTTTGCAAGAAAGCAAGATTCGACAAGACCTGCATCCCCATCAACACTATCATCTCGAAAAGCTTACCGCTGTGAGCAATCCGGATCGATTCCGGGTACGGCTCATCGACCAACCCCAGCAGCGGATCGCCTACGTGCGGGTCATTAACACGGCCAGCATGGAGAAGGTGCTGGCTGCGTTCCATCGACTGATGAACTGGGGCCAAGCCCAGGGCCTGGTCCCCGGCGCTCAGCTCTTCGGGATCTCGAGGGATGACATGGAAATCACACCCATGACGCGCTACCAGTTTGATTGGTGCCTGGCTGTGCCCAACGGCGTGAAGCCCCGTGGCCAGGTAAGCGAAGGGGTGATCCCAGCCAACCGCTGTGCTGTGGTTTATTCCTGTGGCGACACCAACAAGGAATACCGTGCCTGGGCGCATCTTTTCTACCACTGGCTGCCCCGCAGTGGCTACGAACCAGCCGACGCTCCTTGCATGGAGAAGTATCGAACTTACCCCAGCATCGAAAACCCGGTTTTCGATCTTGATTGTTACCTGCCTGTCAAACCGTTACGAAAACGCTGATGGGCTGACACAGATACTCCTCCCCTTTTGAAGGGGAGGTCGGGAGGGGTTGTTACAGCGACTTAGCAGCCGCAACAACCCCCTCTAACTCCCCCTTAGTAAAGGGGAGAACCATCCGTCATCACTTTCGGAGATCACCATGAAGCTCGTATTCCTTGGAGTCCTTTCACTCATGCTTAGCTCAACCACTCAGGCCGGTGACGATCAGGCCGAAAGTAAATCGCTTGAAGGAACCTGGTCACTCAGTTCCGCAGTGATGGCCGGCAAGCCCTTCCCGGAACAACTCATCAAGACCATGAGTCTCACGATGAGGGATGGGCGTTACACGGTGATGGTCGGACAAGTGAAAGACGAGGGAACCGCCAAGTTGGATTCCAGCAAGACGCCCAAGACGATGGAGATCACCGGCACTGATGGCCCGAACAAGGGCAAGACTTTACTCGCCATCTATAAAATCGATGGCGACTCGCTCACCATCTGCTACGACCTCTCCGGCAAAGCCTATCCAACCGAGTTCAAGTCCAAGGCAGAGACCAAGCTGTTTCTTGTTGAGTATAAGAGGGACAAGTCGTCGAAATAGCAATCGAGACTGTTGCGACCCCATCGCTAACCAGCTACTCTAGCCTCGTCGCATTTGAATTCCTATCAGGCAACCACGACGATGCTGCACTGGCTCAATTCGCGCCTGTTTTACCCGCTGATTGCTCTGAGTGGGGTGGCTTTGGGATTGTTCTATTTATGGGCTGTTGTCATTGGTCCTTGGGACGGACCACGATTGCCATTGAATCTGTTTCTGGCCTGGATGCCCTACCTGGCGGCCCTCATGGGCATCGCTGCTCATCAGCGGGTACCTCAACAGCGATGGCTGTTTCGATTCATCTTCATCGTCTGGCTGATCTTCTTCCCGAACGCTCCCTACCTGATTACCGATTGGCTCTACCTGCCCGGTTGGCAGAGCCATCTCTGGTACACCATCATTCTGCTGACGGCATTTACCATCTGCGGGCTTATGCTGGCTGCGGTCTCACTGCATTTGATGCAAACAGTAATCACCCTACGGGCTGGTAGAACAGCAGGCACGATAGTGTGTGTGATAGCCCTGGTGCTCAGCGGCGCTGGTGTCTATCTGGGACGGTTCCTGCGGCTGAATAGCTGGGATTTGTTCACGCATCCCAGAACGGTGCTCAGCGAGGCTTGGGAAACCATTCAGAATCAGCAGGATCATACGGGGCTGATCGGCTTCAGCGCCCTTTTCGCTTTGCTGTTAGGTGCAACCTATTATGCGATCGTCTCACTACGACGAACAGATTGGTCACGCGAAGAGTACGGGGTGTGGAGCCAAAGCCACCGCCGTCCGCATGATTCAGGTAGTCGGCATCATCGCAGTGATGGGGTCTGATGAACATCCGCACTCATCTTGTTGTCGTTACCCTCACCGCTTGAGCACTGCAATGAGAAAGCTTCTAAACCCCACCACGCTTGAGTCGAATCTCTACTCCATATCCCAACGACTTCGCAACACGCTGCACGGTCTCCAGCTTGGGGTTGGCGACTTGGCCTGTCAATAGTTTTTGAAGAGCAGCACGCTGCATGCCAGTGACGTCAGCCAGATCAGCGAGGCTCATGCCGCGACGTTGACGTTCCTCGGATAAAGTCTCAGCCCACTCAGTGGCTTCACGGTAGGCGGCAGCTTTTCCCAGAATACGTTGCCTTTCCCCATCGAGTGCTTTCCGTAACTCCCTGTCCTTGATGATTTGCTCTGTTGACCGTTCTCGAACTACCTGTTTCACGCCGGGACGAGGTTTCGGAAGTTTCAGTTTCTTGCTCATTGCATGGTTGTAGCATCTAAAAGCTACATGTGCAAGTGACCTCACCGCTTCAGCACATGATCCAACACCGCCTGTGTCGAGGCATCCAGGCTATCTTTCTTCTGATACTCCAACAGGTC